>Ga0209855_1000002_pt1 | contig 175744 bp, 157 predicted proteins | sample OrgsoiDNA_201063_FD_185811 | JGI IMG/M metagenome (GOLD analysis project Ga0209855, IMG submission 185811) | Permafrost soil microbial communities from the Arctic, to analyse light accelerated degradation of dissolved organic matter (DOM) -... | ecosystem: Environmental > Terrestrial > Soil >...
CCCACGGTCTGTACTGTTGCTGCAGTCAGATGCGAACTGTTCGTCCCACCACCCCTTCAAGTCTAACCATACAAGCGAATTCATTCGCGAGAGGCCAGCACATTCAACATCCTTGGTGAATGACACACCGCATCGCGAATGAATTCGCTCCCACAGGTTTTGCATCTTCAACAGGATTTGCGTTATTCCAGGCTGATAGGCGTCAACAGGTCCTGGCCGTTGAAATGTGCCGACAGGTTGTCGATGACCAGCTGCACCGTCGCGGCAATGGCTTCCGGTGAGCGTCCGGCAATGTGTGGGGTCAGGATCAGGTTGGTGAGGGTGGCCAGTTCCGGCGGTAGGTCCGGTTCTCCGTCGATCACATCCAGCGCGGCCCCGGCGATGGATTTTTGCTGCAGCGCGTGGATCAGCGCTGCCGTGTCCACCACGCTGCCCCGGGAAATGTTGATGAGAAAACCCTCAGGCCCCAGGGCCTTCAATACGTTGGCATCCACCAGTTTTTTTGTCTCGCTGCCGCCCGGGGTGGCGACGACCAGAAAGTCCGCCCACTGGGCCAGGGCGATCGGGGTGTTGTACCAGGTGTAAGGCGAACCGCCGACGGGGTGACGACTGTGATAGCCAACCTGCATGTCGAAACCGTACTCGCCTCGACGGGCGATCTGCTTGCCGATATTGCCCAGACCGAGGATACCCAGCTTCTTGCCGCTGATCATGGGTCGTGGCGCCCGAGACTTCTGCCATTCTCCGCGACGTACCGCAGCGTCGGCCTGGGGAATGCCACGGGCAATGGACATCAGCAACGCCATGGCATGGTCGGCGACGGAGCGGTCGTTGGTTCCCGCGCCATTGGTCACGACAATGCCTCGGGCCTTGGCCGCCGCCAGGTCGATTTTTTCGTAGCCAGCGCCCAGGGCGCAGATGATTTCCAGTCGGGGAAGGCCGGCGATATCTTCGGCGGTCAGGCCTGTGGAGCCGTTTGTCAGCACCGCCTGGATGTCCGCGCCCACCTGCCGGATCGCCCTGGAGCGCTGCGCGGCGGAGGTCTCGATGTGCAGTGTGAACCCGGCTGACTCGATGTGCGCCCGGTAGTCGGGTGCAAGTTCGATCACGACCAGCAGAGGAATCGACATGGTTTTCAGGCTCCCTTGAGCGGTATGAATCAGCAGAGGCTAAAGATAGCCGATCCGCTTCAACTGTCTTCTCGGCAACAGTAAATAAGCAGTTAGCGGGTTCGATGTACATCACACATGGATTGAGGTCGGTGTTGGAGCGACCGGGGTGGCGATCCACCCGGTGGTTCAGTCGTGGAAATCTTCACTGACCGTAAAGGCCTCTTCGCGGGCAAGCCTCGCTCCAACACAATCACCTTATGGCTCGCGAACATCAAGGCACGGCCTGTGCATCAGGGTAGTTCTGATATCTACAAGGAGCTGCATGCATGTCCCGTGAAATTCGTCTCAATGCCTTCGACATGAACTGCGTCGGCCATCAGTCCCCCGGCCTGTGGGCGCACCCGCGTGACCGGTCCTGGCAATACAAGGACCTGGAGTACTGGACCGACCTGGCGAAAATCCTGGAGCGCGGCAAGTTCGACGGGTTGTTCATCGCCGATGTGCTGGGTATCTACGACGTCTACAACGGCAATGGCGACGCGGCCATCCGGCAGGCGGCCCAAGTGCCGGTCAACGACCCGCTGCAACTGATCCCGCCCATGGCGCTGGTCACCGAGCACCTGGGGTTCGGCCTGACCGCTTCGCTGTCGTTCGAGCATCCGTATCCTTTCGCCCGCCGCCTCTCGACCCTGGATCACCTGACCAAGGGCCGGGCCGGGTGGAACATCGTCACGTCCTACCTTGAGAGCGGGGCCAAGAACCTGGGGCAGCAGGCGCAGACCGAACACGACGCCCGTTATGACTATGCCGAAGAGTACCTGGAAGTCTGCTACAAACTCTGGGAAGGCAGCTGGGAAGACGGCGCCATCCTGCGCGACCGGGAGCGGCGGATCTTCAGCGACCCGAGCAAGATCCATGAGATCCGTCACGTCGGCAAACACTTTCAGGTGCCCGGCATCCACCTCTGCGAACCGTCCCCGCAGCGCACGCCAGTGCTGTATCAGGCAGGTGCCTCCAGCCGTGGCAAGCAGTTTGCCGCCGAGCAGGCCGAGTGCGTGTTCGTCGCGGCGCCGTCCAAGGTGTTGTTGAAAAAGACCGTCGCTGACATTCGTCGCAGGGCGGCAGAGGCGGGCAGGGACCCGCGCAAGATTCTGATCTTCAACCTGCAGACGGTGATTCTCGACGAGACCGACGCCAAGGCCAAAGCCAAGTTCGAGGAGTACAAGACCTGGGTCAGCCGCGAGGGCGCGTTGGCGCTGATTTCCGGCTGGACCGGCATCGACTTCAGCCGCTTCAAGCCCGACGAGCCGCTCAAGCATGTGCATACCAACGCGATCCAGTCGGCGGTGGAGGCATTTTCCACGGCTGACCCGGACAAGATCTGGACCCCGGATGCCCTGGCGGACTGGGTGGGCATCGGGGGCTTTGGTCCCTTGTTTGTCGGTGGCCCGGAAACGGTGGCCGACCTGCTGCAAGAGTGGATCGAAGACACCGACGTGGACGGTTTCAACCTGGCTTACGCACTGAGCCACGAGACCTTCACCGATGTGGTGGAGTTGCTGGTGCCCGAGCTGCAGAAGCGCGGCGTGTACAAGACTGAATATGCCCCCGGCACCCTGCGCGAAAAACTGTTCGGCGCCGGGCCACGCCTGCCGGACATTCATCCGGGCAGTGCGTATCGCGACCTGACGGCCTTTCACGCCAGAACCGCCCGCTAGCATCATCCACTGTCTGTGGGCAGACAGTGGATCAGCAAAACGCTGTGCGCCGATACAGCAGGAGGCCCTGAAACCCTTTGAGTACGGGGGTTCCAGGTCGGGCACGAAAGCTGCAATTGCACTCGGTGTCTTTTGATTGCCGAGTGCCACGATGTCTTTATTACCTCAATCTGCCGCCTATCCGATCAACCCGCCTTCGGCCCATGTCATTCGTGATGACGCCGAAGCCCTGGCCGTCGCCCACAAGGTGGCGGCCTTGCTGCTGGAGAACGACGCCGAACGTGATCGCACGCGCCAGGTGCCTGCCGAGATCGTCGATGCGTTCTCCAACAGTGGACTGTGGGGCATCAGCGTGCCGAAGGCCTATGGCGGCGCCCAGGTCTCCTATGCGGTGCTGGCGCAAGTCATTGCCATCATTTCGGCGGCTGACCCGTCACTGGGGCAGATCCCCCAGAACCATTACTGCCTGCTGGAAGACATCCGCCTGCAAGGCACCCCCGAGCAACAGGCGCGATTCTTTACCCTGGCCTTGCAAGGGCATCGCTTCGCCAACGCCTTGTCTGAAACCGGCGGCAAGACCGTTCAGGACATTCAGGCGACGATCCGCCAAGACGCAGACGGTTATCTGGTCAATGGCCGCAAGGGTTACTGCACCGGCTCGCTGTACGCCCACTGGCTGGCCGTGCTGGCGCTGGACGAAGAGCAAAAAGGCCAGCTGGCGTTCGTCGAACGTGGCACCCCCGGGCTGGTCATCGTCGATGACTGGGACAGCATGGGCCAGCGCACCACCTCCAGCGGCACGGTGCTGGCCGAGGGCGTGCGCGTCCCCGCGCTCAACCTTTTCCCCACCTGGCGCTCCTACGACAGCCCGACCCTGGCCGGACCCTTCGCGCAAATCACCACCGCCGCCATCGACGCCGGGATTGCCCGCGCGGCGTTGCGCGACACCATCACCTTTGTGCGTGAACAGGCGCGGCCCTGGATCGATGCCGGTGTCGAAAAAGCCAGCGAAGACCCGCTGACCATCATCCAGGTCGGCGCACTGGATATCCGTCTGGAAGCCGCCGAAGCGCTGCTCGAGCGGGCGGGCAGGGTGATGGATCGGGCCCGGGAAGCCACTACCGAAGACAGCCTGGCTGGTGCGTCGATTGCCGTCGCCAGGGCCAAGGTGCTGACCACCGAAATCGCCATCGAAGCCAGCAACAAACTCTTCGAACTGGGCGGCACGCGTTCGACCCTGAAAAAACACAACCTCGACCGCCACTGGCGCAACGCACGGGTCCACACCCTGCATGACCCGGTGCGCTGGAAGTACCACGTCATCGGCAACTGGCTGCTCAACGGAGTCAACCCGCCGCGCCACGACTGGTCGTGAAGCAATAGACAGCCCGCACAACACTTGTTGGAGCGAGGCTTGCCCGCGAATGCGGTATCTCAGTCACTCACGACGTATCAGGACTGACGCCTTCGCGGGCAAGCCTCGCTCCAACAGGAGAGTAATCAACCCAAGGAGCGTCACATGAAAAAAACACTCGCCGTCCTCGCAGCAGTGATGTCGTTAACCGTTCACGCCAACGAGAAACTGATCGTCGGTGCAACGCCTGTACCCCACGCGGAGATTCTGGAATTCGTCAAGCCCGAGCTGGCCAAGGAAGGGGTTGACCTGGAGATCAAGGTCTTCCAGGACTTCATCCAGCCCAACCAGCAACTGGCCGAGAAACGCATTGACGCCAACTATTACCAGTACCGTCCGTTTCTCGATGAATACAACCAGACCCGGCATACCAACCTGGTGCCGGTAGTCGGCGTGCACATCGAGCCGTTCGGAGCCTATTCGACCAAAATCAAAAACATTGCCGACCTGAAAACCGGCGCCTCGGTGTCGATCCCCAATGATCCGGTCAACGCCGGTCGTGCGCTGGTGCTGCTGAGCGAGTCGGGCCTGATCACCCTCAAGGACCCGAACAACACCCTGTCGACGCCGAAAGACATCACCGCCAACCCGAAAAAACTGAAGATCCGTGAACTGGAAGGCGCCTTGCTCGCGCGTTCGGTTAGCCAGGTGGACCTGGCGTTCGTGTTCGCCAACTACGCCATCGACGCCGGGATCGACACCAACAGCGCTTTGATCGTCGAGAAGGGCAAGAGCCTGTACACCGAATTCCTGGTGGCCCGCCCTGACAACATCAATGACCCAGGCATCCAGAAGCTGGCCAAGGCACTGAATTCCGACGCCGTTCGCCAGTTCATCCTGACCCGCTACAAGGGGCAGATCGTCCCCGGTTTCTAAACAATACGAAGGGTTGCTGGCCTGCAGCCAGCAACCCTTGTCGTTTAGCTCGAAAAGTTAGCATTGCTAAACTTTTAATTCCTTTCGGTGCGCATGAGCTTTCATGCAAAGTACCCCGCTTTCAGGGACTTACGAGGCCGTGAAACCTCTGTTTTTGGCATGGAGCAGCTTATGGGCGCATTGACCAACCCCCACTACGCATTGATCGGACACATGTTCAAGCACGATTACTCGTGGCTATGTGCCCGTGTCGGTCGGGCGCTGGGCTGTCCGCACAATGCCCAGGATATTGCCTCGGAAACCTTCATGAAGGTGCTGACGATGCCTGACCCGCTGGCCATCCGTGAGCCTCGTGCGCTGCTGACCACCATTGCCCGGCGTCTGGTCTATGAAGGCTGGCGTCGACAGGATCTGGAGCGAGCCTATCTGGACAGCCTGGCCTGGCTACCGGAGCAGGTGCATCCCTCACCCGAAGAGCGGGCGCTGCACATCGAAACCCTGCTGGCGGTGGATCGGCTGCTGGACGGCTTGTCGGCCAAGGCCAGGGTGGCGTTCCTCTGTCATCAGCTCGATGGCCTGACCTACGCCGAAATTGGCGAACAGTTGGGCGTCTCCGTCAGTCGTGTGCAGCAGTACATGGCCGAAGCCTTCAAGCGTTGCTATTACGCGATGGCTGACGCATGAGTGCAGCTCGCCCGAACGAGGCTTTGATTGACGAGGCGGCGCAATGGATGGCCCTGTTGCATTCGGGGCGGGCCAGCGCGCAGGAAGAGCAGGCGTTCGCGGCCTGGCGGGCGAGTGACCCCAGCCGGGAAGAAATCTATCGCTTGATGAGCGGTGGCCTGAATCAGTTGCAGAACCCCGGCTTGCACCGCCTGCCGCGCCAGGCAGTGCGCCATAGTCTGGAGGCGCCGTCGCGTAGACGTTTCATCGAAGGACTTCTCGGGCTGACCGGCGTTGCCATTGCCCTGGGGCTGGCGGGGCGTTACTCAGTGGGGACATCGGGTGGCCCTTTGGCCTGGCTGCCGGAAAGCGGGCAATTGCAGACCGCCACGGCGGAACGCTTGTCGGCGACGCTGGTGGATGGCAGCTCGCTGATCCTCAATGCCCAGACGACCGTCGTGCCGCGCTTCGACGACCTGCAACGGCTGTTGCTGTTGCGCCAGGGCAATCTATGGATCGACGTCGCCCAGGACCCCCAGCGACCCTTCGTGGTGGAGACCGAACATGGCCGTCTGCGCGCCTTGAACTCGCGGCTGCCCGATACGCGTTTTCTGGCAGAGCGCGATGACGAGGCAACCCGCATCGTCATGCTCAACGCCCAGGTGGAACTCAGGACCCGCTCCGGCCAGCTTCAGGTGATCTCTGCCGGCCAGAGCGCCCGCTTCAACGCGCAGGAAATCCTGGAGGTCACCGCGAGCAGTGGCCACGAACAGTCCTGGACCGATGGTCAGCTTGAGGTTCGGGACTGGCCGCTGGCCGAAGTCATCCGCCAGTTGCGCAGCTACCGGCGAGGGATCATCCGTGTCAGCGATCAGGCGGCTCAATTGCGCCTGAGCGGCATCTACCCGCTGGATGACAGCGACCGCACCCTGCGTCTGCTGGAGAGGTCATTGCCGATCCAGATCACTTACCACAGCGCTTATTGGGTCAGCATCGATGTGCATCCGCAGCATGCATAAGCTCAGCACTTATTGATCTAGAAGTCGGCATATAAAAAACGGGGAGCAGTTGCACAACCCATTAAACAACCAGATGGGATGTACCTCTCCGTGAAGCCATTGAACTTATCGCCCATAGCGTTGGGCTTGCTGTTAAGTCTGAACCTGATACCCGAATGGGCATCGGCGGCCACTTTCGATCTGCCCGCCGGACCGCTGGACAGCACCTTGCTGGCGATCTCCAAACAGACTGGCCAGTCGATTTCCTTTGAGCAGCGTCTGGTCCAGGGCATTTCCGCTCCGGCCATTCACGGCGATCTGAGCAATGAGCAAGCATTGCAGGTGGCCCTTCAGGGCAGCGGCCTGCAAAGCCAGGAAAACGACCAGGGCGTGATCATCAGTGCCGCCCCGGCCAAGGCTGTTCAGTCATCGGTAGGCAGCGAGCCCACCACGCAATTGCAGCGGGTAGAAGTGACCGGTACGGCCATTCGCCGTGCAGACGCCGAGACCGCCGTGCCGGTGACCATCCTGCGTGTCGAGCAGTTGAAAGAGCAGGGAGTGACCAGCATTGAACAAGTGGTGAGCCGCATTGCCGCCAACCAGGGTACGGTCAACTCCGCCCGCACCATCGGCGCCGCCAATGGTGGCTCGTCTTTCGCTGACCTGCGGGGAATCGGTGCGAACAAGACCCTGGTCCTGCTCAACGGCCGCCGCTTGAGCAACAACGCCGTCAGCGGCTCGGGCGTGGACCTCAACACCATTCCGTTTGCCGCGCTGGACCGGGTCGAGGTCTTGCGTGATGGCGCCTCGGCGCTGTACGGCACTGACGCCATCGGTGGCGTGATCAACTTCATCACCAAAAAGAGCGTCACCGGTGGTCAACTGAGCCTCGGCGGCTCGACACCGACCCACGCCGGTGGCGGAGACACCCACGACATCAGTGGCAGCTACGGCTTTGGTGACCTGGACCAGGACCGCTTCAACATCTTTGCCGTCGCCAACTACGACAAGGAACAGAGCCTGGCCGCCAAGGATCGCGCCTACACCTATAACTACCAGCCCAATCGCGGGCTGGATTACAGCTCCGGCACCGCCTCGCCGGCCAACTGGAGCCAGGGCAGCAACGCCACCAACCCTTTGGCTGCCGGTGGTTGCAAGGCGCCTGGCCTGATCCTGCGCAATGGCATCTGCCGTCAGACCTTGTGGAGCGACCTGGACCTGATGCCTGAGCAGGAGAAAGCCTCGCTGTTCACCAAGGCCACTGTGAAACTGGCGGACGACCACACCGCGAGCCTTGAATACTTCGCCGCCAAGAACAAGAGCAGCTACCAGCTCGGCCCGGCACCCTTGACCGGTTTGCATATCAACCCGGGCACCACTTACTACCCAGGCAACGGCGTGACGCCGGGGCCAACCAACTTCGCCCTGGACCCTACTCAGCCAGTCAACGTGGGCTGGCGTGAAAGCGATGTAGGCCCGCGCCACAACAGTGACGATAACCTCAGCCAGCGCCTGCTGCTCACGTTCGACGGCACCGTTGCCGGTTGGGATTACAACGTGGGTGCCTCGTACAACCAGAACAAAGTGGTCAGCAGTGTCGAAGGCGGCTACGTGAATGACACGGCGGTCGCCAACGGGATCGCCAATGGCATCCTCAACCCCTTTGGTCCGCAAAGCGCTGCCGGTGCTGCCTACCTGGGCGCCAACTCGGTGTCCGGTGATTACCGCACCTCGGTTGGCCGGGTCAAGGCGCTGGACGGCCGTGTCAGCCGTGAAATCGGCGACTGGTTTGGTGCCGGTCCTGCGGCACTGGCTTTGGGCGGCGAGTACCGTAAGGAAGAGTTCCATCAGGATTACGACGCGTTCGCCGGTGACATCCAGAGCCTGGGTATCGACCCTAACGCAGCGGTTTCCGGTAACCGCACGGTTCAGGCCGAATATGCCGAGTTGAATGTCCCGGTGCTGGATAGCCTGGAGCTGACGGCCGCCGTACGGCACGACAAGTACAGCGACTTCGGTAGCACCACCAACCCGAAATACTCGTTCCGCTTCCAGCCATTCCGTGAGCTGGTGGTACGCGGTGCTTACAGTGAAGGCTTCCGTGCCCCGTCGCTGTACGAACTCTATCTGCCGAATAACACCGGCTACACCAACGCCAACTACAACGACCCGCGCCTGTGCGCCGGCGGGCATCCGAGCAACGGTGGTATCGCCAACCGCGATTGCGCCCAGCAGTTCCTGAGCCAAAACGGTGGCAACACCGGTCTGCAACCTGAAACCGCGCGTAACGTGACCTTCGGCTTCGTGTATCAACCGATTACCGATCTGTCCGTGGGCCTGGATTTCTGGTGGATCAAGATTGCCAACCAGATTGCCGAGTTCCCTGAGTCGGCAGTGTTCAACAACCCGGCGTTCGACGACCGCATCGTACGTGCGGCTGATGGCTCCATTGACCACATCGTCACCGGCTATGCCAACCTGGGCAAAGTCAAAACCAGCGGTATCGACGTGACCCTGGACTACCGTTTCCCGAATACGCCTTATGGCCAGTTCGGTCTGGGCCTGCAGGGCACTTACGTGACCCGTTACGACTATCAGGAACAGATTGGTGGGGCGTACATCGACAAGGTCGGCGACTTCCGTGGGGGTGACTTCTACTCCGCAGGCGCTATCGCTCGCTGGAAACACAACCTCAACCTGAACTGGAACCTGGGTTCCTACGGTGCAAGCCTGGTCAACCGCTTCAACTCCGGTTACCACGACTCGGACCCAAGCACCCATGCCAGCGTTGCTTCGTACAGCATCTGGGACCTGTCCGGCACTTATCGCTGGAACAAAACCCTCACGCTTACTGCTGGCGTACAGAACGTGTTTGATCGCGATCCACCCTTCAGCAACCAGACCTACGCCTTCCAGAGTGGCTATGACCCGCGCTACACCGATCCTTTCGGTCGCGTGCTGTTCACCAAGATTGCCTACAACTTCTAAGGCTGATGGTTATGCGATTCTTGTCTGACAAAACGTCGGGTCGTCGTTATGTGTTCTAAAGGTCGCCCTATAAAAAGCGCGACGTTATTGCACAACACTACAGGGAGACTGCGATGGGCCTTGCTGGCCTGCTCGCTGTCTCTGGCGCCCCAGCTGTGGGCCGCCCCTCAGGGTTACCTTACCGTTTACGGTGAGGCACCGCGCTACGCCGAGGGGTTCCAGCACTTTGACTACGTCAACCCCCAGGCCCCGAAAGGGGGCAGCCTGCGTCGCTCATCCATGGAGACAGGTGGTTTCGACCACCTGGTTCCTTATGTGGACAAGGGCACCGGCGTCGTTCAACTCGATGGCTGGCTCTACTCACCCTTGGCGTACCGCTCCAGGGACGAGCCCTACACGGTCTACGGACTGGTGGCTCAGCGCATGGAATTGGCGGCGGATCACCGCTCGCTGCGGTTCTACCTGAACCCTGCGGCGCGTTTTGCCGATGGTCAGCCGATCACGGCCCAGGACGTGCGTTACACCTACCAGCTGTTCATGACCCAGGGCAGTTTCAAGTACCGGCAACAGTTTGCTGACGTGGCAACGGTGGAGGTGGAGTCACCGACCCAGGTGCGTTTCACCTTCAAGAGCGCCGCCAGCCGCACGCTGCCGCTGGACCTGGCCTCGCTGCCGGTCCTCCCCGAACACTGGTGGAAAACCCGTAATTTTGCCAATGGCGGCGGCTTTGAACCGCCGTTGGGCAGCGGGCCTTATCGAGTCGTGCAAGTCGATCCAGGGCGCAGCGTGCGTCTGGAACGGGTCAAGGACTGGTGGGGCAAGGACCTGCCGGTGAGTCGTGGGCTGTACAACTTCGACACCTTGAGCGTTGAGTTCTTTGGGGATACCAGCGTGTCACGGCAGATCCTCAAGGCGGGCGGTTATGACTATAACCGCGAGTTCTCCGCCACCAATTACACCGTCGGCTATCGCGGGGCGGCCCTGGATGACGGGCGTCTGGTGCGTGAGCATCTGGCACCCAAGGCCGCCCAGGACGCCCAGGGTTTTGTCTTCAACCTGCAACGCCCGGTGTTCAAAGACCGCCGGGTGCGTCAGGCCATTGCCTTGCTCTGGGATTTCGAGTGGACCAACCGGCAGATCATGCGGGACATGTACCTGCGCCAACGCAGTTTCTTTTCCCACGGTGAACTGGCGGCCACCGGCTTGCCGGACCCGCAGGAGCTGAAGATCCTCGAGCGCTGGCGCGACAAAATCCCCGCTGAGGTGTTCAGCCAGGCCTTCCAGCCGCCGAAAACCGATGGTAGCGGGATCATTCGTGATCAGCAGTTTCAGGCACTGGAGCTACTGGAAAGCGCCGGTTGGCATCCTCGTGGCGATCAACTGGTGAACGCTGCTGGCGAACCGCTGAGGTTCACCTTTATCAATGATCAGAAAGGCTTCGAGCGGCTGTTGCTGCCGTTCAAGCGCAACCTGGCACAGATCGGCATTGACCTGCACATTCGCATGGTTGATTCGCCGCAATACGTTAACCGTCTGCGCTCCCGGGATTACGACATGATCGTTGCCAGCTACCCGGTAACGCCATCGCCGGGGCCTGAGCTGTACAACTATTTCGGTTCCGGCGCTGCGACCGATTCGGGCTCGAAAAACTACATGGCGCTGAGTGATCCAGCCGTAGATGGCCTGATTGAGGGGCTGTCCAAGGCTGACAGCCGTGAGGCTATGATCCACTACGCCCATGCTTTAGATCGGGTGCTGCAGTGGGGCTATTACTGGATTCCCAATTACTACCCGCCCGGTATCACATCGGTGTGGTGGAACCGCTATGGCCGGCCACGCACGGCGGCTGCCAATGACGTGGCGCTGGAAAGCTGGTGGGAAGTCAGCCCTGTGGCGCTGACCACCCAGCAGATGCAAAAGGCGCAAGAGGAGCAGCACCATGTGGGCCTATAGTCTGCGGCGTCTGCTGCTCATCGTGCCGACCTTGCTGTGCATCCTGCTGGTCAATTTCGCCATTGTTCAGGCAGCACCGGGCGGCCCGGTTGAGCAGGCCATCGCCCGGCTTCAGGGCCAGGGCTCGGGAGCGGTCGGCGGCGGATCGGTGGAAAGCATCGGCGGCGGCGACTCCCGTGCCACCCGCGGCCTGGACCCGGCGCTGATAGCGGAAATCGAACGTCAGTATGGCTTCGACAAGCCGCCCTCGGAACGGCTCTGGCTGATGCTCAAGAACTACGCACGGCTGGACTTTGGCGAGAGCTTTTTTCGTGGTGGCAAAGTCACGGACCTGATCCTCGCCAAGCTGCCGGTGACCCTGTCCCTGGGGCTGTGGGCGACCTTGATCACCTACCTGATCTCGATTCCGCTGGGCATCGGTAAGGCGGTGCGCAACGGCTCGGCGTTCGATGGCTGGAGCAGCGCGCTGATCGTGATTGGCTACGCCATGCCTGCTTTTCTCTTTGCCTTGTTGTTGATCGTGGTCTTTGGTGGAGGCACGGCACTGGACTGGTTTCCGGTGCGCGGCCTGACTTCGGAAAACTTCGAGCAACTGAGCTGGGCAGGCAAGGTTGCCGATTACTTCTGGCACCTGGTGTTGCCCGTGACCGCGCTGGTGGTCGGCGGTTTCGCCACCCTGACGCTGCTGACCAAGAACAGCGTGCTCAACGAAATCAGCCGCCAGTATGTGGTCACTGCCCGCGCCAAGGGCCTGAGCGAACGGCAAGTGCTGTATGGCCATGTGTTTCGCAACGCCATGCTGTTGCTGGTGGCCGGGCTGCCGCAGACCCTGGTGCATGTGCTGTTCGGCGGTTCGCTGCTGATTGAAGTGATCTTCTCCCTGGACGGCCTTGGGCGCCTGAGTTATGAGGCCGCCGTGGCGCGGGATTACCCCGTGGTGTTCGGCGCGTTATTCATCTTCACGTTCGCCGGGCTGCTCATCAAGTTGCTGGGGGACCTGTGCTACAGCCTGGTCGACCCGCGTATCGATTTTTCCACGAGGAATAACTGATGTTCGCCCTGTCTCCCGTGGCCCGGCGGCGCTGGCTTCGCTTCCGGCAACACCGGCGCGGCTGGTGGTCGCTCTGGCTGTTCCTGGGCTTGTTCGTGTTGTGCCTGGGCGCTGAATTGATCGCCAACGACAAGCCGCTGGTGGTGTCAGCCCACGGCCAGCTGTTCTTTCCGGCGTTCAAACGCTACACCGAGCAGGAGTTTGGTGGCCGCTTGCCGTTCCAGCCGGACTACCGCAGTGCCAGCACCCGGCAACTGATCGAAGGGCAGGGTGGCTGGATGCTGTTTGCGCCGATCCCCTTCAGTGCCGAAACAGTCAACTACGACCTGACAGCACCGGCCCCCAGCCCTCCCTCGGCCGAAGACTGGCTGGGGACCGATGATCAGGCCCGCGACGTACTGGCCCGTGTCGTCTACGGCACCCGGATATCGTTGCTGTTTGCCCTGGCGCTGACCGTTATCAGCACCGTGATCGGCGTTGCCGCCGGGGCGTTGCAGGGCTATTACGGCGGCTGGGTCGATCTGCTCGGGCAGCGGCTGCTGGAAATCTGGTCCGGGTTACCGGTGCTTTACCTGCTGATCATCCTGTCCGGTTTCGTCGAGCCGAGTTTCTTCTGGCTGCTGGGGATCATGGCGCTGTTCACCTGGCTGGCGCTGGTGGATGTGGTGCGCGCCGAGTTCCTGCGGGGCCGCAACCTGGAGTACGTCAAGGCGGCCCGGGCCATGGGTGTGGGTGATCTGCAACTGATTACCCGGCACATCCTGCCCAACGCCTTCAGTGCCACCCTGACCTGGCTGCCGTTCATCGTCACTGGGGCCATTTCGACCCTGTCGGCCCTGGACTTCCTGGGCTTCGGCATGCCGGTGGGCACTGCCTCCCTGGGCGAGCTGGTGGGTCAGGGCAAGAACAATCTCCAGGCACCGTGGCTGGGGCTGACGGCATTTTTTGCCCTGGCGCTGATCCTGTCATTGCTGGTGTTTATCGGCGAAGCCTGCCGCGACGCCTTCGACCCCAGAACCTGACAGGCCAGTCGTGAAAAGGCGTGGCGCTGATATGAGTGCAAGTGAAATGAGTGCAAGTGAAACAAACCAGCCGTTGATTCAGATTCGTGACCTGCGTGTGGCCTTCAATGGCGCGTCGGTGGTCCGGGGTATTGACCTGGATATTCGCGCCGGTGAATGCCTGGCGCTGGTGGGGGAGTCGGGTTCGGGCAAGTCGGTTACTGCGCACTCCATCCTGCAACTGCTGCCCAGGGTCGGCACTCAGGCAACCGGCAGTGTTCGCTATCGTGGCGAGGAACTGCTGGGTGCCTCTGCGGCAAGGCTACGCGCCGTGCGTGGCAATAGAATCGCGATGATCTTTCAGGAACCCATGAGTTCGCTGAACCCGCTGCACAACGTCGAGCGCCAACTGGCCGAAACCCTGCGCCTGCACAAGGGGCTCAATGCCCAGCAGGCGCGGTTGAGGATTGTGGAGTTGCTTGAACTGGTGGGCATCCAGAACCCCCATGAGCGCCTTAAGGCCTACCCGCACCAGCTGTCCGGCGGCCAGCGTCAGCGAGTGATGATTGCCATGGCGCTGGCCTGTGAGCCGGAGTTACTGATCGCCGACGAGCCCACCACGGCGCTGGATGTCACGGTACAGCGGCGCATTCTGGAGTTGCTCAAAAGCCTGCAACAGCGCCTGGGCATGGCGCTGCTGCTGATCAGCCACGACCTGAATCTGGTGCGCAGCATTGCCCAGCAGGTGGCGGTCATGCGCGGTGGTGAAATTCTCGAACAGGCGCCGTGTGAGCAGTTGTTTCGCGCACCGCAGCATCCTTACAGTCGCGAGTTACTGGATGCCGAGCCGGTGGGTACAGCCGCCGTCAATCCCGATGCCGAGCTGTTGCTGCAAGTCAGTGATCTCAAGGTCTGGTTCAACCGGGGCGGCGGCCTCTGGCCCTGGCGCAAGCCGCCGTTCAAGGCGGTGGATGGCATCGACCTGCAGTTGCGTGAGGGGCAGACCCTGGGCATCGTCGGTGAATCCGGCTCCGGCAAATCGACCCTCGGCCAGGCCATCCTGAGGCTGGTCGACGCACGGGGCAGCGTGGTGTTCCAGGGCACCGAGCTGCAAGGGCTCAGCCAGCGTCAACTCAAGCCCTGGCGCAGCGATCTGCAGGTGGTTTTCCAGGACCCGTTCGGCAGCCTCAGCCCGCGTATGAGTGTGCAGCAGATCATTGCCGAAGGGCTGGTGATCCATCGCAAGCTCAGCGCCGAGGACTGTGAAAGGGAAGTCATCCAGGTATTGAGCGAGGTCGGCCTGGACCCCGACAGCCGCCATCGCTACCCCCATGAGTTTTCCGGCGGCCAGCGCCAACGCATCGCGATTGCCCGGGCAATGGTGCTTAAACCCAAATTGATCGTGCTCGATGAGCCAACCTCGGCACTGGATCGCTCGGTGCAGAAACAGATCATCACGCTGCTGCGCCAGTTGCAGGAAAACCATGGGCTGGCCTACCTGTTTATCAGCCATGACCTGGCGGTAGTACGTGCGCTGGCCCATGAGGTGATGGTGGTCAAGGACGGCCGGGTGCTGGAATACGGCGCCACCGAAACCCTGTTCTGCGCGCCCCGGCATGCCTACACACGGGAGTTGTTGCAGGCGTCCACGGCGACGGTTGAAGCGCTTGCGTGAGCGTACCCAAAACCTGTTGGAGCGAGGCTTGCCCGCGAATGCGGTGGTTCAGGTTTGGAGATACTCGCTGACTGTGCAGACATCTTCGCGGGCAAGCCTCGCTCCAACAGGGGGGTAATAACGAATGCACTGTTGCCCCGCCAACACCTGTCGAACAGATTGTCGCTTCCCATGCCGCCAAACCCCTCAGGAATCACGGTTTCACTGGTTCTAAAACCCGGCACAGCTTGTGCAATAACCCTGTTCCCGGACCCAAGGCGTATCAGGAACCATGCGAAAACTCGCCCAGCATTCGCGACATCACAGCCCTCGACACTTGCCCTTTGTGCGAAAGATTTCCTCCGTAGGCCTGGCCGCATTCTGCGTGCTGTTGGCAGGTTGCGATAACGGTGCCTCGACCGTCGCGCGCAGCAGCCAGCCGGTCAGCGGCGGTACGTTGATCTACGCCACGGACCGCGAGCCCATCTGCCTCGATCCGCACGTGGGTGGGGACATGCCACAAGTGTTCGTGGCGCAACAGTACCTGGACTCTTTGGTGTCCATGGACAGTGAAGGGCGGATCGGACCGTGGCTGGCCAAGAGCTGGGAAGTCTCTGCCAACGGCCTGGACTACACCTTCCACCTGCGCAACGACGTGCACTTCACCGATGGCACGCCGTTCAACGCTGCGGCGGTCAAGGCCAACCTCGATCACATGGCCAACCCCAAGACGCAATCGAGTACGGCGGGCGGTTATATCCGCCAGTACCTGGGCACTGATCTGCCGGACGAATACACCGCCGTGGTGCACCTGTCGACGCCTTACGCGGCGTTCCTGGAAGTGCTGGCCCAAGGGTTCCTGGGTATTGAGTCCCCCACGGCATTGCTGCGGCCCCGTGATACCAACTGCGAAAGCCCGGTCGGCAGTGGTCCGTTCAAGGTGGTGCGCTGGGACCGCCAAAGCCAGGTCGAACTGGTCCGCAACCCGGACTACAACTGGGCGCCGCCCACTGCAAAACATCAAGGCCCGGCGTGGCTGGACCGCATCGTCTGGAAGTTCATCGCCGAGCCTTCGGTACGCTTTGCTTCCCTGCAAGCGGGCGAGGTGGACGTGATTGAAGCCTTGCCGCCCGAGTCCCATGAAGCGGCGCGACGCAATCCGGACTTGTCGCTGATTATCGCGCCGCGTCCTGGCAACCCCACCAACGGGGCGCTGAACATCACCCGAGCGCCCTTCAACGACCTGAGGGTGCGTGAAGCCTTTGTGCGCAGCTCCGATGTCGAGGGCGCACTCAAAAGCGTGTACTTCAACGAGTTTCCCCGTGCCGGTGGCCCACTGAGTTCGGCCACGCGTTTCTATAGCGCTGATTTCGAGCATGCCCAGGATTACGACCAGGCCAGGGCTGCCAAACTGCTGGATGACGCGGGCTGGACCCAGCGCGATGCCGAGGGTTACCGGACCAAGGATGGCAAGCGTCTGCAAGTCCACGTGGTCATGGGCAACCGCACGCCACCGTCGGAGTACACCCTGTGGGAGCAGGTCCAGGCCACCACGCGCCTGGCCGGCATTCAGACCATCATCGATCAGATGAGCGATGTGCAGGCCACCCAGCGCCAGGCTGACTGGGACTACGACATTCGTCTGGGCTACTGGAACACCAACTCTGCCGATGTGCTGCGCATCATTTTTGGTTCCGGGTTCATTCGTCCGGCGGGCGTGGGTGGCTACCACCAGAACACCGCAGGCTTCAGCGACCCGACGTTCGACAGCCTGGTGCAACAGGCCCTGGAGACCCAGGACCCCGAGCAGCGGCGAGCGTTGTATTACAAGGCCCAGCAAATTGCTTCGAGCCAGTACCTGGAACTGACCACCTACCCGCAAAGCACACGCCTGGGGATCTACAAGACCACCCAGGGCGTGCGTGTGGAACCGTCGTTGGCCGTGACTTATCTCTATGACGCATGGGTGAACAAATGAGCAGTGCAACCCTTGGCAACCCGCTTCTCAATCCACCACGCCACCAGCGCCTTAAACATCTCGCCCGACGCGCCTCGTTGCGCCTGGCAGGCGGCATCCTGGTGTTGTGGGCGGTCGCGACCCTGACCTTTTTTGCCTTGCGCCTGATGCCCGGTGACCCGGTGCTGGCGATCCTCGGTGGGCCCAGCGGCAACCCGACGGCTGAAACCATCGCCGAAGCGACCCGTGAATACGGTCTGGATAAACCCCTGGCGGTGCAATACGGCCTGTACCTGGTGCGGCTGGTGCAGGGTGATCTGGGGGTGTCGTACTCCCAGCATCTGCCGGTTACCCGCGTGCTGGCTGAGCAGTCCGGGCCTACCCTGGAGCTGACCATCACCGCGCTGCTGCTGGCCTGGCTGATGGTCCTGGCGCTGACGGTGTTGACTGCCGGAAGGCGGCGTTGGCTGGGGCGTCTGGCGTCGCTGGCTGAAACCGTGGCCGCCGCGCTGCCGCATTTCTGGCTGGGCATCCTGCTGCTCGCGGTGTTCGCCTTCGGCCTGAGGCTGTTCCCGCCGGCGGGCAGCGATGGTTGGCGCACGCTGGTGTTGCCGTCGGTGGCGCTGGCCATTCCCCTGGCCGGTTTTATCGCCCAGGTGACCCGCGAATCCCTTGAACTGACCCTGGAGCAACCCTTCGTATTGACGGCCCGCACCCGTGGCCTGAGCGATTTCGCCGTGCGTTTCAGACACGCATTGCGTCACGCGGTACTGCCCGGTATTTCGCTGTCGGGTTGGGCCATTGGTTCGCTGATCAGCGGCGCGGTAGTGATTGAAGTGATCTTCTCGCGCAAGGGCCTGGGTCGTCAGCTGTATCAGGCGGTGCAAGCCCAGGATCTGCCGCTGACCATCGGCATCAGCCTGGTGGTGGCGGCGGTGTATGTGCTGGCCAATATTCTGATCGACCTGCTGTACCTGTGGGTCGACCCTCGGCAACAGGAGGCTCAGGCATGAGTGAATTGACCCTCGATGCATCGCAACTGAATGTGCGTGCGCAACGCAAACCCCGCAGCCTGCGTCTGGGAGTCTGGCTGGCCGGCACCTTTCTGCTGTTGCTGATTGTCGCGGCCCTGGCGCCGCAGCTGTTTGCCCACAGCGATCCATTGGCCATCGTGCCGCGCGATGCCTTCCATGCCCCAGGCTGGGGGCACTGGTTCGGCACTGATCAGTCGGGGCGCGATATTTTCTCCCGGGTGATCTACGGCACGCGGCAGTCGCTGCTGATCGGCCTGGCCGCCACTGCGCTGGCGATGGGCATCGCGATTGTTCTGGGGCTGACGGGAGGCCTGGGTGGCAGACGCACCGACAGAGGCGTGGGTTGGGTGCTGGAAATCCTCTTCGCGTTCCCCAGCCTGGTGCTGGCGCTGCTGTTTGTCGCCATTTTCGGCAGCGGTATTGGCCCTCTCATCATTGCCACGGGGCTGGGTAGTGCGCCGGGTTATGCGCGCATGGTGCGCGGTCAGGTGCTGGCGGTGCGTAACTCAGGTTACATCGAGGCGGCGAGGGCATTGGGGCATCCACCACTGCGCATCATTGGCCGGCAACTGCTGCCCAACGCCATGCGCCCGCTGATCGTGACCCTGACCATGGGTGTCGGTCAGGCCATTGTCTGGGCGTCGGCCCTGAGCTTCCTGGGGCTGGGCGCGCCACCACCCGCGCCGGAGTGGGGGACCATGCTGTCCATGGGCCGTGACTTCGTGGCCAATGCCTGGTGGCTGACGTTCTTCCCCGGTTTATTCATTGTGCTGACCACCTTGTCGACCACGGTCGTGGGTCGCTACTTGCAACAACGCCTGGAGGGCCGTCTTTCATGACTGACAAACGCTTGATCGTCGAGGGGCTGTCCATCGAATTTGCCGGGCGCAGCGTGGTGCGCAATGTCTCGTTCACCCTTGAACCCGGCAAGACCCTGGCGCTGGTGGGGGAGTCCGGTTCCGGCAAGAGCGTCACCGCCCGCAGCCTGATTGGCCTGGCGGGCGCGGGTGCTCACGTCACGGCGCGCACCCTGAGCTATGGCGGGCTGGATCTGCTGAGTCTATCCGAGCGCCGGTGGCGCGCCGTGCGTGGCAAGGGCATCGGGTTTGTCTTGCAGGACGCGCTGGTGTCCCTTGATCCGTTGCGGCCCGTGGGCAAGGAAATCCTCGAAGTACTGCAAACCCATGGCTGGGGTGATCGCCGCAGCCGTGCGGCCAAGGTCGTGGAACTGCTCGACCTGGTGGGCGTGCCGGAGCCTGAGTTGCGGGCGCGGCAACGACCGGATCAGTTGTCTGGCGGCTTGCGTCAGCGGGCCTTGATTGCCAGTGCCCTGGCCCTGAGCCCTGGCCTGGTGATCGCCGATGAACCCACGACAGCGCTGGACGCCACCGTGCAGGCGCAAATCCTCAACGTGCTGCAAGACATCAAGGCCCGTGGCGACTCGCTGTTGATCATCAGTCACGACCTGGCGGTGGTGGCACAACTGGCCGATGAAGTATTGGTGCTGCGTCATGGTGAAGTGATTGAGCAGGGGCCCATGGAGCAGGTGCTGCGTCACCCGAGCCATCCCTACACGCGCTCGCTGCTTGATGCCGTCCCCGCCGAACATGCCCGTGGGACGCGGCTGTCACCCGAACGCAAGGCTGCTGCGCCGCATCCGCGTGCCAATGCCGATGCGCCGGTGTTGTTGCAGGCGAAGGAGCTGGGCAAACGGTATGTCGGCCCCGACCAGCAGTCGCGGCAGGTGGTCGATGGCGTCGGTTTTGAACTGCGTGCCGGGCGCACCCTGGGCATTGTCGGGGAGTCGGGTTCGGGCAAGACCACCGTGGCGCGCATGGTGCTGGGCTTGCTGGAGCCGGACGCTGGCGAGGTGCGTTTCCTTGACCGTGCCTGGGCCGGAGCTGACGGCCTGCGCGTCGCCGAGAAGGACAGACGTATTTACCGCCGTGACATCAGCGTGATTTATCAGGACCCGCTCAGCTCGTTCGATCCGCGCTGGAGCGTCGGGCAAATACTGGCCGATGCCCTGGACGTCGCCGGAGTGGGGGCAACCGAGCAACCGCAACGCATCGCCCGCCTGCTGGATCAGGTGCGCCTGCCTGCCGAACTGGCAAGCCGCAGGCCCTTGCAACTGTCGGGTGGTCAGCGCCAGCGGGTGGCTATTGCCCGTGCCATTGCCAGCAACCCGAAAGTCATCATCTGCGACGAACCGGTGTCGGCGCTGGACGTTTCGGTGCAGGCCCAGGTGCTCGACCTGCTGGCGGACCTGCAAGCCGAGCTGGGCCTTGCGTACCTGTTCATTTCCCATGACCTGGGGGTGATCCGCCACGTCAGCGATGAAGTGCTGGTCATGCGCCACGGCAAAGTAGTGGAAACTGCCCCGGTCGAGACCCTGTTCCAGAATCCCCAATACGAATACACCCGCCGTCTGCTCGGTGCTGTGCCACGTTTGCCGGGCGCCGGTATCACGCTGGTGGTGCCGCCGCTGGAGGCGGAAAACGCCGTGCTGCTGTTTGATGAATCGCGGCTGTGGAAAATTGCCATCTAAGCTTGAACCTTGAACAAGGAATTGCCATGAGCACGTTGTCTGCTGTAACCGAAAAACTGATCGTCACCGTCGAGGAACTCAATCGTCGTGCCGACCAATTGCTGCCTGAAATCGGCGCGGGTGCTTCGCAACGCGAGCGTGATCGGCAGCTGCCCTTTGATGCAGTGGCGCAGATCGCCAAGGCTGGTTTTTACACCACGCGCATTCCGGTCAAATACGGCGGTTCAGGCGGCTCGGTCAAGGACGTGTTTGCCTTGCTGATCCGCATCGCCTCGGTGGATTCCAACGTTGCCCAGGCACTGCGTCCGGGCCTGGGGTTTGTCGAAGGGTTGCTGGCCTCGCGGGCAGAAGACGCCGAGGGTGAGCGCGAGCGCTGGTTTGCGCGCTACCTGCAGGGTGATGTGCTGGGCAACGCCGGTTGGGAAGTGGGCGGCGCCAATGGTTCGATCAGTGCGCGTATCGTGGCCGACGGCGAGCATTTCCGCGCCAATGGCAGCAAGTACTACAGCACCGGCTCCCTGTATGCCGATTGGGTCAGCGCCGTGGCTCTGGACGAGAACGACGAGCCGGTCTCCTTCGTCCTGCCCCGTGATCGCAAAGGCCTGGAACTGCTGGATGATTTCGACGCCATGGGCCAGCGCCTGACGGCCAGTGGCACTACTCATCTGCACAACGTGCTGGTGCACGCCGACGAGATCCGTACCCGGACCGTGGAGGAGGGCAAGCGCACCATCGTCACGCCGTTCCTGCAATTGTTCCTCGCGGCGGTCCAGGCCGGCATTGCCCGCAACGCCCTGAACGACGCGGTGGCTTTTGCCCGTGATCATGCCCGGCCCATCAAGCACAGCACCGCCGCCCGCTCGGTGGATGATCCCTATGTGGAATTGAGCGTCGGCGACATTGCCGCCCGTGCCTACACGGCCGAGGCGGTGGTGCTGCGCGCCGCAGAAGCCATTGACCGGGCCTGGGCGGCAGACCTCGACCCGCTGGCAGTGGATCAGGCCGCCGTGGAAGTGGCCCAGGCGCAATACATCACAGCGGAGTCGGCACTCAAGGCCGCCGAACTGGTGTTCGATGTGGGCGGTGCCTCCACCACGGGTCGCGGGCATAATCTTGACCGTCACTGGCGCAACGCACGCACTGTCATCAACCACAACCCACGGCACTGGAAAGCCGCAGCAGTGGGGGCCTGGCATCTTAAAGGCACACCACCGCCGACCTCTGGATTGTTCTGAGGTGCCGCCCCCGACAATCGCCACCGGGAGTGGAAAAAGGGTGCCGATGATCATCGGCTGCGCGCTGTTCATGGAGTTGATCGACGCGACGGCGGTGCTCACGGCATTGCCGCAGATGGCCAGTGACTTCAACGAACCCAGCGTGCGGATGAACCTGGTGGTGTCGCTGTATCTGCTGGCGGTGGCGTTGTTCGTGCCAGTCAGTGGCTGGGCGGCGGACCGCTTCGGGCCTCGTCGGGTATTTGTCAGTGCCATTGTGCTGTTCACCCTGGCGTCGGTGGCCTGCGCCTTTTCGGCTTCGCTGCTGCAATTGTCATTGGCGCGCATGGCCCAGGGGGCGGCGGGGGCGATGATGGTGCCGGTGGGGCAGGTGATTCTGCTGCGCTGGTCGGCACGGGAAAACCTGTTGCAGGCCATGGCTTACCTGACCATCCCGGCCCTGATCGGACCTGTGATGGGGCCTCCGTTGGGTGGGTTGCTGGTGACGGTTCTGTCGTGGCACTGGATCTTCCTGATCAATGTGCCCATCGGTGTGCTCGGCGTGGTGCTGGTGCTGCGTTACATCCCGGACTACCCCGGCGTGCGGGCCAGCCCGCTGGATGTGCCGGGGCTGCTATTGAGTGGCATTGGCCTGGGTGGCCTGGTGTTCGGTTTCGAGGCGTTCGGCCATGGTTTGCTGGAGCGTCACTGGGCCGTGCTGTTGATGGTCGGGGGTGTGCTGGCCGGGTGGTTGTACGTCCTGCATGCCCGACGAGTTGCCCATCCGCTGATCGACCTGTCGTTGTTGCGGATCCCGACCTTTGGCCTGAGTTTTTGGGGCGGTAACGTGCTGCGCATCGGCAGTGCTGCGCTGCCGTTTCTGCTGGTGCTGTTGTTTCAGCTGTGTTTTGGCCTCAACCCGCTTCAAGCCGGGCTGTTGAGTTTTGCCAGCGGTGCCGGCGCCTTCCTGATGAAACTGCTGTCGGTGCGCATCGTCAGCCGTTTCGGCTTCCGTCGAACCTTGACCGGCAACGCGCTGCTCACCGGCCTGACGGTCATTGCCTGCGCGACATTCGACGTGGCGACGCCTTACTGGGTCATCGTCCTGGTGCTGTTTGCCAGCGGCATCATCCGCTCGCTGCAATTCAGCACCCTGGGTGCGCTGACCTATGCCGACGTCCCGCCTGAATTGTCCAGCCGCGCCAGCAGCCTGACCGCCATGACCATCCAGCTGACCATGAGCCTGTCGGTGGGTATTGCTGCGGCGTTGCTCAGCCTGATCATGGGGCTGCGCGGCCACGCCACGGTGGCTGAAGGTGACGTGGCCATTGTGATTGTTCTGGGAGGGGTGGTGTGCGGATTATCGGCACTGGTGTTTCGACGCCTGGTGCCGACAGCGGGGGCGGCTGTTCATGGGGGGAGTGGGCGTTAGTCCTGAAACATTGTGGGTGACTGATACACCGCCTTCGCGGGCAAGCCTCGCTCCAACAATGGATTTGTGTTCAGACCTGCATCTGTGGCAGAACCAGAACCTGTAGGAGCCAACAAGTTGGCTCCTACAGGTTGCGGGCAAGCAGAGAGTTTCCCACAGTGGTTTTGTGGTCAGATCGGCATCTGCGGCCACCACATACTGTTGGAGCGAGGCTTGCCCGCGAAGGCGACAGTCCTGAAACATTGTGGGTGACTGATACACCGCAATCGCGGGCAAGCCTCGCTCCAACAATGGATTTGTGTTCAGACCTGCATCTGCGGCAGAACCAGAACCTGTAGGAGCCAACAAGTTGGCTCTACAGATTGCGGGCAAGCAGGGAGTCTCCCACAAACTGACGCTAAGAATAAAACGTCGGAATCGGCAGGTTGCGGTTCAGGGCCCAGTCGCCCAGTTCCTGGAGTTTGTAGTCCAGCGGATCATGCAGGCTCTGGGTGCGCAGATTACGCCAGTGCCTGTCCAGGGCAATGGAGGCGTGGGTTGCGCGGGCGCCGGTGACTTCGAACACCTTGCTGCAGATTTCCAGGCCATTGCGGCTGGCCGCCACCTTGGCCGTGGCGATGGCCAGCGCGACCTGGCCGCGTTCTTCGCCGCTCAGGTCGGCACCTTTGCGCCAGGCGTTATCCAGCAGGTCTCCGGCCCGGTCAACCAGCAAACGGGCACTCTCCAGGCCGACCCAGAACTCACCGAAATGGTTGAGCACGTAAGGGTCCTGGCCCACCTCAGTGGCGCTGGATTTGAACCATGGACGGGTTTCTTCCAGGGTGTATTTGCGCGCCTCTTCGAAGGCGCCTTCAGCAATGCCCAGGAACACGTTGGCGAAATGCAGCTGCGCAATCAGGGGCCGCAGACAGGCGAACGGCGTGCTCAGCGGGCCAGGGTTGAGCAGCAGGTCCGACTCTTCTACGCGGACCCGTTCGAAGGTCGCGCTGCCACTGTCGGTCTGGCGCTGGCCCATGTTGTCCCAGTCGGTGTGCAGGGTGATACCGGTGCGCGCACTGGGAATCGCCGCGATCAGCAGCTTGCCGCCGGCGGCTTCGTCCACGGCCGAGGCAATAAGCATTTCCGAGTCCGGGGCGCCGGAGCAGAAACTCTTTTTACCGGAGAACTCGCGCCAGCCATCACGACCCTTGACCACGGTCCGGGTGTCCAGCGGGTTCAGTGCGTTGCCCCAGAACCAGTTCTTGTGGGCCGTCAATTCGAACCACGGCTGCCACTGCTCGGGTGTGGCGAACAGCCTGACGGTCGCAAGCATCAGGTGATGGAAGCCGAAGACATGGGCAATGGAACTGTCCACGCGGGCAAACTCCCTGACCACCTGGAAGGTTTCTGACCAGCTCGCATCCAGGCCTCCAAACCGGGAAGGGATACTCAAGGCGAGCAAGCCACTGGCGCGCAGGGCATCTCGTTCAACTTTGGGGGTGCCGCCGCGTTCATCCCTCTCGATGGCGGTACGGGCGAACTCGGTCGCCAGTCCCCGGGCAATTTCCAGCGGTGCCATACGGGCGTTTTTCAATCTGGCAGTCACGGGCTTTCCTCATATCAGCAACGTGCCCCAGCCTCATGCCAGGGTCGCGGTCTCCCCATCACTGGAGCAAGACCTGTACCAACCTTGTTACCGCCCTGTACAGGGGGTTCAGGGCGGGTCAATACCCGGCATCGGCGGGCGTAGTCTGTTTTTTTGTTGATTCACTGTTGCTGGGTGGGCAGTTATCCGAGGCAGCCCGATCATTGTCCAACCCCTTGCAAAGTCTTCTTGAGTGCCGGGTCGTCCGGGTTGATCAGCTTCAAGTCAGCCAGTAACTGCCCGGCTTGCGGGTGTTTGCCCTGTTCTTGATAGAACTGGTGCAACGCCAGGCGAATGTCACGATTGGCAGGCTGCTGTTTCAGGCGGTTTTCCAGCAGCGTGCAGGCCTGTTGCATATCGCCGCTGTCATGCAGGGCGATGGCCAGGACATAGCCGTATTGCGCATTTTGCGGCTCCAGACGGGCAGCATTCTGCAAGGCGGTGAGCGCCAGTCGGGGCTGGCCGCTGCGAATCAGCGCCAGGCCCTGGGTATGTTGCAGCAGGGCGGAATCCGGATGCGCCAGCAATTGACTGTCCAGCAAGCGGGTGGCTTCGTCGCCACGGCCGTTGGTGTCCAGCCACTGCACCAGCGTTACCACGGCCGGGAGGAAGTCCGGGTCGCGCAACAAGGCCTGACGCAGGGCTGGCTCCACGTCCGCCGAGCGGCCACTGGCCTGGTAGAGCAGCGCCAGGTTGAGATTGGCTTCGGCACGCTCCAGCAGGCTCGATTGCACCTGTTCGTACTCCTTGATGGCGTTGTCCCAACGACCTTGGGCTGCGCCCAGCCCTGCGCTGTTGGCGGCCAGCAAATCCCGTGCGGCGGCAATCCGTACCGCCCGCACAGGATCGGCCAGCAGGGGGATCAGCCACTCGCCGCGCTGGTTCGCCGGGATAAACGCACTGAGGGCATGTATCGCGCTTTCACGCACTTGCGGCGCGGGCGAGCGCAGGTCGCTGCCGATGAGCTTCAGCGCTTGCTCACTGGGGTAGGCCCGCAGCTCGGCCAGCAGCGTGGCGCGGCGAATGGCGGGCAAATTGTTTTGTTGCAACAGCATGGTCAATGCCTGCGCGGCGCCCGGCAAACCGTTGCGTATCAGGTAAAGGCCATCGTCGTAGCGCAGGGGCTGGGCTTTATCCAGGCCGTACCAGAGCCGAAACTGCTCGGCGACCCGATCCCCCGGCATTGCCTGATGGCAGCCCAGGCACGCATCCGGGGTCCCCAGTTTTTCGGCCCGCTGCGGGTTGGGGAGGCTGAAACTGTGGTCGTGCCGAAAGTCGTTGATCATGTACAGCTTGCCTGGCATGTGGCAGTCCACGCAGTGCGAGCCCGCCTGGCCGCTCTGGTGATGATGGTGCTCCGGCGAGTCGTAGTTTTTCGCAATCAGCCCCGAACCGTCCACGCCTGCTACTGAGGTTTTGCCGGCGGTGTTATGACATTGCAGGCAGACCCCGTTGCCAGCGACCTTGAGTTCGGTGCTGTGGGGGTTATGGCAGTTGCTGCATCGCACGCCCTTGTCGAACATCTTGCTTTGCAGGAACGAGCCGTGCTCGAACACTTCCTCCTTGATCTTGCCGTCCAGGGCATAGAGTTCGCGGGTCAGGGTGCTGGGCAGGTAGTCGTCCATCAAGCGATTTTGCGCGTGGAAACCGTCGCTCAACGGCGCCCGGCGGGCGTGGCAGCGGCCACAGGTTTCGATTTCCCGGGTCGAGTCCTTGTTCTTGAGGTCCCCGATAAAACCAGCGTTGACCAGGGCAGGGCGTTTTTCCGTCCATTCCAGGTGCCCGGACGCAGGGCCGTGGCAGGACTGGCATCCCACGCCGAGGCTGTTCCACTGGCTGGAGAAGGTATTGGCCACCGGGTCGAAATTGCGTTTGAAACCGGTGGTATGGCATTCAACGCACATGAAGTTGGCATTCTGTGCCGGCTTGCTCCAGTGCAAGGGGTTCTTGAAGTCCACACCCTGGCCCGGATAGAGATGAAACCAGCGGTGCTGCTCGGTATCCCACGCCAATCCCAATGCCTGCAAACGACCACCGCCCACGTCGATCAGGTATTGCTGCAAGGGCGCAACACCGAAGGTGTAGGCGACCTTGAAGTCCGCAGGCTTGCCATCGGCACCAGGGGTGTTGACCCAGAACGCGCCGGCGTTGCGAAAGAAATGCGTGCGCTCCGGCTCGCCTGGTTTGCCTGCGTCGCCTTGAAAAACCACGTCGTTGAAGTCGGCCAGCACGGTTTCGCTGTTGGCGGTCTGCATGGCCATCTGGTGGTGTGAGCCTTGCCAGTCCCTGGCCTGTGCAACATGACAGCCTTGGCACGTGGCTTCGTCCACCATCGTCGCGGGTTTGATGCTGGCAGCGTGCGCTGGTGGTTCGGCAACGGGTGCAACAGTCTGGCGGAGGACGGGCACGCGGGGTACCGAAGGAGGCTGCTGAAGGTAAAGCCCGAGGCCAATTGCAGTGATGATTGCGACCGCAACAAGCGCGGGAAACAGAAAGCGAAGCGCCTTTCGGGGGGCTGGATCGGGGGCGGAGGAGGGGGTTGGGGGACGAGTCTTTCGCATGCCGACTTCCATGTCCTGAGCCATTGCGCGGAAAAAGCGCTGGTCGGTCAAGGCTAGTTCAATTACTCGGCTATACCTAACTTCGTGTTATCCCCACCTCACCGCACCAACCCTTCAACAAGCCAATGTCAACAAGCCCGATAACGGGCTTATTAACAGGAAGTTATCCCATGAAACTTGTGCTGACGATGAGTGCGTTATGTTTGACTCTAGCCATTGCGGGGTGTGCCAGCTCCGTGACCCAACCCGATGAATACTCCGGCTTTCTCAAAGATTACAGCCGACTGAAACAGGAGAAATCGCCTTCCGGCGCTGATGTAATGCGCTGGGTCGATCCCAAGTTGGACCTGAGTCAATACAACAGTGTTTACATTGAACCGAGTCAGTTTTATCCCGCCCCTCAACCCACCGACAAGATCCCGCAAAGTACCTTGCAAGGCATCACCGGTTATTACGATCAGGCGTTGAAACGTGAAATAAGCAAGTCGCTGCCTCTGGCGGCTGCACCCGGGCCTGGCGTAATCGTTGTACGTCCGGCAATCACGGCCATCAGCAGCAAGACCGAAGGCTTGAAACCCTACGAATTCATCCCGATTGCTCTGGCGGCAGCCGCCGTGAGCAGTGCCTCGGGCATTCGTGACCAGCAGGTGGATATTTCCACCGAAGCGGCGTTTATCGATGGCGGCGACCAGCATGTTATTGCCCAGGTGGTGCGCAAGGGCACAGGTAAACCGCTGAATAACTCTGCCCAGGTGATGAAGCCGGATGACGTCAAGGCCGTACTCGATGGCTGGGCGTCGGATCTGCATCAGTCGTATTTGAAGTTGAAGAGCAAGTAACTGGCGGCCTGACTGTATGGAGTCAAGGCCTGTGGAGCGCTTTGTGGGCGTGCGTGCAATGGGTTGATGGGGGCGAAGATACAAAGCCCCCAAGATGTTAATATCCAGCCCACTTTTTGATGACGGATTCATGTGATGGCAAACGAGTCGAGTGCACCTGTCCGCAAGCGTTCGCTTGGCCTGGCCCATGATCTTGTCGCCGAACTGACCCAGCACATCCTGCTTGGCAAACTGGCACCCGGTGACAAGTTGCCGTCGGAGTCCATGATCGTGCGCGAGCATGGCGTCAGCCGTACCGTGGTCCGTGAGGCGCTGTCCAAGCTGCAGGCATCCGGGCTTGTGGAGACGCGCCACGGTATCGGCACCTTTGTGCTGGAGCGCGACCATCACCAGGGGTTCCGGCTCAAGCACGATACGGTGGTCAGCGTGCGTGGCATTCTCGAGCTGCGCATGGGCCTTGAAACCCAGGCAGCGGCATTGGCGGCCAGGCGTCGTACCGAAGAGCAACTGGTGCAGATGCGTCAGGCGCTGGATGACTACCAGGACTCGCTGGCCAACAACGACAGCAGCGTCGAGCCGGATGTTCGTTTTCATCGGCTGATTGCCGAAGCGACCGGAAACTCCTATTTCACGGACATCATTCATCACCTGGGCAGCTCGGTCATCCCCCGTACGCGGATCAACGCGGAGGAACGCGGAGACGCGGATCTCATGAGGCTGGGGCAGTTGGCGAACCTGGAGCACGAAGCCATCTTGAAGGCCATACGGCGACAGGACCCCGATGTCGCGAGGGCCGCGATGCTGCTTCACCTGAGCAATAGCCTTGAGCGGATGTCGGTTGATTGAGCGAGTACTTCAGACGACGAAAAGCTACAGAGTGTCGTTTCCCGTTTTTCCCGAGAGCGATTTATCCATGAAAATGCCCGACATCGAAGCGATCCAGGCCTTTGTTCTGGTGGCGGACCTGCAAAGCTTCACCCGCGCAGCGGATGTCACGGGCGGCACTCAGGCGGCCATCAGCCTGAAGATAAAACGCCTTGAAGAGGGGCTGGGGCACCAATTGCTGGAACGCACGCCGCGCCGGGTGAAGTTGTCTTTTCACGGGCAGGCCTTTCTGGAGCGCGCCAGGCGTTTGCTGGAAAGCTACAAGGATGCGGTGCACTGCTTCGACAAGCAAAAGCGCACCCTCAAGGTCGGCGTCAGCCATCACATCGTGGGGGCGGACCTGACCCATTGGCTGCGTCGCTTATCCACCACGGACCCTGAGGTGGTCGTGGCGTTCAGCCTGGGGACTTCCCGGGACATGCTGGAAAGCTTCGAACAGGGGAGACTGGACGTGGCGTTGATCCTGCGACACGACAACCGTCGTCAGGACGGTGAAGTGGTCGGCGTCGAGCGTTTTGACTGGATGGCGGCACAGGGCTTCGACCTGGTGCCGGGCCAGCCGGTCCCGCTTGCCATACAACCAGACCCGTGTGGCATGCGCAGCATGGTGATGACCACGCTGCAGTCACAGAACGTTCGCTGGGAAGAAGCCTTCGTGGGCAGCGGTGTGCTGGCCATTGGCGCTGCCGTCAGCGCCGGTATCGGCATTGGTGCCATGGTTGGACGCATGGCGCCGTCAGGGTGCGTGGAAGTGGGCCACCGGTTTGGCCTGCCACCGCTGCCCGAGCGTGAGGTGGTGCTCTACACCGCTCAGCGTGATGCCCAGGCGAAAACCTTGATCCGTGCCATGACCGATGTCATGGCAGGTGCCTGAGCGCTCGCGTTCAAAGAAACAATCGCCCCAGCGTTGCGAGCAGAAGGGTGATGGCGCCAATGCCGAGAACGGTAATACCGAATGCGGCGAGGTGCACCAGCACGATCTCCCGGGGTTGGATGTGGCGTTGACTGTGGCGCTGCTCCATGAATGCTTCCTTGAGGTGGGGGAAGCAGCAGTATCCGGGCAGGCCCCAGGGCCAAACAGCCAGGGCGGGATATTTCAGTGATAAGCCGCGCTCATCATTCGGCCATGATTCTTTCCATGTACTGCGCCGGTGTGCTGCCCAGCAAACTGCGGAACATGTAGATAAAGGCGCTTGAACTTCGATAGCCGAGGTCCTTGGCCACTTCGCTGATGGATACGCCGTCGAACAGACGGCACAGCGCCTCGTCGACCCGTACCTGCAAGCGCCAATGGTGAAAGGTCACTCCGGTTTCTTCTTTCATTCGGCGTGCCAGGGTGCGTGAGCTGGCGCCGATGCGCTCGCCCCATTCCTCAAGCGTGTCGTTGTTTTCCGGGCTGTGCAGGATGGCTTCGCACACCCGGCGCAGCCTGCGGTCCATGGGCATTGGCAGGCTTTTGTCCTGGGGCGACGACTGAGCCAGCAAATGCAGCAGCAGGCCCGAGGCCATTTGCCGGGGCTGGTCCCCCAGAACCGGATTGTCGTTGAGCATCAGGATCAGTTCCCGCATCAGCGGGGTCACGGTCAGCACGCAGCACTCATCCCAGTGCCATGGCACTGCGTCTTGCTCCAGGTACACCGAACGCATGGATATTTCGCCGACCATGCGCACTTCGTGGGTCACACCGGCCGGTATCCACAAGGCACGCATGGGTGCCAGGGTCCAGGCGCCTTTCTGGGTCGAAACACGCATGAGCCCTCGAGGCGAATACATCAGCTGGATGCGTTCGTGGGAGTGGGGGTGCTGCTGGGCTCCTGAGGCATATTCGAAGGCGCGCACCACCACGGGTGGGGCATCGAGAGGGAACTCCTTGTTCGCCGTTGTGGCCGCTTTTTGAGGGTAATGATCGTAAGCGGCGGAAAAGCGCCAATTCTGTCCTTTCATCGATACAAGTTGTCCTAGCGCGAAGTAAACAGACTGGCAAAATTAATGCAAATGACATTCATTTTCAACTATGCCGAGCTGTTGACCTTCATGCGCAAAAAAACGCCAGACTGCTTGCACGTCGTCCCGGGTACGCCCGCTCCCAGAGTGCTAAGGCTTTTCGTGCCACTGGCGCTGATCATAGCCACGGCGGCCCACGCCCAGTCGACCACTTCGGCGACCCTGCCGGAAACCCGGATCGTCAGCGATCAGCCTGCGCCTGATGGCACCACTGAGGGTGTGGAGAGCTACAAGGCCGACGCGGTGACGGTCACCAAGGTGGCGACACCGACCCAGGATATCCCGGCATCGGTGAGCGTCATCACCCGCCAGCGCATGGACGACCAGCACATGACCACGGTGGAGGATGCCTTGCGCAACACGCCGGGCATTACCGCTGTGACCTATGGCGATGGCACCAGTTATTTCCAGTCTCGCGGCTACCCCGCCGAGGTGCAGTTCGATGGCTTGCCCGCCAATGACGGCCTGCAGTACCTGCCGCAGTTCGACCTGGCGCTGTATGACCGGGTTGAGGTGCTGCGTGGACCAGAAGGCTTGCTGCAGGGTTTTGGTAACCCCGGTGGCACGGTCAACCTGGTACGCAAGAGCCCGCAGGATGTGTTTGGTCTGACCGGAACGGTATCCGCAGGCACCTGGAGCAAATACCGCACGGAGATGGATGTCACCGGGCCGTTGACCGACAACGGCAGTATCAAAGGGCGGTTCGGCATCAGCGGCGAGACCGGCAATGCATCGGTCGATCACACCCGGAACGGCCAGGGTCTGGTCTACGGCTCCCTGGCGTTTGCACTGGACGCCGATACCGACCTGACCGTTGGCGCAGCTCACCAGAAAATGGACCTGGACGCCCCGGACTATGGCTTGTCGACCTACGACGATGGCAGCTTCGTCAACGCCAAACGGTCCGGTTTCTACGGCACGGACTGGAGTTTCTCCAACACCGAGATGACCGAGGTCTATGCCGACCTGGTGCACCGTTTCGACAATGACTGGCAAAGTCGCACGGCCATCAACTACCGCACCACCGACAACAACTCCAAGTACGGCTACGTCGCTGGAACGGTCGATGCGAGCAATAACACTGCTGATTACTGGTTGCAGCGTCAGCACGACAAATACCGCTGGGTGGGCATCGATTCCTACGTCAACGGGCCGTTCCAGTTGTTGGGTCGCACCCATGAATTGATGGTGGGCGTGAACTATGCCGATCGTCATCAGCGCAGCCTGTCCGGGGGCACCGACGGCGGCACGGTGAATGTGTTCGATATCAACGAGCCTGATCCGAACATCCCGTTTGACTCCGGCACCATCTCGGACTCCACGCAGTACGGTGTGTACGGGCAAGTCACGTTCAAGCCTACCGACGCCCTGTCGTTGATCGTGGGTGGCCGGCAAGATCACTACCAAAGCTCGCGCCAGTCGCTGATCCCCACCAAGCTTGAGACGGTGGACGACCCGGATCAGAACAAGTTCACGCCTTACGCTGGCGCGGTATACGCCTTCAATTCCTGGCTTTCGGCCTACGCCAGTTACTCGGACATCTTCACCCCGTCCCAGGCCTTCCAGACCACGGTCAGCGGCGATGTACTCAAGCCCCGGACCGGCAAACAGTATGAAATGGGTCTCAAGGGTGACTTCCTGAACGGTCGCCTGGGGGCTTCGGTGGCGGTGTTCGATATCGAGGACAAGAATCGTCCATTGGCCGACGACGCCAACCCTGGCTACTGGCTGGCCCAGGGCAAGGCCCGCAGCCGGGGCATCGAGACCGAAGTCACTGGCAAGCTGCTGCCTAACTGGGACGTGCAGGCCGGTTACACCTACCTGCAGACAAAACTGCTGGGCGAGGCCGCCAGCGATGGCAGCGTCCAGGACACCGAAGAGCCCAAGCACCAGCTCAAACTCTGGAACACCTATCGCTTCCAGAACGATCCGCTGAACAACTGGCGTGTGGGTGGCGGTGTGCGTGTGCAGAGCCGCACCACCCGAAACGATGTCAGCTGGCAGGGTGGTTACGCCGTGGTCGACGGGCTGGTGGGCTACGAGATCAACAAGCACTTTGACGTGGCGCTGAACATGAACAACGTGTTCGACCGCACCTACTACGCGCGCGTCCCTTCCTATTACTACGGCCTCTATGGTGACCCGCGCAACGCCACCGTGACCCTGCGAATGAAGTACTGAGCCCCATGACACTCAATAAGAAATCACCTGATGTGAAGCCGGGTCAAAGCACCCGGCCAGACGAACCGACCTCGCTGCTGGCCCATATTCTGTCGACCATTCGCGGCGCTCGCCTGCTGCTTCTGGTCGCCGCGGCGGCCAGTCTGCTCAGCGGTTTTGGCAGCGCAGCCATGGTTGCGCTGATCAACCAGGCCTTGTCGACACCGACCCAGGAGCTGGGCCGGTTGGGGCTGCGGTTCATGCTGCTGGGCGTGGCGGTGTTGATACTGCGTCTGTCGTCACAGACGCTGTTCATGTACCTGGGGCAAATGGCCAAGGCCAAGGTGCGCTTGCAAACCATCAAGCATATCGCCAATGCCTCCTATGCCCACCTGGAACGCTATGGCGCGGCGCGACCCCTGGCCATCCTGACCGGGGACCTGGACACCCTGGTGGTGCTGTTCATCAACCTGCCGACCATTGTCATGCAGACCGCCGTGATTGCAGGTTGCCTGGCCTACCTGGGCTGGCTGTCCTGGCAGATCCTGCTGCTTGCCTTGCTGGCGATTGTGGTGGGTGCGGTGGGCTTTCTGTTCGTCAATGGCCGGGCGTTGCAGCACCTGCGCGGTTCACGCCAGCGTGAGGACGATCTGATCCAGCAGTTCCGGGCGCTGTTCGATGGGGCCAAGGAACTCAAGCTGCATCGCAACCGGCGTCGGGCCTTCATCGACGAAGCGCTGGCGCCCCACATCGAATCGGTCCGCGTTCAGCGCACCCGCGGCTATGTGCTGTACAGCGCCGCATCGAGCTGGGGCAACCTGGTGCTGTTCACCTTCATCGGGCTGACGTTGTTCGTGGTGGCGCGCATCTATGCGGTGGACTCACTGGTCATGTCCGGCTACGCCATGACCTTTCTCTACATGATCATGCCCATAGAAGGCCTGCTGGGGGCTTTGCCCACACTGGGCTCGGCACGGATCGCCCTGGAACGTATCGCTCGGCTGGAGAAGCAACTGCCTGTGGAGAATTCGGACGCTCCGGGGCGCGAAACGGGCTTTCAGCGCATTGAGTTGCAGGCCGTGGCCCACCGTTACTTCCGCGAAAAAGAAAATAGCTACTTCATGCTCGGGCCAATCGACCTGAGCTTTGCTCCGGGAGAAATCACCTACCTGATCGGCGGCAACGGCAGCGGCAAGACCACCCTGGCCAAGCTGCTGGTGGGGTTGTACGAAACCGAAAACGGCGAAGTGCGGCTCGATGGCCAGCCCGTGACGCCCCGTACCCAAGACCAGTACCGGCAACAGTTTTCCACCGTATTCAGCGACTTTTTCCTGTTCGATACGCTGCTGGGCGTACTGCCTGCGCATCTGGAACCTCAGGCGCAGATGCTGCTCAGGGAGCTGCAACTGGAGCACAAGGTTCGTATCGAAGACGGTGCTTTCACCTCCCTGAACCTGTCCCAAGGTCAGCGCAAACGGCTGGCATTGCTGGTCGCTTTGCTGGAAGACCGGGCCTTTTATGTCTTCGATGAGTGGGCGGCGGACCAGGACCCTGCGTTCAAGGAAGTGTTCTACCGCCAACTGCTGCCGGACCTCAAGGCCCGGGGCAAAGCCGTGTTGGTGATCACCCATGACGATCGTTATTTCGCCCTGGCCGACCGTCGCATCAAGCTCGACGGTGGCCGGATTGTCTCTGACACCTCAGGTGTCGTGGCGGGGCAGGAGCCTGCAGAGTTATGAACATGATTGCTCCGGGTGGTCCGATGAACAGCGTTGCTACGCGTCGACGCGTCCTGCAGTGGATGGCCTGTTCCCTGCCAATGTTCTGGTTGAGCCAGGCCCAGGCTACGGCCAGCACGCCAGAACGGATCGTGAGCATGAGCTGGGAGCTGACTGAAACCCTGCTGGCCCTGGGCCGCGTACCTGTCGGTATGTCCATGCCCGACTGGTACCGAAAAACCATCGTCGAGCCAGTGCTTCCCGACGGTGTTCCCAGTACAGGCCTGCTGTACCAACCCAGCTTTGAAGCCTTGCGGGCATTGAATCCCGATCTTTTGCTGCTAACCCCGGGACATGCCGGTCTGTTGCCGGCGCTGTCACATTTTGCCCCGGCGCTCATTCTGGGAGCGTACATGTTCGACCCGAAGCCGTATCAGGCGCTGCAAGTGGAAACCCGGAAGATGGCAGACGCCCTGGGGTGCTCGCCACAAGCAGAGGCCTTGATAGCTTCAACCGAAGACGTCATCGGCGGGGTTCGCCAGCGTCTGGCCTTGCAACCGCCGCTGATGTCCTCGCCGACGTTTGTTGCAGACGCCGTGGATGAACGTTACCTGCGGGTTTACGGTGCTGGCAGTCTGTTCGATGAAATGCTGCAACAACTCGGGGCGAGTAATGCCGCTCACCTGACGGGTTCGGGGGAGGGCCGCTGGGCCACCAATGGGGCCGGTTTTGCGCTGGTGCCCTTGCAGCGTCTTGCCACTTACCCCGACGTCAATCTGTTGCTGATGGGTCCGGTCCCCGACGCCGTACGCGCAGCCTTGCAGGGCAATCCGGTGTGGCAGGCGATACCCGCCGTTCGCCAGCGACGTGTTGCCGTCATGCCCGTTATTTGCCCGCAGGGCGGCTTGATCTCCATGCAGCGATTTGTTCGGGCCGTGGAGCAGGCATTGGTGCAGACATCCCGCCGGGAGCCCGCCTTTGTCTAGTCCTCGCCTACCTTCTGTTTATCGTGGTTGCCTGTTGCTGGTGGCGAGCCTGTTGGCCGTGGCGGTGGTGCTGGCGTTGTTCCAGGTGCGAACGGTTCTGGACGGCGCCTCGCTGATCAATGGGTTATTCTCGCCAGACCCTGGCGACGTGCATCAGGTGCTGGTGCATGACGCGCTGTTGCCACGCATTGCCATGGCGCTGCTTTGTGGCTCCGCCCTGGGGTTGGCAGGCACCCTGATGCAACAGGTGTTGCGCAACCCCTTGGCCGAACCCATGACCCTTGGGGTTTTTCCGGGGGCTTACCTTGCGTTGTCGCTGTTCACCCTGTGGTTCCCTGTTCAGGTGGGCGCAGGCCGTGAACTGATTGCCCTGGCCGGTGGCGGGCTGGCGATGCTGGTGGTGTTCGTGCTGTCCTGGCCGCAGCGGTTGGCGCCCACGGCGGTGATCCTGTCGGGCATGGTGGTCAATCTTTACTGTGGCGCCGTCAGCCTGGCCATTGCCTTGACCCATTTCGATCTGTTGGCAGGCTTGCAGATCTGGGGCGGGGGCACCCTTGAGCAGGCGGGCTGGCAGCCCAGTCGCCATCTGGCCTCGGGGCTGGTGGCCTGCGTGATTGCCCTGTGTTTCATCCGCCGTTCGCTGTTGCTGCTCGATAGCGGTGAAACCACGGCGCGCAGCCTGGGGGCAAAAGTGGAGCGCACGCGGCTGATTGCGCTACTACTGGCCGTGGTGCTCACCTCGCTGGTGGTGGCCCAGGTGGGCGTCATCGCTTTCATCGGTCTGGCGGCCCCGAGCCTGGCGCGGATGGTGGGGGCACGAACGTTGTACCGGCGCCTGCTGTGGACGCCTTGTATCGGCGCGGCAATCCTGTTGCTCACGGACCAGATCGTCATCGTGCTCTCCACTGCCGCGCCGTTTTCAGCCCATCTGATCCCCACCGGAACGGTGACGTCATTGCTCGGCGTTCCTTTGCTGGTGGCGCTGTTGCCACGCTTGCGCGCCCAGGCCGCCAGTGGCTGGAAACTGAACTGGCCCAGTGGTGACGGTCTTACCCCGCGTCTCGCATGGGGCATGGCAGCGCTGCTGATCGTCAGCCTGTGGTTGTCTTTCGGGCTGTCACGCACGCTGGACGGGTGGCGCATCGCGACTTTGCCCCAGGTGGGCGAGTTGCTGTTCTGGCAATTGCCCCACACCGTGGCGGCGGCCGCCGCCGGGACATTACTGGCGCTGGCTGGCACGCTGCTGCAACGCATGACGGCCAACCCCATGGCCAGCCCGGACTTGTTGGGCGTCAGTGCGGGAGGCGCGCTGGGGATCATTGCGGCGCTGTTTATTACGGGTCATCCTTCGCCAGCCATGATGTTCGTCGCTTGCCTTGCGGGGTCGCTGGTGACGTTGGGGATCATGCTCTGGTTTGGACGCAGCGCGTTTACGCCTCACCGCCTGTTGCTGGTTGGCGTGGCAGTGGGCGCATGGCTGCAGTCGGTGGTCAGTGCGACCCTGTCCAGCGGTGATCCTCGGGCCGGGGAAATGCTGGAGCTGGTCACCGGCTCCACCTATTACGTGATCCCGACCCTGGCCTGGGCTAGTGCAGGCGTCGCGTTGCCAGGGCTTTGCCTGGTGCCGTTGGTGGCGCGCTGGCTCGAGGCCTTTGCATTGGGAGAACCCGGCGCGGCTAGCATCGGCGTTCCCGTTGCCCGTGCGCGTGTGCTGGTGCTGCTGTTTGCGGGCGTGCTGACCACCATGGCGACCTTACTGGTAGGGCCGTTGTCCTTTGTCGGACTGCTGGCACCCCACATCGCCCGCTTCGCAGGTGCCCGCAAGCCGTTGCAACAACTGTGGATGGCCTCGGTCGTCGGGACGGTGCTCATGGTGCTGTCCGAATGGCTCGGACGGCAATTGCTGTTCCCCGAAGAAATGCCGGCCGGGCTGGTTGCCACCTTGCTGGGCGGGCCTTATCTGATTTTGTTGATGGTGTATCGGCGTAACCGTAGGGCGTGAAGGTGTTCCTGTTGGAGCGGTTCCTTATGCCCCCGCCAGCATCAAGTCCAGGTTCTGCACCGCGGCACCGGCCGCGCCCTTGCCGAGGTTGTCGAACACGGCTGCCAGCAATACCTGGCCCGCGTTCTCAAACACCATCAGGCGCAGATCATCGGTGTCGTTGAGGGCTTGGGGGTCCAGCAAATCCATCTCCCGTGCTTGCTGCAACGCCATGACCTGCACATGCTTCGCCCCGGCATAGTGCTGCTCAAGACACCCGTGCAACCGTGCCGCGTCGATGCCAGACGCCAATAACCGAAGTTGCAGGGGGATGGTCAGCACGATGCCCTGACGGAAGGCGCCGTAGGCCGGTACAAACATCGGCCGTTCGCTCAAGCCGCTGTACTGCTGAATCTCCGGGACATGCTTGTGCGCCAGCCCCAACCCGTAAATCTGGAAGGCCGGAGCCTTCGAGGCGCTCTGGCCCTCATGTTCCTCGACGCCCGCGCGGCCTCTGCCCGAATAGCCCGACACCGCATGGATGTGGGTGGGGTAATCGGTGGGCAGCAAACCTGCGTCCAGCAAGGGGCGCAACAGGCCGATGGCACCCGTGGGGTAGCAGCCGGGGTTGCTGAGCCGTTTTGCCTGGGCGATGGCCTGTTTCTGCTGTGGGCTCATCTCGGCAAAACCATAGGTCCATCCGGGCTGGGTACGATGCGCGGAACTGGCATCGATCACCCGCACATCAGGGTTCTCAATGCTTGCCACGGCGTCCCGTGCGGCGGCGTCGGGCAGGCAAAGAATGGCGATGTCACAGGCATTGATGGCCTCGGCACGGCGTTGCTGATCCTTGCGGTGCTCCGGGGGCAGGGTGACCAGCCGCAGGTCGGTGCGGCCCTGCAGGCGTTGGTGGATTTGCAGCCCGGTAGTGCCCTGGTCGCCGTCGATGAATACAGAAGGGGTCGTCATGGGAGTGCGCTCGCAAGCAAATTCAACAGATCGCAATCTTCAGTTAAGGCGTAAGATAGGGAAAGTTGAATATCCAAACGGTTGGATTCAGTTTTTCTGAATGAAGGTGGTGTTCCCCATGCGTGAAATCAGCCTCGACCGCCTGCGCACCCTGGTGGCCATTGTGGACCTCGGCTCGTTTGCCGAAGCGGCCCGTGTGCTCAACCTGGCGCCGCCTACGGTCAGCCTGCACATTGCCGACCTGGAAGCGAGGGTAGGGGGCACGCTGCTGTCGCGCACCCGTGGCCGGGTCCAACCGTCGGCCATTGGCGCAACCCTGGTGGAGCGCGCCCGGCGTTTGCTGGCCGATGCCGAACAGGCGCTGGAAGACGTCCAGCGCCAGGTGCAGGGCCTGTCCGGGCGGGTACGCCTGGGGGCGTCAACAGGGGTGATTGCACAGTTGATCCCCCAGGCGCTGGAGATACTGGGGCAGCAACACCCCGGCATCGATGTGCAGGTCGCGGTGTACACCTCGCAACAAACCCTGCAAAAACTGGCTGACCGCACACTGGATATCGGCTTGATTGCATTGCCGCAGGCGCCGGTGGAGCAGTTGCATATCGAGCCATGGCGGCGCGACCCGGTCATGGCCTTTTTGCCTGCCCGCTGGGAGTGCCCAGAGGTCGTCACGCCCGCGTGGCTGGCAGGGCAGCCCTTGATTCTGAACGACAGCACCACCCGGCTTTCGCGCCAGACCTCCGAATGGTTCGCCAGCGAAGGCCCCCAGCCCAAACCGCGCATCCAGCTCAACTACAACGACGCCATCAAAAGCCTCGTGGCGGCAGGCTACGGCGCGACATTGCTGCCCCATGAAGCGTCCACGCCCACGCCCGATGCGAGGATCCTGATGCGCCCCTTGCAGCCACCCCTATGGCGCCAGCTGGGTATCGCCCACCGCGCCGCAGAGGTGGAGCGGCCCACGCAGCATGTGCTGGATGTGTTGTGGGGGTTGAGTGCGGATTAGGGGGGCACGCATTGCATTAATCGCCCCTGCGCAGGCTCCTCTCGACCATCGCAATAATCGTCTCGAACAGTTCTTCCTGTGCCTGCGCCGGGGTGATTTCCCCGGTGGCTGCGGCATGGGACAAGGCTTCTGCGGCACCCAGCATCGCTCGCAGGCCCGCAGCGGGGATCGCATTATCATGGGTGAAGGGCGAGAGAACGCGGCGGCATTTATCCAGGAACACCGCTTCGTATTGGCGCTTGGTCTTTTCCAGTTCCGGTGAACTGGCCAGGGCCGCGATGATGCCGGGTATCTCGTTGCCTTGTACTAGCACGCAATCGACATAAGACGAGGCAATCACCCTGGCCGTGTCAGTCAAGGTGCAGTCGCAGTTTTCAAGGGCGGTGTCCATCAAGGCGGTCTGGCGTTCATCGAACGCTTGATAGAGCGCCGCCAGCAAACCGGAACGGGTGACGAAATGGTCGTACACCACGGGTTTGGTGACGCCCGCTTGTTCGGCCAGCCGCCCCAGGGTCAGTGCTTCGGTGCCTTCTTCCCGAATCAGACGCCAGGCGACGTCCAGCAGTTGGCGTTGCCTGTCCTCCCTGGACATGCGCCGACGCGGCAGCGGGGCGGTGTCGGTCTCAGTGATCTCTGTGCTTGACATGCTTATATACCAAAAGTAACTTATCAGGCTTAACTTACCAAAAGTATATAGCGCCAACCTTGCCCACTCAACGACCTACAAGAGTTCTTCGTATGCATGCCCTTATTGTTGTCGCCCATCCCGACCCCAGGTCCCTTACCCACAGCATCGCCACGCAGGTTGCGGAGGGCGTGATCGAGGGCAATCCCGGCGACTCTTTCGAAATAGCGGACCTGACGCAGCAAGGGTTCGACCCAAGATTCACATCCGCCGACCTGGCAGTCCACCGCAAGCAGGCATCGGCGCCTCTGGATGTTTTGGCTGAGCAGGCGAGGATAGACGGTGCCGATACGCTGGTGCTGGTGTTTCCTGTGTATTGGTGGTCAATGCCCGCGCTGCTCAAGGGCTGGATTGATCGGGTGTTTGCCAACGGTTGGGCGTTTGATTTCAGCCTTGATGCCAAACTGGTCAAGAACCTCAGACACCTCAAGGTTCATCTCGTGGGCGTCGGCGGAGCAGACGGGGGCACTTACGCACGGCATGGCTACGGGGATGCGATGACGACCCAGATTGACCATGGGATTTTCAATTATTGCGGCGCCCAGGTCGTGACATCGGAGCTGCTGCTGGAGTCTGAAACCCAAGACCCGGTGGGGCATCTGGCGGTTGCACGGGCGCTGGGCCGGGATCTCTTCAGCGCGTCGCCAGGCAGTCTTGATGTGTACTCCCAAACGGCTGTGAATGCGGTTTAAGGGGACGCAAAGTTCTGTGCATCCCTCAACGTTGTATGCTGTGGGCTTTTCGCAGTTTTGATTAGCCCAAGAGGTTTGTCCCATGAGCGAAGCACCCTACGTTCCCCCTAAGGTCTGGACCTACGAAACGCCGTCTGGCGGCCAATTCGCCAATATCAACCGCCCTACCGCCGGTGCGACCCATGACAAGACGCTGCCAGTGGGCAAGCACCCGCTGCAGCTCTATTCGTTGGCCACGCCCAATGGCGTGAAGGTCACCATCCTGTTGGAGGAATTGCTGGCGCTGGGCTGCACCGACGCCGAGTACGATGCCTGGCTTATCCGCATCGGTGAAGGTGATCAGTTCTCCAGCGGCTTTGTGGCCATCAACCCCAACTCGAAGATTCCGGCGCTGCTGGACCGCAGCGTAGAGCCTGCCATCCGGGTGTTCGAGTCGGGTTCGATTCTGCTGTATCTGGCGGAAAAGTTCGGCCACTTCTTGCCCACCGACCCGGCCGGGCGTGCGGAAACCCTGAACTGGTTGTTCTGGCAAATGGGCGCGGCGCCTTACCTGGGTGGTGGTTTCGGGCATTTCTACGCTTACGCGCCAGAGAAGATCGAATACGCCATCAACCGCTTCACGATGGAGGCCAAGCGTCAGCTGGATGTGCTGAACAATCGTCTCGGCGAGAGCCGCTACCTGGGCGGCGAGGACTACACCATCGCCGATATCGCCGTCTGGTCCTGGTACGGCCAACTGGTGCGGGGCAAGGTGTATTCGGCCGCCGAATTCCTCTCCGCAAACCAATACACCCATGTACAGCGCTGGGCAGAAGAGATTGCCAACCGGCCTGCGGTCATTCGTGGGCTGCGGGTCAACCGCACCTGGGGCGATGAAGCAGACCAGGTACCGGAGCGCCATCAGGCGGCGGATCTGGACTGAAGAAAGGCCAGGCTTCAGCTCCCACGGGGTTTGAATGGACCCTGTGGGAGCGAGCGATGGGTCATCAAAAAGACCGTTCAACGCGGACCGAAACGTGCGAGGACAGCATCGACAAATCGTCGTAGTTTGGCCGTTCTCTGCCGATTTGCCGTGTAGAGCAAATGCATCTGTCGGCTCGGTGCTTCGAAATCGGCCAGCACTCGCACCAGCTCGCCACTTTGCAACGCAGGCGTAAGAAAGTCTTCGGGCCCAAGGACAATGCCAAACCCGTCAAGCGCTGCTGACATAAGTGCCTTGCTCTCGTTGATCTGTAAACGGCTGGTCACCTGGACCTTATGCACGGCAGAGCCTTTGCAGAACTGCCATTCGCGGTCGGCGGGTCGGGACCAGTAGGCATAGCCTAAACATTCGTGATGCTTGAGATCATCGGGTGTTTGGGGTATCCCGCGCTCAGCCAGATAGGACGGTGCAGCACAGGTCACCAACCGATAAGGTGCCAGCGGCCTGGCTGTCAAACTGGATGTGCCAAGGGGGCCGATCCGAAAAGCCACCTCATAACCTTCTTCCACCAGATCGACAAAGCGGTCGGTCAGATGCAGGTCGATCTCCACCTCAGGGAACTGGCGCAAAAAGTCCGTCACCAGAGGCATGAGGCTGTATGAGCCAAATGTCACGGGCGCACTGATTTTCAGCTTGCCACGGGGTGTGTCGTTCATGACCTGGGCGAGTGTGTCGGCGCTCTGGACTTCGCTCAAGATATGCTTGCAGCGCTCGTAATAGGCGCTTCCCAGCTCTGTCAGGCTCTGGCGTCGGGTCGTCCGGTTCAGTAGCCGAGCACCCAGCCGGTGCTCAAGGGTGGCGACATGTTTGGCCACCATCTGCGGCGACATGCCCAACCGCGCTGCGGCGCTGGCATAGGAGCCCGATTCCGCAGCCATCACAAAGGCGCCCATGCTCGCGAGGCGATCCATTATTCAACACTCCTGGTAACAAGACTAAGTTTAATACGCTGATTTATCGCTCAATGATTGCGAATCATCATAGCCACTTCTTAACGAACAACGGAGCAAGGTCATGAAAATAGGCATCATTGGAGCGGGGTTCATCGCACGTGCAGTGGCACAACTGGTTATCGCTGCGGGGCACGAGGTGATGCTCAGCAACTCACGCGGCCCCAGGACCATGAGCAGCGTGCTCAGTGGAATCCGCGGCAGTAAGGTCGGCACCCCGGAAGAGGCTGCGCAATTTGGTGAAGTGGTGCTTGTCGCCATACCGCTGGAGCATTACCGAAGCGTGCCTGCCCAGTGGCTGGAGGGCAAAACGGTCATGGATGCCAACAATTACTACCCGGACCGGGATGGCCACATCCCTGAACTTGATCGATTCGAAACCACCACCAGCCGCCTGCTGGCCGAACATCTGCCGGGCGCACACGTGGTCAAGGTATTCAACGCAATCCTCGCTCAAGACCTGCTGCAGGACTCACGACCCAGCAATGCGTCAGACCGCCGAGCACTCCCGATCGCTGCCGACGATCAGGCCGCTAAAGCCGTGGTCATCAAGTTGCTGGACGAGATTGGATTCGACACTGTTGATGCTGGCAGCCTCGACGAAAGCTGGCGATTTGAACGGGCAAAACCTGCCTACTGCATACCGCTGGATAAAGAGGGCCTGAAGGCTGCCCTGGCGCAGGCCCGTCGGGAAGTCGAATTGCCCGAGGGATGGTGGCGCAGCTGACGGTTAGATAAACAGGGATGTTTTCATGCTGCTGGGTCAAAAAATCGTCGCACCTGGATTATGCTCAACGCCGCTTTTCACACAGGGAGAATGAGATGAGGGAATGGGCAACAGGTGCTGGCATTGATGAAACGCAGTTGAGGGCAATCAGTGACGGTGTCATACACCATGGCCGTGCTTTACCGCAGTCCCTGGGTGGCCAGGCCGAACCCATTGCCTGCGCGGTGATGGAAGACGGAAAACTGATCGGTGGCGCAACGGGCAGGACTGAGTTTCAGCGCTTGTTCGTGAATTACCTCTGGATCGACGAGCCCTGGCGCGGAACCGGGCTAGGTGCTCAGGCTCTGCGCAAGCTTGAGGAGCTGGCGATCGAGCGGGGCTGCAAGGATGCGCTGATCGAAACCTTGGTTGATGACACGGCTGCCTGGTATTCGCGATGTGGGTATGAGTTGATCGCGCATTTGCCCAGGTACTGTGGTGAGCAGACGAGTCGGTATACGTTGTTGAAGTCGTTTAGTAGATGATGTTTCCTGAATAATCAACTAAAGAGTTATGAGCTAATAACCACCCGGTTATAGCTTTTCGCTAAGTTTGGTGAGGGCTTTGTTATAGAGTAGTGCTTCTATCCATAGAATAAATGGTGATTAGTCATGGCTGCTTTTATGTCTTTATGATCTGTCTAACAACAAGTCGTGAGGCAGGAGGTAGCCCGATGACAATTCAAGTTAAACCCGTTGCTGGTCGAATTGGTGCACAACTCGATGGCGTGAAACTGGGTGGGGACATCAGTGCTGAACAGTTCGAATTCATTAATCAGGCACTGCTGAAATATAAAGTTATATTCTTCCGCGACCAGCATCTGAGTGATGCCGAGCACGAAGCTTTTTCCCGGCGCTTCGGCGATCAGGTACCGCATCCAACCGTACGGTCCGCCGAGCAAAGCGCCGCCATCCTGCACCTGGACTCCAAGGAAACCCGAGCCAATTCGTGGCATACCGATGTGACCTTCGTTGTTAATTATCCAAAAATATCCATCTTGCGCGGTGTGGTTATCCCTCCTTATGGCGGTGACACGGTGTGGGCCAATACTGCTGCGGCTTACAGTGACTTGCCCGATCCATTGAAACAACTGGCAGACAGTCTGCGCGCGTTGCACAGCAACATCTATGACTATGCGGCGCCGAAAGATACCGGTGAGTCGGGTCTCAAGCGTTATCGCGAACAGTTCACCGCTGAAGTCTACGAAACGGAACATCCGTTAGTGCGGGTGCATCCGGAATCGGGTGAAAGAAGTTTATTGTTGGGGCACTTTGTCAAACAGATACAGGGCCTTAGCAGTAACGATTCGAAACAACTGATTCGTCTGTTCCATGATCGGATTACCCATGTCGACAATACGGTGCGCTGGCGCTGGCAGGAGGGTGACGTGGTGATCTGGGACAACCGCGCCACGCAGCATATTGCGATCAACGACTATGGCAATGCTGAGCGCATCGTGCGCCGGACCACCATCGACGGTGATGTGCCGGTCGGGGTAGACGGTCGCCTGAGCCAGGCGTTCAAACCCAGCCCGGATACCCGCTCGCCGAAAACCGAAGCCGACAAAAAACACCTCGCCGCCTGACAAGCGAGTCTCATTGACACAAGGACGGCTTCTGTATGGAACTCAAATTTCACAAAGGCAGTATCGCTGTAGCACTGGCTGCGATTCTCGCAATACCTCTTGCCCATGCCGATGTTCTGCGCGTTGGTGTAGCGACAGCTGGCGGCGGTGATCCGGTAACGTTCAGTGGTTCTTCCCTGGGCATCGTGCGCAATCAGCAACTGCTGGAAAAGGCCTTCGCTGGAACGGGGACCGAGGTGCAATGGTTTTTCTTCAAAGGGGCTGGCCCCGCGATAAACGAAGCCTTGTCAAACCAGCAACTCGACTTCGCCTACCAGGGCGATCTTCCCGCGGTAGTGGGGCGCTCCAATGGGCTGGACACCAAGCTGCTGGCCGCAGTGGGCGTACGTTCCAATCTTTACCTGGCAGTTCCCAAAGGGTCTCCACTCAAAAGCGTCGAGGACCTGAAGGGCAAAAAAGTCGCGATCTTTCGCGGAACCAACGGTCATCTGGTGGCGATTAACCTGTTGGCGGAGCATGGTCTTACCGAGCGGGATATCAAGGTCATCAACCTCGATACCGGCAGCACGCAGGCCGCATTGGTTTCCAATGGGGTGGATGCCGCATTCGGCGGTCGCGAGTTGTTCAAGCTGCGTGATCAAGGGTTGATCGACATCATTTACGACAATCCCGATCAGGATGTGCGTTACACCCGGCAGACCGCACTGGTGGTTCGGGGGGCCTATGAAAAAGAACATCCGGACAACGTGCAAAAGGTCGTGGATACGCTGGTGGACGCGGCGAAATGGACGTCGGAGGACAGCCATCGCGATGCCGTCTTCGCTGAGTGGGCCAAGAGTAATGAACCCGCAGAGTCACTACGCGCTGACTTTAAGGGGGTAAGTATCAGGGACAGGGCGTCGCCTCTGGTCGACAACTTTCTGCTTGGCCGTTATCAGGCCGTGGCGGATCAAGCCAGGGAAGAAAAGCTCATCCGTCGTCCAGTCAGCATTGATGGCTGGTTCGAGACCAGCTACTTGCAGAGCGCCCTCAAAACCAAGGGCCTCGAGAACTACTGGACGCCCTACGGTCCGGATGGCAAACAGCCGGCTGTCAATGCAGTAGCGGCAGTGACCAGCAAGCAAGGGAGCTAGGCAAATGGCCAGGGCACAGACTGTCAGACTAGAGCAGTACACGGCGCCGGTGTTACCGAGCGACAACGTCAAACGTTTGCCACCGTCACCGGCCCGTTCAGCGCGCAAGGTCGAGGTGCCGCGTACGTCAGCGTGGCGCTTCAATCTGGGTGACAAAGCCTTGCCCTGGTTGTTGCCGCTGACGTTGCTTGGCTTATGGTATCTGGGGGTAGAACGCGGTTGGCTTTCAGAGCAGGTACTCCCACCACCAGCCTATATTTACGAGACCTTGTCGAACCTGGTCACCAGCGGTGACCTGTGGCTGAACGCGTCCGCCAGTCTGCAACGGGTTATCGTCGGCTTTACGTTGGGCGCCTTCATCGGCATGGCTTTGGGTTTGGCCATGGGGCTTTCCAGGACGGTAGAGGACTATCTTTTACCCACCTTCAACGCGCTGGTGCAGATACCGGTGCTGGGCTGGTTACCCTTTGCCTTGCTGCTGTTCGGCATCGGCGAGACCCTCAAGTATGTGCTGATTGCCAAGGCGGCCATGGTGCCCATCGCGCTGTGTACCTTGCAGGCTTTCCATCAGGCGCCCAAAGGGTTGTTGGAAGTCGGTCGGGCTTACGGTTTCAGTCGTCGGCAAAGTGTCATTTCCATCGTCTTGCCGGCGGCCATCCCGACGCTGTTCACGGGTTTGCGTCTGGGCTTCACCAAAGCCTGGTTATCGCTGGTCGTGGTCGAACTGGTGGCATCGAGTGAGGGGCTGGGATACCTGATCGTCTACGGGCGTCAGCTATTTCAGCTGGACCTGGTGATGGCGGCCGTTGTGGTGGTGGGGGCGCTCGGTCTGTTGATAGACCGTGGTTTCGACTATCTGGAGCGACGCTTGAATCGCGGTCGGCCGACTGCCGGGGCGCGCTTGTCATGAGCGCGGTCATGTCAGTGGGTAGCCGCAACCGCCGATATCGAGGCTGGGTCCTGCCCATTGTCGGTATTGCCGTGTGGTGGCTGGCGTCGAACCAGGGCTGGAGTCAATCGGGCTTGTTCGTCTCTCCAGAAAAAGTCGCCGCGACGGCCTGGGATCAAATTGCCTCTGGCAAATTCTGGCGGGCGATTTCTGCCAGCCTGGCGCGCAACCTCAGTGGCTTTTCTATCGGAACCACGCTGGGCCTGGTAATGGGATGCCTGTTGGGCCTGTCGCGGTATTTCGAGCGTCTGGTCGGACCGAGCTTCAATACCTTCAAACAAATCTCTCTGTTTGCCTGGATCCCGTTGATCTCGGTGTGGTTCGGCCTGGGCGATTTAGCCAAGGTGGTGTTCCTGTCTCTGGCTGCACTGGTGCCTGTGGTAGTGAATACCTGCGATGGCCTGCGCAACGTTCCGCCCAACCTGTTGGAGGTGGCACGGGTCTACCGCTTCACCCGTTGGCAAACCATCATCGGGGTAATGCTACCTGCCGCCTTGCCATCGATTTTTACGGGGATTTACCTGGCGCTGGTCTATTCCTGGCTGGCGACCATCGGTGCTGAATACCTGTTGGTATCGGGGGAGGGGATCGGCAATACGCTGATTGATGGCAGCGAACATTTCATGATGGATCTGGTGTTGTTTGGAATGGTGGTTATCGGCCTGGTGGGCTGGGCACTCAATGCGCTGGCCCGGACAGTTGAGCGCCGGATGCAGCGCCTTTACGGTATCGCGCCTCGTTGATTGGCACTTTCAGAAGGATCGCAACATGCTCAACAACAGCCTGACCCTGGAAAACATCAGCAAGCGTTTCGCTTCCCGAGCGGGCAGCTCGACTCAGTTGCAAGTGCTCGACAACATCCGCCTGGATATCGCTCCTGGCGAGTTCATCAGCATCGTCGGTGCCAGCGGCTGCGGAAAATCCACGTTGCTGCGACTGATTCTTGGCCTTGATGAAGAGTACGACGGGCGCATCCTGCTGGATGGCAAACCTATCGAAGGCACGGGCCTGGAGCGCGGCATCGTATTTCAGGATCACCGTTTGTTCCCCTGGCTCAACGTCGAGCAGAACGTCGCCGTTGGCCTCAAGAATTCACCCCTGAGCGCTGTGCAGAAACGCGATACCGTGCGCGAGCACATCGAACTGGTCGGCCTGCAAGACTTTATCGATGCCTACCCTCATCAGATATCCGGAGGCATGGCACAGCGCGTGGCGATAGCTCGCGGCCTTGTCAATCGCCCGAGCGTGCTGTTACTGGATGAACCGTTAGGTGCCCTTGATGCATTGACCCGTGCGCGCCTGCAGGGCGAGTTGCAGAACATCTGGCTCAAGGAAAAAATCACCATGATCCTGGTCACCCACGATGTTGATGAGGCGGTATTCCTGGGCGACCGCGTGGTGGTGATGCAGCCCAACCCCGGCCGCATCCGGCGCATCCTCGACATCGATCTGCCGCGCTCGCGAAATCGCAGTGACAGCCGTTTTATAGCTCTGCGCGACGATGTGCTGAGCGACTTCGCCGAGCTGCACTGACGCTCTGTGCCTTGTTTCTCTGTGTTGAGCGCCTTGAGTCCTGGTGATAACGCAGCCCTTTGTTGGTTTTATTCTTTCCCCGCCGTGGGCTTTCACCTGGCACCGCGCGCGGGCTTGTATTTTTCAGGTTCACTTCTTTCAGGGAACGGGAAATGTCCGAACGCCAGCTCAACCTTAACCTTTTCATCTACCCGAACGGCCATCACGAAGCCGCCTGGCGTCACCCGCAGTCGGTACCGGAATCTTCCATGGACATCGGCTATTACCAGCAACTGGCATTACGCGCAGAGCGCGAGAAGCTTGACGCGATCTTTTTTGCTGACTCGCCGTCATTGGCCGAAAGCGGACGTGAAGGTCTGCGAATTCGTTTCGAACCCATCACCTGGCTGGCGGCAATTGCCGCTGTGACCCAGCGTATAGGTTTAATCGCAACCGCCAGCACTACCTACAGCGAACCCTATAACCTGGCCCGCTCGTTCAGTGCGTTGGACCACCTCAGCAAGGGGCGCGCCGGTTGGAACATTGTCACCACCTCCATGGCCGCAGCAGCCGCCAATTTCGGCCTGGACCAACATCCGTCGGCCTACGACCGTTATGCTCAGGCAGAAGAGTTCGTGCAGGTGGTCGGTGATCTCTGGGACAGCTGGGAAGACGATGCGCTGGTGCTGGACAAGACTTCAGGAGTGTTTGCCGACAGTGACAAGGTGCACACGATCAACCACGTGGGCACCCATTACAAAGTCAAAGGCCCATTCAACTCGCCGCGCTCGCCACAAGGGCGTCCGGTGCAGGTGCAGGCCGGTTCTTCCGAGGATGGCCGTGATTTCGCTGCCAGGCATGCAGAGGCGATCTTCACCGCGCACCAGACCCTGCAAAGCGCGACCGAATTTGCCAACGATATCCGCGCTCGGGCAAAGGCTGTGGGGCGCGACCCTCGCCAGTTGAAAATTCTTCCGGGCATCAGCCCCTACATCGGCAGTACCGAAGCAGAAGCCCAGCGCAAATTCGACGAGCTCAACGAACTGGTATTGCCGCACGTCTCCCTGGGCCAGTTAAAGCGAATGCTGGGTGTTGACCTGTCCGGTCAGGATCTGGATGCGCCATTCCCACGGCATCTGATCAACTTCGACAGTACCGAGAGCCAGTCCAGTCGTTTCAAGCTGATCATCGATATCGTTGACCGTGAGAAACCGACGTTGCGCCAATTGATCAATCGCCTGGCGGGTGCTCGCGGCCATTGGGTGCCGGTCGGTACGCCAGTGCAGATCGCCGATTTGATTGAGCAGTGGTTCCACAGCGGGGCTGCCGATGGATTCAACGTGATGCCGCCAGCGTTCCCCGAGGGCTTTGAAGTGTTCCTCGATGAAGTGCTGCCGATCCTGAGAAGGCGCGGCCTGTTTCGCAATGAATACGCAGGGACTACTCTGCGCGAGCATTACGGCCTGAATCGTCCGGTTTCGCGTTTTGCCCTGAAGTCCGCCTGAACATCTTCGGACAAGCGCGGCCATGCATCCCGGCACGCCGCGCCATCAACCGCCCCTGACAACTACCGCCATTCAAACGCGGCAGGGCGCTTGGCAATGAAGGCTTCCATGCCTTCTTTTTTGTCGTGGGTAGAAAAGCAAACCGCGCACGCTTGCGCTTCTGCCTGCATGCCCGACGTAACGTCAGTATTTTCCACCACTGCGATGGTGCGTTTGATCTGGGACAAAGCGACCGGCGCCAGTGTGGCGATCTGCATGGCCAGGGCTTTTGCGTCTGTCATCAGTTCGTCCGGTGCGCAGACGCGGGTAATCAGGCCCACTTCATAGGCGCGTTGTGCGCTGAGGAATTCTCCGGTCAGCGTCATGTGCCGTGCAATGCCACTGCCGACCACGCGGATGAGACGCGGTATGCCGCCGCCCCCGGTCATGATGCCCAGCTTGGCCTCGGGGAAACCGAACCTTGCGGACGCTGAGGCTATCCGTAGATCGCACGCCAGGGCCAGTTCCAGTCCGCCACCGAGGCACCAACCGTTGACCGCACAAATAACGGGTTGCGCCAGGGCTGCGAGTCGATTGTTGAGGTGCAGGATACTTTCAGATAGCTCCATCGACTGCGCCCCGGACATGGATGCCATGTCGCGGATATCGGAGCCTGCAGCGAACACTTTTTGTCCGTCGCCGGTCAGGATAACGGCGCGTACGGATCTGCTGGCTTCCAGCTCTGCGACGAACGCCAGTAATTGTTCCCGGACTTCAGCGCTCAATGCGTTGGCAGCATCAGGCCTGTTGATCGTGATGGTAGCGACGGGGCCATCGATTTCCAGGGTGACCACTCCACTCTTGGCAGCCGTCAGCGGCAAGGTGTTCGAGGGCTGCTGAGCCTGGTCATGTGCGGTTTTAAGCTCCTCAAGTACGTCATTGTGTTGGCCAAGGCTCGGCACCACCGTGGGCTTGCCCCGGGACATGGTGGAGAAGTGGACCGGTTGTTCTGGCAATCGCATTTCGTGTTTGCCGACGTTCCCCTTGCGGAAAAGGGCTCGGGCGATAGCTTGAGGGCCTTCCACGGCATTGGCGACGTTATCGATGGCTGCGCAGGGGATTCCGGCGTGCTCCAGTGTCTCGACGATACTGGCGACGCGTAATGACAGGGTCCAGCCTTCGATGGCCGCCCGAAGTGCGGTCTCGTGAGTCCCACGCAGCTCATCGCTGGCAAAACGCGGGTCCTGCGACAAATCGGGCCGCCCGATGATGAGGGAAAATTGCTCAAACAGTTTGTTGTTCAAAACAGCGATGACGACGTTGCCATCCTGTGCTGCAAATGCGCCGAACGGGGCGGAGAAGGGGTGACGGTTGCCAGTTCGAACGGGTGCCTTGCCCGAGACCAGGTAGCTGGCGGCTGCCGTGGGCATGAGTGTCAGCAACGAGTCGAACATCGACACGTCGATCTGGCAGCCTTTGCCGCTGGCGTTGCGTTGAACCACCGCTGCCAGTATCGCCCAGGATGCGAACAGCCCTGCGGTGAGGTCACCGAATGCCTCGCCCACAATCATCGGCGGGCCATTGGGGTCGCCGTTGATCGACATCAGGCCGGTAAGCGCCTGGACAACCAGGTCGTAGGCCGGTTTCTCCTTGAAGGGGCTGTGCTGCCCGAAGCCGGAAATGCTGGCGAAGATCAGTTTTTCGTTCAGTGAGCGCAGGGATTCGTAGCCTATGCCCAGGCGCTCGGCGACACCGGGCCGGAAGTTCTCCACCACGATATCGGCAGTGCATGCCAGTAGGCGCGCAGCGCTGAGGTCTTCGGGTTTCTTCAGGTCAAGCACGACGCTTTTTTTGCCGCGGTTGGCGAAGGCGAACAATGCGCTCGCCCCCTCCACGAATGGCCCGACATGGCGGTAGTCATCGCCGCCAGGTGACTCGACCTTGATAACTTCTGCCCCTAGATCGGCCAGCAACGCTGTAGAAAAAGGACCGGACAGTACGCGGGTAAAATCGACAACCCTTAGCCCGGCCAGAGGGCCTGCGGTCGTCGAATGCTGAGCCTGACTGGGTGATGCAGTGGTGGACGACATAGGAACCTCGGTCATTTTCCAAGCGTTGATGGAGTGCGTGTGTGTCGTTGGCTCGAAGCTGTGGAGGGCAATTCGAGCGAAGCTAATATAAACACGTCATGACAACCTGATCAAATAGAGATTGTTCTCGCAACGCTGCTCAGGTCTTACCCAAGCCCGACGCAGGCGCGCATGTGCCTAAATTCATTCGTGTTACGATTGCCGCCTCTTTTAACCGACGGGTGTTCCATTGCCTCTTCCTCTCTATCAGCAAGTAAAGGCCTATGTTCTGGATGGCATCGCGAGCGGTCATTTCCGGTCCGGGGAGAAAATCCCCAGCGAAAATGAGCTTGTCGCTGAGATGGGGGCCTCGCGACTGACCGTCAATCGCGCACTTCGAGAGCTGTCGGAGTCGGGTGTACTTGAGCGGATTCAGGGCGTGGGAACCTTTATTGCGCCACCCAGGGTCGCGTCCACCTTCATCAAGCTGCACAACATTGCCGATGACATCCGCAATAGAGGGCAGGTCCTGACCATCAGGGTTCACAAGCTGGAGAAGGTCAAGGCCAAGGCGAAGGCGTTGGCTGAGGTGCCGCTGAGTCAGGGCGCTGGGGGGCTGGAGTTCTACTTCCACAGCCTTCTGGTCTACTGCGCTGACGGCATTCCGATCCAGCTGGAAGATCGTTACGTTTCGCCGAGTTTTGCGCCGCTTTACCTGGCGCAGGACTTCACCCGCCAATCGACGACGGATTACCTTCAGTCCATTGCGATGCCGACCAAGTCCGAGCACGAAATCCAGGCCGCGCTGCCGAGCGGGGCGGAGTCGACTTTGCTCGAGCTTGGAGGGCCTGAAGCGTTCCTGATCTTGACTCGTAAAACCTGGGTCAACGATGTGATGACGTCATTCACCCGTTTTGTACACCCAGGATCGCGCCAGCGGTTCGTGGGAACGGCGCTGCTTAACGGTGCGCAAACCTGACAGTCCGCTCCTACAGTTGATTTATGTTCGGACCAGCATTTTCGGTCGCCGCAAGACCTTGTGGAGCGGACTCGTCCGCGAAAGCAGTGTGTCAGGCATCGACAATGTTTTAGGTCCGACGCCTTCGCGGACAAGTCGGCCCCATACTGATGGCCCTGTGCTCTCCTGCTCAAAATTGAGCAGGATGAGTTGAAGACCGGGGTCACTTTTTAGTCGGCAGAACAGCCTCTACTGGGTCAGTTTCGGTCAGCGGCAACTTCAAGTGAACCTGCACTCCGAGTTCGCACGAAGATTAATGTCACCAGCATTGCAACTGCAGCGAGCGTTGCCAGGGCATATAAACCACTGGAAAAGCTGTCTGATGTGCTTTTAAAACTACCGACAATGTATGGGCCCGCAAAACCGCCGAGGTTTCCAACAGCGTTGATAAACGCAATGCCACCTGCCATCGCCTTGCCGCTCAGATGCATTGAAGGCAACGCCCAGAAAGGGCCCTTACACCCCAGAACGCCGACGGCGGCAACGCTTAGCGCTGCAATCGACCAAGGCGAAGCGCCCAAGAGGCCAGCGACTGCCAAGCCACTGGATGCCAGGAACATCGTCAACGCCAGGAAGCCACGGCGTTCAGAGAAGCGATCGGAGAGCTGACCAATGACGATCATCCCGATGCAGCCTGCAACATAGGGAACTGCAGTGATCAGGCCAACCTGCAAGGTGCTATATCCCTGCCCCTTGAGAATCTGCGGCAGGAAAAACGAAAGGCCGAGGTTGGCACTGATGGCACAAAAATAGACGAGCGCCAGGGTCAGCACAGCAGGGTTGGTAAACGCCTGTCGTAGCGCAGACACTTCATGTCCCTTGCCTCCATCATTGTCCGCTGCAAGTTTTTGCGAGAGCCATGCTTTTTCCGATGGAGAAAGCCAGCCAGCCTGTTCGGGTCGGTCGGTGAGCAAGCGCAGTACGAAGAAGGTGCCGATAACGGCCGGTAAACCTTCAATGAGGAAAAGCCATTGCCAGCCTTTCAAACCCAGTGCGCCATCAAGCTGCAATAGCGCAGTGGATAACGGAGCGCCCACGGCGATGGATAGCGGGATTGCCAGACTGAAGGTTGCAATGATGCGGGCCCGGTAATTTGCCGGAAACCAGAACGTCAGATAAAGAATCACGCCAGGGAAGAAGCCTGCTTCGGCCACGCCCAGCAGGAACCTCAGAATCAGGAAACTCGTCGGCCCCTGAACAAAGGCCATTGCGCAAGACAGCAAACCCCAGGTGATAAGAATTCTGGCGATCCAGCGACGTGCGCCAAAACGCATCAGGCACAGATTACTGGGAATTTCAAAAAGGCAGTAACCGATAAAGAAAATCCCCGCACCTAAGCCGTAGGCATACGACGAAAGACCAATATCGTCATTCATGGTCAGGGCGGCGAAACCCACATTGATGCGATCTATATAGGAAATGATGTAGAGGATCATTAACAGCGGGATCAAGCGCCAGAATATCTTGCGCATGACGATCTTTTCGTGGGGCTGTTCCATAGAAACTCCGAAGCGCGTTTATATTTATTTTGTTCGGCTCATATCACGACCATCGAGGCAACGCTTCCAGAACCTGGCGGGACGCCAAGTGCGGGAAGACGCTGCCTGCTGAAGGACGAGGGCTATTCAGCGCATCAGGCACCTGCGTCTGAATGGGCCTGGGACGGTGTTACTCGAGCACCAACCATGGTCCTTGGCGGCCCTGGATCAGCGAGCGACGGGTAACGGCCGTTTCTTCAAAGTTAAAACCGAGGCCCGGTGTCTGGTGCAGTATCACATGGCCGTTTTTGTGTTCGAGTTGACGATCAATCAATTCGCGGAAGTTCAAAACCTGGTTATCCCAGAAGAACTCTACAAAACGTGCATTGGGCGTTGCGGCCACAAGCGGTGCGTGAACATCGTGGAACCAGTGCGGATACATGGGGACGCCGTAGCCTGCAGCCATGGCAGCAATTCGACGCCATTCCGTGATCCCGCCACAGACGAGCGCGTCGGTTTGCAGGATGGCGGCTCCACCTTTTTCAAGGAGCTCCTTGTGGCGCCAGCGGCCGGCTTCGATCTCTCCCGTAGCTACCGGGATGGGGGTGGCCCGAGCCAGTCGGGCATGACTGTCAATGTCATCCGGTGAAAACGGCTCTTCGATAAAGCTCGGCGCGTATTTTTCGAATCGACGAACCGTCTGCAAGGCTTCCGTTACATCGCTCCAGGCATTGTTTGCATCGAGCATGACCTCAACGTCGTAGCCAACGCGCTCACGGACAGCCCGCAGGCGGTCTTCTTCCTGGGCTGGAGATAAGCGACCGGTCTTCATTTTGACCGCTTTGAAGCCCAGTGAAACGTAGTGAGCCATTTCAGCTGCCAGATCGTCAGGGGTTTTCCCATCGACGTAGTAACCCCCGCTGGCGTAGGCAGGAACGGTGTCGGCATGCACAGCGCCCAGGTACTTGTGCAGCGGGAGTCCCACTGAACGCGCATTCAAATCCCACAGCGCCGTATCAAGGATGCTGATAGCGCGCATGACTGTGCCCGCACGGCCTTGCAGCAACGCCTCTTGGTACATGTCTTTCCAGAGGCCTTCTACCTCGAGGGAATCACGCCCCAGCAGTACAGGGGCCAGTAGATGCTCGATGATCACCGGGAGGATTTCTCCGCCCCGGTTGCCTACGTAGCAAAAGCCGATGCCTTCAATGCCATCGGTGGAACGAATCTTCACCAGGCCATAGTCACGATGGCTAACAGTGCGGCTCGACAGGTAGGTGATGTTATCGAGGGGCACACGGGCAGCTGTGACCGAAATGGAAGAAATCTTGGGCATGGGTTTTTCTCCTGCGGTTGTTGTTTTTTTCAATCTGAACTTCGCCCAATGACATGTCAACAAAATTATCGATAATATAATCGCCATAGAAATCGCCAAGACAATCACCAGTCATTCTGCTAATTTTCTCTTTACGTACGAGGGTGGACAGTGAAGGAAGGTATTGAGTGAGCAGGTCACAAAGCGATGACAGCGCAGAGGGTGCGCTTGGCCTTGACGGATGGATTGCCCTGACGAGGCAACTGGAGCAGGACATCGCCCTGGGTCGACTTAAGCCGCGCGAAAGGCTGGTTGAGGGCGAGTTGATGCTTCGTTTTGGCGTAAAACGAAATGCCGTTCGCCAGGCGCTCTCTGAACTCGAGAGCATGGGCGTTGTTTTGCGCCCTCCCAACAAGGGCGCTGTCGTCCGGGACTTCAACGCCAAAGAGATTGAAAATCTTTACATGGTGCGCGAGCTTCTGGAAACAAAAGCCTTGGAGATGATTCCCTTTCCTGTACATCCCGACTCGATTCGATCCTTGCGGGAAATCCACGACCGGCACCGTCAGGCTGTGCGCCTGGGCGAGTTGGAAAAGGTGTTTAGAGAGAACCTGGCGTTTCATCGTAAGCTTTTCAGCTTCTGCGACGTGCCTGATCTCGTCGAAGCGATAGAGATTTTCCAGATGAAGTCCCACGCGATTCGCTCCTTCAGTATTGCCAACGCGAAACTGCTTGCGCGAGCCACTGAGGAGCATGAAGCGATGATAGATGCCTTGGAGCAGCAGGATCGTGAGGCGCTGGTGAGGTTATCGGTCGCCCATATTCAACCGGCTAAAAACCTCTACCTGGAGATGAATGTCCGGCATTGAAGTTGCCGCACGTTGTTTGAGCGACATGACTGAGAGGGCCGGAGTAGGGAGCAACCCTGACCTTTTTCTCACCGAGTGGCAGCATTGCTATCAGATTGCGCTGCTTAGCCCAGTGGTCGAACCTCTCGATCAGGGCCCGGCAATTACCCGCAGATTCTCAACTGACTACACATTGTTGGATCGCCACCCCGGTCGCCCCAACAATCAATCACCCATCCTCCCAAGATAAACATCCGGATCCTGCCCAATACGCCCCTGCGCGCAGAGATTCTGCTCGCCCAGATTTTGCGTTGAAAAACCATCGACAGCGCTCAATGATTCGAGATAGTGTAAACATGTCATGACAACCAAGGTTTGAAACAAAACCCCGTGTGGGTGCCGTTCGGACCTGTCGAGTTGGCGTGGTGCTTGCTAGAAGCTCTGCATGACATGTAATGACATACTAATTCGCTGAGGAGTGCACCAAATGAGGATCGGATTTATTGGCGCGGGCGTTATGGGTGCTCCCATGGTGCGGCGTTTGCTGGATGCAGGGCATCAGGTACGCGTGTGGAACCGCACGCTCGCAAAGGCCCAGCCACTGGAAGCCCATGGTGCCCAGGTCGCAACCACCCTTGCCCAGGTCGCCACCGATGTCGAGCTGTTGATTTCTGTCATCGAGAACGGTGCTGCGGTACGCGAAGTGCTTTTCGAACCCGAGCTCGTCGAGCAGTTGGCCAAGGGTCTGGTGATCGTTGATATGAGCTCAATCGCACCTCACGAATCCGTCGATATCAACCAACGCTTTCACGCCATGGGTATCTCCTACGTGGACGCACCGATTTCGGGTGGCCCTGACGGGGCGGAGTTGGGGACGCTGGCGATCATGGCTGGCGGGAGTGTCGAGGCCATTGAATACGCTCGACCTGTATTGGAGTCCATGGGGCGTGTCACTCATGTCGGGCCATCCGGAGCGGGCCAGACCGTCAAGTTGCTCAGCCAGACCATCGCTTCGACCGCGATCACGGCAGTGTCCGAAGTCATGGTGCTCGCCACCAAACTGGGCCTGGAGCCTGCACGCGTGCGGTCGGCGCTGACGGGAGGTTTTGCCGACAGCAAGATGTTGCAGATCCACGGCCTGCGCATGGAAGAGCGCAACTTCGTCCCGGGTGGCCATGTGCGCACGTTTCTCAAGGACCTCAATAACGCGGCTGCAATCATGTCCGCCAAGGGGCTGGTTTTTCCTGTTGCTGATCTTGCCAGAAGCTATTTCGCACAACTGGCACAGGAAGGGCACAACGACGATGACATCTCATCCGTGGTCTTGATCACCGAAAAGCGTAACGAATGCGCCTGAGTGGGGCTCCCTGGCTGGCTGATTATCCGAAGGCCAGCCCTTGTGCGTGGGATGTACCACACTGACACGGTCACCCATGGCCCCGGCATCGCATTGGGGACCAGACGCCCGGAGAGTTGAAACGGTTGGTTGCGGTCTGGTCCTTACTCTTGAATGAGGAAATCCTGTGATTACGTTTGAGAATGTCTCGAAGCAATACATTGGCGGCGCTATTGCCGTGAACCGGCTATCGCTGGTCGCCCCGACCGGCAAGTTGACGGTCCTGGTTGGACCTTCGGGCTGTGGCAAGACAACCTCGCTGCGCATGGTCAATCGGCTTATCTCGCCCAGTTCGGGCACGATCAGCCTGAACGGGGAGCCCACCTCGAAGATGGACGTAGCGCTGTTGCGTCGCCGCATAGGCTATGTCATTCAACACGCCGGGCTGTTTCCCCACCGAACCGTGCTTCAGAACATTGCCACCACCGCATTACTTAACGGCATCAAGCCTGCCAAGGCGCGCACCATTGCATTGGAGCTGCTCGAACGTGTCGGGCTGGCGCTGGACTTCGCCGATCGCTACCCGTGGCAACTCTCCGGCGGCCAACAGCAGCGTGTCGGCGTTGCCCGTGCGCTGGCCTCGGACCCTGAGTTCATGCTGATGGACGAGCCCTTCAGCGCCGTCGATCCGGTTGTGCGCCTGCAGTTACAAGACGAGTTTCTGCGCCTGCAACGTGAGATCGGCAAGACCATCATCATGGTGACCCACGATATTGACGAGGCGCTCAAGCTGGGTGATCAGGTGGCCGTTTTTCGCACTGGGGGCGAATTGGCCCAGGTCGCGTCGCCGCAAGATTTGCTGACCCGTCCCGCCGACGCCTTTGTCGCTGATTTCGTCGGGCGTGACCGGGGGTATCGTTATCTCGGCTTTACGCCGATGTCCCACAACTTGGCCCTTCGTTCCGAACCCACAGTCAAATTGGGGGAGTCTGCGCAGACAGCGCGTGGTCTGGCTACGGATCAGTGGATCCTGGTGGTAGACGCAGCGGGGCGGCCGCTCGGCTGGGCAGATACGTCGAACCTGCAAGCGCCCGTGCAAATGAGCGACTTGAACCTGAGCGGCACAATCGCCCCCGTCGACGGCACGCTCCGCCAGCTCTTCGACGCCACCTTGAGTGCGCCCATCCGGCGCGGGGTTGTCGTGAGCACCGAAGGCACGTTCCTGGGGACCGTCAGCCTGACGGATGTCGTGGCCGCGCTCGGTGATACCCAGCCTGCACTGGACAGGAGAGTGTCATGAAGTTCGACTGGATAATCCAGCAGTCCGGTACCATCGCCGGTCTGTTCTGGTCGCACCTGGTCCTGTCGCTGTTGCCTGTGTTGATCGGGCTGGCGCTGGCACTGCCGCTGGGCTGGATCGCTCAGCGCAGCGGGATTTTCAAGTCCATCTTTCTGGGCGGCGCCGGCCTTCTTTACACCATTCCTGCACTGGCGTTGTTTGTGCTGTTACCGGGGATCATCGGGACCAAAATACTGGATCCCATGAACGTGGTCATTGCCCTTACGCTGTACACCCTGGCATTGCTCATTCGCACCGTCAGCGACGGCCTGGATTCTGTGCCTGAAGAAACCCTTCAGGCCGCCGATGCCATGGGCTATCGCGCCTTCCACCGGCTGGTTGCTGTCGAGTTGCCCATCGCAACGCCGGTCATCGCTGCCAATCTGCGGGTGGCGGTGGTTTCCAATGTCAGCGTGGTGTCGGTTGCGGCGCTCATTGGCACACCACAACTGGGCCTGCTGTTTTCCCAAGGCATGCAACAGCGATTCCTGACCCCGATTATCGTCGGCATCGTGCTGTGCCTGATCCTGGCCGTCCTGCTGGATGGACTGGTGATTTTCCTGGCGGCACGACTGACCTCCTGGCAACCGCGCAAGGTGCAATCATGATCGACTGGCTCCTGGATCTTTCCCATTGGACCGGCTCCGACGGGGTTCTGGTGCTTGTCGCGGAGCACCTGCTTTACAGCGCCATCGCACTGCTGATTGCCGCGCTCATTGCCGTCCCGATTGGCCTGTATGTGGGGCACACCCGACGAGGTGTGGTCGTGGTCGCAGGGCTTGCGAACATCTTGCGGGCGTTGCCCAGCATCGGTCTGATCGTATTGCTGGTGATCCTCTTCGGTCCGGTTTTCGCCTCGGACCTGGCGTTTATCGTTCCGAGCCTCATCGTGCTCATCCTGCTCGCCATCCCACCGATCCTGACCGGGACCTACGCCGGGATGGTCGCCGTGGATGCCGCCGTCGTCGACGCGGCGAGGGGCATGGGCTACCCCGCATTGGGCATCCTGTTTCGGGTCGAATTGCCCTGTGCGCTGCCACTGATGCTGTCCGGGTTACGGGGCGCCACGCTGCAGGTCATCTCCACGGCCACCATTGCTGCGTATGTCTCACTGGGCGGCATAGGCCGGCTGATTATCGATGGCCGGGCGCAGAACGATTACGCGCAGATGGCGGCAGGGGCCTTTCTGGTGGCTGTCCTGGCGCTGGTGGTCGATCTGCTGATTGGTCTGTTGTCTTTCCTGTTGGTGTCTCCCGGGCTGACCCGGAGGATACCCAAAGCTGTTCGGCGCCGTTCCGCCTACTGATGGTTTCACCCACCTGGCTTCCCCTTGGGATCCTATAGAGAGTTCAGACGATGAAAAAAGCACTGTTTGCCTTTGGTTTGCTCGCTGTCTCCAGCCTTTTGACGGTTCCGGCGATAGCTGCCGAAACAACAAAAACAGAGCCAATCACGATTGGTTCGGCCGATTTCCCTGAAAGCCAGTTGCTCGCCACCATCTATGCCAAAGCCCTGACGGCCAAGGGCATTGCGGTGAACACCAAACTCAATATTGGCAGCCGCGAGGTTTACCTGCCGGCGTTGCTCGATGGCTCCATCGACATGATCCCGGAGTACTCGGGAGCGACGTTGAGCTACCTGGACAAAAAGGCCACTGCGCACTCGCCTCAGGAGGTCGCCGAAGCCTTGGGCAAGGCGCTACCGCAAGGCATATCGATGCTGCCGCCGTCTGCGGCCCAGGACTCTGATGTCGTGGCTGTAACCAAGGCAACCGCCGATAAATACAAGCTCAAGACCATCGCCGATCTCAAGCCTGTTGCCAGCCAGTTGGTGCTCGGTGGCCCACCAGAATGGAAGTCCCGCAAAGAAGGCGTGCTGGGGCTTAAAGAGGTTTACGGCATTACCTTCAAATCGTTCAAAACCCTGGACGTCGCCGGGCCGCTGACGCTCTCTGCGTTGTTGAACGGCCAGATCGATGCTGCGGACATGACCTCCAGTGATCCGGCGATCAAACGCAACAACCTTGTGGCGCTTGAGGACTCCCTGAACCTTTTCCCTGCGCAGAACATCGTGCCGATTTTCTCGGCTAAAAAGGTCAGCCCTGAAGTAGCCGCTGTCTTTAACGCCGTTTCGTCCGCGCTGACCACCGAAGACCTGATCGTCATGAACGGCAGTGTCGACGAGCATGAAAGCATCGACGTGATTGCTGATCGCTGGTTGAGCACCCACAAGCTGAACTGAGGCAAATACAGCGTTGGTGTGGCGCCTTCGGGCGTCACCCGACCGATTGACGTGCAGTGAGGAAATAGCCTTGAGCAGTAACACCACAACCATAAAACTAGGTGCAGAACCTACCTCTATCGAGGACATCGCCGCCATCGCCGAGGGCGCGCTGGTTGTCCTGGACCCCGTCTTGCTAGCCGCCATGAAACGCACAAGCGACCTTATCCAGCGCGAACTGGACAGCGGCAAGGCGATCTACGGACTGACCACCGGCGTGGGCGATCTGTACTCGGTGACGCTGCGCCCGGACGAGATTTCACGCTCGCAACTCAACATGTTGAGAAGTCACGCAAGCGGGGTAGGCACGCCCCATGACAACCAGGCGATACGCGCGATCATGGCCACGATGATCAAGGCGCTTTTACAGGGCTGCAGCGGTGTTAGTTCCGACCTCATCATCACCATGACGCAAATGCTCAATCGTGGTGTCACGCCATGGTCTCCGGGCGGAGGCTCGGTGGGCTACCTGATTGCCACCGCACACATCGGCCTCGCTGTATTCGGCCAGGGCAGGGCGTGGTTCGAGGGCGAATTGTTGTCAGGCGGCGAAGCGTTGAAACGGGCCGGTATCGCCTTGCGCGAACCCGGCCCTCGGGAAGGCCATGCGCTGCTGAGCGGCACCTACGAAATCACCGGTATCGGTGCGCTGGCGCTGCATCACACTCAACGACTGGTTGGCCTGGCAGACGTAGCGGGGGTAATGAGCCTTGAAGCGCTCAAAGGCAACACCAGGGGTTATGACTCACGGCTGCAACGCATGCGCCCACACCCCGGGCAAGTGCAGACCGCCGCCCGCTTGCTGAGCCTGCTGGACAGCAGCGAGATCATCGCGGCAAACGTCGAGCACCGCCTGCAGGACGCCCTGAGCCTGCGCTGCATTCCGCAGGTGCATGGTGCTGTTCGTGACGCCATTGGCTATTGCCGTGACGTGCTTGAGATCGAAATAAACTCGGTGACGGACAACCCGGTTTTTGTCGTTGAGGACGACACCCTGATCGCCTTGCCCGGTGGCAACGGTCACGGCGCCCCGACTGCCCTGGCGCTGGATTTCCTTGCGGTGGCCATCGCGCAACTGAGCAGCATGTCCCAGGCGCGCTCTGACCGTTTGACCAACAGCTATCTCAGTGGCTTGCCAGCCTTTTTGGCGGATGGAAGCGGTTCAAATTCCGGCTTCATGATCCCGCCTTATGTCGCCGCCGCACTGGCAGCTGACAACCGGGGGCTCGCGGCACCGGCCAGCGTGCACACTGTCTCGACCTGCGCTGGCCAGGAAGATCACGTATCCATGGGCGTAAGCGCTGCGCTCAAAGCACGGGCCGCCGCCAACAATGCGGCGGACATCATCAGTGTCGAACTCATCTGCGCAGCCCAGGGCCTGGAGTTCCAACGCCCGCTGCGCCCCGGCCGAGGCACAGGCGCTGCCTACGAGCTGATCCGTACCTGTGTGCCCCCGCGTGACGAAGACCGAGACATGTATCCGGAGCTACAGGCGATCCGCGAAATGATGGACGACGGTCGCCTGGCGGAGGCAGTCCAGAGGGCAGTTGGTTTGTGATTGCACGGGTTCGTGTTGAAGAGGCGAGGGTGGGTAGCAAGCTTGTTGTTTACCCTTCCTCGGTCATCGTTGAAAGCGTGGGTTGATTGCCACGCTTTCGGCTTTATTTGCCTTGCGCGGCAAAGGTTTTTAGCGTGTCGCCTTCCATCCGATAGCGCACCCACTCGGGCTGCGGTTTAGCGCCAATGGACTGATAGAACTCAATGGCCGGCTCATTCCAGTCAAGAACACTCCATTCAAATCGGCCGCACCCTGTGTTGCATGCCTCACGCGCCAGAAATTGAAGTAACAACTTGCCCGCGCCCACACCCCGATGTTCAGGACTGATGTAGAGGTCTTCCAGATAGAGACCATTACGGCCCAGCCAGGTGGAATAGCTTAAAAAGTACACCGCAAAGCCGATCGGCTGATCGCCTCTCAAACAGATCAACGCATGAGCGGCTGCGCCCTCGTTAAACAGCGTGCGCTGGATGTCTTCGACGGTGGCGATCACTTCCTGTCTTGCCCGTTCGTAGTCAGCCAGTTCCGTGATGAAGGCCAGTATCTGTGCTGCATCGCTGGGCCGGGCTGGGCGAATTTGAAGTTCCACGATGATGTCTATCCAGTTGAGAAGAGGAAGACTGATGCTAGATGAAGCCATACACTGCATGTACTGCAATCTATTCAGCTTAAAGTGAACATCATGCATTCAGCGCTTCGCCGCCTCGACCTTAATTTGCTGCTGACATTTGACGCGTTGTATCGCAATCGAACGGTAACGAATGCCGCCAGTGAACTGTCGATCAGCGCATCAGCCTTTAGCCACGCCCTGGGGCGTTTGCGCGAGGCGTTGAATGATGAGCTTTTCATCCGACAAGGCAATCGCATGCACCCGACCCAACGTGCAGACCTGTTGGCGTCGGCGGTGAGCGAAAGCCTGAGGATTCTTTCCGATCAGTTGGGCCAGTGGGAGCCTTTCAATCCGGCAACCAGTCAGCGCACCTTCGTGTTTGCCGCGACCGATTACACAGCCTTCGCGCTGTTGCCCGGGCTGGTTGACCGGCTTCAGAAGATCGCGCCGAACATCTGCTTGCGAGTGGTTTACTCCGACCGCAAGGTCTCCATCGAGGACCTGGCGTGCGGGCGCATCGATTTCGCCCTGGGCTACAGCGAGGACCGAGATGCGCTACCCGCCGGCGTCGATAGCGAGGATTGGCTGACCGACGATTACATCGTCATTGCCAGCCGGAATCATCCGAGAATCAAGGGCTGCCCGGATCTGGCCAGCTACCTCGCGGAGAAACATGTGGTCGTTACGCCCTGGGGTGAGACGCGCGGCGTGGTCGACCACGTCCTGGACGGCATGGGGTTGAAACGCAAGGTGGCGTTGCAGCTTCCTGCGGTGATGATCGCGCCCTTCATCATTGCGGGCAGCGATTTACTGATGACCATTCCACGCCATGCGGCTGAAGCCCTTCAGATGGCCACAACCATCGCCCTGTACCCCGCGCCCTTTGCCATTCCTCCTTACACGCTGAAGCTTTACAGCCACAGTAAATACGCGCGTAGCGACGGGCATGTGTGGATGAGTCGGCAATTGCGGGCGTTGTTTACGGATAGGGAGGGTTAGTTCAAAAACCGGCTCACGCTGGGATGCATTTTCTTTAGCCCAATGCGGTCAGCGGGCGTAATGGGTTGATTGATGCACGCATGACGGACCCGCCGCGACAGCACCAGTGTTCGCTCGCGCAGCACCTGTAGTGTTGAAGGGTGCAGGTCGGATCGAGCAGCGAAAACTTCGCAGCCCCTTACTTACTCTTGAACACCGAACGCCGTTCTGCGCGTTCGGCTGCAAATTGATCGCTCAGGGTTGCTTCCAGATCTTTACGTTCAACCTGAACCCCGCATCCGGGGCAGACAGAACCCAGCCCCACATCGTGGCCACATGCACGATGAACGAAACGAACGGCGATTTCCTCGCTCTTGTCCTTGGACCAGGTTTCGCCCCATCCCCTCAATGCATAGATGACGGGATAGAACGCCGTGCCTTTCTCGGTCAGACGATATTCATGGCGCAACGGCTTTTCGCTGTACGGATGGCGCTCGATCATGCCGTTCGCCTCCAGCGACTTCAGGCGCGCCGTCAGCATCTGAGGCGTAGCTTTCGTCTGAATCTGAATTTCTTCGAAGCGACTGGTGCCCATGAAGAGCTCGCGAATGACCAACAGGGTCCATCGATCTCCGACGATATCCAACGACCGCGCCACCGGACACGCCGTATCGGGTGCTTCTGTTTTAAGTGTCACAACTTGACTCCAAGACTTACTATTAAATTCATAGTAACACGATCCAAATTGGATGTGTATGGGTCGACCCCCCGTCTCTAATGAGGGCTAGACGCAATCTGTCACCAGCTACGAATTCATCGTAAAGTGCCCGAAAATATTGACGCTATGATTTTCATAGTGATAGATTTTGCTCACTGCATTCGACTTGGGAGACACCCCGCGAGCGTCTGACCAAAGCGGGTCGAGGTCGAATGCGAAACGCGACACTGTTCGCAACTATTTTCTGACTGGAGGACGAAATGACTAATCCCGTATATCGCGCGGACCGTACTGGCCTGCTGCTGGTTGATCCGTATAACGACTTTCTCTCGGACGGCGGCAAGCTGTTTCCGATGCTCAAGGAAGTCGCCGATGACGTCCGTTTGCTGGAGAACCTTCGCAACACCGTCGCAACCGCCCGTGCGAGCGATATTCAGGTGTTCTACGTGCCGCATCGTCGCTGGCAGCCGGGCGATTACGACAACTGGGATCATCCGAACCCGACCCAGCGTCTCGTACAGGAACGCCACACCTTTGCCAAAGGCACCTGGGGCGGTGAATGGCACCCCGATTTCGTTCCGCAGGACGGCGACATCATCGTTCAGGAACACTGGGGCCAAAGCGGTTTTGCCAACACCGATCTCGACTTCCAGTTGAAGCAGCAAGGCATCACGCACGTGATCGTCATCGGTCTGCTTGCCAATACCTGCATTGAGTCAACGAGCCGTTTTGCGATGGAACTGGGCTACCACGTCACTCTGGTGCGCGACGCAACCGCCGCGTTCAAGAAGGAAATGATGCATGCCGCACATGAACTGAACGGCCCCACCTTCGCCCACGAAATCCTGACGACAGCCGATCTCATCGCTGCCCTCAACACTGGCACTGCCGCCTGACTCTTGAGAGAACCACTATGAAACTCACTGGCAACCTGCTTATTGGCGCCCAGGAAGTGTCCGCAACCGCCGGCACGATGAAGGCGCTGAACCCTGCAACCAACACCGAGATTGAACCGTCGTTCGCGTTCGGCGGCGTCGCGCAAATCGAGCGTGCCGCTCAACTCGCCGACGACGCCTTCGACAGCTACAACAATACGAGTCTCGCCGAACGTGCCGCCTTTCTAGAGCGTATCGCTGACGGCCTTGATGCGATCGCGTCAGAACTGGCGCAACGCATCTCACTTGAAAGCGGCCTGCCGGTTGCGCAACTCGAGGGCGAAGCGGCGAAATCTGCGATTCAGTTTCGCCAGTTCGCGACTGTTGTCCGTCAAGGGCGCTTTCGACAGGCGACCATCGATCCTGCTCAACCCGACCGTCAACCGCGCCCACGCATGGATCATCGTTTGCAGAAGATTGCGCTGGGTCCAGTTGGAATCTTCGGCGCGAGTAACTTTCCGATCTCCTATTCGGTGGCAGGTGGTGATACAGCGTCGGCGCTGGCGGCTGGCTGCCCGGTCGTTCTGAAGGCGCACAACGCTCATCCTGGTGGATCGGAAATGATGGGGCGCGTGATCCAGCAGGCTGTCAAAGACGCGGGTCTGCACGAGGGCGTATTCTCTCTCGTTCGCGGTGGCGGCAATGAAATCGGCGAGGCGCTGGTTGATCATCCGCTCATCAAGGGGGTGACCTTCACAGGGTCGGAAGTTGGCGGTATGGCGCTTTTCCGGCGCGCGCAGCTACGTCCTGATCCGATTCCCGTTTTCACCGAAATGACCAGCGTCAATCCGACATTCGTGCTGCCATCGGCGCTCGCCGCACGCGGTGGTGTGATCGGCGACGGGTTCGCTGAACGTATGCTGGTCACCGTCGGCCAAGCGTGCTTGAAGCCTGCGATTCTGCTGGCTATCGATGGCCCCGGCTATGTCGAACTGAAGAACGCAATGATTGCCCGCGTCGAAGCCATGCAAGCGCGCACTATGCTGACGCCCGGCATCAATAACGCGTACCGCAAAAATGTCGAGCGGCAGGCCGAAGCAGGTGCCCAGCGCATCGCGGCAGGCGGTGAATCGCAAGGCGCGTGGGACGGGCAATCGGTTCTCTTCGAAGTCGACGGTGAGCACATGCTTGATGATGCAACGCTGTCGGAGGAAGTGTTCGGTCCGGCAGCACTGCTGGTGCGCGTGAAGGATGTCGAGCAATTTATCGCGATTGCCAAACAGTTCCGTGGGCAACTTTCCGCGACGATGCAGCTCGATCAACCTGATAACGCGCTTGCCGCGCGGCTGTTGCCAATTCTTGAGCGTCGCACAGGTCGCATCGTTGTTAATGCGTTCGCACATCCACAAGAAGTGTCATATGCGACGATTCATGGCGGACCGTTTCCTGCGACGTCTGATAGCCGCTTCACGTCAGTCGGCATGAGCTCGATCGAACGCTTCCTGCGACCTGTTTGCTATCAGGGATTTCCCGACGAGCTGCTGCCAGAAGCGTTGAAGCATGACAACCCGCGCGATATCTGGCGTGTCGTCGATGGCGAGTTGTCGAAAGCTTGATTCGCGGCCACATAAAAACAAGCACCCCGCGACTTGTGCATGTCGCAAGCTCGTGGGCTTCTTGTGTAATGCAGGCTAGATGTTCAAGGAGTTGTGATGCAGTTTCTGTTTGCAATGCGAGTCAAAGAAAATGCCGCACCCGTCACCGCCGACCAGCTTGAAATGGAGGTCGCGTATGTCCGGGAGATTTACTCGAGCGATACGCTTCGACAGATCTGGTCCCGCACAGACGTGGCAGGTGCATGCCTGCTGATAGAGGCGGAAAACGAAAGCACGGCACGCGCTGCGATCGAAGAGTTACCACTGATGAAGGCCGACAAGCTCGAAATCCAGACGTTCATGCCGCTGCGCTCTTATCGTGGCTTTGCGGGGGTAAGTGGATGATGGGCTGCGCGCTACAGGAAAACCACGGCGAGCAGGTAAGCGCATTGGATAACGTGCGTCTGTACTTCCTCGACCATGGCGGCAATCGTGTACTTTCGGCCATGAGCGACGGCAGTGACATCAAGGTGTTGGTCGACGAGGGCTGTTCGGGCCCTGACGGAATAGCCATTGATTCCGCTCGCGGCCACATCTACTGGACCAACATGGGAGAGCCCTCGCGCAACGACGGCTTCATCATGCGTTGCGACCTCGATGGCGGCAACGTCACTACCATCGTGCCACCCGGCAAGACGCACACGCCGAAGCAACTTGTCATTGAACCGTTCGGTTCGTATCTCTACTGGTGCGACCGCGAAGGTATGCGCGTGATGCGTTGCAAACTGGACGGATCGTCGCTGGAAACTCTCGTGCAGACGGGCTATGGCGCTTATGACCAGGCAGACGCACGAAACTGGTGTGTCGGAATTGCGCTTGACCTCGAGCGGCAGCAAATATACTGGACGCAAAAAGGAGCTGCGAAATCGAACACCGGGCGGATCCTCCGTGCACCACTGAATGCGATACACAAAGATGTATTGAGTGTATCTCGCGATGATATCGAGACTTTGTTTAACGGCTTGCCCGAGCCGGTTGATCTCGAACTGGACACCACGACCATGACGCTTTATTGGACTGATCGAGGTGCACTGCCTTTCGGCAATACACTGAATCGAAGTCGACTGCAGGATCGTGTCCTGACTAAACTACACCCCGAGGTGCTCGTTGGAGGGTTCAACGAGGCTATAGGTCTGTCGGTGCATTCTGATCAGAACGTCGCTTATGTAAGCGACCTGGGCGGGGCAATTCATCGAGTCGCTCTCGACGGATCCAGCTCTTTAGTCATCCTGCGCAATGCGGGAAAACTGACAGGCATCGCGGCGATGTGAGCGTTTCCATTTGGTGCGGTAACGTTCAAAGACGAACTGCGGCACAGAATGGTTAAACGAGCGCGTCGGGTCTAGAATCGCACCAAATCGAACGTCCGCTTCTGGCCCAGGCTGTGTGAAAACGTAGCGAGCGAAGGCAAGACAAGGCAAAAACAGGCGGAAAACGGCCGGAGTCGCGTCCGATGTCCAGGTGTTCTGAATGAGCATTTTCCGCCTGTGTTTAACGCCGTATTGTGCGCGTAACGCCGAAGGCGCAAAGCCCGCACTAGTTTTCACACAGCCTGGGCCGAAAGCCGTCATTATCAGTCTGGTTAGCCCGGTTGGGCCACCAGGCTATTACTGACGTTACGCCCCAGCACAAGCACCGTAGCAAAACCGCAGCCCACCAGGGCCGTGGCCAGGCTCAACAGCACCGAGCTGCCCAATTGGTCGACGATCTGCCCGCCGAAGAACGAGCCCAAGGCAATAATCACCTGGAACAAGGCTACGAATAGTGGCATGCCGCGTTCGACATCCTTGGGCGCTACGACAAACATCCAGATGCTGGCGCAGGCCGGGAAGGCGCCGAAGGCGAAGCCCCAGAGCGCGATCAGCATCGCTGCACCGGTCATGCCGGTGGCGAAGTAGGGGAACAGGGCGGTGCTGATGCCGATCATCAGTGCGACCAGCAGCAGGGTGTGACGCACACTGCGGTTGGCGGCGAAACCGGCGAAAATATTACCGAATACACCGGCCACGCCATAGAGCAGCAGTAGTGAGCCAATAGTCGGCCCATCGAAGCCGGAGCTTTGTTTGAAGAAGGGGGCGACGTAGGTGTATGCGGCAAAGTGTGCCAGGCCAATCAGCAATACAGCGATCAACCCAACCCGGGATTGTGGATTGATAAACAAGGCTGGCAGGTCACTGATGCGAATGGCCTTGTCCGGGTTGAGCCGCGGTAGCAGGAAGATCTGCGCCAGGAGCACCGGTACGCCCACCAGCGCGGTTACCAGGAAGGTCATGCGCCAGCCCATCAGGCCACTCAGCCAGGTGCCTACGGGCACGCCCAGCACGGTGGCCAGGGTTACACCGACCATGATGATCGAGGTGGCCTGGGCCACGCCTACTCCCTTGGGGGCCAGGCGGCCGCTGAGGGCAATGGCAGTCGCCCAGAAACCGCCGATGCTGATGCCCAGTAGGACGCGGCCGAACAGCAGCAGGTTGAAGTCACTGGCGTAGGCCACGACCGAGTTGGCGATGATCATTATCAGCGTCAGGCCGATAAGCAGGTAGCGACGGTCCAGGGCGCCAATGCCTACAGACAGCAAGGGGGCGGCGAGGGCGGCCATTATGCCGGGCAAGGTAACCATGAGCCCGGCGTGGCCAGCGCTGATGCCGAGGTCGCTGGCGACATCGTTGAGTACGCCCACCGGGAGAAACTCACTGGTCACCAGGGCGAAGGCACCCACGGCGACGGAGAGAATCGCCAGCCACTGCTGTTTGACGCTCTGTTGACTATGTTCGGGGGGGCCGTGTGGGGTCTGGCTTGCGCTTGACATGGTGTTGGGTTCCAAAAGGGAATGTCGCCTGAAGGCAGGCGAGGGGAGCGGGGAGAAATTTGAGGCGATTATAAGAGCCGGTTTTGGCAACCCATCAGGCGAGCGTTTCGATAGTAATCATCAGTGCAATCGATAAGACGCCCTTAACAGCTCACCCGGTTTTCATACCTAAGCGTCTGTCCATCACGTCTTGCGAGCAATTAATTGTCTGAGTCACTTCTCGGACGTACAGGTATCTGTTTGCGCACGGCATTGGACAGAACCAACGATGTCGTGACCGAACCATGAACGGCCAGCGCATCGACTACAGTCTCCAGGTCAGCGGGCTGAGAAAACGCGCAACGGACTATGAAGCAGTCCTCTCCCGTGATCCTGTCAGCCTCTATCACCTCAGGTATGTTGTTGAACAACTCCAGGTAGTGCTTTATGTGCTGGTGAGTTGTGCGGATACGCAGGATCGCCTGCAACCCCAATCCTACCTCGCGCAAATTTACCCGCGCGCCGTAACCCTCTATGACACCTGCTGCTTCGAGTTTCTGAACTCGCTCGCTCATCGCCGGTTGGGAAAGCCCAATGCGCTTGCCCAGGGATGCCAGACTTTGCCGTGCATTGTTTTGCAGTGCTTCCAGAATCTGCCAATCCTTGCTGTCCAGCTTCATGTTTTTTCTCTATTGAGGAATCCGATGAATCATTGGTTGACGGCGTTTTTTTCGGATGACTTGCTATGCAGAGCCGATGTGTCATTCGCTACATTCTGCGGACAGTCCTGCTGAGAAACAATAAATGACACCTTCGATATTACTGCTCCCGGGCATTGGCAATTCCGGGCCAGGTCACTGGCAGACGATATGGGTAAACACCGACGCATCCATGCAAAGCATTGGAGGGCAGGACTGGGATCGACCCGTTTGCGCAAAATGGGTCGAGAATCTGGAGGCCGCTCTTAACCGAGCCGGGCCGGATGTCGTGTTGGTAGCCCACAGCCTTGGCTGTCTGCAAGTCGCCCACTGGGCGCAACGCAGTCGTACATTGATCAGGGCTGCTTTGTTGGTGGCCGTACCAGACCCCGACCGCTCCACTTTTCCGAACGAGGCGCTAGGGTTTAACCCGCTTGCGCTGAAGCGTTTTGCATTTCCAAGTACCGTTGTCGCAAGCAGCAACGACCCCTATGCAGATATGGATTACAGCCAGCGATGTGCAAAAGCCTGGGGCAGCCGCCTGGTGAACATCGGGGCCCAAGGGCACATCAATTCGAACAGCGGTCTGGGTGACTGGCTTCAGGGGAGGGCGTTGCTGGAAGAGCTCGTCGCAACATCCATGAGCCCCGTCCCGAATGTTCGCTCACAACGCTAAAGAAACGAATTCACTTCATTGTTCCAAGGAAAAGCCTGCGGGGGCGGCTAGATGACTTGCTCTGGCCGATGCGCTTATGCCACCTATCCTGAATCTGGATTTCATCGCCGGAAAGAAGCGCTATACCTTCAGCGCACACTCATCGTATTTCTCATCCAGTCAGAGACAAGCACCATGCTCAAACCCTTAGCTTTTGCTGTGTTGATGGTCACCGGGACCAGCTCGATTGCCTTCGCTCAAACGGAGCCGGCAGACGGGCCAGCCGCCCAGACCTTCCATATAGGTTCCCTGACAATCACCGCCCTGCGCGACAAGGTCAACGCGATGCCCAACGACGGCAAGGTGTTTGGCAGCACCGTAGGCACGCAAGCCGTTGCCAAGGTGCTCGCCGCCGCTGGTGCACCCACCGACAAGATCACCCTGGGCGTCGATGCGCTGTTGGTCAAGGACGGTGACCACACCGTCCTGCTGGATACCGGTCTGGGCCCCAGCGTAAAGGGCCTATTGATACCAAGCCTGACTAAGGCCGGGTATACGCCTGAGCAAATTACCGACGTGCTGATCACCCATGTGCACCGCGATCATATTGGCGGCCTCGTGACGGCTGAGGGCACTCAAGCATTCCCGAAGGCGGTGGTGCGGATCTCCAGCCCGGACTGGCAATGGGTGCAGGGCCAGCCTCAACTGGCTGATCTGATCAAGATCATCACCCCTCAGGTGAAGACCTTCACGCCGGGCGACAGTGTTGCGCCGGGTATTCGCTCCGTGCCGCTCAAAGGCCATACGCCTGGGCACGTGGGGTATCAGATCGTGTCCGGTAAGGACCGTGTGCTGGATGTCGGTGATCTGGTCCACAGCTCGATCATTTCCCTGGCCAAGCCTGACTGGGCGATCACCTTTGATCACGACGAAGATGAAGGCGTGAAGACGCGTCGTGCGGAGCTTACAAAACTGGCCGCCAGCCACGAGACCATTTTTGCCCCGCACTTTCCGTTCCCGGGGGTAGGGAAGATCGTCGCCGAAGGTGATCATTTCATCTGGCAGCCAGCACAGTAAGCCGTCAGCCCCAACGCCGCTGCTCACGCCTGGGCAGCGGCCTCCAGCATCCTGCGCAGCCAGCAGTGGGTGCTGTCCTTGTCGAAACGTGAGTGCCACGCGGATGACCGATGCGTTGCGCCATTCTGAATTCCTCTTCCAGCAATGGCTGCTGGGAGGCCTTGGCCACTGAATGTCTGGAGGTCAGGGCGACGTCGATTTCGCCGTTTCCCAATTGTTCGGCCAGCCTGGTTTTGTCGAGGTCGCGAAACGTAAAGCGTATGTCCTGAATACCCGCTTCCCCAGGAATGGCGTCGAGCAGTCATGGGCTTTGCTTGCCCGGTGGTCGGCTTTTTGAAAGTGTCGTTGTTGAAAGATGTATGACAACGTATAACAAGGCTTCGTGTTGTGTTGCCCCTTCAACGTAAATAACGAGCATAATAATAATGAACGCGCTCAAGCACATGCCATTCCAGATCGTCTATCTCCCGAGTTTACTAGCATATATCCCCCTCTCCGGACGACATCGACGTTTTTGACGCCGATTGCAGCTCCCTGAACATCTGCATTGCATGAGTTCAGCATGTTACGACCTGTGATCAGACGTCATATGTCGGATGTTTGTGGGCTAACCGAGTGACGGCAGTCTTGGTGCCGAACACCTGAACGCTGTGCAGACATGACACTTGCTGATAGTGACCCCGGGTTACGGAGAGACTATGGACTTAAGAATAACAATCATCCTTTGCTTGACCGCTGGCTACTTCGTCGTGATGTCTTACATCGGGTATAGCGTGCGCAAGCATGCTAATAGCAGCGACGGCTTCACCGGTGGCGGACGCAGCTTCCCGCCTTTTCTGATCGGTGCGCTATTGCTCTCGGAATTCATTGGTAGCTCAGTCAGCATCGGCACCGCGCAAAAAGGTTTTGAAGCGGGTATTTCCGCCGCCTGGAATCTGGTCGCGCTGGCGGTGGGCTTTCTATTACTGGCGCTAGTCCTGGCCAAGAAATATCGCGATACCGGGCTTAACACTATCTCCGGGATCCTGGCCCGGAATTACGGCCAAGGTGTGCGCTATGCCGCATCGATCCTCACCATTTGCGCCCTGAGTATCGTCTCAGTGGCGCTGTATGCCAGCGGCGGCGCCGTGCTGGCAGCAGTGCTGAACATCGACAAGACCCTGGCCATCCTTATGGTCGGCGTTATCACGGTGTTCTATGTCAGTCTCGGCGGCATGCGCTCGGTGGTTTATACCAACTTCGTGCACGCCGTTGTCAAATACATCGGCATTGCATTGGCGCTCGCCTTTGCCTTGAAGGCCAGCGGTGGTATCGGCAATTTGCAGGCCAACCTGCCTGGAAAAATGTTCGACCTTACCGGTGTGGGCTGGGGTCAGATTTTTGCCTGGATGATCGGTGGCGTTGGTTCAATCTTCGCAACCCAGTACGTGATTCAGGCGCTGGTCAGCACCAAGGATGAAAAGACCGCCAAGCGCGCCTGTTTCTATGTGTCCTCGTTGATGATTCCGTTCGGCTTGATGGCCGCGCTGATCGGCATGTCTAGCGCGTTCCTTTATCCCGGCATCAAGTCCATCGATGCTTTCCCGACGCTGATTGCGCACATGCCGACGTTCTCTGCCAGTCTTGTGGTGATTGGCCTGGCCGGCGCTTTGTTCGGCGGGATTTCGGCCAACACCCTGGCTTCGGCAACTCTGGCGATGAAGGACTTCTATGACCCGTTCTTCAACAAGGAAAAAAACGACCGCAAGTCTGTCATCTTCATCCGTCTGGCGATTGTAGTCATTGGCTTTCTGCCGCTGGTCCTTGCGCTGTACGCCGATAAGATCCTGTTGATCGCTTTCCTTGGCAAGGCGTTGCGCGCGACCCTGGCAGTGATTGTGCTGATGTGTTTCTACGCGCCGAAATTCGGCACGGGACGCGGTGCATTGGCTGGGGTGATTCTGTCGGTTTTTTCCACCATTGGTTGGTTTCTCGCAGGCAACCCTTTCGGCATCGACAGCTCCTACTTCGCGCTCTTCTCGCCGATCTTGACCATGACCATTTCGGAACTGTTCAAGCCACGCGGTGCCAGCGCGTTGTTGGTGCAGAACAAAATTAACTGAGCGACGCTTAAGTCACAGCGCGGCGGTACTTTCACGACACTGCGCAGTTAGGGAGGAAAACATGACTGATAATAGAGCTGATGTACTGGTCTGGGGTCCGATGCATGCCTCACTGACACAGGGACTGAACCGCGACTTCAACGTCCACAATCGCTGGGAAATAGCGGATTTCGGCGCCTGGGCGGCAAGTCACGGTAACAAGATCAGGAGCGTCATTACCAGCGGCGTCCACGGTGCTGACAACGCGCTGCTAGACAAATTACCTAACCTAGAAGTGATCAACAGCTTTGGCGTGGGCTATGACGCTGTCGACACTACGTACCTGGCCAAGCGCGGTATCAAGCTCAGTAACACACCCGACGTGCTGAACAACGCAGTGGCCGAAACCGCTCTGGCGCTGATGTTGTGTGTGTCGCGCAAGATCAGCCAGGCCGAGCGTTTCGTCCGCGCCGGCCAATGGGTCACTGGAAAGTTCCCGCTGGGTAACGACCTGTCCGGCAAGACTTGCGGCATCGTCGGCCTGGGCAAGATCGGCAAGAACATCGCCAAGCGGGCTGTCGCCTTCGACATGAACATCGCCTATTTCCGTCGCGGCCAAGCGTATGACGACGTGCCCTACACCCATTACGCTGATTTGCAAGATCTGGCCAAGGTGTCGGATTACCTGATCGTCATCGTGCCCGGTGGCCCGGAAACCCGACACTTGATCAGTCGTGATGTGCTTAAGGCCTTGGGCTCGGATTCGTTCCTGATTAACGTCGCCCGCGGTTCGGTGGTCGATGAAAAGGCGCTGGTGTCAGCGCTGCTGGAGGGGGAAATTGCCGGGGCCGGCCTTGATGTCTTTGAAGACGAGCCTAACGTGCCCGCTGAACTCTTGAACCTGGACAGCGTGGTGCTGACCCCGCACATCGGCAGCGGTACGTTTGAAACCCGGCAGGCCATGGCCGACCTGGTGCTTGCCAACGTCAGCGGCTATTTCGCCGACGGCACGCTTGTCACGCCGGTTACCTTCTGAACCTTGGAAACAGATACCTGAATCGCTGGGTTCAGGTACCTCCGCCACCGCCTGTGTTGCCGCAATGTAACCCATCCGAAAGTGCTCGACTCCCCAGAGCAACCTTCCAACAACGCCATACCTCTAACTTTGTAAAACCCTCAAAGCAGCCATTCAGTGCAGATCTACGTCGTCCCAGGAATATTATGTGTTCCTCCCTAATGAGATCTGCGCCTCCACAATCGCATCTGCTGCTTCGACAAATCCGCTCCCACCAGCACCCGCGCTAACCCAGGCCGGTTTGAAAGGCAGCTCGTCCAGACAGTCATGGATAGTGCTGACACCTAACGTGTGCTTGAAGTGTCCAAACATGGGTGCATCGTTCAGTGAGTCACCACTGTAAAAAACCTGGCCTTGCTCCTCCTCATCCGCCAAACCATAAACCTGCCTCAGTATTCGTTGAGCCATAGTTAGCTTGTCGTAGTTTCCAAACCAGGCAAGAGCCCACAGGTTATTGAAGGTGTGCTCGGCTCCAGCTTCGATGATCACCTGACTCAGTTGTCGCCGCTTTTCACTTTCGTGCGGAATATCGAAGGCAACGCTTGTCTGCCTGAAACTTTGATCTGCGGCCAGCCGAGCCCATGGAAGTTGTTCACGGATGGTTGATATCAGTAGTTCCCTCTTTTGCCGTGCCAGCTCAGCCGCTTGCCCCTGATGCCAGTAGTCACGCTCAAGGTGGTGAGGGTCCTCGCTTCGGCGAAAAAACAAGCCTCCATTTTCTCCAATCACACCATCCACAGGCCACATCCGTGCCATCTGATCGCACCATCCAGCAGGTGCTGCGGTAACCGGTATCACGCGAATGTCGGCGCGTTGCAGGCGCTCCAGCGCGTTATACGTTTCGGCAGCAAGTCGACCTTTAAAGGTCAGGGTTTCATCCATGTCAGTCAGTACGAAACGGATATCTTTGAAATTTTCCAGGGCACATTCGGCCAGAGGGCGCATCTATACAACTCCAATTAAGTATGGGTTTTCAAAGTCAGGAGATACCCAAAGTTGACTCTGGCAGGTCCAGCCTCAGAATCCAGCACCACCCCCTGGCCGATCCAGACCCAAATGGTCGCGCAACGTACTCCCGGTATATTCCCGACGGAACAGCCCACGTCGCTGCAACTCGGGCACTACGCCGTTAACGAAGTCGTCGAGGCTGTGGGGCAGGTAGGGAGGCATGATGTTGAAACCGTCACAGGCCCGTTCGCTGAACCATTGCTCCAGATCATCGGCGATTTCGCTCGCAGTGCCCGCCAGCACCCGGTGCGAACGGCTGCCACCGAAGCGTTTCCCCAGTTGGCGTAGCGTGAGGCCTTCACGTTGTGACAGTTCCTGCACGAGTTTGAAGCGGCTCTGATTGCCGCGGATGTCTTTGACCTCTGGCAACGGCTCATCCAATGGGTAGACCGACAGGTCATGGTTCATGCTGTCCGACAGCAACGCCAGGCCGGCCAGGGGGTGTACGTTTTCTTCCAGCTCGGCAAACCTTGCCTGGGCTTCATCCTTGCTCTTGCCCACGAAGGGCATCACGCCCGGCATGATTTTCAGCGAACCGGCCGGTCGCCCCTGGGCGAGCAGGCGCAGGTTGACGGTCTGGTAGAAATCCTTGGCTTTTTGCAGATCCGGTTGAGCCGTGAAGATCACATCAGCGACGCTGGCGGCAAAGTCCTGACCGGTGTCCGACGAGCCTGCCTGGATCAGCACCGGGCGACCCTGGGGGGAGCGCGGAACGTTGAGCGGGCCTCGAACGTTGAAAAACTCGCCTTTGTGATTCAGGTAATGAACCCGATCCGGGTGGGCAAATTCGCCCGTGGCCTTGTTGTGGATGAAAGGGTCGTCCTCCCAGCTGTCCCACAGCTTAATCGCCAGCTCGACGAATTCCCGGGCGCGACGGTAGCGCAGCTCATGTTCAAGGATCGGCTCGGCGCTGTGGTTCAGGGCTTCGCCGTCGTTGGTGGACGTGACGATGTTCCAGCCGACGCGCCCCTCGCTCAGGTGGTCCAGTGTGGCGAGGGTGCGTGCCAAGGTGAAAGGATGATTAAAGGTGGTGGAGGCGGTTGCGGCGAGGCCGATGTGGGACGTCGCACCCGCCAGCAAACCCAGCAATGCAACAGGGTCAAGGCGCGCGCTGCTCAGATAGCGCAGGCTGGCGTCCAGGTTGTCACCATAACGGTCGGACAATGCCAGGCGGTCGGCGAAAAACAGGTAGTCGAACTTGCCACGTTCGGCGGTCTGAGCCAGCGCCTTGTAATAGGCGGGGCTGGTCAGGTTTCCGGGCTCGGCATCAGGCAGGCGCCAGGCGCTGGCGTGGTGGCCGACGCCCATGAGGAAGGCGCCAAGATGCAGTTGGCGACTCATTGCGGGTTCTCCAGATTGACGACTGCATCAGCGACATGCACCGCCTTGGGCAGCAGTTGGTTGCGGTAGAACGTGTCAGCCACCTGTTGCTGAGCGGCAATCACCTCGCTGGTCAGCGGAAAGTGCACGCCCCAGGGCTGCCGGGCCAGGGATTGAACCCATACCTGCACCGGCACTTTGGTGTCGTCGCTCAACAGTTTCGCCACTTCCTGTTGGTGGGTCTGGACATAGTGCTCGGTGTTATCAAGTTCGCGCAGCACTGTCGCGAGGGTTTCCGGGTACCGCTTGGCGAAGGGCCGTGGCGCAATGTAAAAGCTGTACTGGTTCGGCAAGCTGCGGGCGGTGATCAACGGGCGGGCGCCGCTGGACTGCTCGGTATCCGCCAAGCGCGGGTCCGGTACCACCCATGCCGCCACGTCCCCGCGCTCGAACGCCGCACGACCTTCGCTGTAGCCCAGGTACGCTTCCTTCACGTCGCCGAGTTTCAGGTGCGCCTGCTCCAGTGCCGAGATCAGCAAGTACTGCCCCGCTGAACCCTTGGCCACCGCGATGCGCTTGCCACGCAGATCCTCCAGGGATTTTGCCGTGGAATCCTTGGGCACAAGGATCGCGTAGTTGTCCTGATAGGGTTCGCTATAACCCACATACGTCACATCGGGCCCGGCGCCAGCCTGAGCGAAAACGGGCGGTGTCGCGCCAACGAAACCGATGTCGATGTCACCGCTGTTGATGCCCTCGACCAGTGGCGGACCGAAGGCAAATTCCTGCCAAACCACTTTGACGCCGTGGGAGGCGAGAGCCTTTTCCAGCGTCCCACGATTTTTCAGCACCACCAGGCTGTTGCCTTTCTGATAACCGACACGAATGGTCTGCGGATATTCAGTTGCGGCCTGCGCTGTGGTAACCCACAGACCTGCGAGATGGACGGCGGCAACCAATAGCGCTGCCTTGAATTGAATGTGCATTGGTCAGGCTTCATGAACGGGAGGGCGGTTAGCCTATCGAGTCATGGGGTTGGGTTATAAATATCTAATGCATATAAGCTTATACATACCTGGTAACAGTTATGGGTTCGTGGAGGGTGTGCGGAAGTAGTCGGTGGCATGATCGAGTTGGGGCTTCTCGGACTCCTGGATGTCTTCGGGAGGTAGCTTCTGGCCGAGGCGGTCCTTGGTGGGTGGCTGCTTTTGGCCAGACGCGGTCGCTGTGGTTCGCTTGAGAGCCCTTGCGCGTCTGTCGGTGAGGTAGCAGTATGCGCGATAGGGCCTACGTGGCAATTGCCTGGTGCAGAGCATCAAGTGATACATGGCTGGCAGATTAAGCCGCCGTGACCAGAACACTTTCGCGAGCTCTAATCCATCAATGCTTCTGGACCGCGCTCCTGGGGAAATTTCAGGCCCGCCTGAATGATCGAGCGAGCTGGCGGTCTCGTTCAATGTGGTGAGGCTTTGCAGTGTTCCGTAATCCGCCGATTAGTCGACAATTGAAATACCACTTAGCAATTGGCACGCCAAAATGGATCAGATTCTTTCCGTTCTCTCCACCACCATTCCTAAAGCCCAAACCCTAGAACAGCTCACCCGTCCCTTGCTAACCCTGCTCAGCCAGGTAACCGGTATGGAGTCGACCTATCTGACGACCATTGACACCAACGCGGGAATCCAGCGTGTCGAATTCGCACGCAACGTCGGCGACATGGTGATCCCTGAGGGGCTTGTCGTGCCGTGGACAGATACACTGTGCAAGCGGGCGCTTGACGAGAACCGCATGTACTCGGATAACGTCGCCGAATGTTGGAGTGATTCGGAGGCCGCCGCGGCCCTGGGCATCAAAACTTACGTGAGCGCTCCAATCAGATCCCAGGATGGGCAAGTGCTGGGGACGGTATGCGCCGCCAGCTCGGCTCAGGTGGCCCGCTCTTCTGAAGTGGAACCTTTGCTGATGCTGTTGTCTGGGTTGCTGGGATATTCCCTTGAACGCGGGCTGCTGGTTGAGCGCCTCCAGGCCGCCAACGCCGAGTTGACCAAGCTGGCCCTGACCGACCCACTCACCGGCCTGTCCAATCGACGCGCTATTTTAAAAGATGCCGCGCGCCTGTTCGCCCTGGCCCAACGAGAGAACAGGCACATATTAGTGGGTGTCATCGATCTGGATGGGTTCAAGCTCATCAACGATACCCGCGGCCACTTGGCAGGAGACGAATTACTGCGAGGCATCGCCAACCAACTGCAGCGCTGTCTTAGAACCAGCGACACCATCGGGCGGACTGGAGGTGATGAGTTCATGGTAATCGCCTTGGGCACGCCATCCGGGCACTCGGAACCGGAAAAAGACATGGGACATGAAGCCGAACTACTTCAGGACCGCCTGTCCAAAGCGACGATAGGGCGATATGAGCTGGGCCACGGCCTGGGTGATATTCAATATACCGGCGCGAGTGTCGGGGTAGTGGCAGTGATACCGAACAGCATGACTGTGGACGAGGCGACAAAGCTGGCAGACACTGAAATGTATAAGGTGAAACAGCAGCGAAAATGTCATCGGCTGTAGCCGTTTCGAAGGTCAGCTATGGGGCGTTAGCCGCCCCCAAGCAGACCCCCTACACTCCAAAAAACCGATCCGCCCGACACACCCCAAGCGCATCACACACCTCATCATCAACAATCTCCTGACTAACAAACCGGCCCACCACCGCAGCCAAAGTCACCCCGGGATGCATTGCGCACACATAAACCCCACCAACCTTCGGCAGATAACCAACGATGGGAATGTCGTCAACAGGCATGGGTCTGAGCCCAACACACGCCAGCTCCGGTTCAATGGAAACCACCCCATTGAGTTCCTTCTGAATAGCCTTGGCGGTTCGTCGTGCTATCGCTGCTGGCTGGTTTTCCGGGGTGTCGTCCAGGTAATCCTCTGCTGCCAGTAACGTACCGTCCGCACTTTGCCTCACTTCCATTTCGGGGCTGGAGATGAGGGTGTGCACGAGGTTGGGTTGTGTCGTGTAACGGATGAAAATGGCGGGGGAAGCCGCTATGGGAAGGGGGATTTGAAGCATGTCTGTCAGCTTGGTGATGCCTGTTCCGGCTGCCAGTACGATAACGTCGGCGCCGATGATGCCCGTTGAGGTTTTGACTCCCGTCACTTTTTCACCCTGGGTTGTAAAGCCAAGCACTCGCGTGTGGGTGAGAATCTTCGCGCCGTTCGCCTGGGCACCTTCGATCAACGCATGGGTTGCTGCCACTGCGTCGAGCGCCCCTTGTTCGGCCTCGTACAAAGCATATTCAGGGGGATGTTTGAGGTTTGGCTCAAGGTCACGAATCTGTGATCGGGATACCCGATGTGTAGAAGGCAAGCTACTTGAGGCCGGTAGCCCTTCACTCGAACTCGCGCTGTAGGACAGGGCGCCTGTCCATCGTATTTTCAGCCCAGGCAGGCGGGTTTCGAGTCGGCGGTACTCATCTATTGCAGCGCCGCGCAGTTGCGCAATGGGGTCGGGTTGATGGTGTGAGGTGTTGATCCATGCGAAAGAGGTTCCAGTCACGCCGGACGCGATACCTTCAGCCTCGACGACGCTGACCTTCGCGCCTTTAGCCGCCAGGTGATACGCCAGGGATGCCCCTACGATACCTGCACCCACGACAACGACTCGTTTACTTGGAATCGCTGGACTCATTTCCATATCAACCTCGCTCCTTTCGAACCGAGGATGATACGACAGTCGGATGATTTCATGACATGAAAGCCAACCCTCAAAGCACCGCGCCACTGCCCCGCAGTTCGGCGATTTGCTCTTGGGAATAACCTGACGCGGTCAGCACTCTGTCAGAGTCGGCGCCAAACACGGGGGCAGAGAAGGGCGCCGGACCTGGGGTGCGGCTGAAGGTCATGGCACGCGTGAAGCCCCGATAGCGACCCACCACCGGGTGTTCGAACTCAGCGATCAGGGATTCGGCCTGGCATTGCGGATGGTCGAACATCTCATCGACCCGGCGTGCCGCCGCACAGGGCACGTCGTCACCGAAAATCACTTCCCACTCCAGCGCGCTATGTTGCGCCAGCGCTTCGTGCAACTGAGGGACGATCAGGCGATGGTGTTCAGCGCGCTTGCGTACGCTGTCGAAGCGTTCGTCTTTGGCGAGGTGCGTCAGCCCGGTTTTGTTGCACAGCGCCTGCCAGAAGTGCGGGGTGTTGGCCGACAGATAGATGTGCCCTTCGTGGGTCGGGTGGATACCGGTAATACCGCCGGAGCGCATGTCACGGTCCAGCTCTTGCGGTTCGCTATCAGCCCAGATCATTCGCGCAGACTGCATGGCCAGGGCGCTTCGCAACAGTGATACGCCCACTTCCTGGCCTTTACCCGAGCGTTCGCGCTCGAACAGGGCCGATGAGACCGCGCCTGCCACCATGGCGGCGGCGTAGTAATCCATCGGCTATGCCGAAATCATGGGGGTGGAACCCGGCAAGGTGCTGGCGCAAATGCTGCCGATCATTCTGCTGGGTAACCTGTGCGCCATTGTTCTGTGCGGCCTGATGAGCGCAGTGGGGCGGCGTTATCCGCACTTGACTGGCAATGGTCGGCTCCATGCCGGGGAGCCGGAGGCCGTGACAGAGATCAGGGCCGAAGCTAAAACCGAGATCAGCATCGACTGGGTCATCGCGGCAGGCATGACCGCTGTCGCGCTGTACCTGAGTGGCGTGATGATGCATGCCTTGTTTGGTTTGCCGGGACCGGTCTGCATGCTGTTTCTGGCGGTGCTGTTGAAGTTGTTCAAAGGTGTGCCCAAGGTACTGGAAGACGGCTCGGCGTCCCTTTTCAAGTTCTTCACCACCTGCGTGACGTACCCGCTGCTGTTCGCCAACTCGATTGCGGTGACACACTGGTCGGAACTGATGGCCGCCTTCCACTGGGCCAACCTGCTGGTGATTTTCACCACCGTTTTGGTACTGGTATTGGTGGGCTTCAGCATGGCTCGCCGGTTGGGCCTGCACCCGGTGGAAACCGCCATCTTCAACGGCTGCCACAGCGGCCTGGGCGGCACCGGTGACGTCATCATCCTCACGGCTGCCGGACGCATGGAATTGATGCCCTTTGCCCAGATATCCACGCGCATCGGCGGCGCGATCACCGTCATGCTCGCGTTGCTGATATTCGCCCACGTCTAAATCGGTTGATACCGGCGGCGGTATGGGTTTTTCTACGCGTCAAACCCTGACTTCCGGATATAGGCCCCATGAATACTGCGCGTCCTGTTGCCCTCGTTACCGGCTCGACTTCTGGTATCGGCGCTGCCATTGCCAGACGACTTTCAAACGACGGGTTCAGTGTTGTTCTGCACTCGCGCAGCTCGGCGCAAACGGGGCACGCGTTGGCCCGTGAACTGGGTTCTGCGGTTTATGTGCAGGCTGATCTGGCCAATGACGGCGACAGGGTGAGGCTCATTCGGGAAGCCATTGGTGCATGGGGGCGGCTCGATGTCCTGGTGAACAATGCCGGCATCAGCGGTGTTATCCCCCACACAGACCTGGCTGCTGCAACACCCGCGATCTGGCAAGAGCTACACGAAGTTAACGTGATAGCCCCATTCCGATTGGTCGCAGAGGCAGAATCTGCGCTACGCGAAGCCGCAAAAAACGGACGCCCCGCCTGTGTGGTCAACGTCAGCTCCCACGCAGGCGTTCGCCCAAAAGGCGCGTCCATTCCCTATGCAGCCACCAAGGCCGCACTGAACCACATCACCCGATTGCTGGCGCTCTCGCTTGCCCCGGACATCCGTGTAAACGCCGTCGCCCCCGGCCTGGTGGATACCCCGCTGACCGCGGACTGGACACAGGCCCAGCAACTCTGGAAAGACAAAGCCCCCATGCGCCGTGCAGCCAGCCCGGAGGATATCGCTCAGGCTGTGGCGATGCTGGTGGCTTCTGATTATTTGACGGGGGAGATTCTGATGCTGGATGGGGGGTTGAATCTTACGTAAGTGCGGCAATCAATCCAGAGTTGCCTTTGTGGAATGCGGTTTCTATCTTTTCAAAAAGGAGTTGTCCTGTGATCACTTGCCACGTCAGGTACGTCATCGATCCCTACCAGATCCCGGCTTTCGAAAGCTATTCCCGGGACTGGAATGGGCGGCACGCACCACGGCTACTTCCTGCCCGCCGAAGGTGCCAACAATATTGCTTATTGTCTGTTCAGCTTTCCCAGCCTGGCGGAGTATGAGCGGTATCGCAGGGAGGCTGAGGTGGACAGTGAGTGTGTTCGGTTGGTGGCGGAGGCTACTACGCAGAGATTTATCTTGAGTTACGAGCGTAGTTTTCTTCGGGCGGTTCTTGATTGAGTAGGCGATTGCAGCCTGTTGTGATGGGCTGCAACTGGCCAGAAGCGGGCGCTCACTATCTAAGAAATCCTGGGCGATTCACAAGCAGTGTTGGATGCTGTTCAAGGTGGCTAATCTAGATCGACTACAGGCGCTGCAGCGTGGTCTGCTTTACATGAACAGTGTCGACTATTTCGCGAAGCTTGAAGGTGAAGCCGGCGCTGCACTTCGAAGGGACGAGCTTGAGAATGTGTACCTTAAGCTCAGCTCTGGCATAAGGGATGGGTGCCTACTTTCGAGAAAATCCAAGCATAGCAGCGGTAATGATGAAGAGGGTTTAGGGCAAATCAGAGCAGATTCAGGGTCTCCAGCGACCGCAGGACGCCCCGAGTAAAGACGAAAGTATGGCTACTCGCCCAATCGTCGCTTTTCTCATGGATATGTCTAAATCTCGTCTGCCATTTTCAATGGTTTCGTCGATTTCAATTCCATAGGAAGCTGTTTTTGGACGCGAATTTAGCCGCAGATTCACCACACTGCTCGCGGGATGACCAGAATCTATAAACAACAGAAAATAATGGCCGCACCGCCTTGTCCTGACTTGGCGCTTGCGGACTTTGGAGTCAAAGAAGTTAAGTTTTTCATTCAGCCGCCGTCGGATTCGCACAATGCGACGAAGTTAATCGGCAAGAGAATAAGGAAAAGCGCACCTTAGTATTAGCTATTCTGATACTACAATTACACATGCTGAAATGCTGATGATGAAGTAATAGACTCATTTCGTGCCCGGCCCCCGCGCCGGATCCAACAACTATAAAAAGTAAGCGGAGACACGAATGAGCAAGCAAGTATTGTTCGAAGACCTGCCGCTGACCCGCTTCCATATAAGGACGGTGTTCAGTGGTACCGGTGGTCAACTCAGTGATGGCTTTGTGCTGGGAATTATCGGCATCGCTGTCAGCATGGCGGCGGGTCCGCTGCAACTCACCGCGTTGTGGATGGGGCTGCTGGGTGCTGCGTCGCTCGCCGGCCTTTTCTTGGGCAGTCTGATCGCAGGCCCACTTGCAGACAAGTACGGGCGCAGGACTATTTTCGCCTGGGACATGCTGTTGTTCGCCATCATTTCCGCCTCCCAGTTTTTCGTCTCCTCACCAGAACAACTACTGGTGTTGCGTCTACTGCTGGGCCTTGTGCTGGGCTTCGATTATGTCGTCAGCAAGTCGTTAGTCACGGAATTCGCCCCGCGTAGATATCGAGGGCGGCTGCTCAGCATACTCGCCGTGGCGTGGGCAGGCGGCTATGTCGCTGCTTATCTGGTGGGCTTCGCCGTTCGCGATATTGGCCCCGATGCTTGGCGCATCATGCTGGCATTGAGCGGCGTTCCCGCACTGCTCATCCTGCCGTTGCGCATGGGCGTGCCTGAGTCGCCGATCTGGTTGATGGCTCGTGGGCGTACCGAGGAAGCCATGGATATTGTGCGCAGTAAGTTTGGGCCCAATGTCAGCCTGCCGGAGCCTGTGAGTACACCGAAGAAAAAAGGTGGCAACTGGGCTGAGTTGTTCAGCAAGCGCTGGCGCAAGAACACCGTGGTCGGGTGTGTCTTCTACACCTGTCAGGTTATTCCGTTCTTCGCCCTGGGTACCTTTTCTCCAAGAGTCTTGGAGGCACTAAACGTTGGAGACAAATTCGTCGGTGGTCTGGTCTATAACGTGTTGCTCATGCTGGGCGCAATCCTCGGCTTGTTGTGTATCGACCGAATCTCGCGTCGCGCATTTCTCGTCGGCACCTTCTACCTGAGTGCATTGAGTCTGGGCGTGCTCGCCTATGCCGGCTTCGGCCCCTTGGGAACGATTCTGGCCTTCGGCCTTTTCGCCTGCATTCTAGCTGCCGCAGTGAACCTCGAATTCGTCTATCCCCCGGAACTGTTTCCAACCGATCTGCGTGCTTCCGGTATCGGTCTTGCGGTCGCTTCCAGCCGTTTCGGCTCTGCGTTTGCAACGTTCCTGTTGCCAATTGCTGTGCAAAGCCTCGGCGTCCAGACGGCCTTAGGAATCTGCGTCGGCGTGTTGATATTCGGCGGCGTGTTCTGCCACCTGTTTGCGCCGGAAACCAGCAAGGAAGATCTCTCTGGCGTAACGCCTGATGGACACGGTCTAGCGACAGCATTCGTTGCGCCAGCCGCAGTCCGCGAAGGGAAGTGACGGGCGAGTAAGCGATGGTCGCACTAAAGTCTTTCCGACCTGACAGAGCGAGTACAGACCTAATGACAGCGAACAAACTCATCGACATGTATGCGGTCCAAGTGTTCATCGCTGTGGCCGAGGAAGGCAGCATGTCGGGTGCAGCTGCACGCATGGGGATTTCGCAGTCGGGTGTTTCGCAGATGGTCCGCCAGCTGGAGGAAGAGCTGGGTGTGATCCTGGTGGATCGATCCTCTCGCCCTCTAGTCTTGACCACTTTCGGGATAGCGCTGCGCAATCGCGGTTCAGTGTTGAGTGAGGAACTTTTCCATCTAAAGGCTCAAGTGTTGGATGCCGGGCGCGGAGTGAAGCCTGACCTGCGAATCGGTCTTGTCGATTCCTTTGCCGCGACCTGCGGTTCGGTCTTCACCAAGCAACTGTTGGGGAAGGTCGCGCAGTTATCGATTCGTACCGGCTTGAGTCCGCAGCAAGGGGAGGCGCTGTTGCGCCGTGACTTGGATCTGATCGTCACCAGCGATCCACTCATGGATGCCAATGACCTGATCCGCTACCGGCTATTTTCGGAAAAATACTTTGTCATTACCCCCAAGGATTTGAAAAAGAACATCGCGACCATTGAAGACATCCGGGCGATGGGCAACGTCATGCCCGTGGTCCGCTTTAACCATGGTTCCCAGGTGGGACTGCAGATCGAGCGCCATCTTCGCAGCCTGAGTATACGAGTGCCCAATCGGCTGGAGCTGGACAACGCCGACGCCCTGACCTCAATGGTTGCGGAAGGTATCGGCTGGGCTGTAACGAGCCCTATGTGCTTTCTCCAAGCATCGGCCTGGGTTGACAAGGTTACCGTACACCTGACCCCTGAGCTTGGGCTGGAAAGATCGCTCTATTTGGTAGCCCGAAGAGATGAATACAGCGCTTTTTTCGCAGATGCCTGCGAAACAGCGCGTGAGGTAGTTCTCAACTCATTTTTGCCACGGCTGCAGTCCATGGGCAGCGGGGTTGAGACGTTAATAAATTCTAACGAGGGCAGTACTCTTGAATACTTTTGAATCCAAAGAATACCGACTGGAGCGCGACTACGTGGGTGACGTCCAGATCGCTGCTGACAAACTCTACGGAGTAAACTCGGTGCGTGGCTTCGATAACCTCACCGTTTCTCCGCTGACTGTCGCTCACTATGCTGCGTTTCGTAATGCGTTCGCCCATTGTAAGTGGGCGGCAGCGCTCGCGAACCTGGATAGCGGCGTATTGGCGAGTGAGCAATGCAATGCCATCGTGCAGGCATGCAAGGATGTGATCGATGGCCAATGCGATGACTCCCTGATTGTCGATCTGTTGGAAGGCTCAGGTGGTACGTCCACCAACATGAACTTCAATGAAGTGATTGCCAACCGTGCCCAGCAGGTCATGGGGCATGCGGCTGGCTCCTACGAAATCATCCATCCGAACGACCACGTCAATATCTCGCAGTCGACTAACGATGTTTATCCCGCAGCGATGAAGATTGCTACCTACGCAATGTTCGGACCTCTGATCACCGAGGTCATGAAGCTCGCCAAACAGTTCGACCAGAAGGCCGAGCAGTTCGCGGATGTCCTGCATCTGGGCCGTACCTGCCTGCAAGACGCTCAACCTATGCGCTTGGGGCAGTTGTTCTCCGGTTACGCTTCACTTACCCATCGCCTGGCTACAGAGCTGGCCAACGTACGTGACAAGCTGCGCACGCTCCCGCTCGGTGGCACGGCGATCGGCACCGGATTTGGTGCGCCGCCGGCCTACAGGGCATTTGCTTTCGCACACCTGGAGGCTATTACCGGGATCGAGTATCAGGCTCCGTCAAACCCCTTCGATGCAATGCAGAATATGGACGTGTTCTCCCGGGTTTCCGCAGAACTGCGCACATGCTCCGCTTCGTTGGCAAAAGTCGCCTCCGACCTGACGGTATTGTCATCGGGCCCAGTGGGCGGTATTGGCGAGCTGACGTTGCCAGAAGCCCAGGCGGGCTCGTCGATCATGCCGGGTAAGGTCAACCCGGTGTTGCCAATGTCGATGATCCAATTGAGTTTTGCAGTGATCGGCAACGATGTGGCTGTAGCCCAGGCCGTGCAATACGGCGAACTGGAAATCAACCATTTCGAGCCAGTGGTTGCCTCCCGGGTATTTGACAGCATTACGCTGCTGACCAATGGCATCCAGCGCTTCCGTGAGATATGCGTGGCCGGGATCACTGCCGACGTGGCACGCAACGAACAGCACCTAACTGACTCGATGGCAGTTGCCACAGCCTTGGTGCCGACGCTCGGTTATGCGCAAGTCAGTAAGCTCGCCCGTCAGTCGGTTGCGCAAGGCCGTTCACTGCTAACGATTCTGGAAGAGTCCGGGATCCTGTCTCGGGCAGAGGCGATGGCGGCCATTGATGAGGCGTCGCATCCGGTCTTTGTAAACTGACCCAAGTAATCAGGCGGTCGCATTAAAATGGCCGCTTGAACTTACATGTAATTGCTTGTTGTGTTCAAGTCGATGAGGCTGTCACAAATTTTTGCACTATGTGTACATCCGTTGGTAATAGGATGCCTGTTCGTCTTTCTAAATAGTTATTGAAAACCGCTGTTGATAATTACGCATGTCATCAAGTTGTTGGTGATTGGCGCGCGTACGCTGTGACTCCGTTTAAAGGAAACATACAAAAACTTTAACGGATATCTCTAGTTAATGAGTGCGTGTCATTACTTTTTCGAGGGTGAAAAATGAAAGCTTTGAAAAGAAACTTGTTTGCAGGAATCTTAACGTTGTTGTCGATTTCGAGTGTCAACGCTCAACCCCAGCCACCGAAAGACCTTCCCCATGTTGCGGTGCTGGCGACTGGCGGCACCATTGCTGGCACGGCGGATCAGGAGACCCAGACCACGGGCTACAAGCCTGGTGTGCTTACTGCTGTGGCTCTGCTCAAATCTGTCCCGTCGTTGGACAAAATAGCCAAAGTCACCGGTGAGCAGGTGGTTAACATAGGTAGCGACAATGTCGACAACGAAGTCTTGCTGAAGCTCGCCAAACGGGTGAACGAGGTACTCGAGAGCGCAGATGTATCGGGTGTCGTGGTTACGCACGGCACTGATACGCTTGAAGAAACCGCTTACTTCCTGAATTTGGTCGTCAAAAGCGACAAGCCTGTCGTAGTAACCGGCTCGATGCGCCCGGCCACTGCCATTGGCGCCGACGGCCCTAGCAACATTCTTCAGGCGGTCGCTGTTGCAGCTGCGCCAGAGGCCCGCGGGCGAGGCGTGATGATCGTGATGAATGATCGCATTGGCTCCGCACGGTATACGACCAAGAGTGATGCCAACTCTGTCGATACCTTCAAACCAGTGGGTGGCGGTTATCTCGGAACTCTCGTCAATCAGCAACCCATTTTTGAAACGCGCGTAGTCAAAAAGCATACCGTCGAGACGCCATTCGATGTCTCCAAGCTGACCGCATTACCGAAGGTCGACATTATTTACGGTTACCAGAACGATAACGGCTACATGTTCGACGCTGCAGTGGCGAACCACGCGAAGGGTATTATCATCGCCGGCGTAGGGGCCGGAAGCGAATCGCGCTTCATCTTGCCAGCTATCAAGAAGGCAATGGAACAAAATGTCTTGATTGTTCGCTCCACACGCACTGGCGCAGGTTTCATTCCAGAAGATGAAGCCTATCCGGGCCTGCTCGGTGATAGCTTGAATCCTCAAAAAGCCAGAATCCTTCTGATGCTCGCTCTGACCGTAAGTAGTGACCAAGCGAAGATTCAGGAGATGTTCCACACCTACTGAGCCCCAACTTAATTCATGACTCAATGGCGTAGACCATTTTGCCCACGGCGTATTGTGCAGGTTATTCGCCTGGTGCAGTCAGGCATGTCTTATTGATTGGCAGTCACACTTCGGAGTGTTTGGCACTACCCGTCGGGTGGTGCCCTTTTTATCTCGCTAACTGACGAACGGAATTTGTATCGCCGTACGGAAATGCCTCAATCAGCCGTGGCAGGTCCCGAAAGTTATTAGGAATCGCCTTGCTGACGCCAGCAATGCCGTAGCGGACCGACCTCAATCAACATGTACCCAGAGAAATTGCCTCTCGAGTCGGATGGCATCTTGGCGACTTGTAAACCGCTCCCAAATGTCTAGTCCTCCTTGCGATTTGCTGGTCATGCCGCGTCCCGGTTATTGCTATTTACCAGATGGAGTCCCATGAAAACCAAGTTTAGTTTCAGCCACAAGATTCTTCTGGCCGCTTCTATGGTCGTGGTCGCTGCGTTTGCAGGATTTGCTGCTTTCAATCTTAACTTGCAGAGGAGTAGCACTTCGGAAGCACTTTCCCGCTCACTGAGCGAGACGGGTCAGGCCACTGCTTCCGGCATTGCCTTCATGCTCAATGGGCGGGTGAGCTTGGTCGAAACGGTTGCGCAACTTTTGGTTGGAAATACTGATGCGAGCTTCATCAATTCACTGTTGGAACAGAAGGTATACGGTGATCATTTAGATCTAATCTATTTTGGTGACGAACAGGGCAACTATACTAAAAGGCCTAATTTACCCCTGCCTCCAGGATACGATGCGCGTAAGCGGCCGTGGTATATCGCCGCTGCCAAGGCACGGCAAACCATCCTGACTGATCCCTTCATATCAGTATCTTCGGGTGAGCTAGGTGTCACCATTGCTACCCCAGTGATGCGAAATGGACAGTTTGCCGGCGTCGCTGCTGGCGATCTGGGGCTAGGCACACTGGTTGATCTGGTGACCTCTCTGAATGTAGGTGGGATTGGTGAGGCATTTCTGGTTAATGCGGATGGGCAGATACTTGTTAGTCAGGACAAGGATTGGGTTATGAAGAACATGGCCGAGATATCGCCCGGTGCCTCACTGAAGAATACTGATGGTCTCCAGGAAATAGTCTTGGGCGGACGTCAGCATCTGGTTAGCTTCACCCCAATCAAAGGGCTGCCATCAGTCAATTGGTACTTAGGCCTGGCAGTCGACAAGCAGAAAGCCTTTGCTGCGGTGAATCAATCAAGAAACTCAGCCTTCTGGGCAACGGCATCCGCCGTCCTTTTGGTGATGCTGCTATTGGGTGGCCTGATTAACGTACTGCTTCAGCCACTTCGAGAGCTTGGTCGAGCACTGAACGATATAGCTGCAGGAGAGGGCGACCTGACACGTAGGCTGGTCATAAACACTACTGATGAGTTTGGACAGCTTGCAGGCGCGTTCAATCGGTTTATTGACCGTATCCACCAATCAATCAAGGACGTCGCAGTCACTACTAACCGATTGTATGAAACAACTGCGCAGGTGATTAACGCGTCCAACGCTTCTATGGAGCGAAGCGACGAGCAGGCGCAACGAACCAATAGCGTCGCCGCTGCGATCAATGAGCTAGAGGCTGCTGCGCAGGAAATTGCTTGTAATGCTGCGGATGCATCGCAAAAGGCCAGCGAGGCTAGGACGGACTCTCAACAAGGCCAAAAAAGCATGAAAAATGCTATTGAGTCGATGAGCGATCTGTCTCTGAAAATAGAAGCGTCCAGCGACAGGATTCAAGAGCTTAATGACCGTACAGCTAGAATTGGTCAAATTCTGGAAGTGATTCAGGGCATCTCCCAACAAACCAATTTGCTTGCGCTCAACGCAGCCATCGAGGCGGCCCGGGCAGGTGAAGCGGGACGTGGGTTTGCAGTGGTTGCCGATGAGGTGCGTAGCTTGGCGCATCGTACTCAGACATCGGCCGAGGAAATCCAAGGCATGATTACCGATCTACAAGTCGGATCAAAGGATGCGGTAAATTTTATGATGGAGAGCCGCGAATCAAGCGATCAGGGAGTCATGGTAGTCAACGATGCCGGCGAGCGCCTTCAGGTGGTCATTCACCGTATTGGCGACATCGACGCAGTGAACCAATCCGTTGCAGCTGCCACCGAGGAGCAAACGTCAGTGGTTGCGGCTATCAATGTGGATATCATTGAAATAAATAGCTTAAACGAAATGAACGTACGTAATTTGCAGGGCACGTTGGCGTCTTGTCAGACCCTACAACAAGAGGCGGATCAGCTACAGAACCTCGTACATAGATTCCGATTATGAGATCACATAGAGCAAGAGAGCGGTGGGTTGCTGCAGCGCGCCGTAGTAGTCCTTAGCTGCTCAATCAGCAAATGAAAGGCTACATCCGACAGTCCGCTTTGGCCGAAAGCTGTTGCATCCACCGGTTGAATCCACAGCCGAAAGCCACCATTCACGGATAACCGCTTTCGGCCAATAGCTACCAATTCTGAGAGGCAGCAAACAGCTAAACGGAGTTATACGAACGGCTGCTATCAGTCCACAGTGTGTGTAAAAGCTAAAGCTCGCTCCGGTCTTTTAGCTTGAGCGGTTGTCTTGCTTCATGTGTTGATCTGGCACGGAAGACCTGAGCCCCAATAACGTGCCACGGAAAAGACCGCTAAGCCCACTTTCAGGCCGCTCCGGGGGCAGGCTGTTTTTACTATTGACTTATGAAAAAATGTCATTGCCTGCCTGCAGATGTCTGGACGCGGCTATTTACCAGCGACTCTACGATGATCTGGAAGGGCTGCTGAATTGCCCGGACATTGGCCAGGGCGGCCGCCAACGCGTTGAGCGCGACCTGAATCGCTGCCGTGACGTACTGACCCAGTTAGGCATGGATACGGAGACGCTGATCGTATGAAGCCAAAAGACAAATCAACCAACTACAAGCCGGCGGAGGATCGCGAGAAAGATCTGCGGTTCGCGCTTTACCGCATCCAGAAGGGACGTGCCCACACAGGGGAAACCAAGGTTACCATTGCCGCAGTCGCCCGCGAGGCAGGCGTATCGACGGCGCTGACCCACAACCACTAACCAGGAATTGCAGAGGTTATACGCGAGGCTTATGGGCGCTCTAGTCGCGCCATGCGTGATGTGAAACAACAAGGCTTGATTGCAGAACGCATGAAGTCCGCAGCCTGCCGTCGGGAGATACAGGAACTACGGGGTAAGGTCGCCAATCTCGCGTCCGTCAATGAGGTGCTATTGGACGAGAACCGTGTACTCAAGGCCAAGGTGAGCGGCCGCAAGCTGATCGACTTGGCTTCAAGGAAGCCACATAGTTAGGTCGATTTGCCTGTAGAAACTGGGTGGCCACTACAATCGTCTGCTATCAACTCAAGGAAGAATCATGTCCAAGATCAAGCTTCCCCCAGAATCCGAAGTAGTGTCCTGGCTACAACAGCTTATTGAGAAGGAGGAACTGCTTGAGTCGATCCAGGGGCAAGAGGCCATCAACGAGGTATTGAGTGCTGAAAACCGTGTACTCAAGGCCAAGCAGAACGAACTCCAGGTAAGATATCTGCCCTCGGGTAGGGGTAGTTACGAAAGCCTAACGCTCGACGTTGGTTGCGCAAATCTCTGGGTAGGTAATTTCACAGACTCTGGTAACTCTTAGCAGACAACCTATGCCGGACTCGTTGCCACACTTGAGAAAAGTAACCTGAAATCGTCTGCTATCAACCCTGGTTGATAGCTTGTGTTTTGGCTTTCATCGCGCTTCGGCGAACAACAGAAACCTCCCTCGTTATGACGCTCTCCCAAAAGAAATGTGGGTGACGGCCTTGCGCTATCAATAACCTCGACTAGGGTCTTTCGTGCTGTCGTAAAGCTTCTAGATAAAATCCTCTCATGAGTCTTCTGGTGTCATCGATTCGTCATCATCCATGAGCATCTAGAGGGAGTACTGCAATGGAATACGTACGTCAGAGCGTATGGGAAATAGGGGCTGATTGGGCCGAGCCCATCACTAAGCTGAAATCCGACGAGATTTAGCAGAGTCGTCATTTGTAACAATGCGAAGCAAGCCTAACTGATGTTGTAGCTCCGACCCGAGACTTAGGTTCGCCTTGTTTTCTTATCTTTATCACCATGGAGGTATTTATATGCAAGTTGTTCCAGCATCCACATATGCAAAAAGTCTATATGACGCCAAAGTCGGTCTCGGCACGGACAAAGCTGTCAGCGCGGCCGTCTTATCTGCGCTAAGCCAGTTGATGCCAGAGGCAACCAATAAGCCGCACGGTCCCGCGATTGATCCGATCAATATCAGACAGCCTGCCAATGCCGATAAGGCGCTGGCGGCGACTGAGTCTTTGTACGCCAAACAGGCAGCCGGCTCAATTTCGCTCACACTGTTGGGGGAGGATCATACGAACGCTCAGGACGCAGCCCGCGCAAGAAAATTTATCGCCGCAATCAACGCGAGCACCTTGACACCATCACTCTTAGTGTTTGAGCGCGGCATGCAGTATGCGGTTCCAGCCGTATCGGTAATCATCGTGCGCGAATCGAATCTGACCACAGTCAATGGCGGTGATTTCGGTATGGGTCTGTCGGCAGCGCAGCGCAGCATGGTTGTTGCAGGTTACTTAGCGCTACTGGCGGGCGGCGGCAACCAGAACGATATTAACAAGATGCTGCTGTTCTATGGTGCCAACCATACAGACATCCTTAAATACTTCGGCTACTTTGCTCAGCACTCACCTTCTAGCTACTTGATGCAAGAGCCGCAGACGTTAGTGGCAGTTGAATCCTATGTGCCGTAACGGTGACATACTTGGCCACGCGGGGCTCGCGATGGGCGGCACGTCGGATTCACGCTGCATGCCCTGGCATGCACCTGCCGGCTGGTTTGACCGTCGTTGGAGAGAAGCCTCATGAGCCACAGGATCTCCCCGCCCGCGCTGCCTGGCGAGGCGTGAACATTCTCCGTTGCGGCCTGCGCTCGCGGACCTGAGACAACCACTGGGTCGCCGCCCTGCTGGCCATGCTGCTCAAGGTACTGGCATTGCCCATGGCCAGCACCCTGGGTGACCTGAGCCTGGCGCAGTTGCTGGCGGGCAGCTACTGCTCGTCGGGCGGCGTGCAGCCGGCTGTGCTGGACAAGGATGGCAACCTCAGCCCGAAAACCTCTGATCTCGAGCATTGTGCTGCGCCCAGGGCGGCCCGGCGCCACTGCCTGCCGCGCTGGTACTGACCGGCGTTGCCCAACCTGCGCTGCCTGTCGACATGCAACCCGCTGTCCCGGTGCGTTCGTCCCGGCACTGCTGGCCGTCGATCAACCCCCGTGCCTCCCCGACGCCTATCGCCTGACCTCCAAGGACCCAGGCCGCGCCCGCCAAATAAGTGAGATCAAGCTTTTGCGTCTACCGCAGAACGAACCTACCTTCGGCAGCAATAAGGTATTCGGCCTGTTCAAGTACATGCGCGTATGTCAGAGGCCTTCAGAAGAATCAAAGGTCCATGGTCGCCATTAATCGCTATAGATAATTTCAGGTTATAGCCAATTAATCTATAGATTGTTTTTCTACCTGCTAAGGTAACTTCGTACTGCGCAATCAAGGCAAAACGCCATTACGCAGTCACATCAATCACGCTTGACTTTATCCGAAAAGGAGTTCATCGATATGAGCAGCCAACAAATCACTGTGTTCATTGAAGAAAAGCAACTTGCCGCACAGAAAAAAAACAATTACAGCTTCTACTTGGCCAAGAAAGTAAACGACGATTTTACTGTGATTTGGCAATCAAAAGGTCCTCTTGCCACAGTCGACAGTCCTAGCTATCAATATAAAAATACTTTTGATATCACGACCCCGTCGTTTATGGTCAACTTTACCAATGACCCGGTCCGCGAGGGTGATCTGACCTTCACCTCCGGGGGGAAAAATTTGGCAATCAGCACTGGCCAAACTACGATCCTCCAGGATACGGGCATTTTCACTCCCGCCAAAAACGGAGGAAACGCCTCGGATATTCTTGTCACCAACAAGCTGCAAGGTAATCCCCATGAGGTTCTGCTGGACTCCAATGGCAATTACCTCTGGGTGAACCGTCAGAGCGGCATGAACATTGGTACTGCAACACTGACCCCGAAGAATCAATATCAACTGTGGTTCGGCAATATTCAAGAAACCGGCACTTTGATCGCTATCAACTTGTCCAACCCCTATGTCGCGACCCTGCAAGATGGCGGCAGTATTGTCCTCACGTATAACAACGAGGGCAAATGGGTAACCGGTGAACCTGCCGATCGCTTGAGTGCCGCCGAAGTCAAGGCGCTGCACGCAAGGGTCGGGATCAAAGACGCTGCATAATCCTCATGGTATGAGTGCACGCAGCGCTAAATAAAAACCCTGTACGTCTCGGGCGTACAGGGTTTTTGTTAGTGACGACGTGTACCAGGTTCGAACGACCTTGTGCAACGGCGCACATTATCGAATGAGCACGAGAGTGACCATGAGCCAGAAAACCATAATCGTTTACATCGATGAAAAGCAGCTTGTTGCGCAAAAGGTAAATAACCACAGCCTCTACCTGGCCAGAAAGGTGAATGAAACCTTTACGGTTATCTGGGTTGCAAAGCCACCGCTGGCGACAGTCAATCAACCGACCTATCAATACCAGAATACCTTCAGCATACAGGACGCCTCTTACATGGTTAACTATACAAATGCGCCAGTGCAAGAGGGGGATGTCAGCTTTGCCTCAGGCGGAAAGAGTCTGCCCATCGCCGTGGGGCAAGTAACGACGCTGAATCAGTATGGTGTATTCAGTGCTGCAGAGAACGATGGCGCGCCAGGCTATGTTTCAATAAACAATCAACTTCAAGGCAACCCCAGCGAGATGTTGCTGGACTCTACGGGCCTTAAGCTCTGGGTGAATTGTTCAGGTGGCATGAACAAAGGCCTGGCAACGATGACACCGCGCAATGAGTTTCAACTATGGTTCGGCCCGGTACAGGTGGCGGGTTCATTGATTCCCAAAAGCCTGTCCAATGTTTCCACGGTTAGCGTGGGCGATGGACAAACTGAAACTGTTACTTACAACGCTGAAGGCGACTGGGTAAGCGGCCAACCCAGCGTGCGTTTGACAAAAGAAGCAGTCATAGCCCTGCAGATCAGGGTGGCTAAAGCAGTGAAGCTGGCCAGAGCCTCCTAGGCCTGCAACGGTGAACCGGTTTAGAGGGGCCGGCTATCAACTTCACGCTCGTTTTCAAAAACCTACGAGAAGCAAAGCACCCGTTCGCTAGCCCAGGCCATTGATGATCTCCATTTTCCAGGGCATCTACACGATCATTTAGCACGTAAAAAACGGAAAAATTTAGATTAGGTAACTACTTGATTTATGGACGATAAATCTAATTTAACAGTTAGCAAGGCTCCGGAACTTGTGTGTCATGACCAGCTTCGAACTTGGTCGCAAGCCTCGATATTCGTCAGCGCAGGAGAAGCCCCAGCGAAGAAAAATGAGTTTAGGTTTTTAATCGTCCACTACGATAACTCGTGACGAGCGCGAGCAACTCGAGATTGAACGACCGCTTCTGGCCGATTAAGGGGCCCGTTGCGAAAGGCGCATCCATATGGATACGGTCGATCACGAACGTCTGCTTATGGCCGATTCTGTTGAAAAAGTCGGATTTTCAGATCGCCTGAACTCAGGCACGACCGCCACCGGAGAACCTACTCGCCACACTGAGTGGTTTTTCGGCCCTTCGTTAACCTTTGCGGCTCTGTTATTGGGTTAGTTTGAGGTTTTTTGCTTGGTGCAGGCGCACCTACCCCGTAACTGGCGGACCTTGGGATGTAAGTTTGGCCAGCCGTCGCAGGTTCTGTACCGCAGCCGCCAGTGTGAACTCATCGGTCGCCCCGCTCATGCCACGTAGTCGCAAGCGATCCAATTTCAGGATGCGCTTGAGGTGGGCAAACAACATTTCGACCTTCTTACGCTCGTGGCGAGAGCGTACGTACTCCGGCGTCGCTGCGATGCGTCGAGCCACATCACGAGCGGCTTCATGGACGCTGCGGACGATCTTGCGAATCGAAGTGTTCGGGCAGCACTTGGCTTTCATCGGACATGTTGCGCAGTCGGTCTGTCTTGATCGGAAGATGATGGTGTTGGCTTTTGTGACGTGTGAACGCTCGTTTTTGAAGGCTCGCCATTCGCTACGTAATACGTTACCGGCTGGGCAGCGGTATTCCTCGGCCTCTTCATTCCAGTGGAAATCGTTACTCGAAAAGCTGTCGTTCTTGCGCTCAGTTTTGTCCCACACCGGCACATGCGGCTCGATGTCTTTTTCCTCCACCATCCAGGCCAGCATCGGCGCGGTACCGTAAGCGGTGTCGCCAATCAGGCGTTCCGGCTTGATGTCGAACTGCGCTTCGACCCGATCGATCATAGTCTTGGTGCTCTCGACTTCTGCGGTTCGATGAGCCGGTGTGGGTTCCACATCCATGATCACGCCGTGCTCGGTATCGATCAGATAATTCGTGGAGTAAGCGTAGAACGCTGGCCCACCTGGAGCTGCGGTCCAGCGGGCTTGAGGATCAGTCAGCGACAGGCGCTTCGGTAACGTTTCGGCCAGAGCCTCCTCATCGAGTGCCTCAAGATACTCACGCACGGCGCGGGTGCTCAGGGCCGGATCGCTCCAGTTGACCGGTTCATCACCCGGTACACCGCGCTGCCGGCTGGCATCCGCTTTGATGATGCTGGCGTCCACGGCAAAGCCTTCGCCCTTGACCAGGCCGGCGTCCATGCAACGACGCAGCACTTCATTGAACAGCCAGCGAGACAGATCGCTGTCCCGAAAACGGCCGTGTCGGTTTTTGGAAAAGGTCGAGTGATTGGGGACTTCATGTTCAAGGCTTAACCGGCAGAACCAGCGATACGCCAGGTTCAAATGGGTCTCTTCGCACAGCCGCCGCTCGGAGCGAATGCCGTAGCAATAGCCCACGATCAGCATGCGAATCATCAGTTCAGGATCAATCGAAGGACGCCCAATTGGGCTATAGAAATCGGCGAGGTAATGACGCAGGTCGCTCAGATCGAGACACCGATCAATGCTGCGCAGAAGGTGAGTGGCTGGAATGTGATCTTCAAGGTTGAACGAGTAAAACAGCCGCTCCTGCCCACTCGATAACTGCCCCATCATGTTGCGTGCTTCACCGCTGGCCAATGCAGAGATTTTGCCGCAGGCCAGACAGGGGAGCTACTTTTTCAACAGAATCGGCCGGTTGCTGCCTTTCGAAGGGCAGCGTTCGCCCCACAAAAACACCTCAATCCCCACCCCGCGTCCAAAACGCCAAACCCCTACCGCCCAAACCCCACCAACAACGCATCCAACACACTCCGCACCGCCGGCACCATCCCACGCCGGGACGGATAAATGGCATGCAAACTACCACTGGGCAACAACCAGTCAGGCAGTACCTGAACGAGCCGACCTTCGCTCAGATCATCCTGAACCAGGCTCAGCGGCAACTGTGCGATACCTATCCCCCTCAATGTCGCTTCCCGCAGTGTCTCCAGATCGTCAGTCGCCAACCTGGGGTGGTGGGTAAATGCGATGGCCTGGGGCGCCAGGAAATGCCATTGGTATTTTTCGTTGGTGTTGGCCATGGCCAATGTTGGCATTGGTTTGAGGTCGTCCAGATGCGTGGGCGTTGTGTGCTGCGCCAACAAGGACGGGCTGGCAACCAGAATCCGTTGAGAGGTCAGCAGGGGCAGCAGGGTCAGGTCGGAGTCTTCCAGTGGCGGCAGGCGCACGCGCAGGGCGATGTCCAGGCCTTCTTCGATGACGTCGACGCGCCGGTTGGTGGCGTCGAGCATGATCCGTACCGACGGCGTGTCCACCAGGTACTGCGACAGGATCTCCCTGACACCCATCTGCAAAACCCCCAGCGGGCAACTGATTCGTACCAGGCCTTGCGGGGAGGCCCGTGTCTGGTCGATGGCGGTCTTCGCTGCCCGGGCTTCTTCCACCAGGGCCACGCAGTGCTGGTAAAACAGTCGACCGGCGTCGGTGAGGGACACGCGTCGCGAGTTGCGATTGAGCAGGCGCACGCCCAGTTCTGTTTCCAGCGCCACGATGCGGCGGCTGAGCATGGAGGTGTGCAGCCCGAGTGCTTTGGCCGCTGGGGTAAATCCGCCGTGGTCCACCACTTTGGCGAATAGGTACATGTTGTTCAAATCCGTCAAATGGTCCATTGCCTGTCTCGCGGTGGCCTGATCGTTCTATCTGTGCAACGTAGCATTGTTTTTTAGCCAGTTCTTCTTTGATCGTTTCAAACCTATGCTCTTTCAGGCGGCAATCAGCCGCTTTTTCAGGAGCTGAGATGTTAGAACATCGATTCAAGGCCGATCTCGGCGGCGGGGACTTTGGTTGGCTCAAGGCCCGTCATCATTTCAAGGTCACGCCCGATGGCAATCCCGCGCATCGTCCGCTGGGGGCGCTGGTGGTCTGGAACGATGACGAGATTGCCCCCGACAGCGGCTTCCCCCTGCATGGTCATGAAAGCATGGAGATCGTTTCTTACGTGCTGGAAGGCGCAGTAACACATCGGGACAGTGTGGGCGGGCAGGGCACCACTGCCGCTGGCGACGTGCAGGTGATGAGCGCCGGGACCGGCATTCGGCATGAAGAGCGCAACACGGGGACGGTACCGTTGAGGCTGTTCCAGATCTGGTTGCGCCCACGGGAAATTGGCGGGGCTCCGGGCTGGGGTACGCGTCCTTTTCCGAAGGCTGACCGGGCTGGCCAATGGGTCGTGCTGGCCAGCGGGATGCGGGAGGATGAACTCGCGTTACCGATCCGTGCGGATGCACGTGTTCTCGGCGCGACGCTCAAGGCGGGGCAGCGCTTGAGTAATCGTTGGTCGGTCCAGCGTCAGGGTTATCTGGTGCCGACGCTCGGGGCGGTGAACGTTAACGGAGAACGGGTCGAGGCCGGTGACGGGGTTGCCATGACCCAGGAAGCCGTTTTGATTGTCGAAGCTATCGACGACACCGAAGTGATACTGGTTGAGGTGTTTTGACCATGAATACGATCATCATGACAGGCGGGACTTCCGGCCTGGGAGAAGTAACCGCGAAGCGGTTGACCAACACCCCTGACACCCAGCTGTTGATGGGCGGCCGGGCAACCTCCCTGCCATTGGAGCTATCGAGTTTGAGCAGTGTCCGGCAATTCGCCAGGCACGTGCTCGATACGCTGGGCGAGACGAAAATCAATGCCCTGGTGCTCAATGCCGGACTCAGCTTCCCCACTGACGCTCGCACGGTGGACGGCTACGAAACCACGTTCGCGGCCAATCACCTGGGCCACTATCTGTTGTTGCGCATGCTCACGCCAGCGTTGGCCCGTGACGCCATTGTGGTGCTGACCACCAGCAACACCCATGACCCGATGTTCAGCCCGGTGGCCCCGTTTCCCTTTGTCGACGCGCAGCAACTGGCCCACCTGGACCTTGAACAGGACGCGCAGGGCGGCGCAACGTTCGAGTCCGGCTTTCGCGCTTACGCCACCTCGAAGCTGTGCAACCTGCTGACGGCCCGGGCCTTCGCGGCTTCATCCGAGGCCAAGGCCCGGCAGTTGCGGGTCATCGCCTATAACCCCGGCTACATTCCTGGCACCGGTCTGGGGCGCAACTTGCCAGCCGGAACGCTTCCGGGATCGAGCCCACGTTTGGCAGAGGTCCTGCGCACCCAGGCAGGCAACGTCCTGGCCGACCTTGCGCTAGGGTGGATTGCCCCGCCGACAGGGCGCCTGTATGCATCGCTGGTGGGAGGGGAGCTGACCTGGCCCGAGCCGTCTGCGCTCGCTCGCCGTGATGATGTAGCGCAGCAGTTGTGGCGGGACAGTGGGGTGCTGGTGGCGCTGGAGTAGGACTTTTGTGGGAGGGCATGCGTCAGCAAACGGCGCGGCTACCAAAGCCCTCCCGATACAGCATAGGGGCGAGCCCCACGGTCTTGCGAAAAGCCGCACGGAAGCTTTCGGCCGACGCAAACCCACAACGCTCCGCTATCTGCTCGTTGCTCAATTGACTGCTCTCCAGCAAATCCCGTGCGAGGGTCAGGCGCGTTTGTAACAGCCAGGCTTTCGGCGTCATGCCGGTCGCCTCGCTGAAGCGCCGCAAAAAGGTTCGTTCGCTCATCAATGCCTTGGCCGCCAGTTGCTTCACCGACAGCTGTGCGCCCGCGTGGCTGATTGCCCACTCCAATACAGGCGCCAGGTCATCGCGAGGTTTCTGGGGTACAGGTGCGGGAATGAATTGAGTTTGCCCCCCTGAGCGCTGGGGTGCCATCACCAGGCGTCTGGCGACGATGTTGGCGATATGGGTGCCGAAGTCCCGGCTCACCAGATGCAGGCAAGCATCGATTCCGGCAGCGCTCCCGGCCGAGGTGATCAGTTGGCCGCTGTCGACGTAGAGCACATCGGGATCTACTTCGATGGCAGGGTAGCGTGCCGCGAGTTCGTCGGTGTACCGCCAGTGGGTCGTGGCACGCTTGCCATCCAGCAGCCCTGCGGCGGCGAGCACAAAAACACCGGAGCAGATGGACAACAACCGGGCGCCACGCTGATGGGCCTCACACAAGGCGTCCAGCAGGGGTTGTGGTGGGCACTCATCCCTGTTTCTCCAGCCGGGCACGATGATGGTGCGGGCGTCGCTCAGCAACTCCAGGCCGGCGTCGGCCACCACCTGCAGGCCACCTGACGCGCGCATCAGGCCCTGGTCCACGGCAACGATTCGGTGGCGATACCACGGGAATTCGAACTCAGGGCGCGGCAGGCCAAATATCTCCACGGCAATCCCGAACTCGAAAGTACACAGTCCGTCATAGGCCAGCACGGCAACTAAACCTGGGGTCTCTAACATTGGCGGAAAACTACCAGTCACTGTCGAATGCGCCACTGTAGCGGCGTTCTCTGGCTTCCTACAATGGGGGACTTCCCACCATCGAGTGATGCCAATGTCCAGCCTGATCAGTGAAACACCTGCTGCAAGCCCTTCGGATGCCCTGCTGCACTTCAGTCGGCGCCTTGCGTTCGAGACTGATTGCTCCGATATCCACTACAGCCAGCAGCAGGGCGAAGTGGACTATGTACTGGTCGATGTCAGAAGCAATGAGGCGTTCGCCCAAGCCCATGTGCCTGGCGCGATAAATATTCCCTCCCGGCACATCACCGCTGAGCGTATGGCCGATTTTTCGCCCCAGACGCTGTTCGTGGTGTACTGCGCCGGCCCTCATTGCAACGGGGTTCACCGCGCCGCGATTCGCCTGGCCGGGCTGGGCTACGCGGTAAAGGAAATGATCGGAGGTGTGACCGGGTGGCTTGACGAAGGGCTTGCATTGACGGGAACGGATGTTCCGTCTGAAGCCGGTAGTCACGTCATTTCCTGCGCATGTTGAGGGGTGGAGGGCGGGTGCCCGTGGACATGACTAAAGCGACTACTTGCCTTGCTGCTTGTGCCGGGCGTACATCACCGTCGTCGCTCCAGACGCGCCTCGAGCTTGCAGTTCAAACGCTTGAGGATGGCCCTTTATCAGGTCGCTAAGTTTTTTGTAGCCATGGGTACGTGGGTCAAACTCGGGTCTTAGTTTGCTGATGTTGGTTCCCAGGGAGCCGAGATGGGCCCAGCCTTCGTCATCAGCCAGATCGTCCATGATTTTCGCGATGAAGCCCACGGGGGCCTTTGGTTTTTTAACGGCCTCGGTTGTGGGGGCGGGCTTGGCCGCGTCGGGGTTCCCCGTCGAGCCGAGGGCGTCCTCTGTATTCGCTACAGGGGCGTTCTCGCGCAGCAGTTCGATGTAGATGAACTTGTCGCAAGCGGCAACGAAGGGTTTCGGTGTCTTCTCTTCTCCAAAACCATAGACAGTCAATCCTTCCTCACGCAGTCGCGATGCTAGCCGGGTAAAGTCGCTGTCGCTGGAAACCAGGCAAAAGCCGTCGAAGCGGCGGGTGTAAAGCAAGTCCATCGCGTCAATGATGAGCGAGCTGTCCGTGGCGTTTTTACCCTTCGTGTAAGCAAACTGCTGTATGGGTTGAATGGAGTAATCAAGCAGGACTTTTTTCCATCCTCCTAATTGCGGTCCCGTCCAGTCGCCATAGATGCGCTTGACGCTGGCAACACCGTATTTGGCGATTTCCTCAAACAGCCCGTCGACAATAGCGGCCGGAGCGTTATCGGCGTCGATGAGTACCGCCAAGCGTTTCTGCGTGTTGTTGGTTGTGTGCGTGGCCATGGCTCTTCCTTGATTTAATGGCCATACCATACCCTCAAATCGTTGGAAGAAGCATCGCGGCGTTTGGCATTGGATGAAACCGCCGGAGGCGCGGAGCGCCTGCAGACGTGTAAATTGCGGTGGGTCAGCCACAAGCAGTGTTTGCAGGCCTGATGCCTTCGCGAGCAAGCTCGACTCCCACGGGATTTGTGCGTTATCAAAGATTTTGAGTTGAAAACAAAACCACTGTTGGAGCGAGGCTTGCCCGCGAAGGGGCCGGTGCAGTCAGTAAACATCTTCAAACCTCGCAGGCAAGGTGGATCGCTACTCCGGTTGCTCCAACAAAGTCCCCGTTTACCGATTGATCCCTAACATGGAATCTTCCAAAGGTGTCGAGTCTTAATCGCGCGCCGACACCAGTTTCAATCCAACAATGCCCGCCAGGATCAAGCCGAAACAGATGATACGTAAAACGCTGCGATCTTCTCCGAGCATGGTTATCCCGTATACGGCTGTTCCAACGGCTCCAATGCCTACCCACACCGCATAAGCCGTTCCGACCGGTATGGTTCGCGTTGCCAGTGACAGTAAGTACATGCTCAGGGCAATGAAGATTGCACAAAACAGGCTCGGCCATAGCTTGGTGAAACCATCCGTTCGCGGCATGGCGGCAGCGTAGAAAATTTCGCTTAATCCCGCCAACAGCAAAAAAAACCATCCCATTCGTATCGTCCCTGCAAAAAAGAGCGATTGTCGCACTCTTTTCAGTTGGGGCGTTTTACAGGTGGGCTCGGACTCATAAAACACAACCCATTGCTTGCGTCTGTATGGGCTGCTTAAATCATTGGCCTCCCGTTCCAAGGTAAGCCCCCAAAATGACTGAGATCTCCCAGGGCAGTTGCCTTTGCGGCGCCGTTAAGTACCACCTTTTGTCACGACCCAAAGCGCTTTCTCATTGCCATTGCAGCCAATGCCGCAAAAGCCATGGAGCAGCATTTGCCAGCTATGGGAGCGTCTTGCGGGCCGACCTGCATCTGCTCCAGGGTGCCGATGACATCAAGTCGTACCGGTCTTCTGAATCGGTACTCCGTCAGTTTTGCGGCCAGTGCGGTTCGTCGTTGTTCTGGTCAAGAGAGCAGGGTGAATACGCCGATTGGATTTCGATAGCGCTGGGCTCCCTGGACACTGCATTCACTTCGGATAAACAGCAGCATATACAGGTGGCGTCGAAGGCTTCGTGGTACGAGATTCAGGATCGTTGGCCGCAACAAAGATGACCGCAAGCGGCAACACATCGGTCATGCGAAGCCACACCTCGATTCAAGCGATCGATACACCTTCAGCCAAATTGTCCTGCTCCGCCAAGGCGTTGGCCAGGAAGTCGAGCAATACCCGTACCCGTGGGGGCAGATGCCGGCGGCTGGGGAATACGGCGTGAAGAAACAGGTAGTCATTGGCATAGGGTTCAAGCAGTGCGATCAGGCGACCTTCGCGCAGGTCGTCCTGGATATCCCACAGCGCCTTGAGCACCACGCCACTGCCGGCAACGGCCCAGTCATGAATCACTTCGGCGTTGTTGCTCAGCAGCGTACCGCTGACCAGCACGTCCCGCGGGTGGCCGTTTTCCTGGAAGGTCCATCGGTCGAAGATGCGGCGGCCGCGCACCAGACGCAGGCAATCGTGTTGCAACAGGTCTTCCGGGGTCTGCGGCGTGCCGTGCCGGGCCAGGTAGTCTGGAGACGCACATACCACGCGGCGGCTGGAGAGCACGCGGCGGCTGATCATGTTGGTATCGCTGGGGTAGTCGGTAAGCAGCCCCACATCCAGGTCGTCGCCCGCGACGTCAGTGGACGAGTCGGAGAGCACCAGCTCCACGGTAACGCGCGGATAGGATTTGGCGAACTGAGCAATCAGTGGGGCAATACGCCGACGACCAATCTCCAGCGGAGCGCCTAACCGGATGTGCCCGTGGGGCGCTTCGAGCCGGGTGCCGACTTCGGCCACGGCCGCATCCAGCTCATCGAGAATGAATAACCCCCGCTCATGCAACAGCGCACCTTCCTCGGTCAGGCTGAAATGCCGCGAGCCACGATTGATCAGGCGCACACCCAGGCGGCTTTCCAATCCGGCCAAACGGCGACTCACCGCAGGCAGTGAGCTGTGCAGACGCCGTGCGGCCTCCGACAGGCTGCCTGCCGCGACGATACGCACGAACAGCCTCAGGTCACTTATTTCATCCGCCATAGCGTTTCATCCTTCCTTTTTTCGCAAGGATACCTTGCCTTTTTAACGGCTACTCAGCCGTTCATATCCTCATCAAACTGCCGCTAAACCGCTTTAACCCAATGGTTGAGCGCAATTCGGTCTTTTTAGTGAGCATCGCCAGTGAGCCATTCTAAATCCCAGCTTGAGGAACTGTCTGCTTCCGGTAGAGACAACAATGATGTTCCAGGAAAACAATCCTCGTCGGGCCGTAAGCACGTGACTCGAACAGTGATTACCGTAATTGCCCTCGGCGTGCTGATCGGGGGCCTGGTGCAAGGATTCCATTACTGGAAAGACGGGCGCTTCATCGAAAGCACCGACGACGCCTACGTCAAGGCCGACGCCACCGTCGTTTCACCCAAGGTAGGTGGGTACATCAGCGAACTGCTGGTCAGTGACAACCAGCCGGTCAAGGCCGGACAACTGCTGGCGACAATTGACGAGCGCGACTTGCACAACGCCTTCGATGACGCGACGGCCAGTGTGGCGGCGGCCAAGGCGTCAGTCGCCCAACTCGATGCGCAGTTGGTGGCGCAGTCGTCGATGATCCTCCAGGCAGACGCCAGTGTTGCCGCAGCCAGCGCCACCTTGAGCCTGTCGGAACGCAATGATTCCCGACGCCGGGAAATGGCCCAGGTGGGCTTTGGTTCCAAAGAACAAGCCGATAATGCGTCTACCGACGCCAAGGCCCAGGCCGCCAATCTGGAGCGCCTGCACGCTGCTGCCCTGACTGCACGCCTGCAGGTGGACATCCTGGCCAGCCAGCGTGAACTGGCGGTGGCCCGGCTGGCCAGCGCGCAGGCCTTACGCAACCAGGCCGACCTGAACCTGAGCCATACGCGGATCATTGCCCCCATTGACGGGACGGTCGCCGCACGCTCGGTGCGCCTGGGCCAGTTCGTGCAACCGGGCACGCAGTTGATGGCACTGGTGCCGCTGCAACAGGTGTATGTGGTCGCCAACTTCAAGGAAACCCAGCTGTTCAGCGTGCACGCTGGTGAGTCCGTTCGGGTCAGTGTCGATACTTTTCCCGATCATGACCTGGCAGGCACTGTCGACACCATCGCGCCAGCCAGCGGTGCGGAGTTCAGCCTGCTGCCGCCGGATAACGCCACCGGCAACTTCACCAAAATTGTGCAGCGTATCCCGGTGAAGATCCTCTTCTCAGGCCCAGGCGAGTTGGCAGGACGCCTGCGGCCCGGCATGTCGGTAACCGCCGCGATCGATACCCGGGCACCGGCTGGGCAGTCCCATGACCAATGATCACGTATCCGCTCGCACCTGGATCGCAGTGGTCGGTGCTGCGCTGGGTGCTTTCCTGGCGATCCTGAACATCCAGATCGTCAGTTCCTCCCTGAGCGACATCCAGGGCGCCATCGGTGCCGGTTCCGATGAAGGCGGCTGGATCACCACGGCCTATCTGGTGGCGGAAATCATCGTCATCCCCATGAGTGGCTGGCTGGCGCGGGTGTTCTCGACGCGCATCTATCTGCTGACCAACACGGTGCTGTTTCTGATCCTGACGGTGGCCTGCGCATTTGCCCAGAATCTGGGGCAGATGATCGTGTTGCGGGCGATGCAGGGCTTCGCGGGCGGGGTGCTGATCCCATTGGCGTTCTCCATCATCATGACCCGGCTGCCACCGTCGAAACACGCCATCGGATTGTCGATCTATTCGATCTCGGCGATCTTCGCCCCGTCCATCGGGCCGGTGATCGGTGGCTACTTCAACCAGACTTTCGGCTGGCAGTCGATCTTCTACGTCAACCTGTTGCCGGGCACGATCATGCTTGGCCTGCTGTGGTATTCCCTGGACCCCGAGCCACGCCAGCTCGACCTGCTTCGCCGTGGTGACTGGTGGGGCATCATCAGCATCGCCATTGGCCTGGGTTGCCTGGAAACGGTACTGGAGGAGGGTGAGAAAGATGACTGGTTCGGCTCGCCCTTCATCGTTCGCCTGAGCGTGATCGCGGCTGTCGCCCTGAGCGTGTTTGTGGTCGTGCAGTTGCGGCGCAAGGCCCCATTGCTGCAGTTGCGCCTGCTGGCTCGGCGCAACTTTGGCCTGGGCACATTGGCCAACTTCTTCTTCGGGCTCTCGATGTACACCTGGGTCTACATCATCCCCCTGTATCTGGCCCGTATCCACGGCTACAACTCGGAGCAGGTCGGCTATGTGCTGATCTGGATTGGCATCCCGCAACTGTTGATGCTGCCCCTGGTGCCCTCCCTGATGCGCCGCTTTGACCCGCGCAAGCTGGTGGTGCTGGGATACCTGATCCTGATCGCTGGCAGTCTGTTGGCAACCAACCTGTCGATGAGTTTTGCAGGTCCTCAGTTCATCGCTTCCAGCCTGATCCGCGCCCTTGGCCAGGTACTGGTGATGACGCCGTTGTCCGCCATTGCGGTCTCGGGCATCGAGCGCGAACACGCAGGTTCTGCTGCCGCGCTGTTCAATATGACCCGTAACCTGGGCGGTGCCATCGGCATTGCCGTGTTGCAAACCTTCATGAGCAAGAGCGGCAAATACCATTCCGACGTGATCACCCCCCAAGTCTCGCTTTTCAATGGGCCTACACAGCAACGGCTGGACCAACTGACCCAATGGTTCCTTTCGCGTGGCGTCAGCGACCCGGAGTTCGCCCGTCACCAGGCCATGGTTGACCTGGGGCAACTGATTCACCGGGAGGCGTCGATCCTTGCGTTCAGCGACACCATCATTTTGCAGAGTGCGTTGCTGGGGCTTGCCTTTCTCGCCGTACTCCTTCTGAAGAAAACCAAGACCGGCAACACCGGTGAGGCGCACTGATATGACTACATCTCTCAAGTCCTCCACGGCGTTGCTGTTGAGTCTCTCCATGGCCGGTTGCATGGTCGGCCCGCAGTATTCAGCGCCCGCTCAACCCCAGGAACAACACTACCTGACCGATACCCAAGGTGGCCCGCAAGTCAATTACGGCCGGGCGCTGCGCGAAGACTGGTGGACACTGCTGGGCTCGGCGACCCTTAATCGCACGGTCGAACAGGCCCTGGCGCAGAACGAATCTTTAGTGATCGCCCGCGCCAATCTGGCGAAGGCACAAGAGGGCGTCGCCATGGCCGCAGGCGGTCTGTTGCCGCAGGTCGATGCGGGCGGCAGCGCTGGCAGAACCAAGGTTGGCGCCACCGCGTTCGGGCCGCAGGCCAGGGATTTCCCGCTGTTCTCCGCTTACGGTGCAGGGTTGAGCGCAACCTATGACCTTGACGTCTTTGGCGGGGAGCGTCGGCAGGTTGAACTGGCGTCCGCCAACGCGCAGGTCGAACAACAGGCACTGCATGCCGCTCACCTGGAAGTGACGGGCGGCACCGTTCGCGCAGCGCTGCAGATGGCGGTGGTGAGCGGGCAGATCAAGGCCGTCACTTCGGTGATCGAGGCTGATCAGCACACCCTCGACCTGGTGCAGCATGCGGTCAACGCAGGCGTGGCAGCACCGTTGGACCTGACCTTGGCCCAGAGCCAGCTTGACCGTGATCGCGCACGCTTGCCCGTGTTGTCACAGGCACTGGCGATCAATCGTGGCGCGCTGACGACGCTGGTGGGCAGTACCGAAACCCGCTGGAGTGCCCCGGACTTCGATCTTTCCGCACTCCAGCTTCCCACCAGCCTGCCGGTAGCCGTGCCCTCTGAACTGGTGCGCCTGCGCCCGGACATCCGCGCCGCCGAAGCGCGCCTGCAAGCTGCAAATGCATGGGTGGGCGTGACGACGGCTGACCTTTATCCGCACCTCACGCTGAGCGCCAATCTAAGTGACGAGGCGTTGTTCTCCGGGCCTGCCAGTTCCGCCTGGAGCCTGATCGGCGGCCTTGCCGGGCCGGTGTTTCACGGAGGCACCTTATCGGCTCGCAAACGGGCTGCCGAGGACGCCTACCAAGCAGCGCTCGCCGAGTACCAGCAAACGGTGCTCAGGGCTTTCCAGCAAGTCACCGTCAGCCTGCATGGCTTGCAAAACGCCACCGACGAAGTGCGCGCCGAACAACAGGCGCTGGACTCGGCAAACACCGCGTTGCGCTTGACGCGAGAAGCCTATCGCGTGGGCAACGCCGGTGTCGTGCAGGTGGTGGAGACCCAGCGCTTGCAACAATTGGCTGAGCTGCAGTGGGTGCAAGCGCGGGGCAAGCAGTACCTGGAAACGGTCAATCTGGTCCTGTCCGTGGGCGGTGGTGTGGCTAATGGTGCGGCCGGGGTGGCGATCCACCTTGCTCGCGAAGGCGTCAGGCCTGGTGCATCTTAGGTGACTGATCCACCGCATTCGTGAGCAAGCTCACTCTCATCAAAAAAAATTTAATTCGTTGATTTAACTGATGATTTCAGACGACGAAAATCTACCGTAGGAGCGGACTTGTCCGCGAAGGCGATGTCTCAGGCGCGAAAGATATCGCCTGTGCCGACGTCTTCGCGGACGAGTCCGCTCCTACACAGACCGTGTTTGCTGCGCGACAGCGCGGCGTCTGGACGACGGGGAATCTCCCACAGGGATCCTGGTTCAAACCAAGTCCGTGCAGCTACAAAACCTGTGGGAGCTAGCTTGCTAGCGAAGGCGTCAGGCCTGGTGCATCGTAGGTAACTGAGCCCGGTCGCAGGCTCAAGGTTTGCTGTAGGCCATGTAGTCATTCTGCAAGACGATGTGATCGGCGACGTACTTCGCATCGTGCCAGACGCCATAGATGAACGAAGACGCGCGGTTCACAAGATTAGGCAAACCCAGGAAGTAAATCCCGCTTTGCGCAGAGATCCCGCGTTTATGGAAAGGCTCGCCTTTTTCATCAAATGCATCGACCTTCAGCCAGCTGAAATCAAAACGAAAGCCGGTGGCCCACAAAATGGTGGTGATGCCCGCTTCGGCCAGGTCCAGGCTCAGGATCGGGTTTGCAAGGCAGTCCGGATCAGGCAGCAACTCCCAGGCTTCGGGTTCCTCAGGAAACGGCAGGCCGTTCTGCTCAATGTAGGCATCGGCTTCTCGCAAGACATCAAAGTAGGCGCGGTCGCCTTCGGCCACGTTGGCAGCCAGGCCCGGCTCAAAGGTCATGACGCCGTCGTTCCAGGCCCCGGTGACGCCCACCAGGGTGATCCCCATCTGTGCATGACGGCGGAAGTCCACGGTCTTGCCACCTTCATAGCCGCTGACGGCGAAGGCGACGTGTTTTTTCTTGGGCTTGATTTTGACTTCGTCCCACAAGCCCAGCGCGCCAAGCCACCAGCAGTAATCGCGGCCGCGATAGGCGCGGGGAGGGCGATAGTGTTCGCCGACCGAGAGGTACACGGTCTTCCCGGCTTTTTGCAGTTCTTCGGCAATTTGCGAGCCCGATGCTCCAGCCCCCACGACCAGCACCGCGCCCTCAGCCAGTTGGCCGGGGTTCTTGTAGGCCGAGGAGTGAAGTTGTTGAACTTTTGCATGTGCAGGGACGATGTCCGGAATGGCCGGACGCTGGAAAGGGCCTGTGGCCGCGACCACGTTGGAGGCCTCTATGACGCCGGTTGAGGTGGTCACCTTGAAGCCCGGGCGGCCGCTGTGGCGCTCCACTTGCAGCACTTCAACGCCGGTGCGCACGGGTGCCTTCAACATGGCGACGTAATCTTCGAAGTACGCTGCCATGCGCTCCTTCGGTGGAAAGCTCTCAGGGGAAATACCATCGAATTTCAGGCCTGGAAAACGGTCGTGCCAGGCCGGGCCATTGGCAACCAGCGAGTCCCAGCGTTCTGAGCGCCAGCGCTCTGCGATCCGGTTGCGCTCCAGAACGATGTGCGGCACACCCATGAGTGAGAGATGCTCGCTCATGGCGACCCCTGCCTGGCCTGCGCCGACTACCAAGGTGTTGATTTTTTCCACTGACATTTGAGTTTCCTAAAAATAAGCGACCCTGATCGGTTTGGCCGACGCCTGAGCATCGACAGGTGCCAGTGTGATCAAGGGCTGTTGCCATGGAAATTATGCTTTTTGAACGTAGAGCTTAGGAAAAACCAAACCGCTTCAATGAGCCGCTTCAACGTTCAGCACACGGCTTAAACCGAAGAACCGGTTGGCCAGTGTCAGCAGGGTTGCAGTGATGGCGATGTACATGACCGACAGTGCTGCCAGGGTTGGGTCGGCAAACTCCCGGACGTAGTTGTACATGGCCACCGGCAGCGTCTGGGTGGCCTGGGTGGTCACAAATAACGACGCGGTAAATTCGTTGAACGACAGGATTGCCGCGAAGAGCCAGCCGCCGAACAGGCCGGGGATGATCAGCGGGACCGTGATGGTCCACAGCACCCGCAGCGGCGAAGCGCCCAGGCTGGCTGCCGCCCGTTCGATACGCTGGTCCAGGTTCTGTAACGACACATAGAGGCTGCGCAACACGAAGGGCAGCACCAGCACGATATGGCAGAAAACCACCAGCGCGTAACCACGCCCCAGGTTGAATTGGGCGACCAGCATCAGCAGACCCAGACCCATGGTGAAGTGTGGGATGAACAGCGGCGACAGCAGCACTGCCTCGATGGCTTGCTTGCAGCGCAAGTCATAACGATGGATGACAATCGCCAGCGTGGTGCCGATGACCGTTGCCAGGGTGGAGGCCCAGGCGGTCACCACCAGGCCTGCGTACAGGCCGTTGCGAAAATCATCGTATTCAAGCGCCCGCTCAAACCAGCGCAGTGACCAGCCCTTGGGTGGGAAGAACAGCACCGAGGTACTGCTGAACGAAGAGATGACCACCACCACGGTGGGCAGCAGCACGTACATTAAAATCAGCGCCACCAGCAAGCGCCCGGCATGGCCCAACCATTTGTCACGCGTTGATCGAGTCATTTCAGTACGCTCCGACGTTTTGCAAGGGGCGGGTCAGGCGCTTGAGCGCGCTCAGCAGCAATAGTGTCAACAGCAGACCGGCAACGCTCAAGGCCGCGGCGAAGGGGAAATTCATCGACGAAAACCCCAGCTGGTAGACCAGGGTGGCAATGGTGCTGACCTTGCCACCGCCGATCAGTTGCGGGGTGGCAAAGGCGCTGAAGGTCCAGGCAAAGGCGGTGGTCAGGCTGGCGACGATGCCGGGTAGCGAAAGGGGCAGGGTCACCGTCAGGAACGCCCGGACAGGCCCTGCGCCCAGGCTCGTCGCGGCCTTTTCGTAGGCCGGATCGATGTGCGAGAGCGCCGTCGCCAACATCAGCACCATGACCGGCATCGTCACATGCACCAGTGCCAGTACCACGCCGGTCTGGGTGAACATCAGTTGAAGAGGTTTGTCGATGATGCCCATGGCAAGCAGCACGCTGTTGAGAAAACCACTGCTACCCAGCACGATGATCCATGAATAGGTCCGCACAACTTCACCGAGAAACAACGGGGTAATGGCGATGATCAGGATGGTTGATTTCAGCCAGGTCGCCTTGGTACGCACCAGGGCGTAGGCCAGTGGATAGCTCAGCAGCAGGCCGAACAGGGCGGTCTTGAAGCTCAACATCACAGTGTTCAGGAACGCCAGGGCATACAGGCTCTTGAACAGGTCCTGAAAGTTGCCCAGGGTCAGGCCGCCCACTTCAAGCGAACCGGGGATAAAGGTTCGAATGCTGTACTGCAGCACTGTCAGCAGGGCAACGACCAGGCCGAGTGCGGTGAGTGCCGAGGGCAGCACAAACCATAAGACGAACGCGGGTTTGCGTGTCATGGGGGGCTTCCGTTAAAGATGGACAGTGCCGCAGTGGCGCGAGAGTCATGGGGCCGGTTTCACTGAGGCGTGGCTCACTGGGTCATGATGTTTTCCGAGAACCACTTGCGCCAATCGGCGGCTTTCTCGGCTCGCAGCCTGGGGTCGGTATCCAGCGTCGCGTCCCACTGTGCCGGGGTGGTGAGCATCCCCGGCAGTTGGGCGATTTGCGGGTCGACCTGGGCATTGGTCACCACCGGGCTGCCGTGGTTGATCCGGGCGATCCTGGCCTGTGCCTCGGGTGACAGCGCGATGTTCATGAATGTGTAGGCCAGCTCTGCGTGCTTGCTGCCCTTGTTGATGCCCATGGCGTCGACGCCCAGCACTGCGCCTTCCTTGGGTATCGCCAGCTTGATGTTCACGCCTTCTTCCATCATGTGATAGGCGTTCATCGACAACATGACCTGCACCGGGGTCTCGCCGGTGGCGATCAATTGCTCGCTGTTGGCATCGTTGGTATAGAACGATTTTATATTTGGGATCAGGGCCTTGAGCTTGTCCTGGCCTTTTTCCCAGTGCTGCGCGTCACTGCCGGACAGCCTGGCCGCGACCGCGATGATATGGCTTGGGTCGAAGTCGGGTAACGCCAGCGTGCCTGCGAGTTCAGGTTTCCAGAGGTCATTCCAGCTGTCGAAGGTCACGCCCTCGGGCACAAGGTCTGGCCGGTAGCCAATGGTGTAGACGTAGCCCCAAACGCCGATGTGGCTGGGGCTCAGCCTGGCCTGATGGACCAGATTGACGGCGTTGGGGATCTTGCTCATGTCCAGGGTTTCGAAGAGCCCGTCGGTGGTATACAACCAGCCCACGTGAGAGGTGGTGAACGTCAGGTCCGTTTCTGCATTGCTGGAGAGCTTGGCCTTGTTCAAACGGTCGATGGTGCCACCTGTGACGTACTCCACCTCGACGCCGGTTTCCTTGGTGAATTCCTTGCCAATGGCTTCGTCGATCAAGTCCTTGAAGCTCCCACCCCAGGTGCTGACGATCAGTTTGTCGGTGGCATGGGCACTTGCAGCAGCCATCAGGCTGATGCTTAACACGGTCAAGGCAATGGCATTACGCAGCATTTTTCTTTTCCTCATGGACGACGGTAAAAGGGGGAGTAGCTCGGGTATTCAGTAGCCGCGTGCCGGATCGACCCGATGCAACAACGCGTCGCCCCGGGCCAGGCGCTGGATGTTGTCGGCGATCTGCTGCGCCGCCGAGGCCGGGATGGCGACCGACGCCAGGTGCGGGGTGATCAGCACGTTATCCAGTGCCCATAAAGGGTCCTCTGGCGGCAGCGGCTCACGGTCGAACACGTCCAGGGTTGCCTCGGCGATGCGCCCGCTGGCCAGGGCGTCGGTCAGCGCCTGTTGATCGACCAGGGCACCCCGCGAGACATTGATAAAGCAGCTGCCGACGGGTAACTGCGCCAGCCGCTCGGCGCTCAGCAGCCCGTGGGTCTGCGAGGTCAGGGGCAGCATGACCACCAGGATGTCGCTGCTGGAAAGGAAGGCATCGAGGGTCTCCAGGCCGTGTTGGCACGTCACGCCTTGCAGCTGTTTTGCCGAGCGTGACCAGCCACGTACATCGAAACCCTGACGCGCCAGTTCCAGCGCGGCATACCCACCCAGCTCGCCGAGACCCAGCACGCCGACGCGCACACTGGAAGGCAGGCGCGGGTGCAGGTAATGCCAGCGTCGTTCGCGTTGGGCGCGCTCGAAGGCGGGGATGTCGCGGGCATAACGCAGCACCGCAAACAGCACGTAGCTGGCCATCATGCGGCCCATGTCCGGGTCCGAGACTCGGGTGATCGGTACGGCGGGAATGTCGTCGCGGCCCACCAGTGAATCGACGCCAGCCCCCAGGTTCACCAGCAATTGCAGGCGAGGGTAGCGGTTGAAGAAATCCTGCGGTGGTTTCCACACCAGGGCGTAGAGAACGCTGTCCGGGTCTGTGACGTCTTGCTCCTGGCAGATTCTTACGCCCGGCAAGCGGGGGGCGAGCAGGGCCTGCCATTCTTCGAAACGGTCGAACTCGCTGTAGAACACCAGGGTCGGGATCATGGCTGGGCATCCAGCAGTTCGGCCACCGCCGTCAGGGCCAGGCGATAGCCCAGCGCACCCAGCCCGGCGATCACGCCGGTAGCGGCTTTGGACACATAGGAGTGATGGCGGAAACCCTCGCGTTTCCAGATATTGCTCATGTGGGCTTCAATGATAGGCCCCTCGAACGCCAGCAGCGCATCCAGGATCGGCACCGAGCTGTACGTCAGGCCAGCGGCGTTGATGATGATGGCCTCGGCGCTTAGTCGGGCTTCCTGAATCCAGTCCACCAGAACACCTTCATGATTGCTCTGGCGAAACTCCAGCGTCAGGCCCAGTTCCAGCGCGTGGCGCTGGCAGCGGGCCTGGATGCTGACGAAACTTTCGCTGCCGTAGGTGCCGCTTTTGTCGAGCCCGTAAAGGTTGGCATTGGGCCCGTTGAGGAAGAACACGGTGCGTGGCATGGGGAACTCCAAATCATTAAGCGACCGGACGGGTCGCACGCATGGCAGGGTGCTGTTCGAACTCGGCAAACCAGGCTGCGGCTGCAGGGTGGTTGGCGCGCCAGTCGAGGTCAGCGAAACGGAAATCCAGGTAGCCGAGGCCGCAGCCAATGGCGATCAGGCCGATGTCATCGGGTGTGGGGCTCAGGTGCGCCGCCTGGTTTTCGATCTCGTTCAGGGCGGCCTGTATCTTGGTGATCTGGGCGTCTATCCACGTGGACCACTGTCTATCCTCGGGGCGCGCGGTGGTCTCGTATCGCGCCAGCAGTGCGGCGTCCAGCAGGCCGTCCCCTAATGCCTGGCGTGTGAGGCATGTCCAGCGCTCGTCGCCGGTGGCCGGGAAGAGCGAACCTGCGGCATAAGCGTTCAGGTACTCGCAGATCACCCGGCTGTCGTAGAGGCGCAGCCCTTGGGCCGTGCGCAGGGCCGGTACCTTGGCCAGCGGATTGAAGCGTGCAATGCGCTCGTCTCGCTGGACCGGATGGGCGGCCGAGTCGAGCTTTTCAATCTGCCCGGCAAGGCCCAGGCAGTGGGCGACGACCATGACCTTGCGCACGTAGGCAGATGTCGGGGCGTAATACAGTTGGAACATGGCGGCACCTTCGTTCGTGATAGCGCTGTTGTGCCCCTAGGCCGCGCTGACAGTCAGCAACACCTTGCCGACGTTGGCGTTGGCTTCCAGCAGTCGGTGGGCCTCTACGGCCTGGTCCAGGGGTAATTGCGCGTGGATCAGCGGGCGCACCTGACCGGACGCCAGCCAGGGCAGCAGATGTTCACGGATACAGGTCGCCAAGCGGGTTTTTTCCTGGTTGCTTTTGGGGCGCAAGGTCGAAGACGTCAGGCTCAGGCTTTTACGCATCAGCAGTTGCAGGTCCAGTTCAATCTTCGCCCCTTGCAGGAACGACAGACTGACGTGACGACCGCCCGCTGCCATGGCTGCAAGGTTGCGCGCTACATAAGGGCCGCCCACGTTATCGAGCACCACGTCGACCCCGTGTCCCTCGGTGCAGTCGCCCACCACCTCGACGAAGTCCTGCGCATGGCGGTCCACGGCACGCCATACGCCCAGCGCCTCCAGCATGGCGACTTTCTGTGCGCCGCCTGCGGTGGCGATGACCCGGGCACCGGCGGCCTGCGCACACTGCACAGCGAAACTGCCGACGCCGCTGGCGGCACTGTGGATCAGCACGCTGTCGCCTGCTTGCAGACGCCCCAGTTCGAACAGGTTGTGCCATACCGTAAAGGCCGCTTCCGGTATCCCGGCAGCGCTGTGCAGCGATAAGCCGGCGGGTACCGGCAGGCATTGGCCTGCGTTGGCGACGCAGTATTGCGCGTAGCCACCGCCGTTGAGCAGGGCCATGACACGGTCACCGGGCGCTATACCCTCAACCCCGTCACCCAGGGCTACCACGATGCCGGACACTTCAAGGCCCAGCACATCCGTCACCCCGGCGGGGGCGGGCATGCCGCTGCGTTGCATCAGATCCGGGCGATTGACCCCGGCGGCAGCGACACGAATCAGAACTTCACCCGCCTGCGGTTTAGGCACCGGGCGCTGGACCCATTGCAGCACTTCAGGGCCGCCAGGTTCACGGGCAATGACAGCATTCATGGTTTCGGGCATCGGGGTCATGGTTGTTGGGGTCCACGCGGATCACAGTGAAGGGGATGGCGATGTGTCGGCGGTAAAGGCGCAGACACCTTCGCTGTCGAAGGTCAGGCCTGCTGCAGCGCCCACGGGCCATCGAGTTAACGCATCCAGCCCGGACTGACGCACGAACAGGCGTGTTTGCCCCAGGGCCGGAACATCCAGATGGATATCCACGTGGTCGCCCTGAAACACATGGGTCACAACGGTTGCGCTGAGCAGCGAGTGCGGCCCCAAGGCACCGAGGCGTATGTTTTCCGGGCGTACGTACACGTCCAGGCGTGCGCCCGTCTGGGCATGGACGCGCTCGGCAGGCAGGCGAAGGGGGCTGTTGCCCACCTCGATGGTGGCCAGTTCGTCACGGCTCAGGTAACGGCCACGCAGGATGTTCACGTCGCCGACGAAGCTGGCCACGAACGGGTCTTGCGGGTAGCGATAGATGGCGTCGGGCGTGCCGATCTGCCGCACATGCCCGGCGGACATCACCACCACGCGATCGCTCATGCTCAGGGCTTCACTCTGGTCGTGAGTGACGAATACCGTGGTCACTCCGAGTTTGCGCTGGATGTCCTTGAGTTCGATCTGCATAGATAGCCGCAGGTTCTTGTCCAGCGCCGAGAAGGGTTCGTCCAGCAGCAAGACCTTTGGCCGAATCACCAGCGCCCGGGCCAGCGCCACGCGTTGTTGCTGCCCACCGGACAGCTCCCGGGGCTTGCGTTCGCCGTAGCCCTCGAGCTTGACCAGTGCCAGTGCCTGCCTGACCCGGTGGTCGATCTCGCCTTTGGCAACACCGCGCATACGCAGGCCGTAGCCGACGTTGCCCGCCACGCTCATGTGCGGAAACAGGGCGTAATTCTGAAAGACGATGCCGATTTCCCGCTGGTAAGCCGGCGTTTCGGTGACCAGTTGGCCATCGATGAAAATCTCACCGCTGTCGGCTTCGGCAAATCCGGCCACCAGGTTGAGCAAGGTACTTTTGCCGCAACCAGAGGGCCCCAGCAGGGTGACGAATTCACCTTCGTGGATCTTCAACGAGACCTGATGCAGCGCGACCGAGTTGCTGAAACGTTTGAGCACGCCGTCCAGCTGGACCGCAATGTTGGAGGGGCGGGCTGGCGCCGACGTTTCAGTGCCGTGGCTCCGGGTGACGGTGTTGAGCTGTGCAGTCGTCATGGGGCGCTCCTATGGCCGGTGGCCAGATTCAGCTCGCAGACCAGTCGTCAGGTACGACGGCAATCACATCGATTTCCATCAGCCACTCTGGCTGGCCAAGGCCCGAGATCACCAGACCGGTGGAAATCGGGAACACGCCCTTGAGCCATTTGCCCACCTCTTGGTACACCGGCTCACGGTAGCGAGGGTCGATCAGGTAGGTGGTGGTCTTGACGATATGGGACAGGTCGGAACCTGCTTCTTCCAGCAGTTGCTTGACGTTCTTCATCGCCTGCTCTGCTTGTGCCCTTGGATCGCCCAGCCCTACCAGGTTGCCGTCGAAATCGGTACCGATCTGACCACGTACATAAATGGTGTTGCCAGCTCGCACGGCCTGGCAAAGGTCATTGTCCAGTGACTGGTTGGGGTAGGTTTGCTTGGTGTTGAACATGCGGATACGGGTATGGGTGGGCATTGCTGACGACTCGTAGTGACCGGAATAAATCCAGCTTTACATTGCCCCTGACCGGACGAAACCAGCATTTGCGTGAGGTAGTGCTTAGGCAAAACCGAAGCGCGCTCGCACGCCAAAGCCTGTGATGATGAAGCTTGTGCGGCAACTTCATGCTCACGAGGCACCCGGCATGAACCATGCAGCAATGTCGTTCAGGCAGTCGGCGCAAGACCTGTGTCGACTCATTCATGATGTGGAGGCGTGATGCTCAGTCGTATTACCCAGCGCCAACTGGAATATTTTGTCGTTTCTGGCGAAAGCGGCAGCATCAGCGCTGCGTCTGAGCGCATTCATGTGTCGTCCCCCTCCATATCGGCGGCGATCACCCACATGGAGGCTGAACTGGGCATCCAGCTGTTCATTCGTCACCACGCCCAGGGCATTTCCCTCACCGCCGTCGGACGCCAGGTATTGCAGGAAGCCAAGCTCATCCTTGAGCAGATGAGCAACCTCTACACCATCGCTTCGGAGTCGTTGAACACCGTCAGAGGGCCGCTGCGGGTGGGTTGTCTTGAATCCCTGGCCCCGATGATCACACCTGAGCTGGTGTTCGGTTTCGGCCGCGCCTTTCCAGGTGTGCGTATCACCCAGATCGAAGGTAACCACGAGGAGCTGCTGGAAAAACTGCGCAGTGCCGAGATCGATATCGCCTTGACCTATGATCTGGTGAGCAGTGACGACATCGATTTCCAGCCGCTGGCAAAATTGCCGCCCTATGTGATGGTGGGGGATTACCACCCGCTGGCGAGTCTGCCGGCGGTCAGCATGCAAGACCTTGAGAGCTATCCGGTGGTGCTTCTGGATACCCCCTGGAGCCGGGAGTATTTCCTCAGTCTGTTCATGCAGGCGGGCACGACCCCGAACATCATCATGCGCTCCAACAACCTTGAAACGGTGCGCGCCATGGTGGCCAACGGCATTGGCTATTCCCTGGCGAACGCCCGGCCCAAAGCCAACCTGTCTCAGGATGGCAAACGCCTGATACGGCTGCGCCTGGCCGGCTCGCATCGGCCAATGAAGCTCGGTTATGCCACGGCGACCAATGCCCAGCTGTCACGCGTGGTGTCGGCTTTTGCCGAGCGTTGCCGGATGTTCGTTTCAGACCAGTACATCCCCGGCATGGCCGCGCCCAGCTTTTTCGATGCCCATGCGGTGCGCGTAATCGGGGTTTGATCCGAGCCGCCTTCTCGCACTCTTTCAGGAAAACCGAAAGCACGGCTGCTTCGGTTTTCCTCGCCCCAGTTGTACATCAGAAACGAATTTAAGCGGACGCCCCGAGCATGCAGACTGCAGTTCAGCGATGAGCCAGTCACGCTCCTGTGTGCGCGCACCAAAAGGGGACGTCTGGCGCGTTGCGGTTTGAGTCGTGCCCCGTAATGGGGTGTGGTGAGCCACGGGCCGTTTTGACTGCCCAGGTGTCACTCGGGGAGCGGTGTCGCTGCGTAGGTTCTACCTACTCAATAGGCCGGTATTTCCTAATTGACCGCCAGTGCCTCCCCCAACGAATCTCAATACATCGGTGCAGGTCGGCGTTCGAAGTTCAAGTTGAGCATTCGGCGGGTATTTTAATTTTTTGTTGAGTGCAGCGACGATGATATTCAACGGGAACTACATGTTCAGTTTGCTGGGCGATGCCGAGTTCTGGCGAGCGACATGGACAGTTATAAAACTCAGTTCTTTGACCTGGGTCGTCAGTATCGCGCTGGGATTCTTTCTGGCCTTGGCAAAGCAATCCAGACACCTGCTGATAAGTGTGCCAGCGCGGGGTTACATCTGGTTGTTTCGCAGCTTGCCGCTGCTGGTATTGCTCATCTTTATCTACAACCTGCCTCAGGCATTTCCTGCCACGTCAGTGGTGCTCGCGGACCCTTTCTGGTCCGGCTTGCTGGCCCTGGTGATTTGCGAAACCGCCTATGTCGCCGAAATTCATCGTGGGGGGCTGCTGTCGATCCACAAGGGGCAAGGGGAGGCCGCACGGGCTCTGGGCCTGGGGTTTTTCGGGATTCAGTGGCGGGTCATCATTCCGCAGGCGCTGCGGGTGGCGTTGCCGTCGCTGGCCAACGAATACATCTCGATCGTGAAGCTCACTTCGTTGGTGTCGGTCATCTCGCTCACCGAGATTCTCATGGTCGGGCAGCGGCTTTATTCGCAGAACTTCCTGGTCATCGAAACCATGGCGGCCGTAGGGTTCTACTACGTGCTGATTGTCACGGTGTTCGACTTCCTGTTGAAGCGGCTTGAGCGTTTTCTCGATGTCAGCCAGCGCAGCGTTTCTCGCGTTCCCGATGCTCAGGTGCTGGCGCTGGCGACACAACAGCGCACCCCCTTGCAGCGTCCGGCTAACACCGAGGCGCAAGGCCCGGCACTGCAGGCCACCCGGCTGCATAAGGCCTACAACGATGTCGAGGTGCTGGGCTCGGTCAACCTGCAGATCCAGCCCGGTGAAGTGGTGTCCGTGATCGGCCCTTCCGGCTCTGGCAAAACCACGCTCATTCGTTTGCTCAACGGGCTTGAGCAGCTGGATAACGGCGAAATCAGAATCAACGGTCAGCCCTTCATTCACTTGAGCAAAACCGGTGCGCAGAAGCCCTTGTATGTGGAGCATGCCGAGCACCGCCTGAACATCGGCATGGTCTTCCAGAGCTTCAATCTTTTCCCGCACCTGACCGTGCTCGATAACTTGCTGATGGCGCCGAAATACCACCGCCTTGGGCGCATCGAAGAGCTGAAACAACAAGCCTACGCGCTGCTGCACAAGGTGGGCATGCTCGACCATGCCTGGAAATATCCGCATCAGCTGTCAGGCGGCCAACAGCAGCGTGTGGCCATCGCTCGCGCCCTGATGATGCGCCCGCAAATCATGTTGTTCGACGAGCCCACCTCTGCGCTGGACCCGGAAAAAGTCAACGAAGTCCTGCAGGTCATCGAAGCGCTGGCCCACGAGGGCATCACCATGGTGATCGTCACCCACGAAATGAATTTCGCGTTCAAGGTCTCCGACCGAATCGTTTTCATGGAGAAGGGGCGTGTGGTGTGCGACGACACGCCTCAGGTTTTACGCAGCGGCCAGAACCCGCGCGTAGAGGCCTTCCTCAAGGATGTCTCACTGGCCTAACCCCTTAGCGTTCGACGTTCAAGAAGGAAACAACATGATCGAGCAATGGCAAGTTGAACAGTTCCACCAGAACGGGTTTCTGGTCGTTGAAGACGTGCTGTCGGCTGATGAAGTGGCCGCTCTGCAGCACGACTTCGACCAGTGGGTGGAGCAGAGCCGTGGTCACGGCCAGGGCTGGGGTGAAACGGTGGATGGGCGTGCCCGTTTCGATCTGGAAAGCGATCACCGCCCTGATCATCCTTCGTTGCGGCGGGTGAGTTCGCCGACCGAGATTTCTGCGGCGTACCTGCAGGTAGCATTGCAATCGCGCATGGCGGCGATTTCTGCGCAATTGATCGGCGGTGGTGGTGCACGTTTTCACCACAGCAAGATCAACTCGAAACTGCCCCATACCGCGACGCAGGTGAAATGGCACCAGGACTTCCTGTTTACGCCCCACAGCAATGACGACATCGTCACGGCCCTGCTCATGGTGAGCGAGGTCACGCCTGAGAATGGCCCGCTTAATGTCATTCCGGGCAGCCACAAAGGCCCACTGTGGTCGCACTGGCACGATCAGCGTTTTACCGGCTCGGTTGACGACGCAGTCGTCGAGGAGCGTTGCCAGGACCCGGTGGCCTGTTTTGGCCCCGCCGGGTCCGTGTGCTTCATGCACACACGCCTGCTGCATGCCTCAAGCCCTAACGAGACCGAACTGCCGCGCACTCTGTTCATCAGCGTCTATGCCGCTGAGGACGCGCTGCCATTCGGCGAGAACCCTTTGCCCAGCGAGCACGCCGGCCTGATGGTGGCCGGCCAGGAAAGTGGCACCGTACGTTCCACGGCGAATCAGATGCGCTTGCCGCAGAAACCCCGTGGAGCTTCTTTCTTTGTGCAACAGGCCGGTCAAGATTTAGCCACTGCCTAATCCTCTTTGAACCTTCCAGGGAATTACCATGACAGCATTACGTGTGATTGTTCGCCCTATTGCCCTGAGCCTGCTTGGCGCTGCGGTTGCGATGACGTCGGTGGCGGCGTCGGCTTTCGAGAAAGACGGCAAAATTGTTGCCGGTTCCGACGTGACGTTCTTCCCCTATGAATACATGGATAACAACCAACCTGCAGGGTTTGATATCGAATTCATGGATGGCCTGGCCAAGGTCATGGGCCGCACGGTAGAGACCGTCGATACCCGGTTCCCCAACCTGATCACGGGCTTGCAGGGAGGGCGTTTCGATGTGACCAACTCCTCCATGTACATCACGGCTGAGCGGGTGAAAGTCATCGACATGATCCCTTACCTCAAGAGTGGCGAATCCATCCTCACCCTCAAAGGCAGCAGCTTCCAGCCCAAGCGGCCAGAGGAGTTCTGCGGCCACAAGATCGGCTCGATGGGCGCAACCTCCTGGCTGCAGCAGATGCACAAGCTGTCTGATGACTACTGCCTGAAGAATGGCCTCAAACCCATTGAAGTGAGCGAGTACAGCACTGACCCGCAAACCACTCAGGCAATGCTGGCCCATGCCGTCGAGGCGCAGATCACCGACGCGGCCGTTGCCCGTGGCGTGATCGACAAGCTGGGTAGCCGTGTGGTGATTTCTTCCGACACGCTGATTTACCCGGTGTTGAACGGTTTCGGCGTCAAGAAAGGCAATGATGACGTCAAGAACGCTCTGGTTGAAGGAATGAAGAAATACCGCGCCACCCCCGAATATGCCGCCCTGCTCAAGAAGTACAACTTCCAGGCCCCCACCGATGACGACATTTCGGCGCTGATGCCCAAGTCCTGATCGACCCTTTAGCGTGGGCCGCACTCCGGTGCGGTCACGCCCTGCGGAGCAACAAACATGGCGTTATCACCCGAAGAGCAGGCCCGCGTAGACCTTGCTGCGACCTTCCGTATCGTTGCGCATCTGGGCATGCACGAAGCGGTTGCCAACCATTTAAGTGCTGCGGTTTCAGCCGACGGCAAACAGTTTCTGATCAACCCCAAGTGGAAACACTTCTCGCGTATTCGCGCCAGTGACCTGTTGCTGCTGGACGCCGATGATGTCTCTTGCGCCGATCATCCTGCCGTGGATTCCACCGCCTGGTCCATTCACGGGCAGATCCACGGTCTGTTGCCCCAGGCGCGCGCGGTGCTTCACTTGCACCCGGTCTACACGACCGCTGTTGCCTGTCTTGCCCGGCCCCATGTGCCACCGATCGATCAGAACACCGCACGCTATTTCAACCGCGTGGCGGTGGACGAGCTGTACGGCGGAATGGCCGATACCGTGGCTGAAGGTGCGCGCCTTGCCGGGTTGCTGGACGGCAAGCGACGGCTGTTGATGGGCAACCACGGCGTGATGGTGATTGCCTCGTCCATCGGTGAGGCATTCGATGACATCTGGACGCTGGAGCGAGCCTGCCAGATCCTGGTCACGGCATGGTCAACCGGCCAGCCGCTGCGTGTGTTGTCTGACGAAGTGGCCGAAAAAACGGCGCGGGGTTGGGAAGGTATCTCGGATTTCTCCCGCCAGCATTTCGAAGAAATGAAACAGTTGATGATCGACGCCGACGCTTCATTGCTCGACTGACGCGTCATTTTCATGACCCCCGATAGCCTCCGATAGTCCCTTATAGACAGGAATTCCCCATGACGTTTTCTGTGGTCGCCCGCTGCGCCGAAACCGGCCAGTTCGGCATCGCTATCAGCTCGTCGAGCATTGCCGTGGGCGCCCGTTGCCCCTGGCTACGCCCTGGCGTAGGTGCAGTCGCTTCGCAGAACATTACTTTGCCGGCATTAGGCCCCCAGACCCTGGACTTGCTCGAACAGGGCATGGCGCCCGCGGAGGCACTGGCCGCAGCGCTTGCCCGGCAGGATCACAGCCAGTATCGCCAGGTGACGGTCATTGATAGCGCTGGGAAAACCGCGCACTTCAGCGGTGCGAACACCCTGGGCATCAACAATGCGGTCAGTGGCGAGGACTGTGTGGCGGCGGGGAACATGCTGGCCAACTCCGGTGTGATAGAGGCCATGGTCCGTGCATTCGAAAGCACGCCTGGGCATCTGGCCGACAGGCTTCTGGCGGCCATGCAGGCCGGTGTGGCTGAGGGCGGCGAGGCGGGGCCTGTGCATTCAGCGGCGTTGGCGGTGGTAGGTGATCTCTCTTGGCCAATCGTTGATTTGCGGGTGGACTGGGCCGACGAAGACCCGATAGGTGCGCTTGAGCAACTCTGGAGCGCCTATCGCGGGCAAATGCAGGACTACATCGACCGGGCCATAAACCCGCAAAGTGCACCGGGTTACGCGGTGCCGGGAGACGATCGATGAGCCAGAGCCGAGCCCTGCTGGCGCAACTGGTCAGCTTCGATACCACCAGCCGCGAATCGAACCTGGCGCTGATCGACTTCGTGCGCACTTATTTGCAGCGCTGCGGGGTGAGCTGTGAGCTGGTTTACAACGAGCAAAAGAGCAAGGCCAACCTGTTTGCAACCATAGGTCCGGTTGATGTGCCGGGCATCGTGCTGTCGGGCCACACCGATGTGGTGCCTGTGGACGGCCAGCGCTGGAGCGTTGCGCCGTTCGAACTCACCGAGCAGGACGGCAAGTTGTACGGCCGTGGCACCGCTGACATGAAAGGCTATATCGCCTGTGTTCTGGCCAGCGTACCGGCTCTGGTCCGGGCGCCGTTGCGCATGCCGGTACACATCGCGCTGTCTTACGACGAAGAGGTGGGGTGCCTGGGCGTGCGTTCGCTCATCGAAGCGCTGCACGCGCGGCAGGTCAAGCCGTTGCTGTGCGTGATCGGTGAGCCCACCGAACTCAAACCGGTGCTGGGGCACAAAGGCAAACTGGCGATGCGCTGCGAGGTCCATGGCGCGGCCTGCCATTCTGCCTATGCGCCCTCAGGCGTCAACGCAATCGAGTACGCGGCGCGACTGATCGTTGAACTGGGACGGCTCGGTGACGCGCTCAAGGCCCCCGAACACCTGGATGCACGTTTCGATCCTCCGTTCTCCACCGTGCAAACGGGCGTCATCGCGGGCGGCAAGGCGCTCAATATCGTCCCGCAAAACTGCAGCTTCGATTTTGAAGTGCGCTCGCTGCCTGAGCAGGACCCCTGGCAAGTGGCAGACCGGTTACGGGGCTACGCCGAGCAAACCCTGCTGCCTGCGATGCGTTCGGTCAGCGCGCAATGCGCTATCAGCTTTAGCGAGTTGTCGAGCTATCCGGGCCTGTCCACATCGGTAGAAAGCCAGGCGGCCGAATGGGTCGCTCAATTCTGCGGCTCACGGGAGTACGGCACGGTAGCCTTCGGCACGGAGGGTGGGCTGTTTGATCAGGCGGGTATTGCAACCGTTGTGTGCGGGCCAGGGAGCATGGACCAGGGCCACAAACCCGACGAATTCATCAGCCTGGAGCAGCTTGATGCCTGTGACCGGATGCTTGAGAGGGTGCTGGCGTTCGTGAGCCAGTGAGATGCGCCAGTGCCTGGCGTGCTGTCAGGCACTTTTATGCCCAGCCAGGTCATGACGGTGTGAGCACAATTGCGCGGTCCACGGCGCGTATGTCCGTTTTGCCGCAAAAGGCCATGGAGAGGTCGAGTTCGTTGCGGATGATGTCCAGGGCCGTGGTCACCCCTTGTTCTCCAAGTGCGCCCAGGCCATACAGCATGGCCCGGCCGATGTAAGTGCCGCGTGCCCCCAGCGCAATCGCCTTGAGCACGTCCTGGCCTGAGCGGATACCGCCATCGAAGTGGATTTCCGTCAGTTTGCCAACGGCGTCCACAATGAGCGGCAACGCTGAAATCGATGACCGGGCGCCGTCCAGTTGGCGCCCTCCATGGTTCGACACGACAATGGCGTCGACGCCGCATTCCACTGCAAGCCGGGCATCGTCGGGATCCTGGATACCCTTGACGATCAGCTTTCCTCCCCAGCGTTTCTTGATCCACTCGATATCCTGCCATGAAAGGCCCGGATCGAACTGTTGTCGGGTCCATTCCACCAGCGACTTGATGCTGTCGACGCCATTGGCGTGCCCGATGATGTTGCCGAACTGACGATGCCGGGTGCCCAGCATGTTCAGGCACCAGCGCGGTTTGCTGGCCATGTTGACGAGGTTGCGCAGCGTTGGCCTGGGCGGCATGGAAAGGCCATTCCTCTTGTCTTTATGGCGCTGGCCGAACACCTGCAGATCCATCGTGACCACCAGTGCGGAGCAATTGGCAGCTCGTGCACGGTCGATAAGGTTCTCGACGAATGTGCGATCACGCATCACATAGAGCTGAAACCAGAACGGATGACCTTGAGTGGCGTGCGCCACGGCCTCGATGGAGCAGATGCTCATCGTCGACAAGGTGAAAGGAATGCCGAAATCCCTGGCTGCACGGGCGGCCAGAATCTCGCCGTCGGCATGTTGCATGCCGGTCAAACCTGTCGGCGCAATCGCCACCGGCATGCTGACGTGCTGGCCCACCATGCTGCTTACGGTACTGCGCTGGGCGATATCAAATGCGACGCGCTGGCGAAATTCCAGGCGTTGAAAATCGGCCTCATTGGCTCGGTAGGTGTATTCGGTCCAGGAGCCGCCATCGACGTAGTCATAAAACATGCGTGGTACTCGCTTTCGCGCGAGGTTGCGCAGGTCTTCGATGCATGTGATGACGGCCATGGAGCCCCTTGTCGCACTTAGGCGGGTTGAATGAGCGGATACCTCTAAAGTCAGCTTCACATTGCGCCGGGTTTGAAGAAACCAGCATTTGCGTCGGGTAGTGCTTAGGAAAAAGCGAAGCCTGATGACAGGCTTCAGTCCGCAGGTGTCAGCCACTCCCGCACGAAGCGCACAACCTCGGCTGACAACTCCGCATCTTCGGGAGCACCCATGAAACCACCATGGGGCATGGCTTCAAACACGTGCAGCTCGACCGGGACTTGCGCACGGCGCAGTACACGGTGCAGGCGTACGGCGTTGGACAGGAACGAGTCCCGTGTACCGCTCTGCAGGAAGGTGGGCGGGAAGCCCCCGGTGAACTCGCCGAACAGTGGCGACAGGTAGGGGTGGGACAGGTCGGCGCCGTTGGCGTACAGCAGGCTGCTCGCCATCAGCGAGCCAGGCAACACCACGTCGATGGTCTGGTTGGTCTGGAAGCTGTCTCCCGATTCAGTCAAGTCGAGTTGCGGCGACAGCAGCACCAGTGCAGCAGGCAGGGGCAGCCCTTCGTCCCGGGCACGCAGGATGGTGGCGGCGGCGAGGTTGCCACCTGCTGACCGCCCACCGATCACGATCTTGCCGGGGGCGTAGTGCTGCAATACATGGCGGTAGGTTGCCATGCAGTCGTCCAGGGCCGCGGGATACGGGGCGTCAGGTGGCAGGCGGTAGTCCACGCTGAAACAGGTCATGCCGTGAAGGTCGGCCTGCATGCCCGCACCGATACGGCAGGCCTCACCGCCGCCGAACACCAGCGCCCCGCCGTGCAGGTCGATGTAGGCCGAGTGGGTAGAGATTGCATCGGCATGGATCGTATCGACGGGAGTTGCCACATGCACGGTGGCGCTGTCGATCTGGATCGTCTCCACGCTGGCCCGCAGGCGTTCAAGCTGGCCCGCTTGAGCCGCCGCGTAATACTGGGCTACGACTGCCTGCATCCGGCGCCAGCCATCATGGTCATCGTGGGCGGGCATGGCGTGCAAGGCGTTGAACGGCACGCCATCGTCACGCACCTGTCGCTGTAGCGAAGCCTGGGCCTCGGCACTGATCGATTGCGGAACCGGGATGATCCGCTGCTCGATCTTTACTCCGTTAGTCATTGATCTGTACTCGTGTCATTAAATCTGCGTTGAAAAGTACCTGTGGGAATCCAGCCAACAATCGATTCCTCAAGGGCGCAGTAATAGCCCGCGCAGCAGCAGTTCCAGTGCGAAGGTGCTTTGTGCCAGCCGCACGTTGCCATCTTCACCGTCAGCGATCCAGAACGCGGCCTCCACCAGGCTGCCGTAAATCAGCAGGGCTACTACTTGCGGCTCGGCTTGGGCAATGACGCCATCATGCATCAGTCGTTCGATAAGGCGCTGCATGGACACGATGCAATGACGCTGCGAGTCCGGTGATGCCGTACCCAGCACGGCCCTGGCGTCCCGCAATACGATGCGCTGGATTTCAGGCTCCAGCGCCATCTCCAGGTACGCACGGCAACGGCTGCTAAAGCCTTCCCACGGGTCGCCGGCGCTGTCGGAGATCGCTTGCAGGCGGTCATCCGTCTCGGCATCGATCTGTTCGACCACCGCCGTCAGCAGGCCTTTTTTGTCGCCGAAGTGATGATAGAGTGCGCCTCGCGTGAGGCCTGCCTGGGCGGTCAGGTCGTCCATCGAGGTGTCGGCATAGCCGCGCTCGCTTAAGACCTTTCGGGCAGTGGCCAGCAACGTGGCGCGGGTTTCTTCCATTTCGGCGCGGGTGCGACGAACCATCTCTGCGCTCCTTACGTACAGGCTGTATGTTTATTTACAGACGCTTCGCATGACTATAAGCTTCTATTCATACGAGCTGTATGTATTGTCCCCGCACTGGACTGCCCTGACAAGATCGGCGCCATGGAGAACGAGATGCGCAACCCTTACCGCGAACTTTTTGCTGCCCCCGGCGCCAGGGGCTTTGTCCTGGCCGGGCTGTTGGCCCGATTGCCTGTGCCCATGATCGGCATCGGTATCATCACCATGCTGTCGCAACTGCGCGGCAGCTACGCGCTGGCTGGCGCCGTATCGGCAGCTTTCGTGCTGACCTATGCACTGTTGTCGCCACAAATCTCCCGCCTCGTGGATCGCTATGGTCAACGTCGCGTTCTACCCAATGCCATGGTCGTCAGCGTCATCGGCATTATGCTTTTGCTGGCTGGGTCCTATTGGCAGGCAGCGGACTGGACTCTATTTGTCGGGGCTGTGCTGGCAGGTTTCATGCCCAGCATGTCGGCGATGGTGCGGGCGCGCTGGACGGCGATCTATCGCGGACAGCCCCGGCTACAGACGGCTTATTCGCTGGAGGCGGTGTTCGATGAAGTGACCTTCATTGTCGGGCCTCCGGTGTCGGTGGGGCTGTCCGTGGCAGTTTTCCCCCAGGCTGGTCTTCTGGCTGCAGCATTCTTGCTGGTCGCTGGGGTGCTGGCGCTGGTTGCCCAGCGGGGCACCGAACCTGCCGTCGAAAAGCAGGACGGCATGGGGCATGGCGGCTCGGCCATCCGGCTGGCGAATGTACGGTTGTTGACGCTGCTGATGCTGGGAATGGGTGTCATCGTTGGCACCGTGGAAATTGTCAGCGTGGCGTTCGCCGGGCAACTCGGGCAGCCGGCAGCGGCAAGCGTGGTCTTGTCAGCCTACGCCCTGGGTTCCTGTCTGGCCGGGCTGTTGTTTGGCGCACTCAAGCTGGAAACCCCGTTGCACCGTTTGTTGCTGCTGGGCGGGTTGGCGACGGCGGTGACGACGTTGCCCTTGCTATTGGTGGACGGCATTGCGGCGCTGTCTGCTGCTGTTTTTGTCGCGGGGCTGTTTTTTGCACCGACCATGATCGTTGCCATGTCCCTGATCGAGCGCATGGTGCCAGAGCGCAGCCTGACCGAAGGCATGACCTGGTTGCTGGCCGGGCTTAATGTCGGGGCGGCCTTTGGAGCGGCAGTTTCGGGGCTGGTGGTGGACAGCTCTGACGCACGGGCCGGGTTTACTGTGGCGTTGTGCGCCGCAGTTCTGGTGTTGCTGGTTGCGGTCTGGGGACATCAACGCCTGCGTGGGCCGGTGTCGTTGGCAACGGATTTAGCCACCTGAAGGTACGGCAAGCACCAGGCCCATGGCGAGACCATATCACCCTTGTGGGAGCGAATTCATTCGCGATGCGATGGTCAGTCGCCATAGATGTTGAATGTGCTGGCCTCTCGCGAATGAATTCGCTCCCACAGGATTTGCATCAACCACAAGCATTTGTTTCAAACCCAAACCCCTGTGGGAACCGCCTTTCAATCAAAATGCTTCACCCACGCTGCACCGCCGTGCATTTGATTTCCACCAGCAGGCCGGGGTGAGCCAGTTCGCTGACGCCGATGCAGGTCCAGGCGCAGAGGCCTTTGGGGAACGTCCGGTTTTTTACGTCGCGAAACACGGGCATGTGCTGCGACATATCAACGTGGTAGGTCGTCATGTCGACCACGTCTTCGAAGGTGCAGCCTGCGGCGGCCAATACGTTGTTCAGGTTTTCCCAGGCCTGGATGAACTGCTGTTCGGGGTCCTGGATGACGCTCATGTCAGGTGTTCTTCCCACCTGGCCGGCACAGAAAAGCAGATTGCCTACCTTGACGGCGGGGGCATAACCCGCGCGCTCGACGATGGGCTTCATGGCTTCGGGGATGATGATTTCGCGGTCTGACATTGGTGAGCTCCGGGCAGATGACCGGCAGATTCTAACCGCCCGCCGCGGACTAAACAGCAGGGTGCGCCACTGTGGCGCACCCTGTTTTCCGGGGTATCAGGCGATAGCGTCCCACGGACGGTCGCCATGCTCGTCCTTGATGCGGGTCGGCAGGCCCATCGCGTCCAGCGCCTTGAGGAACGGCTCGGCTGGCAGCTCTTCGACGTTGGCCATGCGTTGTACGTCCCACTCACCACGGGCAACCAGCAGGGCTGCGGCTACCGGCGGAACGCCAGCGGTATAGGAGATGCCCTGGCTGTCGGTCTCGGCAAAGGCATCTTCGTGGTCGGCCACGTTGTAGATGAACACCTCGCGTGGCTTGCCATCCCGGGTGCCCTTGACCAGATCACCGATGCAGGTCTTGCCGGTATAGCCCGGCGCCAGCGAAGCAGGATCAGGCAGCACGGCCTTGACCACTTTCAGTGGCACGACTTCCAGGCCTTCGGCCGTCTTGACCGGTTTTTCCGAAAGCAGGCCCAGGTTCTTGAGGACCGTGAACACATTGATGTAGTGCTCGCCGAAGCTCATCCAGAAACGCACGTTCGGCACGTCGAGGTTCTTGGACAGCGAGTGCACTTCATCGTGACCGGTCAGGTACAGGTTCTGAGCGCCTACCACTGGCAGGTCGTCGGTACGCTTGACTTCGAACATGGTGTTGCTGGTCCACTGGCTGTTCTGCCAGCTCCACACCTGTCCGGTGAATTCGCGGAAATTGATTTCCGGGTCGAAATTGGTGGCGAAATATTTGCCATGTGAACCGGCATTGACGTCGAGAATGTCGATCGAGTCAATGTGGTCGAAATGCTGTTGCTGGGCCAGCGCCGCATAGGCGTTGACGACACCCGGGTCGAAGCCCACGCCGAGGATGGCAGTGATGTTCTTCTGCTTGCACTCCTCAAGGTGCTTCCACTCGTAGTTGCCGTACCACGGCGGTGTCTCGCAGACTTTGCCCGGCTCTTCGTGGATGGCGGTGTCCAGGTAGGCCACGCCCGTATCGATGCAGGCACGCAGCACCGACATGTTGAGAAACGCGGAACCGACGTTGATGACGATCTGCGATTCGGTCTCGAGGATAAGCGCCTTGGTCGCTTCGACATCCAGGGCGTTCAGCGAGAAGGCCTTGATGTCGGCGGGCTGCTTGAGGCTGCCCTTGGCTTTGACGCTGTCGATGATGGCCTGGCATTTGGAGATGTTACGCGACGCGATAGCAATACGACCGAGTTCGTCGTTGTGCTGCGCGCACTTGTGGGCCACCACCTTGGCGACACCTCCTGCACCAATGATAAGAACGTTCTTCTTCAATTTTTTTATCTCTCCTTTAGGCCAGCTTACGAGAGGCTGGACAGGTAGTCTTCGTAACCAAACTCACGAACCACTTCGACGCTGCCGTCGAGTTGCTTCACTACGATGGACGGCATTTTCAGACCGTTGAACCAGTTTTTCTTGACCATGGTGTAGCCTGCTGCGTCGATGAACGACAGCCGATCGCCGATGGCCAGCGGACGATCAAATTGATACTCACCGAAGATGTCTCCGGCCAGGCAAGACTTGCCGCACACCATGTAGGTGTGTTCGCCGTCGCTAGGCGCCAGCTTGGCATTGAGGCGATAGATCAGCAGGTCGAGCATGTGTGCTTCGATGGAGCTGTCCACCACTGCCAGATGCTTGCCGTTGTACAGGGTGTCAAGCACGGTCACTTCCAGCGAGGCGCTCTGGGTGATGGCCGCTTCACCCGGTTCCAGGTAAACCTGCACGCCGTACTTCTGCGAGAACGCCTTGAGGCGCGCACAGAACGCATCGATCGCGTAATCCTCACCGGTGAAATGGATACCGCCGCCGAGGCTGACCCACTCGACCTTATGTAGCAGATGGCCGAAGCGTTCCTCGATGGTACACAGCATCTGGTCGAACAGGCCGAAGTCGCCGTTCTCGCAGTTGTTGTGGAACATGAAGCCGGAGATCTGCTCGATGACCTGCTCGATCTTCTCGGGATCCCATTCGCCCAGACGGCTGAACGGACGCGCCGGGTCGGCCAGCAGGTAGTCGGAGCTGCTCACCTGAGGGTTGACTCGCAGACCGCGGACCTTGCCGCTGGACGCTTCGGCAAAGCGCTGCAACTGACCGATGGAGTTGAAGATGATCTTGTCGCAGTTGTCGAGCATCTCCTGGATTTCGTCGTCGGCCCAAGCCACGCTGTAGGCGTGGGTCTCGCCTTGGAACTTCTGGCGACCCAGCTTGAGCTCGTAGAGCGACGAGGATGTGGTGCCATCCATGTACTGCTGCATCAGGTCGAACACCGACCATGTCGCGAAGCACTTGAGTGCCAGCAGGGCCTTGGCCCCGGACTGCTCGCGCACATAGGCGATCTTCTGCATGTTGCTCAGCAGCTTCTGTTTATCAATGAGGTAGTACGGCGTTTTGATCATTTCGACGCCTCCGGCAAGACCAGCCAAAAAAAGGACACGCATTGTGCCCGCACTTGATGCATATCGAAAGGTCGGAAAGCGCATTTCGCCGCGCCGGTTCCCCGCGTTACATCAATAATAGGCCTGTTGCATGACAGACTCTGGACAGTCGTCCGATGCTGTAAGGGAGGCGATGGAGGGCTTAGAGATCCAGGCTGAACTGATCTCTTGTCGGCGCGACCGGGGTGGCGATCCACCTTGCTCGCGAAGGGAGAAAAACTGTGGGAGCGAATTCATTCGCGAAGCGGTGTGTCAGCCAACCGGAATGCTGGATGGGCTGGCCTCTTCGCGAGCAAGCTCGCTCCCACAGGTTTGAAGCGGTTCGGCTGATCAAGCCTCCATATCGATTACCACACGGCCCTCGATCTGCCCTTCGCGCATCCGGTCGAACACGGCGTTGACGTTCTCCAGTTTCTCGGTGGAGACGGTCGCTTTCACTTTGCCTTCACCGGCAAAATCCAGGGCTTCCTGCAGATCCTGACGCGTGCCCACAATAGAGCCCCGCACGGTGGTGCCGTTGAGCACCATGTCGAAGATCGAGATCGGGAACTCACCTGCCGGCAAACCGTTGAGGGCGATGGTGCCGCCGCGACGGGTCATGCCCATGGCCTGCTTGAAGGCAATGGGCGAAACGGCAGTGACCAGTGCACCGTGGGCGCCGCCGATTTCTTTCTTCAGGTAGGCCGCAGGGTCCATTTCGCGGGCGTTGACCGTGACTTCGGCGCCCAGGCGTCTGGCCAGGTCCAGTTTGCCGTCATCGATATCCACTGCCGCGACGTTAAAACCCATGGCCTTGGCGTATTGCACGGCCATGTGACCCAGGCCGCCGATGCCGGAAATCACCACCCATTGCCCGGCCTTGGTTTCGGTCATTTTCAGGCCTTTATAGACCGTGACACCGGCGCAGAGGATCGGCGCGATCTCGATGAAGCCGATGTTGTCCGGCAGGCGACCGACGTAACCGGCGTCTGCGAGGGTGTACTGGGCAAAACCACCGTTGACCGAATAACCGGTGTTTTCCTGTTTCTCGCACAGGGTTTCCCAGCCCCCCAGGCAATGCTCGCAATGCCCGCAGGTGGAGTAGAGCCATGGCACACCAACGCGGTCGCCTTCCTTGACGTGGGTCACCCCGGCACCGACCGCGACCACATGGCCGACGCCTTCGTGGCCAGGAATGAATGGCGGGTTGGGTTTAACCGGCCAGTCGCCTTCGGCAGCGTGCAAGTCGGTATGGCAGATACCGGAGGCCGCAACTTTCACCAGCACTTGCCCATAACCTGGAGTCGGGACCGGTACTTCACGGATTTCCAGAGGTTTCCCGAAGGCGTGAACGACGGCGGCTTTCATTGTTTTTTGCATAGTGACAATCCTTTTGTCTGGCAGTGACGAACGGGACGACATAACAGCTGTTTATAGAGGTCTGTGCGTCCGTGCGTATTGATGTCGATCAAGTTATCGAGAAAGGAGTGGCGGGGCGGTCGCGGGGCGTTTGCGGACAAGTCCGGTTCCACAGAGGGGGGAAAGGTGCATAAAGTCTCCTTGATTTTTTTGGTTGTAAGGAAAGACGTTCACAGCGCTTGCACCTATGAATCAGCAAGGAGCGGGCCAGAGATGGAAAGACCCTTTTTTTCATAGGGTTAGATTGAGTAGGTCATCCGTTGCGCAGGGCGGTGTGGCAGAAGTGGCACAGCGGGTTGGCGCAGAGTGTGTCGTTACCGGGGTTGCCTGGCACGAGACAACGCCGGGGGCGTGGCGTAAAAGATGTCATCAAGAGGTAGCATCGTGTCCATCGCGCTTTTCGCCAAAGAGGTCGCTGAAAATGACAGCTGTTCACAATGCCGCTCAAGCAGGGTTTTCGACGCAAGCGGGGACCTACGCACAGGGGCGCCCGGAGTATCCCGGTGAAATCAATACGTGGCTCAGAACCGCGCTGGACATCAACCCCGGATCTACGGTTATTGATTTGGGGGCCGGCACCGGCAAGTTCACCCGGCTGCTGACGTCGATAACAACCGACGTCATTGCCGTCGAACCCATCGATGCCATGCGGCTTGAGTTTGCCCGGCATCTGCCGGACGCGAACATTCTGGCCGGAACCGCCGACGCCATCCCGCTCGGTGATGCACAAGCCGATGCACTGGTCTGTGCCCAGGCGTTCCATTGGTTTGCGAACGAAGCGGCTCTCGCCGAAATTCACCGCGTGCTTAAGCCCAATGGCCGACTCGGGTTGATCTGGAACGTGCGTGACGAGTCCGTGGACTGGGTGGCGGCCATCACCAAAATCATTACCCCTTACGAAGGTGATACGCCGCGCTTTCACACCGGAGACTGGCGACGGCCGTTCAAGGGACGTTACTTCTCGGCGCCCGAACTGACCTGCTTCAACTACACCCACACCGGCACACCCGAGGCCGTGATCATGGACCGCTTTCTGTCGGTCAGCTTCATCGCAGCACTTGCCCCTGAACAGAAGGCATTGGTGTCAGAGCAACTGAGTAAGTTGATTCACACGCACCCGGCGCTGCGAGGCCGCGAAACCATTGAGTTCCCTTATCAGACCCAGGCTTATCTGTGTCGGGCGGTGGCTCTGTAGCATCAGGAACCCTGTGGGAGATTCTATGTTTGGCCGCAAGCCTGTAGGAGTGGGCTTGCCCGCGATTGCGGTTCGTCAGCCACCAACGATGTTTCGAACCCGACGCCTTCGCGAGAAGCTCAGCTCCCACCAGACCTGGGTTTGCCCCAGATCCCTTTCAAAACACTGCTGGCCCTTTGATTTCTGAATTGTTGCCAAACTTGCTTTCTTTTCAGAAGGTTAGGTGTTGGCACTATGCGGATTTTTGCTTTGACCGTTGCAACGTTCGTCTTGGCCGCTGTGTCGCAGCTAGCTGAGGCGAGGGAGCTGACGAAGAACGAGCGCTCCCTGTGCACCTGGGGTTCGGGCATCGCAGGTGGCGCCCAGGCGTCCAAGCTTTCAGGTGTCACCCTGTACGGCGCCCGCAGTAAACTGCAGGCTCGCAAGTTTCCCCTGCCGTGGATGCGCATGACGGCCCTGGGCATCACCGAACAAACCTACAACAGTGCCTCGCGCCTCAAACCCGCGGCCGTCAAGCAGACCTATTACGAACAGTGCGTCAAGCATGAGCTGGCGCATCGATAGGGGAGGCGCCGGGCTTCAGGTGTTGCTCTCGGTAAATTTCTCCAGATACAGATGAGCCTGGTCCAGACGTTGTTCGGTAAGCCAGGTCTTGATGGACTCGACCATCGGTGGCGGGCCGCACAGGTAAATGTCGAAGGGGTTATCCCGCAGTTGCGCGGCGTCGAAATGCTCGGCGATGTAACCCCGTTTACCGGTCCAGTCGGGGGCCGGATCGCTGACCACCGGGGTGAAGCGAAAGCCCGGTATTTTTTCGGCGTAGGCGGCAATACGCGCGGTTTCACATAAATCATCCGCATCGCGCACGCCGTAGTACAGGTGTACCGGTTGACCATCGCCGCCACGCTCGGCCAGTTCATCCAGCATGCCTAGGAATGCAGAGAGCCCGGTGCCGCCAGCGACGAACACCAGCGGCTTGTCGATGTGACGCAGGTAAAAGGCCCCCAACGGCGCTTCCAGCAGGATTTCATCACCCACCGCACAACGTTCGCGGATGTAGTTGCTCATCACGCCGTCCGGCAGCAGCCGAATCAGGAACTGCAGCTGGTTGTTGGTGTTGGGCCGGTTGGCGAACGAGTAGGAACGTTTTTGCGTCGTTCCGGGAACCTGCAGGCGAGCGTACTGACCCGGCAGGAAGTCCAGTTGCTGAGCATTTTCACCGGCGTCCACGTGCAGGATCGCCGTGTTCGGCGAAATCTGGTCGATAGCCCGCACGGTAGCCTTCAACGACGCCGGGCCACCTGCATTGCAAAGGCTTGAGGCGAAGTCGAAGTAGAACGCGGCGTCGGAGGCTACCCGCGTCTGGCAGGTAAGCATCCGGCGTTGCGCCAGGTCCTGCTCGGACAATGCCTCGTCGTCCACGTAATCCTGGGTGTACTGACCTGAGTCGCAACGACCCTGGCAGGTGCCGCACACGCCTTCGCGGCAATCCAGCGGGATGTTGATGCCATTGCGCAGGGCGGCATCGAGCAGAATTTCGTTGCCGTGCACGGGGAAGAACAGGGTTTTACCGTCGGCAAAACTGAACGCGACCTTGTGACTCATGGCCATGACTTCCGAAAATCAGAGATGGTAGAAATCGAGCACCGAATTGATGGTGTCGTTGAGCAGCAGCACGTGTTTGCGGCTGATCTTCCAGCTGTCGCCCTCGGGCCTTAGCCGGTAAGTCGCGCGGCCATAGAACTGGTCACTGGTGGCCTGGCGGTAAAACAGCGTTTGCCAGTTGACCTGCACGAGCAGCTCATCGTTTTCACCGGCTTCGATGCGCACGTTATTGATCATGTGCAGCGTGCGCGGCATGGGCGTAGCCGACGCGGCCTTGCCGGTGCGCAGGCGGAACACCCGGTCTTCCAGGCCGCCCCGGTTGGCGTAGTAAATCAGCGACATCTGGCGCTTGGGGTCAGTGGTGTAAACGTGTTCGGAGTCCCATTGCGGCAAGTGGAACTCGCTGTCTTCACTGAACAGCGCAAGGTAGGCGTCCCAGTCCTGGGTGTCGCACAGTTCGCACTTGCGGTAGAAATACTGTTCTATCTGGTATTGCAGTTGGGCATTCATGTTCACACCTCGCGCAGCTTGAGGGATTGTTCTTCAGCGGCTTTGCGCGCCAGCCCTTCGAGCAGAAAGCGTTGCCAGTTGCCGTGCTGATTCACATACAACCCTTCGTGGGTGAACTCGGTGCCGGTCAGGGCAGGGGCGATGCCGATGGCTTCGCTGTTGGGCGTGGCGCCGCTGACCCATTTGCCATGGCCACGTGAGATATCACTCCAGCGTTCCAGGCGGGCCTGGAAACCCCGTTGTGCTTCGCGAAACTCCACCAGGTCGTCGGGTGTACCCAGGCCAGACACGTTGAAGAAGTCTTCGAACTGGCGAATACGGTTTTCCCGGTCGGCATCGGACTCGTTCTTCACGCCCAGGCATTGGCTGATGATTTCGGTCTTGTTCCAGGCCACCGGGCGGATGATGCGCAGTTGCGAGCTGATCTGATCGAGGAAGAACAGGCTGGGGTAGATATTCAGGTTGCGCAGGCGATGCATCATCCACTCGGCCTTGGCCTGGCCGTGTTCCTCTACCAGGCGCGGCATAATGGTGGCGTAACCGGAGCGCACGGCCGGGTTGGGCATGTCGCTGAACAACAGGCTGTGGCCGTTGTTGAAGGAAAACCAGCCATCGTCGGTGGCGGCATCGCCGGCCCCCAGCTTGCTGTAGTCCAGGGTGGCGCCGCCACTCAGGCCTTTTTCGGCGTTGACCTGCTGGCGGTGCTGTACGGTACTCACGTAGTTGTAGTGCACGGTGCTGACGTGATAACCGTCCAGGCCGTTTTCGTTCTGCAGTTTCCAGTTACCGTCGTAGGTGTAGGCGGACTTGCCGGACAACACTTCCAGCTCCCCGGTGGGGGACTGGGCGACCATCATGTCGAAGAACACTTTGGCATCGCCCAGAAAGTCTTGCAGGCTGTCGCTGCCGTTCGCGTCGAGGCTGATGAAGACAAAACCCTTGTAGCTTTCGATGCGAGCCTTCTTCAGGCCACGGGTGGCCTTGTCGAAATCTTCCGGGTATTCGCCGGGGGCCTTGACCTTGACCAGGCGCCCATCACTTTTGTAGCACCAGGCGTGGAAGGGGCAGGTGAAGGTCGACTGGTTGCCCTTGCCGACCCGGGTCAGCGTGGTGCCGCGATGCTGGCAAGCGTTGATCAACGCATTGAGTTCCCCGTTGCCGTCGCGGGTGATGATCATCGGCTGGCGGCCCGCGCGCATGGTCACGAAGTCATGCTTGTTGGCCAGTTCACTTTCGTGACAGGCATAGATCCAGTTCTTTTCGAAGATCAGTTCCATTTCCAGATCGAACAGTTCCGGCTCGGTGAACATCTCCCGGGCGATCCGAAAGACACCTTCCACCGGCCGAAAATCCAGGCAACCTTCAATGAAGCTTTTCCATTGTTCGACGCTCTTTGTACTGTGCATGTCGTTTACCTTTTGCATCGGGCCAATCCGTGGGGCCATTAGAGAATTTGCGGTAAACGCGGTCTATCCGCTTAGTCGCCGAAGACAGTCCGTAAAGTTGGGGCAGGGGTAACACTGGTCGTTCAGGGGTGGGCAGGGGCTACCCAATTGTGCGTTGTGATGCACCGTTTTGCGGCGTTTGCCCCCGTGTTTACGGGGCCAAGGACCGTGCCTGGGGCCACGGCTGTCCAGTTAGTCGACGAATGTTATCCAGATAGTTGGCAGGGGACGGTACGCCACGTCGCGGCATGAACCGCGGCACGAACATTGCTGCCTTGATTGCAGCGCGCCGACAGAGCACGTCTTCACCTTTGCCGTGGGTACCCGTGATGAACATGGAATCGGATATACCGCTTCGAGACATTCGTATCGACCGTTATGACCTGGACGGTGCGCGTAGCTGGATGGCCAACATTTGTGGGCCTCATCTGTTGAAGACCCGCAGCCCCGGTCGAATCCAGTTTCATCACAGCGGCAATGTGCTCAAGTCGATGTCAACCACCCTGGGCATCATCGAATACGGCACCGACGTCACCATCGGCATCGGCGATCAGGAGCGCTTGAACTGTTACAGCCTGAGCCTGCCGTTGACCGGCGAGCAAGAGTTGCAAAAGAACGGCCGCTTGCTGCGCTCCGATCAGGACACCGGCATCATTCTTTCCCCAGACGAAAATCAGGAACTGACCATTGCTGGCGATTGCCGCAAGGTGCAGGTCGCGATCACTCGGGCGGCGATGCAGACGACCCTTGAAGACATGTTGCAGCGGCCCCTGGAAACACCATTGTCGTTCGAACCGGTCATGGACGCAGTGAATGGCTCGTCTGCCTCCTGGTGGCGGATGGCCCGGTATTTCATCGGTGAGCTGGACCGTAGTCGCGAGCTGTACGACCAGGCGTTCTTCACCCGGGATATCGAAAGCTCGTTGATCAAGGGCCTGATCTTTGCGCAGCCCAATAACTACTCCGATGAACTGCGCGACGTGCTGGGCGTCAAGCTGCCGCATTACCTGATCCGCGCCAAACAATACATCCACGACAACGCCCGGGAAGCGTTGCACCTGGAAGATATCGAAGCGGCTGCCGGGGTTCCGCGTTTCAAGCTGTTCGAGAGCTTCAGAAAGTTCTTTGCCCTGTCGCCCATGGCCTACCTGAAAAAACACCGGTTATGCGCGGTGCGCCAGGAAATCCTCGAAGACAACTCAGTGCGCAATATCTCGGTGATTGCCATGGGCTGGGGCTTTACCCATCTGGGGCGGTTTTCTACCGAATACCGCAAGCTATTCAACGAAACCCCCAGCGCCACCCTGCAACGCAACGAAGCGCGCCGCTCCCGGTAGCTGGATCGCCACCGCGGCCGCTCCTAGAGTGGGTTTGTGTTCTGGTCAAAATCTGTGGGAGCCGAGCTTGCTCGCCAAGGCGGCAGGCCTGAGACATCGTTGGTGTCTGACACACCGTGATCGCGGGCAAACCCACGATGGCATTCCCGTTATAAGTTAATGCTTTAACGCTCTTAGGCCCCTCGCAGCACCACTGATATATTACGTGACATATCTTGTCACCCTGACCACATCGTTTCCGGGGACGCTTTCCTTGATTCGAGGGTTCCTGTTTGAAGAGGTCGGGCTTGTGGGTGGTGTTGATCTCGCTGGCATTGTTGGCCGGATGTCGGCAAGAGGCTGAACAGGCACAGGCCAGTACCCTCGTGCTCGCGGTGCCGTCGGACCCGGTGGGGCTGGATCCGGCCACCAACAAGGCTGAGCCGGTGGGCAGCGAGATTATTCTCAATCTGTTCGATACCCTGGTGGCCTGGGCGCCTCCAGGCTTTCAAAAGCTCGAAGGGCGCTTGGCTGATGATTGGCAGCTGTCTGCCGATGGACGTCAGTTCAGCCTGCATGTTCGCCCTGGGGTGACCTTTCAAAACGGCCGTCCGGTGGATGCCCTGGCGGTAAAACGCTCACTGGATCGCGCGCGGACGATCAATCCGTTTCTGGCCTCAAGCTTTGGTGTGGTGGCCGATGTGGTGGTGACCGGGCCGTTGAGCCTGCGTATCGACCTGACCGAACCGTCCCCGATGTTCGCCGCGCTGCTGGCTCAGCCACAGGCCGCTATCGTCGATGTACAGTCGGTGCAACCCGGCCACCAGCCTGTGGGCAGCGGTGCTTTCAGCCTGCAACGCTACACCCCGGACACCAGCGTGATTCTGCAGCGCAACCCTGACTATTTTCGCGGCCCGGCGCGGCTGGAGCGGCTGGTGTATCGCATCATCCCGGACGCTTCGACGCGGCGCCTGGAACTCAAGTACGGCAGCGTCGATGTGAGCCCGCAGCTCAGCCAGTTGTCGACGCTGCCAACCGATGACATCCAGTCTTTCGAGCAAGACCACAAGGTGGAAGTGGTTCAGGCGCAAAGCCAGATCATCCGTCAGCTGGAATTCAACAACGACAAGGTGGACAGCCCTGTGCATGGCCTGCGCGTGCGTCAGGCCATGGCTTATGCGGTGGATTACGACGGGCTGGTCAATGGCATCCTCGGCGCCACGGTGGAGCGGGTCTATGGGCCGTTGCCCACCGCCAGTTGGGCGTTTGACCCGAGCCTGCGCGACCTCGCGCCTCGCCATGATGTAGCCCGCGCGCGCCAGCTGCTGGCTGAAGCGGGCTACCCACCCGGGAAACTTAAGCTGACGCTGTATGCCTTCCAGGGTGATTTGTGGGGCAACGTTGCGACGTTCCTGCAAGCCAATTTTGCGCAGGTGGGCATCGACCTCAAGGTTGAGCAGAGTGAGTTTTCGCTGCTGCGGGCGCGGCATATCGCCGGTGATTTCGACATTGCCCTGGACGGTCGCCAGCCCTGGTACAACGACCCTGATGCGCACATCACCGTGGGTTACCTGTCATCGCTGGCGCGCTCGGCCATGACCTTCCGCATGCCCGCCGATCCGGCACTGGATCAATTGATCATCAAGGCCCGCAGCGACATCGATCAACACCAGCGCGCTGCCGATTACCAGACGATCCAGCGAACGCTCATGGCCCGGGTGCCGGCGATTTATCTGTTCAGTAACAAATTGATCCTGTTCAAGCGCCCGCAAGTGCGGGGCCTGGAAATGAACAGCGCGCCGCCGCTGAACGAGTACTGGAGTGTCTACAAGGAAATGCCCGCACCATGAGCCTGTTTTTCCTGCGCCGTCTTGCTGCCAGTGTTCCCGTACTGCTGCTGGTGCTGCTGATGATATTTGGCGTCGCCCGTGCCATCCCCGGTGATCCGGCCACGGCGTTGCTGGGCAGTAACGCCAGTAATCAGCAGATTCAGGCCTTGCGCGATCAATTGAAGCTGGATCAGCCGTTGCTGCAACAGTTCGGTGCCTACCTGTCGGGCGTCGCGAGGGGCAACCTGGGCACTTCGCTGAAAAGCGGGCGGCCGGTGTTGCAGGAGATTGCCGAACGGCTGCCCGCGACGCTGGAACTCACCGTCCTGGCGACCTTGCTGGCGGTGCTGGTGGGCGTCCCCCTGGGCATCTGGGCGGCGGTGCGGGAGGGCCGCTGGGTTGACCAATTGGTGCGGGTTTTGTCATTGGCGGGCGTGTCCATGCCTGCGTTTGTGTTGGCCTTGATGCTGCAGACGCTGTTCAGTATCCACCTGGGCTGGCTGCCGATTTCCGGGCGCAGCAGCCCTTACTGGATCGAACAACCGATCACCGGGCTGGCAACGCTGGACTTTCTGCTGCACGGGAACCCGGCGGCGGCCTTCGATGCCTTGCTGCATCTGCTGATGCCCACCACTGTGCTGGCGGCATTTCTGGCGGCGGTGATCGGCCGCTATGTGCGCAACAGCCTCATCGAGTCACTGGGTGAAAACTATGTGCGTGCCGCGCGATCCCGAGGCCTGGGCGAACGGGCGGTGGTGGGCATGCATGCCTTGCGTAACTCGCTGCTGCCGGTGATCACCGTGGTGGGCCTGAACTTTGCCGAGATGCTCGGTGGCGCGATCCTGACTGAAACCGTGTTCGCCTGGCCCGGTATCGGCCGCTACATGCTCGATGCGATTCACAACCGCGATTACCCCGTGATCCAGGGCACGACGCTGGTGTTTGCCTTGCTGTACATGCTGGTGTCGCTGCTGGTGGACCTGCTGTATGGGGTCGCGGACCCTCGCTTGCGGCGCGGTGGGCGATGATGGCTGCTTTCTGCAATTTCGCCCGGGACAACCGGCTGGCGGTGGTGGGCATGCTGATCCTGCTGCTGATTCTGGTGAGCGTGAGCTTTCCGGGGTTGTGGGTGGGCTGGTCGCCGAACCAGATGGCGGTTGCCAGCCACCTGAGCGCACCCGACGCGCTGCACTGGCTGGGCACCGACCTGTTCGGACGGGATGTCCTCAGCCGTTTGCTGTATGGCGGGCGCTATACCCTGGCGGTGGGCTGTGCGGTGGTCTCGCTGGCCTTCGTGGTGGGGGTGGCGTTTGGCACGTTGGCCGGGTTTTGTGGCGGCTGGGTCGACGGCCTGATCATGCGCATCGTGGACGCATTGTTGTCGTTTCCGGCCCTGGTGCTGGCCATTGCCCTGGCGGCAACCTTCGGGCCTGGCCTGCTGAACGCGATGCTCGCCGTGGCGATCAGCATGGCCCCCGGTTTCGCGCGGGTCGCCAGGGGCCAGGCCTTGAGCATCAGCGCCAAACCTTACGTGGAGGCGGCCATCGCCATTGGCGTGCCGCGCCTGCGGATTCTGCTGCGTTATGTGCTGCGCAACGGCATCGGGCCGCTGCTGGTGCAGGCCTCACTGGCCATTGGCAGCGCCATTCTGCAAACCGCAAGCCTGGGTTACCTGGGCCTCGGCGCCCAGGCACCCCAGGCGGAGTGGGGCGGTGATCTGGCGGCCAACCTTCAATATCTGGATCGCTCACCCTGGATTGCCCTGGCGCCAGGCATCGCCATCCTCTGCACGGTTTTTGCGTTCAACCTGATCGGTGATGCCTTGGCCGATTGGTTCAATCCCAGGAAAAGGAATTCATGATCAATAACAACAACACCCTGACCATCGCTTTGGAGAAAGTTGATTTTCTGCCAGCCAATCGGGTGACGGACGACACCAGCATCCTGACCCTCAAGAATCTGGTCATGGAGCCCCTGTGTCGCTGGCAGGACGGTCGACTGGAACCTGCGTTGCTCAACAGCTGGTGGCACTGCGAAGACGGTCAGCACTGGCTGTTTGAGATTCGCCCCGATGCACGCTTCCATGACGGTGAGGCGTGCCGCGCAGCGCATATCCTCGCCTTCATCGAAGGGATTCTGGATTCGCGGGACACCTTCGGCATGCCCTGGGCCTATGCGCGTTACTTCGCCGATGTGGAGTTCAGCGCCGCCAGTGAGTACGTCTTGCAGATGCGCTCGCCGCAGCCTTTCGCTGATGTGCTGGAGATCTTTTCCGAGTTCTATATCTGCCGCAGCAACGCCCAGGGCCAACCCATCCTTGGCACAGGGCCTTACCGGGTGGAACGATTCGAGGCCGGGCAGACGGTGCAGTTATCAGCCGTGGCTGATGAGGTGACGCCTGCTCACCTGACCCTGCTGGTCAGCCCCGAGGCCGAGGAGCGTTATGCCTTGTTGCGCGATGGCCATGTTCAGGTGGCGACTCATCTGGAGCGCTGCCACGACGCCCTGGATTTCGACCCGCGCTGGCACTGGCGACGCCGGCTGAACACGCTGTCGGTGATGCAATACCTCAATTGTTCCGAAGGCTTGTTCAGCCATCCGATGGCGCGTCTGGCAGCGAACCATGCCGTGGATGCCCAGGCTATCGTTGACGACGTATTCCACGGCCTCGGGCAAGCGTCGTCCACCGTAGTCAGCCCCTGGCACACCGGTTATCAGCAAGCGGCGCTGAGCCCGTTGGCCTATTCGCGGGACCGCGCCCGCAGGCTGCTCGACCGCGTGGGCGGCGGTGCCGATATCGTCTTGCGCACCCCGCTGTACATGCCGGAAAAGGCCCTGGAAGTGACTGAGCGGGTGCTTCACTCCCTGCAACAGGTGGGCATCCGCGGGCGCATCGAGGTGCAGCCGGACCGTCCCGAATATGCCCGCGAGATCGGCCGCCGCCAGATGGGTGATGTGGCCATTTTTGACTCCTCACCCCACAGCACCTTTCGCGTGCTCAACGACAAGATTTCCAGCCAGGTGCGCGGCAGCTGGTGGCAGGGGTTTGATGATCCAGGCCTGGAGCCGCTGATTGCCGAGGCCAACCGCAGCCTGGATGCGGACGCCCGGCAACAGGCTTACGGTCGCTGTCTTGCGCGGCTGAACCGCAACCCGCCCTGGTTGTACCTCTTTCATCCGCAGGTGGTTTGCGCCTCCGTGCCGGGCCTGCATTTCCTCGGGCTGGGCGCCAAGGGCGACCTGCTGATCAACCGCTGAGCTTTTCCTTATGAACCTGCCGTCAGGAGCTGTCATGGACCCGCGTTACTCGATCACTTTCTTCTACTACGACGACCTGGCGCCCATCAGCGCGTTTTATGAGCAAACGCTGGGTCTGGAGCTTGTGCTGGACCAGGGTGTCGCCCGGATCTATCGCATCGGCGCCCAGAGCTATTTCGGCATTGTCGACGGCAATCGCGGTCATTTGTCCGCGCAACCCAAGAGCGCCGTGTTGCTGACCATCGTCGATGAAGATGTACAGGGCTGGCATCAGCGCTTGCAGGCGCTTGAGGTCGAGGGGCTGTCGGAGATCCAGCGGGGCACCTACTGCGAACATTTCTTCTTCCAGGACCCGGCCGGTTACGCGATCGAGATCCAGCGCTTCCACAACCCTGACGTCGCCAGGCTGTTCCAATGAGTTTGCTGGCCGAAGGCATTGCGTCATGCAAGGCGTTGCTGGAGCAGCTGTCGACAGCCCCGTTGTACCTGGCACGCCTTGGCAACGACCTGCAGGCGGTAACGCTGGAGCAGGGGTATGTGCCCCTGCTGGTGGATTACACCGAGGAAGACAGCCAGGCCAAAGGCCTTCGTGCCTTTCGTGACGGGCAGGGCAAGCAGCCCTCGGTGTATTTCAGCGCGCTGGAGCGCGTAAACCAGGCGCCCTTGCTGGTGTTGCAGGGGCCTGCTGGCAGCGGCAAAAGTGTCTTTGCGCGCTACCTGGCGGCACATCTGGCCGGGCATTGGCTCGACGACAGCCACTACACCCTGGCAAGGCTGCAGCGCGGCATCCCGCGCAATGAGCAAGGTGTCACAAGGGCCCAGGACTGGTCTGGTGCGATCCCGTTGCCTCTTTACGTGCCGGCACCCGAGGCGGGCTGGCTGGCCGATGTACTGGGGCGTGACGATCATTTCGCACGGCGCTGGCTCGACAGCGGGACGCCGTTGTTGTTGATTCTCGACAATGCCCAACGGCTCGAACCCACGAGCCTGTTCGCCGAAGTCGAAGCCTTGTGCAACAGCTACCCGAACGTGCGGCTGCTGCTACTCGGCGCGCAGGAACAGTGTTCAAACTGGTCATTGCCTGTGCGCTGGCAGCGACAGGCCTTGTTGCCCTTGCTGACCCTTCAGCGCACGGCGTTGATCAACGAACAATGGCCTGAACTGGCTCAGGCGTTTGCCGCCACCGGTGATGCAGCCTTGTTGAGTACGCCAGCGGCCTTTGGCCTGGCCATGGCGGTCGGGGATGCTGTAGAGGGCGGAGGAGCACTTGATCTGGCCGAGCGCTGGTTCAGGATTTTTTCCACCCAGACGCACCCGGACCAGCGCCTGCTCGAAAGCCGATACCTGCAAGGCTTGCTTGCTGCCAGCGCCTTGCGCCATCGCAGGGGGGCGGAGCTTGCCGAACTGCTGGCTGATGATCCGCTGTACTGGGCAGCACCGCTTCTGCAACTGGGCCTGCAATTGTTGCGCGAAGGCCAGCCGCCAACGGACCTTGTGCACGCCTTGCTCGGGAGTTCGCCTGTTGCTGAGGGCGTGCTGCTGGTTTCCCGGCTGTATCAACACTGGCCGGTAGCGCCAGAACCGGAGCGATTGACCGCCGCCTTGTTGCACCTGGTCACTGACGGCACGGTCAGCCTGGCGCATCGTGTGGCCGCTGGACGCGCGCTTGGACGTTGGGGGGATCCCCGTGACTTGCAGCAGCTGTGTCCGGTGGCGGCTGGCGAGCTGACCATGGGCTCAACCACTCATCCCAACTCGCAACCACTGCACAGGGTTTGGGTCGAGGCCTTTCAGATTGGCCGGTATCCGGTGACCAATGCTCTTTATCTGGATTTCGTCAGCGCCACCCAGCACTCGTGGCGTTCAGAGCAGGGGCGTGAGGCCGAGCGCGCCAATGCGCCTGCTGTTGACCTCACCTGGCACGATGCCCAGGCCTTTTGCGCCTGGCTTACTGTGCAGTGGCGTGAGCAGGGCCGTATTGGCGTAGGGCAACGTGTGCGCCTGCCGACCGAAATCGAATGGGAATACGCGGCCCGTGGCGACCAGTCCGGTGAAGGTTATGTCTACCCATGGGGTGGGCCATGGCAACCCGGGCGCAGCAATGGCGAGGAGGCTTCGCTGAACGATACTTGCAGCGTCGGCCTGTTTCCTGAGGGGCGTTCGGTGTGGGGATGCGACGATCTGTGCGGCCAGGTGTGGGAATGGACCACCACCTTGTGGGGCAAGGACATGGCCCAGCCGACATGGACTTACCCCTACGCCGACGACGGCCGGGAAAACCTGCTGGCGCCTGCCGCTGTCCGTCGGGTGCTGCGTGGCGGCTGTTTCTCCAGCCCCCGGGAAAAAGCCTGCGTCAGCTACCGTGGCAGCCTTGAGCCCCAAGGGTTCTGGCGTGGCAACGGCTTTCGCGTTGTGGTCAGCGACTGAATCAGGCGTGGTGACAGGCTGCCCAATGCTGCGGGCTGATTTCTCGCTGCAACGGGGCGGCCTCGGCGCAGAGGGGGCTGCGGCGCGGGCAACGCTGGATGAATGCGCAACCGCCTGATGCGGCGGCAATCGGCGCGACGGGCGCTTGCGGCGTCTGGACGGTGGCGCGCATTCGCGGCACAGACGCCAGCAGCAACTGCGTATAGGGATGGGCGGGTGAGCCATAAAGCTGGTCCCGCGAGCCACTTTCGACGATACGTCCCCGGTACATGACCGCGATCCGGTCGCTCATGTGCCGCACCACCGCCAGGTCATGGGCGATGAAGATGTAAGACAGCCCGTGGCGTTCTTTCAGGTCCTGCATCAGGTTGAGAATCTGCGACTGCACCGACACGTCCAGTGCGGACACTGGCTCGTCGGCGACAATCAGTCGTGGGTTCAATGCCAGTGCCCGGGCAATGCCGATGCGCTGACGCTGGCCGCCTGAGAACTCGTGGGGCAAACGCTGCCCATGGGCCGCCTTGAGCCCGACCTGTTCCAGCAGTTGCGCGACACGCTCTGCCCGTTCCGCTTTGCCCAGTTCGGAGGCATGCACCTGCAAGGGTTCCTCCAGGGATTGAGCAATGGTGTAGGCCGGGTTAAGGGACGCCCCCGGGTCCTGGAAAATCATCTGCATCTGCTGGCGGTAGGGTTTGAACTCACCCATGGGCAGGGCGAGCACGTCCTGCCCATCGACGCGGACCTGTCCGCTGCTGGCGGGCAACAGGCGCAGTAACATGCGTCCGGTGGTGGATTTACCGCTGCCGGATTCCCCCACCAGGCCCAGGGTCTGCCCCTGCGCCAGGTCGAAGGACACGCCATCCACCACTTTCACAACGGTGCGCGGTTTGAGCCACGAGCTGCGCGGGGCGGCGTAATGCTTGCTCAACTCCCGGACTTGCAGCAGCGGGGGTGTTGTCATGCCTGAGTCTCGTTCAAGGGTTTCCAGCAGCGCACTGCGCGGCCGGGCGTGATCTCCACCGCTTGCGGCGGCTGCTCCCGGCAGCGCGCATCTGCGTATTCACAGCGGGGCGCAAATGCGCAGCCGACAGGGCGTTCATGCAGGTCCGGTACGCTGCCGGCAATACTCGGCAGGCGAGCGTTCTGCTGGTCGATATCCGGCATGGCGTTGAGCAGTGCGCGGGTGTACGGATGGGCGGGTGCCGCGAACAATTCATTGACCGGCGCCTGTTCCACCAGTTGGCCCAGGTACATCACCACCGCCCGGTCGGCGTAACCGGCGACAACGCCCAGGTCATGGGTGATCAACAGCATTGCCATGTCACGCTGCCTGCGCAGGCGGTCCAGAAGGTCGAGTACCTGCTTCTGCACGGTCACATCCAGGGCCGTGGTGGGCTCGTCGGCGATCAGCAGGCGCGGGTTGCAACTGATGGCCAGGGCGATCATCACCCGCTGGCACATGCCGCCGGACAATTCGTGGGGGTAGGCGTCCAGGCGCTGGGCCGGGATGCCGACTTCCTCTAGCAGGCTCAGCGCCTGGGTGCGTGCCTGTTCGGCATCGAGTTTCAGATGCCGACGCAGGGTTTCAATCAGTTGCCGACCGATGCTCAGCACCGGGTTGAGCGAGGTCATGGGGTCCTGGAAAATCATTGCCAGTTGATGACCACGAATCTGATCCAGCTGGCGCCTGGAGGCCTTGTCCAGGTCGTGGCCGTCGAACAGGACCTGGCCCTGGCTGATCCGTCCTTTGCGAGGGTCCAGCAGGCCCATGATCGACATCGCCGTCACGCTCTTGCCGCAACCGGATTCACCCACCACCGCCAGCACCTCGGCGGGCGCCACCTGCAGGCTGATACCTGCCACGGCGACTACCGGTCCTCGCCGGGTGTTGAAGCTCACATGCAGGTCCTGCACGTCCAGCAGGTGCGCGGCCAGGGTCATTCAGCGTGCCTGCAGACTGCGTTCGATGCGGGCCAGTCCTTCTTCGAGCAACGCCCGTGGGCAACCGAAGTTCAGCCGCACGAACTGTTGGTAGGCCGGGCCGAAATCTTCACCGGCGCTGAGGGCGACCCTGGCGTTTTCCAGAAAGAAGCGCTGCGGGTATTGCAGGTCCAGGCCGGAGCAGTCGAGCCACGCCAGGTAGGTACTTTGCGGCGCATGCAGGGTGATCCCCGGCAGACGATCGCGCACGGTTTCGATCAGGTAGTCACGGTTGGCCTGCAAGTAGGCCTGCATATCCTTCAACCAGTCAGACGCTTCGCCGTAGGCCGCACGGGTGGCTTCCAGGCCCAGGGCGTTGACGCTGTCCACCATGCCTGAACGGGCAGCATCGAAGCGCTTGCGCAGTTCAGTGTTCTGCACCACCGCAAAGGCGGTCTTGAGGCCGGGAATGTTGAAGGCCTTGCTGGCGGACATCAGGGTCACGGTCCGCGCAGCCACCTCGGGGTCCAGGGAGGCGACAGGAATATGGCGACGACCGTCGAACTGGATGTCGGCGTGGATTTCGTCGGAGATGATCAGCACGTCATGTTGCAGGCACGCCTGGGCAATTTCCCGCAGCTCTGTGCTGCCGAACGTCTTGCCCATCGGGTTATGGGGGTTGCTGAGCAGCAGTGCACCGGCCTGGGGAAGTGCGCGGTTCAGGCTGGCCATGTCCGTTTTGTATTCGCCATCGGCGTCGGCTTGCAGCGGCAGTTCGATACTGGGCAGTTGCCAGTTGGCGGGAGCGTTACGCAGCGGCGGGTAATTGGGAATTTGCAGGATGACGCTGGCACCTGCTGGCACCAACGCTTTCAGGGCCATGCTGACCCCAGGCTCGACGCCGGGCAGGAAGACAAGCTCCTCGGGCTGCACGCGCCAGGCATAGGCGTGCCAGAGATGGTCCACCAGGGTCTGGCGCAATTCATCGGTGGCCACGCTGTAGCCGAACAACGGGTGTTCCAGGCGCTTTTTCAGCGCGTCGACAATGGCCGGGGCAACGGCGAGGTCCATGTCGGCCACCCACATCGGCAGGACGTCGTCAGGGTATAGGCTCCATTTCTTGCTGCCGGTCCCCGCACGATCGAACACGGTATCCAGGGTGTTTGTCATAGAACTCTCTGTCAGTAGAAGCCCGAAAACGGGCAACTGCGCCTGGCAATTGAGGCGCAGTTGCTCGACGGGTTTAGAAGCTGTAATTCACACGGGTGTAATAGTAAGCGCCGTTGGCACCAAACGGCGACAGTCCGGTGTCGTAAGGCAGCTCGTTACGCAAGTATTGATCGTTGCTGGACTTGATTTTCGACGGGTAGGTGTCGAACAGGTTGTCCGCGCCAGCAGTCAGGGTCCAGGCGCCGATGCGGTAGTTCACCGCCGTGTTGGTGATCCAGCGAGCGTCGTAGCGTTGCGGCTCGATACCTGCGGCGTAAGGATACGAAGCAGGGGAGCGGACGACGGAACCGTAGCGGGTCTGGTTCAGGGTCACGTTCCAGTTGCCCAGGGTCCAGTCGGCATTAAGCGAGTACTTGGTCCGCGGGGTGGCGTCAGTCAACAGGCTTTCGCTGCCAGGGCCGAACAGTTTGGCCGTTGGCGCGTACTGCGCAAGCACACCGTTATCGTTTTCTACCGACAAGACACGGGTCTTGTTGTAGTTGGCGCTGGCCGACAGGTTCAGCTTGCCCCATTGCTTGAGGTCGAAACGGTGGCTGCTGACCAGATCGATACCACGGGTCTGGGTCTTGGCGCCGTTAATGAAGAACTGCGCGGCCGTGACCTGTTGGCCGGGGACCTGACCATTGAAGTAGTTAGCCAGTGCGGAACCGGCAGGCATCAGGATCTTGTCCGAATACAGCACCTGGTTGTCGATGGTGATCTGGTAGGCGTCGGCAGTCAGGTCCCAGTCTTTGGTCGGCGACCAGACCACGCCCAGGCTGATGTTGTTGGATTTCTCCGGCTTCAGGTCCTGAGCACCCAGGGCGCGGGCCGCGGCGCTGTCCACCGAGTAAGTACCGGACTGCTGCAGTTGCTGGTTGACGATGCTGGTGTTGATCGACTGGTAGTGTTCCTGAGCCAGCGACGGTGCGCGGAAGCCATTGGACAGGGTGCCGCGCAGGGCCAGGTCGTTGGTCAGTTGATAGCGCAGCGAGAGCTTGCCCGAGGCCGTCGAACCTACACCGTTGTCGTAGTCTTCGTAGCGTCCTGCAAGGCCGGCGGACAGTTTGTCGGTGAGGTCGGTTTCGAAATCGACGAAGGTGTTGAAGCTGTTACGGCTCCAGTTGCCGGTCTGATCCGGTGGTGTACCGGTACGGATCTGTGCGCCCACCGGGCTGCCTTCGATGCCGTAGTAGGAAGAAGCATCACCCGAGGTGATCTCATACCCTTCGCGACGCACGCCGCCACCCCAGGTAAACGCCACCGGGTTGGGCAACAAGGCGACATTGAATTCCTTGCTCCACTCGGTGCCCACTTGTGCATCACTGGAACGGTACGAGCCCAGATAGAAGTGCGTAGGGCTGTAGCCGTAGGTGTTGTAGTAGGACACGTTCAACGTGTTCCAGGCGCTCAGTTCAGCCTTGTTCTGGCCGTAGCTGAGGAAGGTCTTCCAGTCCCAGTTCGAGGCGGTACGACCCTTGAGACCCAGGGTAGTCTGCAAGTCTTCGGATTTGACCACCTGCTCGGGCAGGTAGCCGTTGGGGTAGATCGCCGTGACGTTGCGGTTGTTGTTCTGGGTGCGATAGAAGCCATAGGTCGTGGCCTGGCGCTGGCCCAGAATCAGGTTGCCGTAGGCAGTCACGTCCGGGTTCAACTGGAGCTCGAAGGCGGCTGCACCCTGGTAGTCGGTTTCTGGCGAGTCGCCACGGTTCTGGTAGGCATAGCCGCCGTCTGCTGCTGCGGTCTGTGCGTTCTGGTTACCAAACTGCGCCCGGTCGGTGCCTTCCTGGCTCTGTGTGGCAAACGAGAGTCGCGCCCAGCCCGGGTGGTCGTCGGTACCGATGTCCAGACCATAGCTGCCCGACAACCCGCGACGAATACCGTCGCCTGCGGCGGTTTTGCCGAATTCGGTGGAGATATTGTTGCTGCCCGCAGCGGCGCCGTGCTTGAGGATGATGTTGACCACACCGGCAATGGCGTCAGAGCCGTATTGCGCCGATGCACCGTCGCTCAGCACTTCGATGTGGTCGATGGCGGCCATCGGGATCGAGTTGATGTCGGCCGGTGCCGAGCCCCGGGATACGTCACCGTTGAGGTTGACCGTGGCTGAGGTGTGGTAGCGCACGCCGTCGACCAGCACCACCACCTGGTTGGGTGACAGGCCGCGCAGGATGAAGGGCCGTTGCAGGCCTGCAGCACCCTGGTTGAAGCGCGGGAAGGTCACGGCCGGCAAAAGTGAGCTCAAGGCGCTGCCAATGTCGGATGCGCCACTGGATTGCAGCTCCTTGCTGGAGATGACCTGGATAGGCGACAGGGATTCGGCCACGGTGCGACCGGTCTGACGGGTGCCGGTGACCACCACCTTGGTCAGTTGCGTATCGGTGCCGCTGCTGGCGGCGTTTGCATCGCTGGTTTCAGCGGCGTTGGCACTGCTGTGCAGCGCTTGGGCACACAGCAACAGCCCCAGGGTTGCGGTCCTGGAAATACCGGAGCCGGAATGATTCATGAAGGTAAAACTCCCCAAAGAACGACTAAACGAAAGCGCAACCTTTTCCTGTGTAGGGTCATTTGGGCGCAGAAGTCCGCTGTGCGTCGTGTTGGCCGCGCACAGTGGTGGATTTGAAACGAAAAGGCTTTCCTTAACCGGGTGCTGAGCCCTGTGCCACAGGTCGCTCGGGGTCGGCGCTCCAGGCCGACCAGGAACCGACATACATGGGTGCCTCGATGCCCAGGCAGGCGAGTGCCAGAATCGCGTGGGCAGCCGATACGCCGGCACCGCAATACACGCCAACCGGATGCCCGGCCTGTACGCCCAGCTCAGTGAACTGACGCTGCAGGGCAGGGCTTTCCAGAAAACTCATGTCAGTGTTCAGGTTGTCCATCGCTGGCAGGCTGCGTGCACCGGGGATATGGCCCCGGGGTGCTTCGCCTGCCGTGGTCGGACCCCCTTCGTAATTGGGGCGGATGCGGGTGTCGAGCAGTACGCCATCGCGTGCCATGTCCGCCGCCTGGTCTTCAGTCATTTGCGGCATGTGGCCGCTGCTCAACTTCACGTTCCCACGCCTCGGGGTGTAGACGGCGCTGGTGTCGGGTTGACCAATGGCCTGCCAGGCGGCGTACCCGCCATCGAGCAGGCGCACGCGACCGATGCCGGCCCAGCGCAACACCCACCAGGCCCGGGCGGCCTGCAGGCCGCCGTCGTGGTCGTACACCACCACTTCGCTGTCCTGGAAAATGCCCCAGTCGCGAGCCTTGTCCTGCAACGCGTCGATGTCGGGCAGCGGTCGGGAACCGGCGCGGCCGCCACCAGGGCTGGCGAAATCCAGCGCCAGGTCGGTATCGATGGCTCGGGGCAGACGTGGCAATTGCGCACGCGGAATCGGGCCATCGGTGTCAGCACTGCGCACGGCCAGAATGACCGGCGCCGGGCCGCTCGCAATCTGTCGCGCCAATTGGCGGGGGCTGATCAGCACCGCATTTCGCCAGGCCGGGGAGAGGGCGGGTAACGTCACAATGAAATTTCCGGATAATGCGCAGCCAGTAATGACTGCAACAGGCCTTTACGTGTGCTTTCGATATGGTCGCTCATGACTTCCCGGGCACGCTGCGGATCGCCTTCACGCAGCACTGCCAGCAGGTCGTGGTGTTCACGGTTGGTTTCCGAATTCACGTCACGGGCCTGGGCCCCCAGATGGAAGAAACGCTCGCCTTCTTCCAGGTGAGTGACCACCAGGGCATGCAGGCGGGGGTTGTTGGAGGCCAGGCTGATCGCCAGATGAAAATCGTGGTTGGCGTTGACAAAGTCTTCGCGGCTTTTGTTCTCGTCCAGCTCGTAGGAGGCATCGGCCAGTTGCTTCAAGTGGGCGAAGTCTTCTTCGCGCAGGTTGCGGCAGGCGAGCGCCGCTGCGTCGCCTTCCAGTACGGCACGCACATGGAACAGGTCGTTGATGGCCTTGATGGTGACCGGTGCAATGCGATAACCCCGGCGTGGAAAACTTTCAACCAGGCCTTCCAGGCACAGGCGCATCAGCGCTTCGCGCACGGGGGTTTTGCTCATGGCGAACCGGTCGGTCAGCTCCTGTTCGGAGACTTCCATACCGGGTGGCATCTGGCACGTAATGATCAGCCCGCGCAGCTTGTCGTAGGCCTGCTCGGTCAACGACTTGTTGGCGCGACCCCGTGTGCTCAATGGGGTTGAGGTTGCTTGTGTAGCGGACGTTGCCATGTAGAAAAGCTCATCCAGCGAAGATATGTTTCGTAATATATCACGGCGAATATCTGCTGGCAGGCTCAGGTTTATGACTATTTTCTTATAAGCTTAGATCTGCAGCGTGATGGCTCGGTTGAGGAACGAAAGTTCCGTTGGAGCGACCGGGGTGGCGATCCACCTTGCCCGCGAAGAGGCCAATACGGTCAGCAAATATCTCCAAACCTATACCATTGCATTCGCGGGCAAGGTGGATCACCACCCGGTCGCGTCAACCAGACTATTGTTTACTTCGGGCCACTAAGCTGTCTCACTAAAGTTACAGGCTTACAGTGTAAATCGGGTTTATCGAAGAGTAGTGGAGTTGATGGACTTCAAATAATGGATCCATAAATTCACTGGCTAAACGCCATGGACCTTTATTTAAATTGTTATATTGAGTGAACTTTTTCTTCAGGTGCTAGATAGACACCGGCAGCAAGTATCGGTATGTGCAGGTGACGGTAAACAGCCATCATCGAGACAAACCGTCTGTCACTCAAGTTACACAAGTTCAAAACTTCACTCATAATCAGTTCCGTCGAGCGATGCCGGCGGTGGCAGTCATGAACTGCCCCGACGCAACTAATGGTCGCCGACGTTGTGCCCCGGATGCGACATTCGTTCGTGACGGATACACCGAAGTCATCGGTTGTCCATGCAGCATTACGCATGGCTGATGTAAAAACCCTCGCTTGCTGCTTACCTTCCCGAGCCCCGCCTCGGGCGGTAGCTATCCTGAAATACAGTTCCTGCCTGTTGTCAGTAGTCTGTTCATTGCGCAGCCATATCGCGCAGCCCTTGAGCATCTCGGCGTCAACCATTTCGATGAGTACCCGCACGCCCAGTGTTACTACTGGACGGGCTTGAGCTATTTATTGCCTGTCATGTGCCTGTTTGTTCAGTTACCTCGCAAGAAGGATAAGTTGATGACTAACAGGCAAAACCTGCTGACATTATTGGTGTTTATGCCGTTCCCGCTGATGGCCATGGCGGACAAACCGCAAAGTATGGAACTGGGTGGTTTTGAATTCACCCCGGGCCTGAAAATCAGCGAGCGGTATGACGATAACTTTCGAACCTTGCCCTCTCAGGTCGAGTCCGCATGGATCACCTCGGTGCGTCCGACATTCCTGCTGAGCACAGAAACACGCAACAGTGGTTACCAGCTCGAATACGCCATCGACAGCCTGACGTATCAGGACCATGCCGACGCCAACCATGTCGATCAGCACATCACCGCCAAAAGTGTCATGGAGTTCGATGCGCGCAATCGCCTGAACTGGGAGCTCGGCTACCGCCGAGCGGAAGACACGGTACAAACCGCAGAGCCCCGGGAAAACGATAAGTACACCTTGAAGAACGCCAACCTTGGTTACAGCTATGGCGTGCTCAGCGGCATGAACCAGATCGATGTCCAGGCCGAGTATCAGGAACTGCGCTATCGCAACGGCGGCGGCCTCAACGATGACAAGGAACACAACACCACCAGCCTGGTTGCCACCTGGTTTCATCGCCTCGGTGGTCGCACCCGGGCGCTGGTGGAGGTGCGTCACAGTGACTTTGACTACCTGCTGCCGGGCAGCACGCGTAACAGTACGGGCGATGCGGTGCTGGTGGGGCTGACGCGGGATGTCAGCGCCAAGGTCAGTGGCAGCGTGCGCGTGGGTTACGAGCGCAAGGACTTTGAAGGCCCCGCCAATGATTACGGTAGCCCGACCTGGGAAGTCGGCGTGGACTGGAAGCCGCGCACTTACTCAACGTTTTCCATTAACGCCCGCAAAGCCTTCGAAGAGGGCGACGACGGCGCCAACACGGTCCATGACACCAGCACGCGACTGGGCTGGAAACACAAGTGGTCCCCCTGGATCGCTACGGACGTCCATTACCGATACGCGGACCTCGAATACCTGGGCGTGGGGCGCGACGACAAGCTCAACACCTACGGCGCCTCGGTGATTTATTCAGCCACTCGCTGGGCCGATGTGACGCTGGGTTATGAGCGTTGGCAAAACGATTCGAACATCAGCGACCAGACCTACACCCGCAACGTGTTCCTGCTGAGCCTGGCGCTGAACCTCTGATCCTGCCGTTCTTTTCCTGCAAGGGAGGTTACTTGTATGTCTATCCGTCAATGGCTTATCGCGGTGGTGCTGATGCTGTGCAGCGTACCGGCCCTGGCCGCTGCTCAATACCAGCTCAGTTCCGGCGACGTGATCAATATCAATGTCTTCGGGGAGGCGGACCTGACTTTCAAGGAAATCCGCCTTAACGATGCAGGCACCTTTTCCTACCCGTTCATTGGCGAGATCAACGCCAAGGGCCTGACCCCGACCCAGGTGGAGAAACTGATCACCGACAAGCTCAAGGACGGCTATCTGGTGGCGCCCCGGGTGTCGGTTAGCGTGCTGACGTACCGACAGTTCTACATCAGCGGCGAGGTCAAGCTGCCCGGCGGTTATCCGTTCCAGCCGGGCCTGACCCTGGACCGTGCCATTGCCGTGGCCGGGGGCCTGACAGAGCGGGCGTCAGACAAGCGCATCAGCATTGTGCGTGGCTCCGATCCGACCCGTACCAGTGTCAAGGCAAGCCTGAACACCCTGGTCGAGCCGGGTGACACCATCAACATTGAACAGGGGTTCTTTTGACATGGGCCAGGTCAGCATAAGCAAGCGTGAAGTCGGGCAGCACGCCATGGCGGCCCCGGAAGATGACCGCGACTTCATCGATTCGCGCAGGATCCTGGCTACGCTGTGGTCGCGCAAATGGAGCATTCTGGCCCTGGTCGTGGTGGCCACCATTTTCGCCGCCCTGATAATGCAGTCCATCACCCCGGTTTATCGGGCGGTGGCCTCGCTGGTCATCGAGCCCAAGGGCGCGATGCTGATTTCCTTTCAACCCAACACAGACGTCAATAACCCCACCAGCGATTACCTGCAAACCCAGGTCAGCCTGATCCAGAGCCGGGAAGTGGCCGAGCGGGCGGTGCGTCAGTTGAATCTCGCCGAGCACCCCGAGTTCGACCCGCGTCAGCGCGGTTACCTGCTGCGTGAAACCAAAGCGCTGATCGCCAGTGTTTCGCCGCAGCTGTTCCCGCGCAGTTGGAGCGCCGGCGATGCCCTGACCTCGGCTCAGGTATTCGATGGCGCGGTGCTGGAGTTGATGGAGCACACGTCCGTTACCTCGGTGGGCAAAGGCCAGTTGGTGACCATCGCCGTGACGCTCGCGGACAAGGAGACCGCTGCGGCGGCGGCCAATGCACTGGCCCAGGGTTATCTGGACAGCCGCCTCGATGCACAGGTCAGTGACTCGTTGACGGCCAGTCGCTGGATGAACACGCGCATGGTCGAGTTGCGCACGCAGCTGCAACAGTCCGAAAACAAGCTGCAGGCCTACCGCGATGCAGAAGGGCTGGTGGACGTCGACGGCGTGGTGACCATCAGTGCCAACGAGCTGGCGAAAACCAGTGACAGCATGGTAGATGCCCGACGCCAGCGGGCAGAGGCCCAGAGCCAGTACCAGCAGGTGCAGGGCGTGAACGCCACCAGTGCGGCTCAGTTGTCGAGCATCCCGGCGGTCATCAGCAACCCGGTTATCCAGCAGTTCCAGGCCGATGAAGCGCGGGCCCAGGCGAAGGTCGATGAGTTGTCTCGCCGTTATGGCGAACGCCATCCGAAGATGCTCGCTGCGCGCTCTGATCTGGCAGCAGCCCAGGCGAGCATGCGCATTCAGGTCAATCAGGTAGTGGCCGGGCTCAAGCGCAATTACCAGTTGGCACAAGCCAATGAAGATTCGCTGCGGGCGTCGGTCAATGCCAGCAGGGCGCAGATCCAGGACATCTCGCGCAAAGAGTTCAAGCTGCGTGAGTTGCAGCGCGACGTGGACAGTAACCGTTCGCTCTACGACACCTTCGTCACCCGCTTGCGCGAGACCACGGCTACCGCCGATATTGGTTCGAGCAATGCGCGCATCGTTGACAAGGCCCTGGCGCCCTTGCAGCCCAACACACCGGGCAAGTCGCTGATTCTTTCGATTGTCGCGCTGTTCGCCCTCGGTCTGGGTTGCGCCCTGACGTTGCTGCGCGACTCGATGAAAAACACCTTCAGGTACAGCGACGACGTGGAGAACAAGCTGCGTTTGCCGGTGCTGGGTACGGTGCCGCTGCTGCCAAAAAAAAGCCGCGCGCGTATTGCCCGGCAATTCGAGCGCAACGACAACGCGGCCTTCAACGAAGCTATTCGAACCGTACGTACCGGCGTGATGCTCAGCGACATCGAGGACCGACGCCGGATCGTGGTCATTACCTCGTCGGTCCCGGGCGAAGGTAAAAGCGCGATTGCCGTCAACCTGGCCTTCGCCCTGGGGCGGCTGGAGCGGGTGCTGTTGATTGAAGCCGATCTGCGACGGCCGACCCTGGCCCGAAGCCTGGGTCTGAGTAATGACCAGATCGGGCTGGCGAACCTGATCGGCGGCAGCTACCGCAGTGAAGACTGCATCCAGCGTATCGGCGACCTGGACGTCCTGCCGGCCGGCGAGGTGCCGTCCAACCCCCTTGAACTGTTGGCATCCCCACGGTTCAGCAGTTTTCTGGAGTGGGCCAAACAGCATTACGACCGCGTGATCATTGATTCGCCTGCCAGCGAGTCGGTCAGCGATGCCGCGTTGCTGTGTGCGCTGGCCGATGCCGTCCTCTACGTCGTCAAGTCAGACAGCACCGCCGCGCCACTGGTGCAGCGTGGTGTGGGGCAATTATTGCGTCACGGCGCACCGGTCACTGGCGTGGTCCTCAATCAGGTTTCCGCCTTCAACGCGCGTCATGGTTACCAGGGCTACTACGGCTATTTGCGGGGTGAGGCGAACCAGTAAGGGCGGCAGCGCTCGTCGCTTCACGAATTCATCAGCTCACGCCTGGGCGAGGACTTACAGGCAATGCGGCGATCACTTGGGAGTTTCACCATGCTTGCTCGACGCCTCCACCCTTCAGTCAATCGACGCGGCCTGACGTTCTGGGGCCAATGGCTGTGCGCCACGACGTTATCCAGCCTTACCGTCTGCTTTCTGGTGTTCAATCAGTTCGGCCAGATTTCCGCCGAATACCGGGTGTTGATGTTATTGGGTGTACTCGGTTCGGTCCCGATCTACAGCCTGTTGCATGTGTACCACAAGCGTTACGGCTACGGCCTTGGCCTGTTGCGCCTGCTGGCGGGCTGGTCGGTGCTCATGGGGGCGCTCTATGTCGTACTGCTTGTCTTCCTGGGTTATGCCGACCTTGATTGGGGGCTGCTGGCCAAAGTCGCCATGCTCGGCTTTCTCGCACAGGGCTGCACGTATCTGCCGTTACGCTACCTGATGTACCTGCATTCGCGCTGGCTGCGTTTCGAGCGTACGGCAGTGATCATCGGCACCTGTCCGCTGGCTTACTCGCTGGCCATGCAACTGCTCCATCGCGTACCGGTGTTGGGGCTGGTCTCGGTCGAAGACGGCACCGATACAGACGCCCATACCGACACCGAGCAGGCTATCGGCCAGTTGCCGGTGCTGTGTGCGTTGCCCGGGCTGCGTGACCTGGTGCTGCGTGACAAGGTTCGCCGGGTGTACATCGCCTTGCCGCTGAACAGGGCAGCGCAGATCGAAGCGATCTACCTGGACCTGCTCGACCTTAACGTGGACGTGGTCTGGGTGCCGGACTTCAGCAGCATGATGCTGCTCAATCAATCGGTTTCGCAGATCGAGCAGTTTCCCGCGATCTACCTCAACGAAACGCCCCTGAGCTCGCACCCGGCATCGGCCCTGGGCAAGGAGATATTTGACCGGAGCCTGGCGTTGATCGCTTTGATCATCTTGTCTCCGGTGATGCTGGCGGCGGCGATTGCGGTGAAGCTGTCGTCCCCTGGCCCTGTGTTTTTCCGCCAGCCGCGCCATGGCTGTAATGGGCTGGTGATCCTGGTCTGGAAGTTTCGCTCCATGCGTCAGCACGATGACACAGGCGTCACCCAGGCCACGTTGGGGGACCCGCGCATCACCCGGGTAGGTGCGTTTTTACGGCGCAGCTCAATGGATGAACTGCCGCAGTTGATCAACGTGCTGCGCGGCGAAATGGCGATGGTCGGGCCGCGGCCTCATGCGGTGGCCCATAACCAGTATTACGGAGACAAGATCCTGGCTTACATGGCCCGGCACCGGATCAAGCCCGGTATCACTGGCCTGGCCCAGATCAGCGGCTTTCGGGGCGAGACCGAGACGCTGGAAAAGATGCAGCAGCGTATCGAAAAAGACCTGGACTACATCAACCACTGGTCCCTGTGGCTGGACATAAAGATCCTGGTCAGAACGCCTTTTACCCTGTTTTCGCGAAACACCTACTGAACGGCTTTGAATAAAGATGGAGAGCCGCATGTCAGACCCTGAACTGAGCGCCGCCTCATCCCGCAGCCGTGGCGCGGGATGGCGCAACGCATTGCAGCAGTTGTACCAGGGGCGCCTGGTGCGAAATATCCTGACCACGATTTCCGGCAGTGCCGGGGCGCAGGCCATCAACCTGGCGCTGATCCCGGTGATCATGCGCATCTACGGCCCGGACGCATTCGGGGTGGTCGGCACCTTCCAGAGCCTGAGCATCATCCTCATACCCTGGTGCGCGTTGACGTTCCCCATGGCGATCGTGCTGCCGTTGCGCGACAACGATGCCCGTGGCTTGATCAAGTTGTCACTGTTGATGGCGACGATCATTTGCAGTGCCGCAGCCGTGTTGCTTTACGGTTATGGGGCGCAGTTTGCCGGGACGTTGGGCATCGACATTCTGACGCCTTACCTGATGCTGCTGCCCATCGTGATGTTCAGCTCCGCCGTGCTGGAAATTACCCAGCAATGGCTCTATCGCAACCAGCGCTTCAGCCTGACAGCCCGGGCCGCGACGTTGCATGCACTGCTCTACAACGCCACCCGCAGCCTGGCGGGGCTGGTGCAGTCATCGGCCCCGGTGCTGATGGTGACCAGCGCGCTGTACTACGTCATTCACAGTGCCTTGTTGCTGGTGGGGATCCGTTGGCAGCAGGGGAGTGGGGCTGCTCTGGTCGATGCTCAGACGCCTCGGGAACCGCGCAAAAGCCTGCGACAACTGGCAGCCGAGTACCGCGATTTCCCGGTGTATCGCGCGCCTCAGGTCTTGATCAATGCACTGTCGGTGCACATGCCGACGCTGGTGCTGGCGTCGGCATTTGGCGCGGTGCCCGCCGGTTTCTTCGCGCTTTGCCTGCAGGTGTTGGCGATGCCAAGCAACTTCATCGGCAAGGCGGTGGGCAGCGTTTACTACCCGCGCATTACCCAGGCGATTCACGCCCGCGAACCGGTGACCCGCTTGCTGGTGCGCGGCGTCGCGGGCATGGCGCTGGCCGGGCTGGTGCCGTTCGCCACCCTGGCTATCGCCGGGCCTTGGTTGTTTGGTTTCGCCTTTGGCGCGCAATGGCAGCCGGCAGGCGAATACGCACGCTGGCTGGCGATTTCCGAGTTTGCCGGGTTTATCGGTGGGCCTTGTCTGGTCGCCGTCCCGGCGCTGGCGTTGCAGCGAGGGTTTCTGCTCTTCGAAATCATCAGCACGGGCTTGCGGGTAGGTGCGGTGTTGACTGGTGCTTTTGTTTTCATGGACGCATTGGCTGTGGTCAAGGCCTTCGCTGCGGCGAACGTAATGATCAACGTGTCGATGATCATGATTGTCGTGTTCGAGGGGCACCGCTGGTATCGGCGGCAAGCCTCTGAGCAACCCCAGGTTTCAGTTCCTCCCGGATTTTGAATGAGCAGGTACCGACGATATGGAAAGAAAACGCGCATTGGTCACAGGGATCACTGGCCAGGACGGTTCCTACCTGGCTGAACTGTTATTGGAAAAGGGCTACGAGGTGCATGGCATCAAGCGTCGTGCCTCGTCTTCCAATACTCAACGCATCGACCACCTGTCACAGAACCCGGAATGGAGTGACAGTTTTTTCCTGTACGACGGTGACCTGGCCGATACGTCCAGCGTGACCCACATCGTGAACCATGTGCAGCCCGATGAGGTGTACAACCTCGGGGCACAGTCCCACGTGGGGGTCAGTTTCGAGTTGCCGGAATACACCGCCGATATCGACGGGGTCGGCACGGTGCGGCTGCTGGCGGCCATTCGCGAGTTGGGGCTGGCCGACAAAACCCGCTTTTATCAGGCCTCCACGTCCGAGCTCTACGGGTTGGTGCAACATGTGCCGCAAACCGAGGCGACGCCGTTTCATCCCCGTTCGCCGTACGCGGTGGCCAAGCTCTACGCCTACTGGATCACGGTCAATTACCGTGAGTCCTATGGCATGTATGCCTGCAACGGGATCCTCTTCAACCACGAATCGCCCCGGCGCGGTGAAACCTTCGTCACCCGCAAGATCACCCTCGGGCTGGCCGCTATCGCACTGGGGCTTGAGTCTTGCCTGCACATGGGCAACCTGGATGCGCGGCGTGACTGGGGCCACGCCCGGGACTACGTGCGCATGCAATGGATGATGCTGCAGCAGGCGAAACCGGACGATTTTGTGATCGCTACCGGGCTGCAGCATTCGGTTCGTGAGTTCATTGTCTGGTCGGCTGGCGCAGTGGGCGTGCAGTTACGGTTCGAAGGTGAAGGGATTCATGAGCGGGGGGTGGTGTCTGCGGTCGAGGGTGATCTGGCGCCCGGCGTCAAGGTAGGGGATGTGATTGTGCAGGTGGATGCGCGGTACTTCCGGCCTGCCGAAGTCAGGTCGTTGCTGGGGGATCCGACCAAGGCGCGGCTGAAACTGGGCTGGGTCCCGGAGATCAGCGCCCAGGCGCTGTGCGCCGAGATGATGCGCGAAGATCTTCATGCAGCACAGCGCAGGGTCTTGCTCAAGGCTGCCGAACAGAATGAAACCTGAGGCACCGTCCAGCATGTTCTCTGCCGCCCCGGCAATCCGTCTTGAGGTATTCACCATGAATCCTGCAAAGGTGTGCGCGATCATTCTCAACTGGAACGGTGCCGAACAGACGATCCATTGCATTCGTGCACTGGAGGCTTGTTGCGCGATCCCCGTGGTCATCATCGACAACGACTCGCGGCCCGATGATTACCAGAAACTGCTCGGCTACATGGCAGGGCAGGACCCGGACCAGTCGCTGATCACAACCCAGGAAGAGGTCGCCCAGCAGACCGGCCAATATGCGCGATGCCTGATCAGCAACAACGGTAATCATGGTTATGCAGGTGGCAATAACGTCGGTATCGATTACGCGTACCGGGCCGGGTATGACTATTTCTGGATTCTGAACAACGACATCACGGTCGAGGCGGGCGCCCTGGAAGCGCTGCTGGAAACGATGTACAGCGACCCGTTTTGCGGGTTCAGCGCCTCGGTGCTGGTGTATGCCGATAACCCGGAAAATGTGCAATGCATCGGTGGCGGCACCGTCTACCCATGGCTGGGCAAGACGCGCTTGATGGGCAAGAACCTGGACCGCTCGCAAGTGGACCATACCCTGTGGCCCAAGCCGGATTACCTGATGGGCGCATCGATGCTGGTCTCGCGAGACGTCATCGACCGTGTGGGCCTGATGGACGAGCGTTACTTCATGTACTCCGAAGAGGTGGACTGGCAACGTCGGGCGGCCGCCGAAGGCATTGGTCTGCAGGTATCGCTGCGCAGTTTTGCGCGCCATGGGGATAGTGGCAGCACCCGGGGCAGGAGCTATATGTATCACTTCTACCGAAACCGGGCGGCGATCATGTACAACCGAAAATTCCACTCCATGGCCTGCTGCATTGTGTCGTCCCTGGCATTGGCGGCGATCACAGTGCTGCAAAACAGTCGAAGCCTGAAGAACATCCGCTATGGCCTCAAGGGCATCAGTGACGGCTTGCTGTTTTCCTGGCGCTGATGAAGTTATGCCCACATCCCGTGGTTGATTGACGAAGGAGTTGCGCCGTGATCAGGACACTCTTTTCTTATCGAACCCTGTTTTTCCTGCTGCTGTTTCTAAACTCGACATGCCTGTTTCTGACCGACAACAAAAAAGCCGGGCTGCCCTGGCTGCGTGAGCTATTCATTGTTGCGGTTGTGGTGTGCGGGCTGTCCCTGTTGTTGGTCTGGAAGCGCGCCCATCAGTCGCGGGCCAGCCTGTGGGTGTTGTGTTTCGGGTTGCTGCTGCCGGTGTTGTCGGCGCTGTTGGCCAACGTCAAGTTCGGGCAGCCCCTGACATTCGGTTTGCTGGAGGAGCGCCGCAGTTTTCTCTACCTGCTGTTTTTCCCGGCCTGGTATTTGATGATCAAGGCGCGGGTCACCCAGGAGGAGCTGGAGCGGTTCTTTCTGATTTCCGGGATAGCCTGTGCCGTGATCGGGTACCTGTATTACTTCGGCGTGGTCCCCGAGAACCGTGACATTCCCTTTACCGTCGATGAGAAGGACTACGGGCTCAACCCCCTGCGCCCCAATCGCTTCAGCATTGGCGGGCCTTACGTCAGTGCCTGCGCCTTCATGCTGATGTACCGCCTCAAGCGGCGTTTTTCCTGGCCGACCGTTTTGACCCTGCTGCTATTTGCCTCTTACTTGTGGCTGGTCATCCAGACCCGTAACACCATGGTGATCTGGGCATTGGCGGGGGTGTGGATTTTCCGCAGCCGACTGGGCGCCTTGCTCAAGCTGGGCTTCGCCGTGGTGAGCATTCTGCTGGTGGCGTACTTCATCGTGCCGGGCTTCTTTGCCGAACAATATGTGCGCTTCAATGCGCTGCTGTTTGAAGCCACGGCGCAAGGCGGGGTACGCAGCACCACCTCGGAGATCGTTCTGCAGGAGGTAGCGCGCAACTACTACATCGGCATGGGCGCCTTGTCGTTGCAATGGCAGAACGGCTTTGAACGGCTCTATAACGCGTATTTCTATTTGTCCGACGTGGGCCTGCTGGGCGTGCTTTACCGCTACGGTTTTCTCACGCCGATCATTGCGCTGATCTACTACGTGGGTTATTGGCGAATCATGCGCCGTTGCCACAACAAGGGTGATCTGCTGAGCGCGCTGCAACTGGACTTTTGTTTCAACGCCATCAACTTCTTTCTTTCCACCTCGATCATGTATGGCGGCGACATGGCCGGTATTGCCATTGCCAGCTTCGTCTATTTCGCCCGGGTGTCAGTGGTGGCCAATGGGGCTGAAGACTCAAGCAACCTGCATCGACCCAAATCCACGGTACAAGGAGCCAACCTGTTGGCGAGGCGGCGTACCTGACACACCGCATCAAGCCTTCTCGCCAACAAGTTGGCTCCCTACATAACGCATAAGGTCAATTGCGCGGGGCAGCAGGGCCATAATCGGTGCACTGCGGTGCCTCCAGGTATTTGGAAAGCACCTGCCATTGTGGACGGTCGCGACCGTTCCTGGGTTCGACGGCCAGTTTGTAGTCGCCCCAGAACTCTCCGGCAGACCAATACACCAAGGGCACGCAATGACGGCGCAGGTAACCGAGTAAACGATCAGTGGCTTCCAGCCAGCGCGGATCGTCGTCGGGAAAACCCATTTCGCCGATCTGCCCGCGGCGGCCATGCTGCTTCAACCACTGGATAAAAGGCCTGACGCGTTTGACTGCGACGTCAGGGTCGATGCGCATGTCCCTGGTTTTTCGGTATTCACCACCACCGTCTTCGTCCATGTACAGGTGCGCAGAAAACACCAGGTTATCGGCCGGGTCGTTCAGGGCCAGCAGGCCATCGTTGAACTGCGGCCAGCGTGCAGCACTGGACCACGAGCGGCCTTCGACAATGATCAATCGGCGCGGGTCCACGGTGCGAATGGCATCGATCCCGGCCTGTGCCACTTCAGGCCAACGGGCATCGGACTCGTCATGGGGCTCGTTCATCAAGTCATAGGCATACAACGCCGGTGCGGTGTTCCAGCGCTTTGCGATGCGCAGCATCAACTGGCGATAGTCAGCGATGCGCACCTCGGGGCTGCCGATCACCTTGCCTCTGTAGCGCCCATAGTTGTGTACATCGAGGATCACCTCGACGCCTTCACGTTCGGCCTGGTCAAGCATTTTGTCCACCAGCCCTGCGTAGGTGTGATCCAGTTCGCCACCCAGCTCGGGCTGCAGGCGCTCCCAGAGCATGGGAAACCGTACCGTGCGGATGCCCCTGGCTTTCCAGTGGGCGAAAAAGCCGTCACGGGGGAAAAAGTAGTGGGTGCCGTTTTCCCCCGGCAAGACCTCACCCGAGAATTCTGCCCCCGAGGCATTGATCAGCACCATCGGCAACGGCTCGGCCTGCACCTGGCCGGGCAGCCCGTGAATCAACGTCAGTGACACACCGGTCAGTATCCATCTGCACAACCAGCCCCTTGCTCCTGGGGCTGAGCAGTGGTGCGCGCAATTTTTCATCAGAAGGAACCCGCCCCATGAAAGTGTTTGATATCGACTTCTATTGCGGACGGCAGCGAGAACTCATCGAGGAGCTGATCGTCTTCAGTGGCGCACCTTTCAGATATTTGGTGACCGCCAATGTCAACCACCTTGTGTTACTGGAGCATGACGCTGGTTTTCGCGAGGCGTATCAGCATGCTGCTCATCGGATATGCGACAGCCGTGTATTGTTCCCCCTGTTGAAACATTTCAAGGTCGGCGTTGCGGAGCCGATTCCCGGCAGCACCTTGACCCGCTCAATGATGCACATCGCCCAGGACCGTCATTGGCCGGTTACGGTTCTGGGGTGCGAGGATGACGTGGTTGCTGCGCTGAAACTCTACTATCCCGCCATCACATTTTTTCATTACAACCCACCCATGGGGTTCATCAACGACCCGCTGGAGGTCGACCGCTGCGTGACGTTCATCCAGCAGCATCCCCAGCGCATGACGGTCTTTTCAACAGGCTCGCCCCGCCAGGAAATCCTCGCCCGCGAAGTGCTGGCGCGGGGTGGCGCAAGAGGGGTCGGTTTGTGTGTGGGGGCGTCGTTGTTGTTCTTGTCCGGCAAGGTCAAGCGCGCGCCGCTGTGGGTCCAGCACCTGTCACTGGAGTGGCTGCACAGGCTCTGCACCGAGCCCCGGCGCCTGGCCCTGCGTTACGCGGTCGATGCCTACCGGATACTGCCCATCATCGTGCGGCAGTTCCGGAATCAGCGTAAAGGTGGTGTGGGGTGAGTGTAGAAGGTTTGTTGTGCTTTGCATTTGCTGTTACATGCGCTCCAACAAAGGCCCCTGACGGTTTACACCGCAGGGGCTTTTTTTTGCCCTCGATCCTAGCAAGGCAGTCGCAAACCGGTACACCCGCAATCATGACCCTAACTGAACGAGTCAATATCCAAAGGACCAAAGGGAGTGCTCGGGACGCGCTCACCCATGATTGCCAATAGCGCATGCTCATCGCTCAACACTTCTGGGGGCGTCATCGCCAGTTGTTCGGGGGCCGTGTTGACGTCGTGTGCCTTCCAGCGGGGCAGGGTTTGTGTCAGCAATTGCGGGTGGTCCGCTACGCTGCCGTAGACACCCGCCTTGCTGGCAGCTTTATAACGCAGTTCGACCAGGCGAAGCCGTGTCGTTTGCAGCTTGTACATCTCGGTACGCAGCGCTTCGTACTCTCGCTCATGGGCGCGTAAATAAGCATCCGAGTGGTTTTCACGGTACACCGTTTCTAGCTGCTTTTTCATTCGTTGAAGGGCGTTATCAATCCAGTCGAATTCGCGCTGGGTCACCAGTTCCCGCTTGAATGCTTGCGACTCCTGCCAACGGCGCAGCGTGGCCCAGCTGTTGGGCACGTAGCCCCCGACCATCAAGTGGTTGAGTACGTAGAACGCAGGTTCAAAGGCCCTGCCGGTAGGTAGCCCGTTTTTGTGCTGGAGTATTTCGCTGCAGGCATTGTTGGCAATGCTGTCGCAGCCGGGTTGCCAGAGGATTGACGACTGGTGACCATCCTCGAATCTCACCGGCATGAAGTGATGCAACGTGCCGTGGTGCGCATAAGGCGCGCCGCTGAGGTTACTCACCCCGGCCATGAAGATCGAAATACCCAGTGGCGCGTTGACAAAGCTGACAGCCAGGCCCGTGCCGAAGACCTTCGGTTTGGTGTCCATGCCGGTCCCCGGCACGCTCGGTATCGGGTCGTTGTGGTTGACCATGCGGTGATGGGGCAACTCAGCGGCACCATCTACGAAGGTCTGGTCCGCGGCACGAGGAGCGCCATAGGTGTAGAGCACAATGTCCGCTGCATATCTTTTGTTGCGCCGCAGCATTTCAGCCAATAACAACGCAATGGCGCCACCCAGGCTATGGCCGGTGATCACCAGTTTTTGCCCGCTGTAAAACTTGTCCAGGTAGTTGACAGCGAAGTCCCGAACCACCTTTGCGGCACGATAAAAGCCGTGATGTGCCTGTCCGATACCATCCTCTTCCGCAACAGGAACCTGTTGTGCATCGATATCCGTCAGGAGATCCCACGGTTGCTCACTGGTGCCTCGCACGGCAATCAGAATCAGCTCATCGTTGTGGGTGATAAAGGCCTGGCTGTCCGTCTTCTCTTTTTTGTCAGAGTCATCAAGGAAGTGAATCCTGGCCGGGTTTTCCTGGGCATCGCCCAGTGACGGGTCATTCACCTTCGGGTACAGCTCAGGGTCGAACGGCACGATTTCCAGACGCTGGGAGTACGGCACGTCTTCATACAGCGGGTAATACGGCTTCTCCGGTTTCTGACCCGCGTCCACCTGCCAGATCTCATCGGCCCTGGCCAAGGCGTCCCCGAACCAGTTGCCACTGCTGGGCTGTAACGGAAAGGTCACCGCTTGGGCATTCACCGGTTGCTTGTCAGGGTGCTGACCAAACGGGGTGTAACTCAGGGTCGCCATTAACGCCAACTGGTACAGGTTGAGCGCACAAAACTCATTGCCAGTCGAGAACAGGGGACGCAGAGCCCGCAGCGGACGCACCTCCAAGACGTGGTGCTGGTTGGGCAACAACGGTATGCCAAAGCGTTTGGCCAGCTCAGGCAGGTAGCCGAGCTGGCCCTTGACGGGCAGCGGTCGAAACAGTTTGAACACGTGAAACCTGGGCGCAAAGTTGCGCGGGGCGATGGGGGGCAGGTGCGTCACATGCTCCACCAGTTCACTGACCTCAACCTGGTAAAAGGCGCCGGTCTCGGCCTTGTCTTGCGCTGGGTTGCTCTGGGTCCGAAGGCCGGTAGCGTGGAAGAAACGGGTTTTTTCGGCACGTACTTGCAGTTCGGTGATGGGCAGCGGGTAATGATCTCTGTTTTGCAAACGCTCGTAGGTCTTTTCGCCTCCTTGGTAAGCCTGATTCAGCCGGAGTTCGACGGGGCCGCAGTAGTGATTGTTCACCTTGCCGGAGCCCGTGGAATCCAGCCTGCCGGTGTAGATGATGTCTTCATAATCGATGAGCTGATAGGTCAATCCGGCATAGGGCTGGCCGTCTCCAAACTCGTCCACCAATTGAAAGCTGGTCGAATGTTCGCGCAAGGGGCAAGCGAGCTTATCCCCGGACATAAATGGCCTGTCACGCTCTGCCAGTTCAAAGATCATGGGGTCACCTCCTTGTTTTCGGTGCAGCCGGGGTAAATAGTGCAGGTGTCACGCCCGTCCGGCATTCTGAACGTGCTGAAGTTTTTATAATTGCCATAACAAAATGCGTGCTGATCTTCAAAACCCTTGCCCATGCAGCGTTTCCAGCCACCTGGCACCTTGACCCAGGTATCACCCATATAGGGCTCTTCCTCATCAGCCAACCTGATCTTCAATCGCACGGTTTTACCCGGTAACTGATCCAGGGTGTATGCCGCAAACGGATGGCCCCGGGTCAGGTTGCCTTGGGCATCGGTGTCTTTGCAGTCGAGGATTTTTGTGATGTAGCGCTTGGGTCCAATCGTGCGAAATAACCACTGGCACTGCCCGTAAAAACTCGCTTTCGCCAGCGGTAGTGAAGGTCTCCTTATCGCGGTCATCCAGTTCATGGCGAACTGCGACTTGTCCAAAATCAGTGCCAAAGTCAGTCGTGCCTTTTCCGTATTTCGCGTAGATATTCAGCTCCACCCGGTACAACACCAGCTCGCAGCCTTTACTGGT
>Ga0209855_1000003_pt1 | contig 173982 bp, 159 predicted proteins | sample OrgsoiDNA_201063_FD_185811 | JGI IMG/M metagenome (GOLD analysis project Ga0209855, IMG submission 185811) | Permafrost soil microbial communities from the Arctic, to analyse light accelerated degradation of dissolved organic matter (DOM) -... | ecosystem: Environmental > Terrestrial > Soil >...
TACAAACAAGGTCAGGAGCAAATCCTGCCTTCAGGAGTGGTCGGTCTCCCCCAGAACACATCTCTTTGGTGACAACCCCACGAGCATAACGGCTCTCGCAAGGGTGTGGTGAGAACATACAAGGAGTGAGCTTGCTCGCGATGGCGTCAGTCCTGAGACATCGTAGGTGCCTGACCCACCGCCATCGCTGGCAAGCACACTCCTACGGGGTTTGATGTACGCCCCCTTACATCCCCAACGCCTTCAACCGCCGATACAGCGTGCGCTCGCTCAGGCCCAGCTCTTTGGCAAGGTCGCTGCGTGAACCTTCGAAGGTGTGCAGCGCGTGGGCCAGGTCTTCCAGGTCATTGCGCCTTGTGCCACGCACGCAGGCACCGAGGGGCGTATGGCCGCGAACCTCGGCGGGCAAGTCCTCGGCGCGAATAAGCCCGTCGTCGCTGAACAACCGCGCCCGCTCCAGAATGTTGCGTAACTCTCGGATGTTGCCCGGGTAGCTGTAGGCACTCAGCAGTTTCATCGCCTGCGGATCGACCCGTGGCATGGCCCTCGGTGCCAGCCGTTGGAGGAGCGTTTCGATCAGCAACGGCAGGTCTTCACTGCGCTCACGCAATGACGGCAAGCGGATGGGGAAGGCGCTGATGCGGTAGAACAGGTCCTGACGGAAGGTGCCTGCGGCCACCATGTCCTTAAGGGGTTTGTGGGTGGCGACCACCAGACGAAAATCCGAGTGCACAGTCCGCAGGCTGCCCACGGGCCGAAAGCTGCCGGACTCGATCAGGCGCAGCAGCTTGACCTGCATCGCCAGCGGCACCTCGCCGATTTCATCCAGAAACAACGTCCCGCCATGGGCCGCTTCGGCCAGCCCCGTCTTGCGCTGTACTGCGCCAGTGAATGCGCCCTTCTCGTAGCCGAACAGTTCACTTTCAAACAGCGACTCCGTCAGGCCCGTGCAATCGACCACCACCAACGGACCACTGGCCCGAGGGCTGCTGGAGTGCAGCGCGCCGGCGAACAACTCCTTGCCCGTGCCCGACTCGCCCTGAAGCAGCACCGGGATCTGCGAAGGTGCCGCCCGCTGCAAGGCGGTCAAGGCTTCATTGAACGCCGCCGAACGCCCCACCAGCCCTTTGTGCTGAGGCTGGGCCGCAGCAGCCGTGACCGTGTTCAAGCGCTCGACATAGGCGAAGATATTGCCGCGGTCATCGAGGATCGGGCGCAACTCGACATCAACATGCTCAGGGCCGCGAGGCGTATGGTGGATGTGCAGCACCCGCTCCGAGACCTTGGTCTGGTAGGCCTTGCGCATCGGGCAATGCTCACCGGCCTGATCACAGGGCACCGCGTACTGGTGCGAGACCTGATGACATTTGGCACCGACATGGGCCTTGCCCTCGACCCCGAACTGGCGCTGATACGCCGGGTTGGCTGCAATGATGTTGTAGTCGGTGTCCAGAACGATCGTGGGCTGGGCGTCGTGCCCCAGATAGGAGATCAGCGCCTGCATATCGAAGCCGGGAAATGTAGCGGGTGAATTGGGCATATCGCCTCCTGAACGCCGGGAATGAGATTAACCCGGCGCCTGCCCTCTCTGCCACTTTCTGTCAACGACTGCCAAAACGGCTGCCAAATTGGCAGTCAGGTGATCATCCAGCTTCGAAACAAGACAATAAAATTGTTATTTATCAGATAGTTACCAAAAATAATCCGCTGGCATGCTTATTGACCCTAAAAGACATCCTTTCTTCTGGAGTACCTGATGATCATCGGAGACACACTGTATCTGGAAGCCTTTTTCGATACCCAGACCTCGACCCTCAGTTACCTGGTCATGGACCGAACCACCCTTCAATGCGCCCTGATCGACAGCGTGCTGGACTACGACCCCAAGTCAGGCCACACCAGCACCGCGTCGGCTGACCGCATGATTGCCAGGGTCAGGGAACTGCAGGCCACGGTTGAATGGATTCTGGAAACCCACGTCCATGCCGACCATATTTCAGCCGCGGCCTATTTGAAGGATCAACTCGGCGGCCAGGTCGCCATTGGTAGCCAGATCACGGTTGTGCAGAAGGTATTCGGCGAGCTGTTCAACACCGGCGACGATTGCGCCCGCGACGGCAGCCAGTTCGACCGGCTGCTGGATGACGCTTCGACCTTCACCATCGGTTCGCTGCGCGCCCGGGCCATGCACACGCCAGGGCATACACCTGCCTGCATGACCTACATCGTGGAAGTGAACGGCGAAACCATCGCGTTTGTGGGTGACACCTTGTTTACGCCGGACTACGGCACAGCGCGTTGCGACTTCCCGGGCGCCGATGCGCGCACGCTGTATCGCTCGATCCGCAAGATCCTCGCCTTGCCACCCCAGACGAAACTGTTCCTGTGCCACGACTACATGCCCGAAGGCCGGGACATGATCTGCATGACCACCGTCGCCGAGCAGCGTGCCCACAATATCCACATCCACCAGGGCGTAGAGGAGGACGCGTTCGTCACGATGCGCGAAACCCGGGACGCCACCCTGGACATGCCAGCGCTGATCCTGCCGTCGGTGCAGATCAACATGCGCAGCGGTCATCTGCCGGAGCCCGAAGCCAACGGCATCCGCTATCTCAAAATCCCTCTCAACGCCCTGTGAGTCCGATCATGTCTTCTGCAGTCCATGCTCATCACCCGATCCTCATCGTTGGCGGCGGCGCGGCCGGTATTGCCACAGCCGCCAGCCTGCTGGCCCGCGACGCGACGCTGGACATTGCGATCCTCGACCCTGCCGATACCCATTACTACCAGCCCGGCTGGACGATGGTCGGGGCCGGGGTTTTCACGCCTGAATCCACCGCCCGCCCGATGGCCTCGCTGATCCCCAAAAATGCGAAGTGGATCAAAGCCGCCGTGGCAACCTTCGAACCACCGTCCAACACCCTGGTGCTGGAAGACGGCCGCCGGCTCAGCTACGAACAACTGATCGTCTGCCCCGGCCTGAAGCTGGACTGGGCCGCCATCGACGGGCTGGAACAGACCTTGGGGCGCAACTGCGTCACCTCGAACTACCGCTACGACCTGGCGCCCTACACCTGGCAGCTGGTGCAAGGCCTCAAAAACGGCCAGGCGCTGTTCAGTCAGCCACCGATGCCGATCAAATGCGCGGGCGCGCCGCAAAAGGCGTTGTACCTGTCTTGCGATCACTGGCTCAAGGCCGGGCGGCTGCCGAACATCAAGGCACGCTTCTACAACGCCGGTGCCGTGCTGTTCGGTGTCCCTGACTACGTGCCCGCGCTGATGCAGTACATCGACAAATACGCCGTGGACCTGCGGTTCGGGCACAAACTGGTGGCGGTCGACGGTCCCGGCAAGCAGGCAACATTCGTTCGCGCCCTGGCCGATGGCACCAGCGAAACCGTGGTGCAGAACTTCGACATGCTGCATGTGGTGCCGCCGCAGACCGCGCCTGACTTCATCCGCAACAGCCCCCTGGCAGACGCCGCTGGCTGGGTCGATGTCGATCCGCAAACCTTGCGCCATCGTCAGTTCGCCAACATCCACGGCCTGGGTGACGCGACCAATACCAGCAACGCCAAGACCGCCGCCGCAGCGCGCAAGCAGGCGCCGGTGGTAGCGCACAACGTGCTGTCAGCCTTGGGCCGCCTGCAAGGTCGGGCCGGGTATGACGGTTATGGCTCATGCCCGCTGACCGTGGAGCGAGGCAAGATTGTCCTCGCGGAATTCCTCTACGGCGGTAAGGTTGCTCCCAGTTTCCCCGCATGGCTGCTGGAGGGCCGCAAACCGACCCACCTGGCCTGGTACCTCAAAGCACACGCCCTGCCCTTCATCTATTGGCACGGCATGCTCAAGGGCCGCGAGTGGCTCGCGCAGCCCACCCTCATTGCCGAGCCGTCCGCTACATGAACGAACACGCCTTGCTGGGCAGCGGCATGGGCATGATCATCGGCGCGATTCTGGCACTGACCGGTGCCGGTGGCGGCATCCTTGCGGTACCGCTGCTGGTGTTCGGGCTGGGCCTGTCGATTGCTCAAGCTGCCCCGGTCGGGCTGCTGGCCGTAGGGCTAGCAGCGGCTGTCGGCGCACTGCTGGGCCTGCGTCAGGGGATCGTTCGCTATCGTGCGGCGGCGTTTGTGGCTGTCATCGGCCTGCTGATCGTGCCTGTCGGTTCCTGGCTGGCGCATCAACTGCCCAACACGCCGCTGGCGCTGGTGTTCGCCGTCGTACTGGTTTACTCCAGCGTGCGCATGTTCAGAAAAGCCGCTGCGCATCTGCGCCACGGTCAACCGGCACCGCGAGCAGCGATGCTGCCCTGCGTACTCAACCCTTTGCAGGGCCGCCTGCGCTGGACCCTGCCTTGCGCACGGGCGTTGACGGTGACCGGGATGCTTTCGGGCTTCCTGTCCGGCCTGCTTGGGGTCGGCGGTGGGTTCGTGATCATCCCGGCGCTGACCCGCTACACCGATCTGGACATGAAAAGCGTGATCGCCACCTCCCTGGCGGTAATCGCGCTGGTGTCGGCGGGCAGCGTCACCACGGCGGCGCTCACCGGCAGGATGGACTGGGCCATTGGCGCGCCTTTCGCGGCAGGCGCCATCGCCGGGCTGATGGTGGGCCGATACATCGCCCGCTTCCTCAACGGCCCCCGACTCCAGCAGCTGTTCGCCGCAGCCGGGGTAATCGCGGCATTGATGCTGGTGCTCAATGCGCTCGGGTTCATGTACTAAGCCAGTGAGCTGTGTGTCGCCTGCAAGCCCGCCAGCAGCAGGCGTTGATACAACTCCTCTTTCAAGCTTTGGGGTTGCGCCAGCTGCATGCGCTGCAGATGCGCCGGATAAGCCTCGGGCCCCGGCGCATCCAGGGTGGCCTTGCCCAGCTCCAGGATTTCCGTGAGCTTGAATTTGCTCTTGAGCCAGTTCAGCGCACGCAGCAAATCCTTCTCCTCTGCGTTGAAGTCACAACCCAGCGGGTACTCGGGAAACAACAGCGGGAACCGGGCCTGCACCGCCCGTAAACGCTCCGGTGTGTTGCGGGCGAAGCGTGGGGCCAGGCGGAAATCCTTTGGCAGCTTACCGACTTTTTGCGCCTGCTCGATAAGGTCGGCCTGGAAGCGCGAATCGCTGATGTTGAGCATGGCCTCGATCACCTTCGCATCGTTCTTGCCCCGCAAGTCGGCGATGCCGTATTCAGTCACCACGATGTCCCGCAAATGGCGTGGGATGGTGGTATGGCCGTATTCCCAGACAATATTGGAACTGACCTCGCCCCCCGACTCGCGCCAGCTGCGCAGGATCAGAATCGAGCGGGCGTCTTCCAGCGCATGGGCCTGGGCCACGAAGTTGTACTGGCCGCCAACGCCGCTGACCACGCGTCCGTCTTCCAGCTGATCCGCCACGGCAGCCCCCATCAGCGTCGCCTTGAACACGCTGTTGATGAACCGGGCATCCCGACGCTGCAGCCGCTTGAGCTGTTCGTCGCCGTACAGCTCGTTGATGTAGCTGATGGCGGTCATGTTGAACTGCGTCCGCTGGGCCAGGGAAAAGCTGCTCAAACGCTGATAGAAACTGTTGGGCCCCAGAAAAAAACCGCCATGGACCAACACGCCGTCCTGATGGACTGCCGTATCCAGCGTGCCGTCGTTGGCCTGTTGTTGCAGGGCCGGGTCGGCGTAGACCTTACGCCGGATGATGCCTGCGTCAACCAGCACCAGCAGGCCGTTGACGAACATTTCGCTGCAGCCATACAACCCGGTGGCGAACGGCGACACACCGCCTTCGCGCTCGATCAGGGATTGCCAGTTGCGGGTGGCGTCCAGCTCGTCCAGCAGCGCCCGATAACTGTCGTTATCGGCTTGTCGAGCCAGCAACGCGGCCGTCAGGGCATCGCCCATGGAGCCGATGCCGATCTGCAAGGTGCCACCGTCCCGCACCAGGGTGCTGGCGTGCAGGCCAATGAAATGGTCCTGAAAACCCACTGGCATGTTCGGGGTGGAGAACAGCGTGCTGCGTTCTTCCTCGTCCAGCAGCAGATCAAAGGCATCCACATCGATCTCTGCATCCCCCGGCATGTAAGGCAGGTCGGCATGGACCTGGGCCAGCATCAGGATGGTTTCCCCGGCAGCCCGGCGCTTGGCGATCATCGGCAACAGGTCGAGGGTCACATCAGGGTTGCAGCTCAGGCTCAGTTTGCCGGGGCGCTGATCATCACGGGCCACCAGCTGCGCCACAAGGTTCAGGCCATGGGCATTGATGTCGCGGGCGGCGTGGCTGTAGTTGCTGCTGACGTAGTTTTGCTGGGCGGACTTGCTGTTGAGCAGGCTGCCGGGCTGCATGAAAAACTGTTCGACACGAATATTGGGCGCCAGTGTGTCGCGATGCAGCTCGGCCAGAAAGTCCAGCTCGGGGTAATCACCGAACACCCGTTCCAGAAAGGGTTCCAGAAACCTGGCCTGTAACCCCTCCCCCGGCACGGGTCTGCCGAGGCACAGGGCGGTATAGATGGTCAGCCGACGCTGCGGCAATGACTTGATGCGGGCACACAGGGCGTTGACGAAACGATTGGGCTTGCCCAACCCCAGTGGCATGCCCATGTGAATGTGCATCGGTAACTGTGCCAGTACCTGATCGACTGCCTGTTCAATGCTTGTTTCCCGACAGCGGGGCTGCGACATCTGGTCCTCCTGGAACCTCCTTGAATGCAGGTTGGACCGAGCTTAGCGGTTATTTGCTGCAAAGTGGCCGCACGCCAGGCCAGCGTTTGTCTACGCTTGTGGCACTCACCCGGCTGCCGCTTCGCAGTTTCAAGCCATCAGCACTCACCCTTCAGGCTGTGGCGCGACGCGGCACACAAGGTGGCTCAGATGAACGTGACTGCACAGCAACGTATGGGTATCTGGACGACCGCTTCTTCTTCGATCCCGCTGTGCATTGTGTTCAGTTGCTTGTTGTATGCCTACTGGGCCTCGGTGATCGCAGACACCGGAACGCTGGCATTCCTGGGCTCCGACTCTTTTCTGATCGTCGACCGGATCGCGAAAAGCGCAGATCTGGCCTGGTACGATCAGGTCTATCTATCGCAGTTCGGTCTTCAGGGCATCCTTCTGTCGTTGCTGTACAAAGCCTGCAACTATCCAGGGATCACGGCTTTCTCGTTGATCACCGCGCAGGTATTTGCCGCCACCACGGCCGCCATCTACGGCTGCGTTACGCCGCTGATAAAGCGCCACCTCGGCCTGGTAGGTGTCGTTGTTTTCTGGATGACCCTGGCCTTTTCACCCTGGGTCGCCACCTTTTCCCACTCGATCTACTGGGCGTTCTTTTCCATGGCATTGCCAATGGTGTTTTGCGCCTGCGCCGCCGACCGGTTGTTTCAAGGTTCAAGAAGCCGGTGGGGCTTCATCATCGGGCTGGTGCTGCTGATACTGGTCAGGTCGCTGTGTGGCTATGAATACATCACCACCGTGACACTACTGACGTTCGCCGGTTATTTAATCGCGACGCTGGATAAAGAGCGTACGCCCTCGCTGATGCATCTGGTCATGCTGTTCGGCGCCTGCATGGCGGGGTTCTTCCTGGCACTCGCCATCCATTGGGTACAGCTGATCAATATTCCGAACTCGGGTGGCATCGCTTATGTCATCGGCAGGGCCTCCACCCATACCGGCGCGGTGGCGTCTGCGGGCGATGTGGATATCCTGCTGTCCATCCTTCGCAGCCAGCCAGGCAATGAAGCGGTGATCCAGGCGCTGTCCAGCGATCTGGGGGCCCATGAGTTCCTGTTCTTCTTCACCAGTCTCAAACAGTACCTCTTCCTTCCGGCGCTCGCCCTTGGCAGCTATTTCAGCATCATGTTCTGGCCCTTTGCACTGGCCGCCCTGCTGGCTGGCATTTACTCGGTCATGTGCATGATCAAGGACCGCACACTGACGCGGATCACACCTTTTGCGGTCTGGTCGCTGGCGGTCTTCATGACGCTGCTGGCGGTGCTTTCCTGGCAGGTTCTCGCCTGGCGACACATGACGGTCCACTACCACCTCAATGGGCAAATCTTCGCGATGGCCCTCGTACCATTTGCAGCCCTGTGGTTATGGTCGATCCTCAGGTTCTACCTGGGCAGCAACTACACCCGAGCGGAAAACCCTTCCTGGTACTGGGCCCTGTGCGTTGCGCTGCTGTTGATGCTGCTGATCAATCAACAGGGCAAGTCCTCATCCGCCCAGGCGGACACCTTCGTGGACATCAGCACGCCGGGTGGTGCCAATGCAATTGCGTCATCCCTGGATTCGCTGACCACCCGCAAGATAGTGTCCGAAGCCGCAAGGGCACAGAACCTGGACGCCACACAGATCATCGCGCACGGCTGGGCGTTTTCGAAAAACAGCGGCTCGGTGGGGATGGAAGTTCTGGTCGATGGGCGTTCGATACCGGCGTCGGTGACCTATACCCCCAGGCCCGACGTCTTGAACGTAATGCCCGGAGCACCGTTGATGACGGGGTTCGATATCGTGTCGGTGGTGCCGTCAGTAGTCACGGCCGACAGGGTCTCGATCGTTGTGCGCGACCATCATGGAAATCGCAAGGTGATGAAAGTCCCATAACCATCCAGGAACGATCACGAAACCTGTAGGAGCGAATTCATTCGCTCCTACAGGTTTGCTATTGCCGGGGATCTGTTCAGTTGCTTACTTGAGACCCGACATCTTCTGGATTGCGCCCTTGAGCTCGTCGTCCGAGCATTCAGCGCAGGTGCCTTTGGGGGGCATGGCGTTGATGCCGGTGATGGCTTTGGCGAGCAGACCGCTGAGGCCGCCCTGTTCACTGGCGCGCTTGTTCCAGGCATCGGCATCGCCGATCTTCGGTGCATTCAACAGGCCGGTACCGTGGCAGGCGTTGCAGTGTTTGGCAATGACCTGGTCAGGGGTATTGCCGCTGCCTGCCCCACCCACGGCGGCCGTGACTTCCATGCCCGGACATTCCTTGCCCTGAACACAGACCTGGCCGACCGGATCCAGCCGTTTGGAAATATCTTCGGTGGTGGCTTGAGCACCGACTGCCCAAAGGGCCAATGCGGTTGCGACTGCCAGAATCTTATTATTCATGTTCACGCGTTCACCCTCATGGTGGCTAATCATGCCTGCGTGCATCCACGCCATGCAGGCGGTCGCAAGTATAGCGTTCAGCTTGCGATCCGAAACACCCCCTGAAACAGCAGGGTTATTCATCATCAGTTCCTTTACGTCCGGGTGTGCGCTGCCAGCCCCCGCAGTAAGGGCGGCAGCACGCTCCGGCTCAGAAATTCGCGGGTGTGGCTGCGCTGATTAGTCGCGCCGGAACATCGAACGGATTACGGAAACGATGAGGTTTGGTGCTCTCGAAATAGTAGCTGTCGCCAGCCTCAAGCACGAAGGTCTCCAGACCGACGACCAGTTCCAGCCGTCCTTCGACCAGGATGCCGGTCTCTTCGCCCTCATGAACGAGCATTTCGTCGCCCGTGTCGGCGCCAGGCGGGTAGACCTCGGACAGAAACGCAATCGCCCGGCTGGGGTGCGCCTTGCCCACCAGCTTCATGGTCACGGCACCGTCCGATATATCGATCAGCTCGCTGGCCTTGTAAACCACTTGGGTCGGGTTTTCAGGTTCCAGTTCTTCTGAGAAGAACTCGACCATGGACATTGGAATACCGCCCAACACTTTCCTGAGTGAACTGATCGAAGGGCTGACGCTGTTCTTTTCGATCATGGAAATAGTGCTGTTGGTAACGCCCGCTCGCTTGGCGAGTTCGCGTTGGGACAGGCCCTTGAGCTTACGAATGGATTGCAGTCGTTCACCGACGTCCAATATGGGAGTCCTCCTACGGATCAAGTACGGTCGAGATGGCCGTCATGATGGCAACAGCGTTCAGTATTTACAACACTTCGGTCCGTAACCAATACGTAAAGAGACTAGCGGCCTGCAAGGGGTGCAGGCCTTTTGGGGAGAGGGATGCTGCTGATGGCTATCAGGCCCCGGAATAGAGCCTTGGGACCCGACGCAGGTTGCACAGGATCTGATAGGGGATGGTCCCGGCATGGGCGGCGACATCGCTGACCAGCACGTTGCGCCCCCACAACTCGACCCGGCTGCCCAGACCCGCCTGCGGTACGTTCGTCAGGTCCACGCAGAGCATGTCCATGGACACCCGCCCCAGCAACTGGCTCGGCTGACCGTCGATCCGGACGGGCGTACCGGTCGGAGCCTGCCGTGGATAACCATCGGCATACCCCATCGCCACCACCCCGACCCGGGTCGGACGCTCGGTGACGAACTTCGCGCCATACCCCACCGGTTCCCCGGCTGGCAGCTCACGCACGCAAATGACCTTGGACTCCAGAGTCATCACCGGTTGCAAGTGATCTGCCAGCGCGTGGGGCTGATCGAAGGGAGTCGCGCCATAGAGCATGATGCCGGGGCGCACCCAGTCGCTGGGGATGTTCGGCCAACCGAGCACCGCAGGCGAGTTGCGCAGGCTGATCTGCGCCGACAAGCCTTTGCGGGCAGCCTCGAAGACAGCCAACTGCTCGTCGCTACGAGGACAATCCAGCTCGTCAGCACGGGCGAAATGGCTCATCAGGACGATCTTCGCCACTTTGCCGCTGGCCAGCAGACGTTGGTACGCGCCTTGATAATCAGCCGGATGCAGACCGACGCGGTGCATGCCCGAGTCCAGCTTGAGCCAGACGTTGAGCGGTTTGGCGACCGGCGTTTGTTCGATGGCATCGAGTTGCCACAGCGAATGCACCACACACCAGAAATCATGCTCGACGATCAGGGCCAGCTCATCGGCCTCGAAAAAGCCCTCCAGCAGCAGGATAGGCCCGCGAATACCGGCATGACGCAACTCCAGCGCCTCTTCGATACAGGCCACGGCAAAACCGTCGGCCTCGGCTTGCAGCGCCTGGGCGCATTGCACCGCGCCATGCCCATAGGCATCGGCCTTGAGCACCGCCAGCGCCTTCGCGCCAGCGGTTTCACGAGCCAGTCGGTAGTTGTGGCGCAAGGCCTGGAGATCAATGAGGGCGCGAGCAGGACGCATGGGCAAGGCTTCTGATGGGGAAATGAGTTTCCGAATACACCGCCCCCTGTAGGGCTGCGTGCGGTCTTCAATAAATTTGTGTTCTTACGGCAACGCGGCAACCACGGACAGCTCAACCAGGATTTCCGGCTCGCAGAGCCTGGACTCAACCGTCGCCCGCGCCGGAGCGACGCCTTTTGGCAACCACTTGTCCCAGACGCTGTTCATGCCGGCGAAGTGGGCGTCGATGTCCTTGAGGTAGATCGTCACTGACAGGATACGGTTCTTGTCGGTGCCGGCCAGGTCCAGCAAACGCTCGATATTGCCGAGGGTCTCGCGGGTCTGTTGCTCGATGCCGCCAGCCAGGTTATTACCCACCTGCCCCGCCAGATAGACGGTGCCATTGTGGACGACGATCTGGCTCATGCGCTCATTGGTGAGCTGGCGCTGGATTGACATGTTTTGCGATCTCCTTGGTACTGCCATAACGAGAAATATCGAGGCCTTCAGCGCTGATCTGCGGTGTTTTGCGGGCGATCAGATCAGCCAGCAAACGACCCGAGCCGCACGCCATGGTCCAGCCCAGTGTGCCGTGACCGGTATTGAGGAACAGATTGCTGAACGGCGTCGCACCCACGATGGGCGTGCCGTCCGGCGTGGTCGGACGCAAACCGGTCCAGAAACTGGCCTCGGTCAGGTTGCCGCCGTGAGGATAAAGGTCGCCGACGACCATCTCCAGCGTTTCGCGACGGCGCGGATTGAGCGACAGGTCAAAACCGGCGATTTCAGCCATGCCACCGACCCGGATACGGTTGTCGAAGCGCGTGATCGCTACCTTGTAGCTCTCATCGAGAATGGTCGAAGTGGGTGCCATCGCCGGGTTGGTGATCGGCACCGTCAGCGAGTAGCCCTTGAGCGGATACACCGGCGCCTTTATGCCCAATGGCTTGAGCAATTGCGGCGAGTAACTGCCCAGTGCCAGCACGTAGCGATCGGCGGTTTCCAGCTTGCCGTTGATCCACACACCATTGACGCGGTCGCCGGCGTAGTCGATACGTTCGATGGATTGCCCGAAACGGAACTCGACGCCCAGTTTTACCGCCATTTCCGCCAGGCGGGTGGTGAATAACTGGCAATCGCCGGTCTGATCATTGGGCAGGCGCAGTGCGCCACTGAGGATGTTGGTGACGCCAGCCAGCGCGGGCTCGACGCGGGCAATGCCGGCGCGATCAAGCACTTCGTACGGCACGCCAGACTGCTCCAGCACGGCGATGTCCTTGGCGGCGTTGTCCAGTTGTGCCTGGGTGCGGAACAGTTGGGTAGTCCCCAGGCTGCGGCCTTCGTAGGCAATACCGGTTTCGGCACGCAGTTCGTCGAGGCAGTCACGGCTGTATTCGGACAACCGCACCATGCGTTCCTTGTTGATCGCATAACGGCTGGCCGTGCAGTTGCGCAGCATTTGCGCCATCCACAGGTATTGGTCGATGTCGCCAGTGGCCTTGATCGCCAACGGCGCATGACGCTGCAACAGCCATGAGATGGCCTTGAGAGGAACGCCGGGGGCAGCCCACGGCGAGGCATAACCAGGAGAAACCTGGCCTGCGTTGGCGAAACTGGTTTCCATGGCAACGGCTGGCTGTCTGTCGACAACCGTTACCTCGAAGCCTTCCCGGGCCAGATAATAGGCACTGACGGTACCGATCACGCCACTACCAAGGACCAGAACGCGCATGTTTATTCCCTCATCGCGGATTTCCGCTGACGTTTGATGTTCAGAGCAAGGATGTGCGCAGTATAAAAAGCTATCACCAGTGCTTTTCACTATATAAACGCCTATATTCGGCGGGAATTCTCGGCAAATAACGCTTTAGTAGAGGGGGTTTTCCCATGCGTACCCAGCATCAATCCAAACGCGAGCTGGACAAGATCGACCGCAACATCCTGCGCATCCTGCAGGCCGACGGCAGAATCTCGTTCACCGAGCTGGGGGAGCGCGTGGGTTTGTCGACCACGCCCTGCACCGAACGGGTCCGCAGGCTGGAGCGCGAAGGCATCATCATGGGCTACAACGCCCGCCTCAACCCGCAGAACCTCAAGGCCAGCCTGCTGGTATTCGTCGAGATCAGCCTGGACTACAAGTCCGGCGACACCTTCGAGGAGTTCCGTCGCGCGGTACTGAAACTACCCCACGTATTGGAGTGCCATTTGGTGTCAGGCGACTTCGATTACCTGGTCAAGGCACGTATTTCCGAAATGGCCTCGTACCGCAAACTGCTGGGCGACATCCTGCTCAAGCTGCCCCATGTGCGCGAGTCCAAGAGCTACATCGTCATGGAAGAGGTGAAAGAGAGCCTGAACCTGCCGATCCCGGAGTGAGTCTAGACGCGGCTCGGCGATACAGGTGACCGTCCTGCATGTCGGCCAGTCACAATGTCGGACGCCCCCTGATCGGAATGAACAAGCTTAAAGTGCTTCATGCTCCAGCACCCCGCTGCTCAGGAACAACCGGGAGTCATCTTTTTTCTGCCCCCGGCGTACTCGTAAATAAGGCAGGTGTGAGCAACGCCTTGCGCATCGAGGCTGATCCAGGAGCTGACGCCACCTCCGGATACCGACACAATCTCGCCATCGGTATAGCGCTTCCCATCAAGATCAAAATAACGGTACTGATTGTCCGCAAGCCCGGATAGAGAAAAACGCTGAAAAAAAACGGCGCCATCCGGTCCTCTCAAATGTAATTCGGCATCTCCGACATTTTGTCTGGCGTAGGTCCCGAACATGACGCCCACTCTCTGCAAACCGGTTTTTTCCTGTTGATGGCTGGCCGTCATCAACAATTTTATGGGTGTATCTGCAGCCAGCGGTGCGCTGGGCAGGGTGCGGAACACGTCTCCCGCACGAGCAACGCCCACGTCATCGGGATTGATGTAGGTACAATTTTCCTTGTCGATGTACCGGCTGGGCATTGTTAATAGCCAGTTGGCTTGCAGTGGATAAATCTGGACAGAAGAACTGGAGGTCCCGTCGATGACCTCACTTAAACAAAGCTGTTGTTCAAAGGTTAGCGTCGGGTTGACCGCCATAGGTGAGGTGTCGAACAGGGTTGCCCAGCCCCAGGCATATGTACCCAGTACCAAGGCCGCCAGCCCGCCACCTGCAACCCGCCACCCCCTGGATGAAAGAAAGCGAGCGACGACAAGCGCCATCAGGAAAACGGCCAGCACATTAATCCCCATGAAGTACCGATCGGGATAAGTCGTTTGGTAGTTCGACAAAAAGCCGGTCAGCCCCGGACGCATGATGAAGGTGGCCGCTTCATAGATAAGTAATGTTGCGACTGTGAACAACGTGAGTCGCTTTAACTCCTGGCTGCCAGCCTGCCGACAGGCAAACACAACCAGGCAGGCGAAGACACCTATCAGTAAGACGGAAACGGTATTGGCGAGCTCCCCATACCAGGGGAACAGGAAGGGGTAAAGAATGGACCTTGCCGTCACAGCCTCGACGAGACTTGAACCCACGAAGGCACCGGGAATCCCTCCTTTTCCGCCCATTCTTGGTAACAGAAACACTGTGAGGGTCAGCACAGAGACGATAAGCGTGAAGTTTCGCCAAATACAGGCCGCGACATTCCGGTCTTTGAAAAAATCAAAACACAAATGGCAAACGCAAATCGCAAGAACCAAAGGGTTGGTGCCGGCACACAGCAACAGCAGCAGGTCCAGACCGAAAATCAAACGCCAGCTCGATATCTTGTCTCGCCAGAACAATAGCAACACCGCCAGCAACGGCATGTAAAAACCGATCTGAAGTAGCCGTCCCATGATTTCATCCACACTGAAGCCCAACGGCATCAGCAATACCGTCAGAAAAGCAAAGAGCCCCGGCAAAAATGAAGAAAAACGCTTCACTGTCACGAATGTAAAGACAGCAAGCGCGGAAAAGAAACACAGGGATACGACGGCGATTGCCTGGGGCAGAAGGGTCAAGGGGCTTTCAGTCAACCACGTACTAATCTGGGTCGCCAGGAATAGAAGGATGATATTAAGGAACACAAAATAATCAGGCCTGGCGTTGGTTAACGCGTAAAACCATCCATTTTCCAATCCCAAAGCGACCCAGAGGCCATCCTCGCCATACAACGTAGGGTGCAGGAATGGCGCGGTATTTCTAAAGTAGAGCAATAGGACGCCACCCAGAAACAGCGCCCCGAGAACAGCGCGATGCGTCCATTTTCCAGTCGTTTCGGTAACGGTGCTCATACATCGTATCCACCGCAACACGCCCGAAACAAAACCCCAAGCACCGACAGGTTGCCCTTCACGCTGCTGATCTTGGTGGGCACCTCACCCTTGGGGTAACGCCTCACGGTGGGCAGTTCCAGGCAGCGGTAGCCAAGCTTCGGCGCCTTGTGAGACAGGTAAGCCAGTAACTCATAGGTCATGAACACATCCCGAAAGGGCGCAATCCGCGGGTCCAGCAGCAGCTTTGCGCTGTAGGCCCGAAAGCCTTGGGTGGTGTCGGTCCAGGGGAAACCGGACGACAGCTTGAGCATGGGTGCGTGAATGAATCGGATCGCGAAATCCCGGGATCTGGGGGTGTTTTCCGCCACGCCACCGGCCACGAAACGCGAAGCCTGGACAAAATCCACACCCTCTTGCAGTGCCTTGATGAAGCGCGGGATCGCCTCGGGATCGTCCTTGTCATTGCCGTCGATGGTGACGATGCCTGCGTAGCCCTGATCCAGCGCAAAGGCATAGGCACAGCGCAACTGGGCGCTGAGTTTGCCCGGGCCGGTCTTGACCAGCAGGCCGCGCACCCCCACCGCTTGCAGCGCGGGCAATTCCAGGGAACCGTCAGTGCTGCCGCCGTCCACGAGGATGATGTCAGCCATGTTGTCGATGCCGAGCGCCGCCATCCTCGCCAGCAGGCTCTTGATGCGCTCACCCTCATTGATGACCGGGATCACTACGCACCAAAGGTACTGACGGCCTTGCCACAAAGGCAGGTCGTACGCCGGTACTTGCCATTGTTCACGGTCGATTGCGGCGCCCTTGTCCAGGTTTGAGTTCTGCATCAGGACACCCGCGCAGTGATGAGGGCGACACCGGCGATGACCAGCAGAATGCCGACCCCGGTGGTCCAGTAGAATGCTTCGCGAAAGATCACCACCGACGACAACGCCACCATCGCCACGGCACCCGCCGTCAGCACCGGGTGCGCGACGTTCAGCGGCAGCCGTGCCAGGGCGGCGGCGTACATCAGGAACGCCCCACCATACAGCCCGAGCCCCAGCCAGAACGGCCAGTTGCTCAGGGCATCCATGGGGTCGTTCAGGGACGGGAACTTGCGCGGCGGCATCATCGCGATCTTCACCAGCACGCTGGCCGCCGCGTTGCACAGAATGCCCAGCGCCAGGATCAACCACTTCATACGTCTACCTCTGCGTTCGGCCCACGGTAATGATCCACTGCCACGCCCAACGCCCTCTCGATGGACGTTACGTGGGGCTCGGTGTGCGTAGTCAGCATCTCGATGGACACGATGTGCTGTGGCAGGTATCGGCCGATGGCGCTCGCCATGGCACGGTGCGGCGTACTGCCGTCGCCCAGGGGCAGCAAGTCCGGTTCGCTGGCATGGACATGGCCAATCAGCGTCGCGCTGCTGGCCAGCACCTGTTCCACGTCTTCGCCGTTGACCGTCAGTGCCCCGGTATCCAGTTGCATGCGGATAGCGGGGTGGGCGACATCACGCACCACCACCGCCGTTTGCGCGCTGGTAATCATGAAGTTGGCGCCATAACGCGCCGGGTTGGGCTCCAGGCAAATCAACACGCCATGGGCCTGGGCGATATCGCCCAACTGGCGGAAAAACGGGGTGGCAATGTCCTGAACCTGCTGATCATCCAGGCCACTGCGGTCGCGATTCTTTGGTGAACCAAACACCAGGCGGGTCGCGCCCAATACCGCGCCGATGCGGCAGATGGCCGAGAGGTGGCTGAGCATCTCGGCCTGCACGGCGGACGAGCCGAAGACATTCAAACCGGTGGTACCGAACAGCAGCGATTGCATGCCGGTGATCTCGATGCCCTGATCAGCCCAATACTGCCTGACGCCCGCGATCTGCAGATCACTCGCCTGCGCAGGGTCCGGGAAATACTTGCTGGGTGCTACATCGATGGCATCGACGGCATAGCGCCCAAGAAGCTGCGCGATGGCGTCATCTTCGACCACGTCCCAGGCGATGTTGGAAATAGCCAGCCTCATACCTTCGCTCCTGAGTCGGTCTTGATCGTCATCGGCTCGGACTGGGCATATGCCCGAATCGCCATGAGGGTTTCCCGGACGCTGTACTGATACCTGCCGCTGCCGCCGAACAGCTGTGCATGGCGGGTGTGCATGTCGTATTGCGCGGCGGGCTTGTCCAGCACCTGATCAAATCGCTGGCCGAACCCTTGCTGCGCAACCTCTGCCACGCTGATGGGCTGTGCTGTCAGGTGCACACGTCGCAAGCCGGCATCCAGAGCGGTCTGGATATCGGCCCACAGGTTGACCATCGGGTAGAACTGAAAACAGCCGCGGCTATCGATGGCTTCGAGGCTGTTGTCGTTGAGGAAGTCGAAGATGATGTTCTTGCGCAGTCCTGGCCCGACCAGGCCGGGCAAACGGACGATCAGATGCTGGGCAAACGTGCGTTCGACGAAATGCTCCAGCCAGCGCCGATGCAGCCCGTAGGCATGCAGGCCCGACTCATCCACCGGAGAGTCTTCATCCACCCCCGTGGCATTGGCGAAGACATCCACGGTGCTGATCAACACGAAGGTCTTGCAGCGGATGGTTTGCAGGTGGCCGATGAGGCCCTGGATTTTCTCAAGGTCTGCCGCCGGCTCACGATTGGCGATCCACTTCTGTGCCGGGGCGCCTGCGCAGACCACGAGGTCGAAGGAGCGGTTGTCGATGTCGTCGATGTTCACCGAGCGAAATAACGAAGAGAACGTCGTCTGTCGCAGCAATGTGCTGCCGACGAACCCTGAAAAGCCGATAAGCGCACTGATCATTCATGGCTCCAGTCTGGATGGGGTTGCGCCTGGAGGCTGCCCAGCGGCTCGGCGTCCAGGGTTTCGAGTACGTCGTAGATGTTGTCGATCTTGCCGCCCAGCACCGAATAACAGCCCGGCAGTTGCGGGTGCTTTTCAAACAGGATCGGCCTTGCGTCATCGCCTTCGTTCTTCACCAGTACGGTTTTGACTTCGAACAATGAGTCCACATGCCGGGCCTCAAGCACCGCCGGGACATAGCGCCCCACATCCCTGACCATACGGTCGACGCGGGTCGCCCGGTCGTAATGCCGAAGCTTCTCGTAGGGGTCGATGTCCGGTTGATCGTGCCAATGCAGGTGGGGCGTGTAGCGCACGTGAGACAGGGTGTGCAGCCCCCGCGCCGGGAACGGCATCATTGAAAAGAACGGCCCATCCATCACCGTGATCCCGAGGTTTTCCAGCGAAGCTGGCATCTGCATCAAGGCCATTTCGGTGATTTCCTGTTTGAGACCGGTACGCACGCCAGGGAAGTCGCCGCCAAACTGGTTCAGGCCGCTGTAGGTGCAGTTGAAGACATAGCGGCAAGCGATGGATTCGGCGCCGGACGCGGCGGTGGCCAGGACGTGCAGCGTGGCATCCGGTCCTTTCGAGATCGCCGTCACGTGGGTCCGGTAACGAATCTGCACCCCAAGCTGCTTCAACTCGCGCTCAGCCCAGCTCGCCAGTTTCCGGCTGTCGAAGGCGTATTCCTCGACCAGGAAAACGTCTTCGATCAAACGCGGTTCGAACAGGCCTCGCAGTGCCGGGCCGGCTTTCTCCAAAGGCGCGCCGATGCTCAGGCAAAACCGCTCGAACTGCCGTGCCGTGACCTTGGAGTTACGCCGGGCGATGGCGTACAGCTGGGTGAAGTCCTGCCTGACGGCCTCAGACCAGTCCCGCACGAAACCCGGCAGGTTGACCCGGCTGCGATAGGCCGTGGTGAAGCTGCGGGGGTAGTGATAGCCGTTATGCACACGCGCCTGGTTGTTGTAAGAGGCGCGCAACAGCAAGGCCGGTTCGCGCTCGATCAGCACGATGCGCTTGAACCCCCGCTGTCGGGCCAGGTAAACCGCAATCACAGCCCCATAGAAGCCGCCGCCGATGACGACCGCGTCCTGAGCCGGTTCGCCCGCCGTCATCGGGCAGCACGCCCGTCAGCCAGGGACGCCGCCCCGGAAGAAGAGGCCTGGACATCCTCCACGTTCAGCTTTTCCCGTCGGGTCATGCGTGCGCTGGTGAACTCCTGCCCCACGTGATAAGCCGGCGCGTCGTTGGACAGGCTGACCATGTTCAGGATGTATTCACCGAGCACCAGCAGCACCAGGGAGATCAGGAAAAACATCCCGGACTGCTGCAACGACACGCTGATCCAGCCCGGCGCGACGTCTGCCTTGAAAATCCCGATGGCCAGCACGTACACGCAATACACAAGGTTCGCCCCGGCGCCAAACAGAGAAAGCGACGTCACCAGCCGCATGGGCGCACGGGTGTTCGACACCAACAGCCGTATGCCCCGGTCGATGCTTTCGCCCAGACGCTTGGGCCGCGAGGCCTTGGGTTCGGCGCTGTAGTTGAGGTACGTCTTGGCGAAGCCACCGGTCGCCGGCAGGTGGCGATAGGTCATGGCGGGCTGCGGATGCTGAAGAATGAAATTGATCACGCGCCGCGTCAGCAACCGGTACTGCGGAGCCTCACTCGCCAGGTTCACACCGTTGAAGCTGTTATAGAGCCCGTTGAACACCGCGAAGGCCGTTCGATACGCCAGGCTTTGCGGTGCCTTGAGCTTGTTGCTGGCGAACACCACGTCCGAGCCGTTCACTGCCTTGGTGAGCATCTGCGGCATGAAGTGGATGTCGTCCGCCAACGGGTCGACCACCACGACAAAGTCCCCCAGCGCATTCTCCAGCCCGACCCAGGAAGCAGTGTCTGCATCCACTTCCTTGGTCAGCGCAAACACTTGCAAGTTGGCGAGCCCATCGTCGCCGGTAAGTTTTTTCAGAACAGAAATACTGTCGTCGTCAGAGGCGTTATCGACCACGATCAACTCATACAAACCCGCCAACGCACCCGTAACTGCCGCCGCCTCGGCCAGGGTTTTCTCTATATCCGCGCCCTGATTGCGGACGACGAATACAACAGACAAAAACGAAGAAAGGAGCTCCATATATGCGGCTACCTGAACGACAAAAACCCAATGAATACTGAGCAAGGTTCAGCTGCGCGCCACATCACGGCCACGGCAGACATGTTCCTAAAAACAGAGTACGACCAGATCCTCTTCACTCGGCGCTATATGAAACTGTTACATAAACTTTACAACTTGGTTGATTACCTTAAGCAACTTGGCAACAGGCATGATTAAAGCAGGATTAATCCAACTACACCAATACCTGACGAGTAGTGGCAATATATTCATGCACCTGTTTTTCAATGCGCGGATGGATCATCTCAACCGGCCTTCGGCCATTGGGGCATGGCAAGGTGGGGGTGGTGCCGAACAGGCGGCAGATCAGTGGCCGCTCGTCATACACCGTGCAGCCGTTGGGGCCCAGGTGCACGCAGTTGAGTTCATCCATCGCCGCTTCCTGCTCGGCAGCGGTCTTGCGTGGCAGGCGCGCCATTTCTTCTGAGGAGGTGGTCACCGGGCCGCAGCAGTCGTGACAGCCGGGCACGCACTCAAACGACGGAATTTGCTGTCGCAGGTGGCGGATTTTCTGGCTGTTGCAGCTCATGGGTTCGGTTACCGGGCAAGGAATGGGCGGGATTTTGCCCCACTTGTGGCTTGGGTGACAGCACCACGGGACTGGCGCCTTGCTCCCCGGCAAACCCTGGGCTTATCCTCCGTAAAGTTTTCCAAACACTTTGCTCGGGATTTAAACCATGAACGCCCGCGTCCAGCAGACGTCTGCCGCCAGCCAACACACCGCCTCTTATTACGCGGCCAGCAGCCATCCACAGCCGGATTACCCTGCGTTGCTGGGTGAAGTAAACGTCGATGTGTGCGTGGTGGGTGGTGGCTTTTCAGGGTTGAATACGGCGCTGGAGCTGGCCGAGCGCGGCTTGAGCGTGGTGCTGCTGGAAGCGCGCAAGATTGGCTGGGGCGCCAGCGGGCGCAATGGCGGGCAATTGATTCGCGGCGTGGGCCACAACGTCGATCAGTTCAGCAATGTGATCGGCAGCGAGGGTGTGCGCCAGCTGAAGTTGATGGGGCTTGAGGCCGTAGAAATCGTGCGTGAGCGGGTCGAGCGCTACCAGATCGACTGCAACCTGACGTGGGGTTACTGCGATCTGGCCAACAAACCCCGAGATCTTGTGAGCCTGACCGAAGATGCCGAGGAACTGCGTGGTCTGGGTTATCGCCATCCCATACAGTTGCTCCAGGCCAGCGAAATGCACAGCGTGGTGGGGTCCGATCGCTACGTAGGTGGCTTGATCGACATGGGCTCCGGGCATCTGCACCCGCTGAACCTGGCCCTGGGTGAAGCGGCAGTGGCGCAGTCTTTGGGGGTGCGCCTGTTCGAACACTCGGCAGTGACGCGCATCGACTACGGTCCGGAAGTGAAGGTACACACGGCACAGGGTTCGGTCAGGGCCAAAACGCTGGTGCTGGCCTGCAACGCTTACATCAATGGCCTGAACCCAGTGCTGAGCGGCAAGGTGCTGCCTGCAGGCAGCTACATCATCGCAACCGAGCCCCTGAGCGAAGCCCAGTCCCAGGAGATACTGCCGCAGAACATGGCGGTCTGTGATCAACGCGTGACGGTGGATTACTACCGGCTTTCAGCAGACCGGCGTTTGTTGTTCGGTGGCGCCTGCCATTATTCCGGCCGCGATCCGCAGGACATTGCAGCCTACATGCGCCCCAAGATGCTGGAGGTATTTCCGCAACTGGCAAACGTGAAGATTGATTATCAGTGGGGCGGCATGATCGGCATCGGGGCCAACCGTCTGCCGCAGATTGGCCGCCTGAAGGATCAGCCCAACGTGTTCTATGCCCAGGCTTACGCCGGTCACGGGCTCAATGCGACCCACCTGGCAGGCCGGTTGCTGGCCGAAGCCATTAGCGGCCAGCACAGCGACGGTTTCGAGCTGTTCGCCAAAGTCCCGCACATCACCTTCCCCGGCGGCAAACATTTGCGATCGCCGCTGCTGGCGTTGGGCATGCTCTGGCATCGCTTGAAAGAACTGCGCTGACCGCGACAGGCTCATCCACGCCAGAACGGTTTCACCCCCTCTTGCCTGGCTTGCTCGGGGCTGATGCCGATGTCTCGTAGCTGATCGGCATTCAGCTCGCGCAACGCTCTGCGTGATGTCCAGCGATGGCAGAGTGTCGCCCACCAACCCAGGTTCGGCGTTGAGCGGGTCTTCACCGCAACGGCCATCGCGCTCTTCGTTTTCACGAGGTGCTCGTTAACCAGTTCCTGGCTGTGAAGCGCCAAACGCACATCGCTCAACCCGTTCATGTTCTTGCCTCCTTCATCACTTTGTCGTGTGCTTGAATGATGAAGCCGGGGGCAAAACCATTACAGATCCAATGAATTCTATTTACTTGCATACAGATGCCCCACATCTGCCCCTGAATGCTGTATTTTTCAGTCATCTGTATGGGTCCATTGACCCGATCGCAAGCGAGAGTACGCCATGACCCTTTACGTCAACCTTGCCGAGCTGCTTGGCTCACGCATCGAAAACGGTTTTTACCGCCCCGGTGACCGGCTGCCCTCGGTGCGAGCCTTGAGCCTGGAACACGGCGTCAGCCTGAGCACCGTGCAGCAGGCGTATCGGTTGCTGGAGGACAGCGGGTTGGCGGCGCCGAAGCCCAAATCGGGGTACTTCGTGCCCGCAGAACGCAAATCCCCTGCCCTGCCCGTGGTGACCCGCCCCGCGCAGCGGCCTGTGGATATCTCCCAGTGGGATCAGGTGCTGGATCTGATTCGCGCCGTGCCCAACGACAAGATCATCCAGCTGGGCCGGGGCATGCCGGACGTCAACAGCCCGACCATGCGACCGCTATTGCGTGCACTGGGGAAGATCAGCCGCAGGCAGGACATGCCCGGGCTGTATTACGACAATATCTGCGGCACCCAGGCGTTGCGCGATCAGGTGGCGCGCCTGCTGCTGGATTCGGGCTGCAACCTCACCGCCAACGATCTGGTGATCACCACCGGCTGCCACGAGGCCCTGTCAACCAGCATTCGTGCGACGTGCCAGGCCGGGGACATCGTTGCCGTGGACTCGCCGACCTTTCATGGCGCCATGCAGACGCTCAAGGGCCTGGGCATGAAGGCGCTGGAAATTCCTACGGATCCGGTGACCGGCATCAGCATCGAAGCGCTGGAGCTGGCTCTGGAACAATGGCCGATCAAGGCCATACAGGTGACCCCAAGCTGCAATAATCCGCTGGGCTACATCATGCCCGAAGCCCGCAAGCGCGCCCTGCTGACCCTGGCGCAGCGTTTTGACGTGGTGATCATCGAAGACGATGTGTATGGCGACCTGGCCTATTCCTACCCCCGGCCGCGAACCATCAAGTCCTTCGACGAAGACGGCCGCGTGCTGTTGTGCAGTTCGTTCTCGAAAACCCTGGCGCCCGGCTTGCGCATCGGCTGGGTGGCGCCGGGGCGGTATCTGGAACGAGTGCTGCACATGAAATACATCAGCACCGGTGCCACGGCGACCCAACCGCAGATGGCCATCGCCGAATTTCTCCAGGCCGGCCACTACGAGCCGCACCTGCGGCGCATGCGCACTCAATACCAGCGCGGTCGCGACGTGATGATCGACTGGGTCATGCGCTACTTTCCCGAAGGCACACGCGCCAGCCGACCCCAGGGCGGCTTCATGCTGTGGATCGAACTGGCGGACGACTTCGACACACTGCGCCTGAATCGCGAATTGCTGGATCAGGGCGTCCAGGTCGCGGTGGGCAGTATTTTTTCTGCCTCCGGCAAGTACCGTAACTGCCTGCGGATGAACTACGCTGCCAAGCCGACCGGCGAGGTTGAGACAGCGGTGCGCAAGGTCGGCGAGGCGATTGCCCGGTTGCTTGCCCAAACGGATTGAGCACAGCGTAACTTTTGTCGAGGTGGCACGGTCCATATCGCCGTGCTGCGACTTATGGATGAATCATTTGAAGAACAAGTGGGCCCTGCCCTTCTTTCTGCTCTTTGTGTTGGGCCTGGGCGGCTGCACCACTCTGGATGCGCCCAGCGTACCGAGCCAGGCATTGCCCGCTGCGGACTCGTCCTTCGGACGTTCGATCCAGGCGATGGCCGCGCCCCACGGCGGGCGCTCAGGCTTTCGCCTGCTGCCTAACAGCACAGAAGCTTTCATGGCCCGGGCCGAATTGATCCGTAACGCCCAAAGCAGCCTCGACCTGCAGTACTACATCGTGCACGACGGCCTCAGCACCCGTGCGCTGGTGGATGAACTGCTCAAGGCGGCAGACCGTGGGGTGCGGGTGCGCATCCTGCTGGACGACACCACCGCCGACGGTCTCGATCAGGTCATCGCCACCCTGGCCGCACACCCGAACATCCAGATTCGCCTGTTCAACCCCCTGCACCTTGGGCGCAGCACGGGCCTGACGCGCAACCTGGGTCGTCTGTTCGACCTGTCGTTGCAGCATCGCCGCATGCACAACAAGCTCTGGCTGGCGGACAACAGCGTGGCCATCGTCGGCGGCCGCAACCTGGGGGACGAATACTTCGATGCCGAACCCAACCTGAATTTCACTGATATCGACATGCTCAGCGTCGGGCCGGTGGCTGAACAACTGGGTCACAGCTTCGATCAATACTGGAACAGCACGCTGAGCAAACCCATCGACAACTTCCTGTACTCGGCACCGACCCTGCGTGACCTGACCGATGCCCGCAAGCAACTGGCGATTTCCCTGGAAGAGTCCCATCAGCAGCACAAGGCCCTGTATGAGCGGTTGATGGCTTATCGGGACCAGCCGCGCCTGCAGACCTGGCTCAACGAACTGATCTGGGCCTACAACCACGCACTGTGGGATGCACCGACCAAAGTGCTGTCCCGGGGCGACCCTGATCCACACCTGTTGCTGACCACGCAGCTGGCCCCGGAACTGATGGGCGTGAATCACGAACTGATGATGATTTCTGCCTATTTCGTGCCGGGACCGGAAGGGCTTACGTACCTGACGGGCCGCGCCGATGCGGGGGTCGATATCAGCCTGCTGACCAACTCGCTGGAGGCCACCGATGTACCTGTGGTGCACGGTGGCTACGCGCCGTACCGCAAGGCACTGCTTGAACACGGGGTAAAACTGTTCGAACTGCGTCGCCAGCCTGGGGAAGCCCGCAAGGGCAGCGGCCCGCGCTTCTTCAAGAAGGGTGCGCTGAGTGCCTCTGAATCAAGCCTGCACAGCAAGGCCATGATCTTCGATCGCCGCAAGGCTTTCATTGGTTCGTTCAACTTCGACCCACGCTCGGTGCTGTGGAACACCGAAGTCGGGGTGCTGGTCGATAGCCCGCAGCTCACCGAATACGTGCGCGAACTGGCGCAGCAAGGTATGGCGCCGGCCCTCAGCTACCAGGTGCAACTGGAGAACAACCGGCTGGTGTGGGTGACCGAAGATAACGGCAAGCTGCACACCCTGCAAAAGGAGCCTGGCGATCTATGGCGCCGATTCAATGCCTGGTTCAGCACCACGATTGGCCTGGAGAGAATGCTCTAGGCGGCCAGCGGCTGAACCCCGAAAGCACCGCTGCGGCGCGCCAGAATCACCAGCACAAACGCACCCACCGCCATCAGCAACGGCAGCGCCTGCCCGCTGATCCATTGGCTGCCAGCACCTGCGGCCAAAGGCCCAAGCAGGCAACCGAGGCCCCACAACTGCGCGACATGGGCATTGGCGCGGACCAGGGCGTCATCACGGTAACGTTCGCCGATCAGGATCAGCGACAGCGTAAACAACCCACCGGCACTGGCACCAAACAGCACCCACAGCGGCCAGATTAACTGCGTATCGATCAACAGCGGAATCGCCAGGCTCGACAGCATCAACGCCAGCGCACACCCGGAAAACAGCGTACGCCGTGGGACTTTGTCCGCCAGCGCACCAATCGGCAATTGCAGCAGTGCATCACCGACTACCACGGTACTGACCATCATCAGGGCAATTTCGGGCGTGAAGCCCTGGTCAATGCAGTAGACCGGCAGCAACGTCAGAATCATCGCTTCAAATGCCGCGAACAGTGCGATGGCCCAGGCAATCGCGGGCAGGCCTCGGCAAAAGCCCAGCAGGTCAAAGAACGTAACCCGACCGGCCTCGGCACTGGGCGCACCGCTGCGGCCTAACAGCAAAAGCGGCGAAGTGACGAGCAGCGCAACGCCAATCCAGAAGCCATAATCGGCCTCGGTGCCAATGGTACCCAGTAACAAAGGACCAGCCAATTGGCTCAGGGCATAGCTGCTGCCGTACAACGCAACCAGCCGCCCACGCCAGTGTTCGACCACCAGTTGGTTGATCCAGCTTTCACCGAGGATAAAGACGATGGTCAGGATCATGCCGAGCGCCAGACGCAGCACCAGCCAGATCCAGTAATAGGGAAGCAGCGCCAGCAGCCCCACCGACAAGGCGCCACCCCACAGGCACAGGCGCATCAGGGCAGGCGTGCCCAGGCGTGCGGCAAAACGGCTGGCCAGACCGGCACCGACCAGCACGCCAATCGCTGGCATCGCAGCCATCACACCGATGGGGAACGAACCATAGCCCCAGCTTGCCAGCCGCAACGACACCAACGGCATGCTGACGCCCAATGCCAGGCCGACGCTCAAAACCGAGGCCAGCACGGCAAAATAAGTGCCCCAACGCATCTCCACGCTCCTGTGGATAAAACTGTTCAAAACGCATTCGCGAGCAAGCTCGCTCCCACAGATTCTGCATAGGGCCCTGTGGGAGCGAGCTTGCTCGCGACGGATTCAGCACGGTGCGTCAAGGCACACCGCGTTTGTTGAGTTACAACTTGATCCAGGTCGCCTTCAGTTCGGTGTACTTGTCGAACGCATGCAGCGACTTGTCGCGACCGTTACCAGACTGCTTGAAGCCACCGAACGGTGCGGTCATGTCGCCGCCATCGTATTGGTTGACCCACACACTGCCCGCACGCAACGCCTTGGCGGTCAGGTGCGCCTTGGAGATGTTCGACGTCCACACCGCAGCCGCCAGGCCATAAGGCGTGTCGTTGGCGATCTGGATCGCTTCCTCGGCGGTGTCGAACGTCAGCACCGACAGTACCGGGCCAAAGATCTCTTCCTGGGCGATTTTCATGGCGTTGCTCACGCCATCAAAAATGGTTGGCTCCACATAGGTGCCACCGGTTTCCTGCAGGATGCGTTTGCCACCGGCCACCAGCTTGGCGCCATCGGCATGGCCGGACTCGATGTAAGACAGCACGGTATTCATTTGCTGGGTATCCACCAGCGCACCTACCGTCGTACTTGGGTCCAGCGGGTTGCCCGGCTTCCAGGCTTTCAGCGCCTCGATCACCAGCGGCAGGAATTTGTCCTTGATCGAACGCTCGACCAACAGACGCGAACCCGCTGTGCACACTTCGCCCTGGTTGAAGGCAATGGCACTGGCCGCCGATTCAGCAGCAGCCTGCAAGTCCGGCGCATCGGCGAACACGATGTTCGGGCTCTTGCCACCGGCTTCGAGCCAGACGCGCTTCATGTTCGACTCACCGGAGTACACCAGCAGCTGCTTGGCAATCTTGGTGGAGCCGGTGAACACCACGGTGTCGACATCCATGTGCAGGGCCAGCGCCTTGCCCACGGTGTGGCCGTAGCCTGGCAGCACGTTCAGCACGCCAGCAGGGATACCGGCTTCAATCGCCAGTTGCGCGACACGGATCGCGGTCAGCGGCGACTTTTCCGAAGGCTTGAGAATGATCGAGTTGCCGCTGGACAGCGCAGGGCCGAGTTTCCAGCTGGCCATCAACAGCGGGAAGTTCCACGGCACGATGGCTGCAACAACACCAATCGGTTCACGTGTCACCAGACCGAGCTGATCGTGCGGGGTGGCTGCGACTTCGTCGTAGAGCTTGTCGATGGCTTCGCCGCTCCAGCTCAACGCTTGCGCGGCGCCGGGGACGTCAATGTTCAGGGAGTCACTGATCGGCTTGCCCATGTCCAGGGTTTCAAGCAGCGCCAGTTCTTCCACATGCTTGTTCAGCAGTGCAGCAAAACGGATCATCGCCGCTTTACGCTTGGCCGGCGCCAGACGCGACCAGACACCGGAGTTGAAGGTGCTACGAGCGCTTTCGACGGCGCGTTGCGCATCATCGGCATCGCAGCTGGCAACCTTGGCGAGCAACCTGCCATCAACCGGGCTGATGCATTCGAATGTCGCATTGGACGCGGCGTCGGTGTATTCACCGTTGATGAAGGCACGGCCTTCGATCTTCAAATCTTTTGCGCGTTTTTCCCAGTCAGCGTGAGTCAGGGTCGTCATTCGAATGTCCTCCTCTTGATGGATATGGCGTGTCCCCTATGTCGACAAGGGCACTGCCTGAAATGTTGCAGATAAGCCAAAGGCATTCGCCACACTAAACCAGCGACCTTGCAATTTCCAATATATTTGACATAACTAGCCGAAAGCACAGGTGATTGTTCATTTTATTCAACATCCGAACACAGGAAGAAAAGATGAGTATCGAAAGCATCGTCGACTTCAGCCAGGCGAGCACCACGGCAGAGCGGTATCGCCCGGCCTCGGAGAAAATCCTCAAGGGCGACCCAGAGCAAACGATCTTCAACCACTACAACAGCCCCTGCGGCCAGATGAGTGCAGGTGTGTGGGAAGGCGAAGTCGGACAGTGGCTGGTGAATTACACCGAACATGAGTACTGCGAGATCGTGCAGGGCGTTTCGGTACTGCGCGACCAGGAGGGCAACGCGAAAACCTTGCGCGCAGGAGACCGGTTCGTGATTCCGGCAGGGTTCAAGGGCACCTGGGAGGTGCTGGAGGCTTGCCGCAAGATTTATGTGGTGTTCGAACAGAAGATCTAGCTGGCACACCTTGTGGGAGCGAATTCATTCGCGATGCGGCGTATCAGCTACCGAGATGCTGAATGTGCCATTTCTTCGCGAATGAATTCGCGCCCACAGGCATGAATCACGCCACCAAATACCAGGCACAAAAAAGCCCGCATCGCTGCGGGCTTTTTCGTAAGAAGCGAATCAATTACTTGATTTTGGCTTCTTTGTAGATCACGTGCTTGCGAGCAACCGGATCGAATTTTTTAATTTCGATTTTGTCCGGGGTAGTGCGCTTGTTCTTATCGGTGGTGTAGAAGTGGCCTGTGTTAGCGCTCGACACCAAACGGATCAATTCACGCATGACTTTCTCCCTTAAATTTTGCCGTCGCGACGGAGTTCGGCGAGCACGACTTCGATGCCACGCTTGTCGATGATGCGCATGCCTTTAGCAGATACGCGCAGACGTACAAAGCGCTTCTCGCCTTCAACCCAGAAGCGGTGATGCTGCAGGTTTGGCAGGAAACGACGACGGGTTTTGTTGTTTGCGTGGGAAATGTTATTCCCAGTCACCGGACCCTTACCGGTAACTTGACAGACTCTCGACATGCCTCAGCCCTCTAAAACCACATGCCCAACCCGGCATGGGTTGGCCGCTTAATCTCTCAGTCATTTGGCGCCAGGCGCCGCGTTTCTTTAAGGGTCTTACCGGCTACACCTACAGTGAAGGAACCGGGCCCCTAGAAAAGAGCGCTGCTTTATACCAGAAAGGCGTCAGTGCAACAACAGCCAGTGCACATTAGCACGCGATGTCGGGCTGATTTTTCCCCAAGGGACCAGTCAATACAGGACATGGCACGAAATCGACCACTCGTCGTGCCAGACGGATTGTCCTGCGCCGACGCATGGTCTAGGGTAACTGCCTCACCAGACTGCGCCGGCAGATGGGGCCCTATATGACAGGAATATTGCCATGCGTCTTGCCGTACTACCCTTTTTGCTCGCCCCGCTGCTGACTCCGCTGTGGGCACAAGCAGCCACTTTGAGCGTCTGCACCGAAGCCAGCCCCGAAGGTTTCGATGTCGTGCAGTACAACTCGCTGACCACCACCAATGCCTCGGCTGACGTGCTGATGAACCGCCTCGTCGACTTCGACGCCCAGACCGGCAAGCTGGTGCCCAGTCTGGCTGAAAGCTGGACGGTATCCAATGACGGGCTGACGTATGACTTCAAATTACGCAGCGGCGTGAAATTTCACCGCACCGACTATTTCACCCCGACCAGGCCGCTGACCGCCGAAGACGTGCTGTTTAGCTTCAACCGCATGCTCGACCCGGCAAACCCGTGGCATAAGGTTGCGCAGAGTGGCTTCCCACATGCCCAATCGATGCAATTTCCTGCGCTGATCAAAAAGATCGACGCTCTGGACGAACACAACGTTCGTTTCACCCTGGAACACCCGGAATCCACCTTCCTTGCCACCCTGAGCATGGGGTTCGCCTCTATTTATTCGGCTGAATACACGGCGCAGTTGCTCAAGGCGGGCACGCCAGAGAAGCTCAACAGCCAGCCGATCGGCACCGGGCCGTTCATCTTCAAGCGCTTCCAGAAAGACGCGGTGGTGCGCTACAGCGCCAACCCGGATTATTTCGGCGGCAAACCCGGCGTAGATACCCTGGTGTTCGCCATCACCCCGGACGCCAATGTGCGGTTGCAGAAAATCCGCCAGAACGAATGCCAGATCGCCCTTTCGCCCAAGCCTCTGGATATCCAGGCCGCCAGCACTGACAAGGCGCTGAAAATCGAGAAGACCGCGGCGTTCATGACCGCATTCGTGGCGATCAACAGCCAGCATCCGCCACTGGACAAGCCCGAAGTTCGCCAGGCCATCAACCTGGCGTTCGACAAGAACAGCTACCTCAAAGCGGTATTCGAGGGCACCGCCGAAGCCGCGAACGGCCCTTACCCGCCGAACACCTGGAGCTACGCCAAAGACTTGCCAGGCTATGCCCACGATCCGGCCAAGGCCAAGGAGCTGCTGGCAAAAGCAGGCCTGAAGGATGGCTTCAAGACCACCATCTGGACCCGCCCGTCCGGCAGCCTGCTTAACCCCAACCCAAGCCTGGGTGCTCAACTGCTGCAAGCAGACCTGGCCGCCATCGGCATCACTGCCGAAATCAAAGTGATCGAATGGGGCGAGCTGATCCGTCGCGCCAAGGCGGGCGAGCATGACTTGCTGTTCATGGGCTGGGCTGGCGACAACGGCGACCCGGACAACTTCCTGACCCCGCAGTTTTCTTGCGCGGCCGTACAGTCGGGTACCAACTTCGCACGCTATTGCGACCCTGGCCTGGACAAGCTGATCAGCGCCGGCAAGACCACCAGCGAGCAAGGGGTGCGCAGCAAGCTTTATCAACAGGCTCAGGCCCAGATCCAGCAGCAGGCGCTGTGGTTGCCACTGGCCCACCCGACCGCTGCGGCACTGGTACGCCAGGACGTGCAGGGTTATGAGGTCAGCCCGTTCGGGCGTCAGGACTTTTCGAAGGTGGTAGTCAAATAAGGTTCTGCCAGCCCTTCGCGAGCAAGCTCGCGAAGGCGTCGGTACTGCGCTGCTACATCAACCCGCATTCCACCATCGACAGCGGGTCACCGTCGCCAACGATCAGGTGATCCAGCACCTTCACATCCACCAGATCCAGCGCCGCCTTGAGCAATCGCGTCAAGGCGATATCGGCCTGGCTGGCATCGGTAACGCCCGAAGGATGGTTGTGGCACAGGATCAGGCTCGCAGCGTTGTGTGCCAGTGCACGCTTGACCACCTGTCGCGGGTGAACGTGCGCCGTGTTGATCGAGCCGTGGAACAGTACCTCGAATGCCAGCACGCGATGTTTGTTATCCAGAAACAGACAACCAAATACCTCGTGAGGCTCATGCCTGAGCAATGCCTTGAGGTAATTGCGCACCTGCAGCGGGCTTTCCAGGGCGGAATCACGCCTCAGATTTTCCGCCATATGTCGGCGAGCCATTTCCATGACCGCTTGTAACTGAGCGAACTTGGCAGGCCCCAGCCCCAGATTGTTGCTGAATGTCTTGAGATCCGCATCCAGCAGCGCCCGCAGGCCACCGAACTCGCTCAACAGGTGCCGCGCCAGGTCTACCGCGCTCTTTCCAGCGACGCCGGTGCGCAGGAAAATCGCCAACAGCTCTGCATCGGAAAGACTGGCCGAGCCCAGTTCCAGCAGCCTCTCGCGCGGACGCTCCGCTGCAGGCCAATCACGAATACTCATACCACCTCCATGTGTTGTGGGCGCCGCTGTTCCAGTACGGTCGCTGTGCTATCTTAGCCCATCTTTTTTGCGCGGCGATCTGGCCTGGGGAGGCGTCATCGCCGTCGCGTATTCACTCGACTAAAAGGCAGGCCTATGCAGCGGCTGTATCGGAAACGCATCGTTCTCGGCGTCGGTGGCGGCATCGCGGCCTACAAAAGCGCCGAACTGGTTCGCCGGTTGCGCGACCAGGGCGCAGAAGTGCGTGTGGTCATGACCCGTGGCGGGGCCGAGTTCATTACCCCGCTCACCATGCAGGCATTGTCCGGGCACCCGGTGCACATGGACTTGCTCGACCCTGCGGCCGAAGCCGCCATGGGCCATATCGAGCTGGCGAAGTGGGCCGACCTGATCCTGATCGCGCCGGCCACCGCCGACTTGATAGCGCGTCTGGCGCAGGGCATCGCCAATGACCTGCTGACCACCATCGTCCTTGCCACCGATGCCACCGTGGCCATCGCCCCGGCCATGAACCAGGCCATGTGGCGCGACCCCGCAACCCAGGCCAACACCCGTCTGCTGGAAGAGCGCAATTTCCGCGTCTTCGGCCCGGCGACCGGTAGCCAGGCCTGTGGCGACGTGGGTTTCGGCCGCATGCTCGAAGCGAACGATCTGGCGCAATGTGCCGCAGACTGTTTCCAGCGCCTGTCGCTGACCGGCAAGCACGTACTGATTACAGCCGGTCCGACCCAGGAAAACATCGACCCGGTGCGCTACATCACCAACCACAGCTCCGGGAAAATGGGTTTTGCCCTGGCCGAAGCAGCGGTTGAAGCCGGTGCCCGTGTGACCCTGATCACCGGCCCAGTCAGCCTGCAGACCCCTGACCGGGTGTCGCGCATCGACGTGGTCAGTGCCCGGGACATGCTCGCGGCCTGCGAAGCCGCCATCCCTTGCGACCTGTTCATCGCTTCCGCCGCCGTGGCCGATTACCGCCCCGAGGTGGTCGCGCCGCACAAGCTCAAGAAAGACCCTTCCAACGGTGACGGCCTGTTGTTGCAGATGGTCCGCAACCCGGACATCCTCGCCACCATCGCCCGCCGCCCGGACCGCCCTTTCAGCGTGGGCTTCGCGGCGGAAACAGAACACTTACTCGACTATGCTGCACGCAAGCTCAAGGACAAGAACCTTGATCTGATCGTCGCCAACGATGTTGCCAACCCCAGCATCGGTTTCAACAGCGAAGAAAACGCTTGCAGCGTGATCGACCGTGCGTTGCACGAAACGCTCTTTGCCCAGACCAGCAAGGCCAAGATTGCCCGCCAGCTGATCACTTTCATCGCCGAACGTCTGAACCAGGTTTAATTACGAATGCATGCTCTACAAGCCAAGATCCTCGACCCGCGCATTGGCAGCGAATTTCCTCTCCCCGCTTACGCCACCACGGGCTCAGCCGGTCTCGACCTGCGCGCCATGCTCAAGGAAGACACTGTTCTGGAGCCGGGCCAGACCCTGCTGATCCCCACCGGGCTCTCCATCTATATCGGCGACCCGGGCCTTGCTGCCCTGATCCTGCCGCGCTCGGGCCTGGGCCATAAACACGGCATCGTACTGGGCAACCTGGTGGGGTTGATCGACTCGGACTACCAGGGCGAACTCATGGTGTCCTGCTGGAACCGCGGCCAGACCGCGTTCAGGATTTCCATCGGCGAACGTATGGCGCAACTGGTTCTGGTGCCTGTCGTACAGGCGCATTTCGAGCTGGTCGAGGAATTCGACGAAAGCCAGCGTGGTGCAGGCGGCTTCGGCCATTCAGGCAGTCATTGATCATCTGATCCCGCTATCCGCTGTTCGCCCGCCTTCTGGCAGCGAACACGGCGGCTCAGGACGACCATTGCGTTTCAGGATGAACAACCGAGGAAGGTCAGGTGACAGGCAGCAAACGCGCGGCTAAAGCATCCAAACGCTCAGAAAGCCCGGACGCACAGTCTGCGGCTGTGAGTCTGCGTGCCTCCTCGCCAGGCCTTTTGCCCTCGGTGGTCGGCCTGCTGATTGCCGCAGCGCTGGTCTGCGTGGCCCTGATCAGCAACCCTCAACAGGAAGGAATGCTGGAAAAAGCCTGGGGCAGCAGCCAGGCCGGCGCACTGAACCTCGCACTGCGCCAGCTGAGCGCGGACACTCGCGTGGCTGCGCTCAACGGCGCGCTGGTCCAGGCGCTGCAAAGCAACAACACTACTGCCATCGACAACGCCCAGAACCCTTTGCGCTACTGGGACGGCGTGCTGGCAGCCCGCATCAATCCACTGGGCATGACCCAGGTGGACAATCAGGGCGCACTGCCCATCAGTTTCTCCACGCTGGACATGCTCAGCAAAGCCGCAGAGGACCAGGCCCCGGCCCCTGAAGCCCGCAAGGTGGGCGAGCGCTGGATGATCTACACCGCCGCGCCTTTGCGTGCTGGTCCCGACGCACCGATTTCCGGCACCTTGTTGCTGGCGTTCGACCTTCAGCGCCTGCTCAACGCCTTGCCAGCCATACCTGACGCTGTCGGCAAGGTGGTCGTGAGCCAGCAGTTTGGCAACAGCCCGGCGCAGGTGTTTCTGCAACGCGGACAGGCCGCTGACGGCAAACCCGTGAGTTTCGACACGGGCTACCCCACCTGGAAACTTGAATTCACACCCGGCACAGCCCTGCAATCGTCGCCACCCTATCTGCTGCTGGCCCTGGCGGCCATTGTTGCGCTGGGCAGCCTGTTGCTCGGCCTGTACCTGAACGAACGTGCGCTGCAGCGCCGCGTTGCCGCCGATGCCCGACAGCTAGACCAGCTGCTGCAAGAACTCTCCGGCGGAAAAGCCGTCAAATCTTTCGGCTTGAGTCTGCCGCCCCTGGAAGGGTTGGCGCAGAGCCTCGCGCGCTTCTCGCTACGTAATCAACCACAGGCCTCTGCCGTCGTTGTATCGAGCAGCGAAACCGGAACTCCCGGTTTCACCACAAGCAGTGCTGCAGCATCGACCCCGCCAGACGAAAGCGCCGAGTGGGCCGACCCGCTGTTTCAAGATACCGATATTCTCGATATCGACCTCCTCGATGAAAACCAGGACTTCCTGAGTACGGAGCACACCCCCCCCATGAGCACACCAGCATCCGTGGCACCTAAACTTCCCGATAATATTTTCCGCGCCTACGACATTCGTGGCGTCGTCGGGGATACCCTCAGCGCTGAAACCGCTTACTGGATCGGTCGCGCCATCGGCTCCGAAAGCCTGGCCAAAAACGAACCCCATGTGTCCGTTGGCCGCGACGGCCGCCTTTCCGGCCCTGAGCTGGTCGAGCAACTGATCAAGGGCCTGCTCGACAGCGGTTGCTACGTCAGCGATGTGGGCCTGGTGCCAACACCTGCGCTCTATTACGCAGCCAACGTCCTGCAAGGCAAATCCGGCGTGATGCTGACCGGCAGCCACAACCCCAAGGACTACAACGGCTTCAAGATCGTCATCGCGGGCGACACCCTGGCCAACGAACAGATCCAGGCCCTGCACACCCGCCTGAAAACCAACGACCTGACCACTGGCCAGGGCAAGGTCGAGAAAGTCGACATCCTTCCCAAGTATTTCAAGGAAATCACCAACGACGTGGTACTGACCCGGCGCATGAAAGTCGTGGTTGACTGCGGCAACGGCGCTGCTGGCGTCATCGCCCCACGCCTGCTCGAAGCCCTGAACTGCGAAGTCATCCCGTTGTTCTGTGACGTCGACGGTAACTTCCCGAACCACCACCCGGACCCGGGCAAACCGGAAAACCTGGTCGACCTGATCGCCAAGGTCAAGGAAACCGGCGCCGACCTGGGCCTGGCTTTCGATGGCGACGGCGACCGCGTCGGCGTGGTGACCAACACCGGCAACATGGTGTTCCCGGACCGCCTGCTGATGCTGTTTGCCAAGGACGTGGTGTCGCGCAACCCTGGTGCAGACATCATTTTCGACGTCAAATGCACCCGTCGCCTGGTGCCTTTGATCAGCAGTTATGGCGGTCGCCCGGTAATGTGGAAGACCGGTCATTCGTTGATCAAGAAGAAGATGAAAGAAAGCGGCGCACTGCTGGCCGGTGAAATGAGCGGCCACATCTTCTTCAAGGAGCGCTGGTTCGGTTTCGACGACGGCATCTACAGCGCCGCACGCCTGCTGGAAATTCTCAGCCAGGGAAAACACACTGCCGAGGAAGTCTTCGCCACCTTCCCGAACGACGTCTCCACCCCGGAAATCAACATTGATGTGACGGACGTGACCAAGTTCAGCATCATTGAATCGCTCAAGCGCGACGCCAAGTGGGGCGATGCCAAGTTGGGCGACGCCATACTGACCGACATCGACGGCGTACGTGTGGACTACCCCAAAGGCTGGGGCCTGGTTCGCGCCTCCAACACCACTCCGGTGCTGGTCCTGCGCTTCGAAGCCGACACTGAAGAAGAATTGCAGCGGATCAAGGACGTGTTCCATGCTCAGCTGAAAAACGCCGCACCTGATCTCGAACTCCCGTTCTGATTGAACCTAACGTTTCACTGGAGCCCTGAATGACCCTCGACCGTGATTCCGCCGCCAACGCTGCCAACGTCGCCAAGGTTTTGTCCGAAGCACTGCCTTACATCCGACGTTTTGTCGGCAAGACACTGGTGATCAAGTACGGCGGCAACGCCATGGAGAGCGATGAGCTGAAAACCGGCTTTGCGCGCGACATCGTGTTGATGAAGGCTGTCGGGATCAACCCGGTGGTGGTTCACGGCGGCGGCCCGCAAATCGGTGACCTGCTCAAGCGTCTTTCGATCGAGAGCCATTTCATCGACGGCATGCGCGTGACCGATGCCCAGACCATGGACGTTGTAGAAATGGTGCTGGGCGGCCAGGTCAACAAGGACATCGTCAACCTGATCAACCGCCACGGCGGCAGCGCTATCGGCCTGACCGGCAAGGACGCGGAGCTGATTCGGGCGAAGAAACTCACCGTGACCCGCCAGACACCCGAAATGACCACGCCGGAAATCATCGACATCGGTCAGGTCGGGGAAGTGGTCGGGGTCAATACCGATCTGCTGAACATGCTGGTCAAGGGCGATTTCATTCCGGTCATCGCACCTATCGGTGTCGGCCCTAATGGCGAGTCCTACAACATCAACGCCGATCTGGTTGCTGGCAAGGTTGCAGAAGCCCTCAAGGCCGAGAAGCTGATCCTGCTGACCAACATCGCCGGCCTGATGGACAAGCAAGGTGAAGTCCTCACCGGCCTGACCACCGAACAAGTCGACGGCCTGATCGCTGACGGCACCATCTACGGCGGCATGCTGCCCAAGATCCGTTGCGCGCTGGAAGCAGTCCAGGGCGGCGTCCACAGCTCGCACATCATTGACGGTCGCGTACCGAATGCCGTGCTGCTGGAGATCTTCACCGACAGCGGCGTGGGCACCCTGATCACCAATCGCAAGCGTCACTGATTGGCTCAAAAGCGTCAAAAAGAAGGCCCCGCCGGTAACCCGGACGGGGCCTTTCTTTTGCCTGAACCCTTGAGAAAGCCGCTAGTGCAACAGCTTCTGAACCCGTGCACGGTCAGCGGCAAAGCCTGAGCCCGCCTGGACTCGCGCGTCCTGGTAACGGGAGATATCTTCCTTGAGGCTTTGTTGCTGTTCCCGAATATCGTTCATCTGATCGATCAGGGTCTGCGGCACCACGCGCCCGGCACGCTCCTGATCGGCGGCCTGGCCCTGAAGGCTCGCTTGTTGCGCGCCAAGCCCCTGGATATTGCCGTTGGCCACAGCGATCAACGCATCCAGCTCCGCCAGTTTGCGCGCCTTGGCCCGGTCCACGTCATCGACGCTGCTGTACAGATGCAGCAACTGCGCATCGGCGGCGGCTTGCACCTTGGCGGCCTGGGCTTGCTGGATCTCTTCAGCGGTCGGCGCCGGTGGCACGGTCTTAACCACGCGACCGCGCTCGTTCAGGATGTCGTAGCCCTTGCCGGCATACTCCGGCGGGACGCCCTGACGGTCCAGCACGGTCACGCCACGGTTATCGACATAGCGATAAAGCAGCATCTGCGCGCCATCAGTGGCCGGGGCCGCGAAGGCATCAGCCGCACCAAGCGCCATACACAAGGACAGGCACAGACCTGCCGCCCTCAGTTTGAGCATGAAGGCGACACCGTCTGCAACGCGCTGGAGCGACCGAAACTCATGAATATTCAGATCCCGTACTGCGCCCTGTAGGCTTCGACTGCAGGCAAATGCTGCTTCAACTGAGGATCATCGGCCAGAAATTGCAGAACCTGATTCAGCGAAACAATGCTGATGACCGGGATACCGAAGTCGCGCTCGACCTCCTGAATCGCCGAAAGCTCGCCATTACCGCGCTCCTGGCGATTGAGGGCAATCAACACGCCCGCTGCTGTCGCGCCCTGGTCCTTGATGATCTGCATCACTTCGCGAATCGCCGTACCTGCAGTGATCACGTCGTCGATGATCAGCACATTGCCCGCCAATGGCGCGCCCACCAGACTGCCGCCTTCGCCATGGGCCTTGGCCTCTTTGCGATTGAAGCAATAAGGAGTATCGACCTGATGATGTTCAGCCAAAGCCACGGCCGTCGTGGCCGCCAGAGGAATACCCTTGTAGGCCGGACCAAACAGAACGTCGAAGGAAATGCCACTTTCAACCACGGCAGCCGCGTAGAAACGACCCAGCTGAGCCAGGGCCGAACCGCTGTTGAACAGACCGGCATTGAAGAAGTAAGGACTGGTGCGTCCAGACTTGAGAGTGAACTCACCGAAGCGCAAAACCCCGCGATCGATGGCAAAACGAATGAATTCGCGCTGATACGGCTGCATGAAAAAAGTCCCAGATACCACGGATTTAGCTAATTAGGTAGAGCTCGGGTATCATACACGCACGTGATTTTTGGGGCCATTTATGCGGATCATCAGTGTGAACGTAAATGGCATTCAGGCTGCAGTCGAGCGTGGTTTGCTCAGTTGGCTGCAAGCTCAGAATGCCGACGTCATCTGCCTTCAGGACACCCGTGCCTCCGCCTTTGAACTGGACGACCCAGCCTTCCAACTGGATGGCTATTTCCTCTATGCCTGCGATGCTGAAGTCCCTGCCCAAGGTGGCGTGGCTCTGTACTCGCGGTTGCAACCGAAGGCGGTAATCAGCGGCCTCGGCTTCGAGACAGCCGACCGCTACGGGCGTTATCTGCAAGCAGACTTCGACAAGGTCAGTATTGCGACCTTGCTTCTTCCTTCGGGAATGAACGGCGATGAAGACTTGAACCAGAAGTTCAAGCTCATGGACGACTTCGCTCGCTATCTGGACAAACAACGGCGCAAGCGTCGCGAGTACATTTATTGTGGCTCGCTGTACGTTGCCCAGCAGAAGCTCGACATCAAGAACTGGCGCGACAGCCAGCAATCTCCGGGCTTCCTGGCGCCAGAACGCGCATGGATGGACGAAATCGTCGGCAATATGGGCTATGTCGATGCCCTGCGTGAAGTCAGTCGCGAAGGTGACCAGTACAGCTGGTGGCCGGATAACGAACAGGCCGAGATGCTCAACCTGGGCTGGCGCTTCGACTATCAGCTACTGACCCCGGGTCTGCGCCGCTTCGTACGCAGCGCACGCCTGCCGCGTCAGCCGCGCTTCTCGCAGCACGCACCGCTGATCGTGGATTACGACTGGACGCTCACCATCTGACGCCCCAATCGCCCACAAAAAAAGCCGACGTCACTGTCGGCTTTTTGTTGTGCGCCAAACACCGCCTTCGCGAGCAAGCTCGCTCCCACCGGATTTATGTTTGCCGTAAATGGTTGTGTGAAGCAGGACTACTGAACTGACACACTGCAATCGCGGGCAAGGTAGATAGCCAGCCCGGTCGCCCCTACAAGCTAGCTACAACCAGAGGGTTACTTCACCAACCGCCACGTAAACGGGTAGCGGTAGGCGACGCCTTCATTGGCCTTGATCCCGGCGATGATCGTCAGCACCAGGGCGCCGATGCCCACCAGCAGCAGTAAAGGGAAACCGATGATCACCACCATCAGCATCATGCAAATAGTCGCCGCGATGGACACGGTGATCTGGAAGTTCAGCGCTTCCTTGCCCTGAGCGTCGATGAAGGCGTCGGTTTCCTTTTTGAGCTGCCAGACAATCAGCGGCCCCAACAGGTTACCGAACGGGAAGATCAGGCCGAAAAACGCAGCAAAGTGACAGAGCATCGCCCACTGGCGAACTTCTGCCGGAGGAATCGGAAGCAGGGGCTGGCTGTCACTCATCGTGCGTGTCCTTGAGCCTGGTTGATCAATCCGCCAATGCGGCGCGTTGCAGTTCGAACAGTTCGGTCATGCCTTTTTGCGCCAGAGCCAGCATTGCGTTCAGCTCTTCAGGCTGGAACGGCGCGCCCTCGGCAGTGCCCTGGACTTCGATGAAGCCGCCAGCGCTGGTCATCACGACGTTGAGGTCGGTTTCTGCAGCAGAGTCTTCCAGGTAATCCAGGTCCAGCACTGGCTCGCCCTGGTACATACCCACCGAGACGGCAGCGATCATCTGCTTGAGCGGGTCGCCGCCTTTCAGGCCGCCGCGCTTCTTGATCACTTTCAACGCATCGACCAGTGCAACCATAGCGCCGGTGATGGACGCCGTACGAGTACCGCCATCGGCCTGGATCACGTCGCAATCGACATACAGCGTTACGTCACCGAGCTTGGACATATCCAGCGCAGCACGCAGCGAGCGGCCGATCAGACGCTGGATCTCCAGGGTACGACCGCCTTGCTTGCCACGGCTGGCTTCACGCTGGTTACGTTCGCCGGTCGCACGCGGCAGCATGCCGTATTCAGCCGTCAGCCAACCTTGACCCTGACCTTTAAGGAAGCGCGGTACGCCGCTTTCGACGCTGACCGTGCAAATCACTTTGGTGTCACCGAACTCAACCAGTACAGACCCCTCGGCATGCTTGGTGTAGTTGCGGGTGATGCGGATCGAGCGGAGCTGATCGGCAGCGCGACCACTTGGACGTTTCATTTGGGATACCTGTACTGGGACGGAAAACTGCCGAGCATTATAGTGGTCACAGCCGGTGCTGGGCACATCTAAAAGTCGTTGCGCCCGGCTGCAGTGCTTTTTATTGCGCCTTGTATCGCTTGTCGCGTCGACGGATTGGGAGCATCCGCCGCACTGCGCTACAATCCTGCGCCTTCGCAGCCTGTCGGCTCTTCATGACATTCATTCGGGCAGTCCATCGCCTGCGACAGCCGCGCCTTAATCGCCAGGATCAAATCGAGAGGTAGTTCCCATGGTGCACAGCATGACCGCTTTTGCCCGCGTCGAACGGGCCGGCACCCAAGGCACATTGAGTTGGGAATTGCGCTCGGTCAACCACCGTTATCTGGAGCCGCACCTGCGCCTGCCGGAGTCGTTCCGCGACCTCGAAGGCGCGGTGCGCGAGGCTCTGCGTCAAGGGTTGTCGAGGGGCAAGGTCGAATGCACCTTGCGCTACACCGAAGAAACCGCCGGCAAGCCACTGCAGGTCGACCGTGAGCGTGCGGCGCAACTGGTCGCGGCAGCGGAGATCGTCGCTGGCCTGATCAAGCAACCCGCCGCCCTGAACCCGCTGGAAGTACTGGCATGGCCCGGCGTGCTGGTGGCGGACGCCAACGACCCCCAGGCCCTTAACAATGATGCCCTGGCCCTGTTCAACGAAGCGTTGGCCGAACTGAAAAACGGCCGTGGCCGTGAAGGCGCAGACCTGGCCAAACTTCTCGACGAACGGCTAACCTCCATTACCGAAGAAGTCGCCACGCTACGCACCCTGGTGCCGCAAATGCTCGCGACCCAGCGCCAGAAAGTCCTGGATCGCTTCGCCGACATGAAGGCCGAGCTGGACCCACAACGCCTGGAACAGGAAATGGTCCTGCTGGCACAGAAAAGCGATGTCGCCGAAGAACTCGACCGCCTCGCCACCCACGTCACCGAAGTGCGTCGCGTGCTCAAGACCGGTGGCCAGGCAGGACGTCGCCTGGACTTCCTGATGCAAGAGCTCAACCGCGAAGCCAACACACTGGGCTCCAAAGCCTTCGACCCGCGCAGTACCCAGGCTGCGGTCAACCTCAAGGTGTTGATCGAGCAGATGCGTGAACAAGTGCAGAATATTGAGTAAGGCCACCCCGACATGACCCACAGCACCGGCACCCTGTACATCATTTCCGCACCGTCTGGCGCGGGCAAGACCAGCCTGGTAAAAGCCCTGATCGACGCTGACTCGCAGATTCGCTTGTCGGTCTCGCACACCACGCGAGCCATGCGTCCCGGTGAAATCGACGGCGTGAACTATCACTTCGTCGACCGCGCGGAGTTTGTTCGCCTGATCGAACACGGCGACTTTCTTGAGCAGGCCGAAGTCTTCGGCAACCTGTACGGAACGTCCCAGAGCCACTTGCAGCAGACGCTGGATGAAGGCCATGACCTGATTCTGGAAATCGACTGGCAAGGCGCCGAACAGGTTCGCAACCTGATGCCCCACGCCCGCTCGATCTTCATCCTGCCGCCAACCCAACAGGCACTGCGCCAGCGCCTGACCAATCGCGGCCAGGACAGCGACGAGATCATCGAAGCGCGGATGCGTGAAGCGGTCAGCGAGATGAGCCATTACGTGGAGTACGATTTCATCGTGATCAACGATGACTTCGCCACGGCGCTGGAAGACCTCAAGGCGATTTTCCGCACCAACAAGCTCAACCTGCAGCATCAAGCGCAACGCTTCAGCCACCTGCTGGAGCAATTGCTGGCCTGAGCAAGACCAGCACTCAAGCCCTGGACGGCAGGCTAAATCTGACCGCTCATGGCTTGGCGCTTGAAGCTTTGGGCTTTGGGCTTGTAAACTACCGAGTCCGCTCGCCCATCCGGGCATCGCGCATACCGCATTTGCTACGAGGAATACCCATGGCCCGCGTAACCGTTGAAGACTGCCTAGAACACGTGGACAACCGCTTTGAGCTGGTAATGCTCTCCACCAAGCGTGCCCGTCAACTGGCAACCGGCGGCAAAGAACCAAAGCTGGCGTGGGAAAACGACAAGCCTACCGTTATGGCACTGCGCGAAATCGCAGCTGGCCTGATGGATTACGCTGTAATCGCAGAAGCCGAAATCGTTGAAGATGAACCACTGTTCGCTGCATTCGAGGACGAGTCCAACGAGGCCGTCTAAGCCTATGCCGGGTCGACGTAGTACGGCGCAGGGTCAAAGCCATTGGCAGGGGGTAGCACCTTGCCTAGCATAGACGCCCTCGCCGATCGTCTGTCCGCCTACCTCGGCACGGACCAGGTCAATCTGGTCCGCCGAGCGTATTTCTACGCCGAACAAGCCCACGATGGCCAACGCCGTCGCAGCGGCGAAGCCTACGTCACGCATCCGCTGGCGGTGGCCAATATTCTTGCCGACATGCATATGGACCATCAGAGCCTGATGGCGGCCATGCTGCATGACGTGATCGAAGACACAGGTATCGCCAAAGAAGCGCTGTGTGCGCAGTTCGGTGAAACCGTGGCCGAACTGGTCGACGGGGTCAGCAAACTGACCCAGATGAACTTCGAGACCAAAGCCGAGGCGCAAGCCGAAAACTTCCAGAAAATGGCCATGGCCATGGCCCGCGATATCCGCGTGATCCTGGTCAAGCTGGCCGACCGGCTGCACAACATGCGCACGCTGGAAGTCCTGTCCGGGGAAAAACGCCGGCGCATCGCCAAGGAAACCCTGGAAATCTACGCACCCATCGCCAACCGGCTGGGCATGCACGCCGTTCGCATCGAATTCGAAGACCTGGGTTTCAAGGCCATGTACCCGATGCGCTCCTCGCGAATTGGCCAGGCGGTCAAGCGCGCACGGGGCAATCGCAAGGAACTGGTCAACAAGATCGAAGAGTCCCTGGCCCACTGCCTGGCCGTCGACGAGATCGAAGGCGAAGTCAGCGGGCGCCAGAAGCACCTTTACGGCATCTATAAAAAGATGCGCGGCAAGCGTCGGGCTTTCAACGAGATCATGGACGTCTACGCGTTCCGCATCATCGTCGACAAGGTAGACACCTGCTATCGCGTGCTGGGCGCTGTGCATAATTTGTACAAACCACTGCCCGGCCGCTTCAAGGATTACATCGCAATCCCCAAGGCCAACGGCTACCAGTCGCTGCATACCACCCTGTTCGGCATGCACGGCGTACCCATTGAAATCCAGATTCGTACACGCGAAATGGAAGAAATGGCCAATAACGGGATCGCGGCACACTGGCTGTACAAGTCCAGTGGCGATGAGCAGCCCAAGGGCACCCACGCCCGCGCCCGCCAGTGGGTCAAGGGCGTGCTGGAAATGCAGCAACGCGCCGGCAACTCGCTGGAGTTCATCGAGAGCGTGAAGATCGACCTGTTTCCGGACGAGGTCTATGTCTTTACCCCCAAAGGCCGAATCATGGAGCTGCCAAAAGGCTCCACGGCAGTGGACTTCGCCTATGCCGTGCACACCGATGTCGGCAACAGCTGCATTGCCTGCCGGATCAACCGTCGCCTGGCACCGCTGTCCGAACCGCTGCAAAGCGGCTCCACGGTGGAGATCGTCAGCGCACCCGGCGCGCGCCCGAACCCGGCCTGGCTGAACTTCGTCGTCACCGGCAAGGCTCGCACCCACATCCGCCACGCGCTGAAACTGCAACGCCGCTCCGAATCCATCAGCCTGGGCGAGCGCCTGCTGAACAAGGTATTGAACGGTTTCGAAAGCACCCTGGAGAAGATCCCCGCCGAGCGCGTGCAATTGATCCTCGCCGAGTACCGGGTCGAGGTCATCGAAGACCTGCTCGAAGACATCGGCCTGGGCAATCGCATGGCTTACGTGGTCGCCCGGCGCCTGCTGGCCAGCGAAGGCGAGCAACTGCCAAGCGCCGAAGGCCCACTGGCGATTCGCGGCACCGAAGGTCTGGTCCTCAGTTACGCCAAGTGTTGCACGCCAATCCCGGGCGACCCGATCGTGGGTCATCTGTCGGCGGGCAAAGGCATGGTCGTGCACCTGGACAACTGTCGCAACATCAGCGAAATCAGGCATAACCCGGAAAAATGCATCCAGCTGTCCTGGGCCAAGGACGTAACCGGCGAATTCAACGTCGAGCTGCGTGTGGAACTGGAACATCAACGCGGCCTGATCGCCTTGCTCGCGAGCAGCGTCAACGCCGCGGATGGCAACATCGAAAAAATCAGCATGGACGAGCGCGATGGTCGCATCAGCGTGGTCCAACTGGTGGTCAGCGTGCACGACCGCGTGCACCTGGCCCGTGTGATCAAGAAACTGCGCGCCCTGACCGGGGTCATCCGCATCACACGGATGCGTGCGTAGCCAACCACTTCATCAGGAGTTCTTCATGACCAAGACCGTTATCTCCAGCGATAAAGCACCTGCAGCCATCGGCACTTATTCTCAGGCGATCAAAGCTGGCAATACTGTCTACATGTCCGGTCAGATCCCGCTGGACCCGAAAACCATGGAACTGGTCGAAGGCTTCGAAGCCCAGGCCACCCAGGTGTTCGAAAACCTGAAGGCCGTCGCTGAAGCGGCTGGCGGTTCCTTCAAGGACATCGTCAAGCTGAACATCTTCCTGACTGACCTGAGCCACTTCGCCAAGGTCAACGAGATCATGGGCAAATACTTCGACCAGCCTTACCCGGCTCGCGCCGCCATCGGCGTTGCTGCGCTGCCTAAAGGCGCTCAGGTCGAAATGGACGCGATCCTCGTCATCGAATAAATCCCCCCTTGCGGAGCGCAACCCGCTCCGCCTCCCCTGCAAAGGAAGGACTCTGTTATGCGCGTTGCGCTTGCCCTCTCGCTGCTTGCCGCCGTTTTGAGCGGCTGTGCCAGTCACTCCAACCGCACACCTGACGGTATCTGGATCAACCAGGCTGCCATCGACGCTGCTGCCAAAGGTGGCAACCTGCGTCAGGCACTGCTGGCTAACGGGCCAAATCTGGAATGGAATGTCAACACCGCTGGCGGCCAGGCTTCTTTCTCCAACGGCTTTGAGCTGAGTGAAGGCAAGATCACCAGCTCCACCGACGGCAAACTGCACGTCGACTTCTACGGCAACTTCACCGAAGACCTGAGCCTCAAGGGTGATGATCTCGTTCAGGCGGCCAGCGACTCCAGCCCGGAACAACGCTTCCAGCAACCGAAAGAAGCGGCACCGGCTGGCGCTCAACCGGGCACCAGCTTCGAGAAAGCGCTGTATAGCGCCTACCTGGGCGGCACCTGGAAAATCACCAGCGGCGAAGGCCAGGGCAGCACCGTGCAGTTCAAGCCTGACGGCAGCGTCGATGGCTTGCCGGGCAATGACCGCTTCGCACTGTGCCTGGCGGGCGATTGCGCAGCGATGAGCGGCGAATACGACAGCATGTGGCTGGAAAAAGCCGAGCAAGGCAACCCGTACGTGTTCGTGCGCAAAGGCAAGCAACTGGAGATATTCCAGGCGCTGAACAATGCCCAGGCGGACGAAATGCCAGACCTGCGCCCGGGCGAGCGCCGCTGGTTGCTTGAGAAGAACTGAGTAGGCCCTGGCCCGCTCAGTGGATCGGGTCTGAAACAAATACCTGCTGCAGATGTAAAACCTGTGGGAGCGAATTCATTCGTGCGAGGCCAGCACATTCAACATCTGTTGCGGCTGACACATCGCATCGCGAATGAATTCGCTTCCACAGAATACCGCCAGACTTACACTCGCGGCTCAGGGCCCCACCTGCTCCAACATCGCCACATACCCTTCCCGATAACTCGCATACTGCGGCGCCCAGCCCAGCGCTTTTGCCCGGGCATTGCTGCAACGCTTGCTGCCTGATCTGCGCAGCGTTCCTTCCTGCGCCCACTCAGTCACGCCAAGGTACTCACGCATCCAGGCCACCACTTCGGCCAGGGGCGCCGGTGCGTCGTCGACGCCAATGTAGCAATCGTCCAGCGCCACCCCCCGCGCATCAGCCTGGAGCAAAAACGCCACCAGCCCTGCGGCATCGTCAGCGTGAATGCGGTTGCCGTACAGGGGTGGCTCTACCGCAACGCTATAGCCCTGGCGTACACGACTCATCAAGTCCGTACGGCCCGGGCCATAGATCCCGGTCAGGCGCACGATGCTGGCAGGCAGCCCGCTGCCCAGCGCGACCTGTTCAGCCTCAAGCATGATCTGCCCGGAGTAGCCGCTGGCCTGGGCCGGCGACGTTTCGTCTACCCACTCACCCTGTTGCTGCCCATAAACACTGCTGCTGGAAACGAAAATCAGTCGCTTGGGCTTCTGGCCCTTTTGTCCAAGCCAACCCAGAACATGCCGCAGCCCCTGCACGTAAGCGGCCCGATAGCCTTCTTCGTCACGGGTTGTAGGCGTGGCGCAATACACCAGGTAATCGACTGGCGACTCGGGCCAGTCCAACGGGATTTGCGCACTGAAAAGATCCCCCGCCACACCGGTCACGCCCTTGGGCAGGTGTGAAACGTTGCGACGCAGGCCATAAACCGTCCAGCCCCTGGCAAGCAATTGAGTAGCAATACGGCTACCGACGTCTCCGCAACCGGCGATCAGAACAGAAGGGCCAGGCATGTCGTTTCTCCCGATAAAAACTCTGTTACAGCGCTTCAAACGGGCCTGCGAGCCCATCGGAAAACGCTGATTGGTAGAAAAAAAGATACTCTATTACTTTTGTTAACAAGAATTACTTGCAATAATGCCGGCCCGCTTGTTCTCCTTCACGCCGAACGCGTTGCGTAAAAAAGCAGAACAAAAACCTATTTCCCCTCTCAGGTCCGGCCAGCATGACACGTATCCTATCTCTCGCTTCGCCTACCAAGCTTCCCAGCCTGCCGCGCGCATGGCGCAGTGTCGCTGCCCTGCTGTTCAGCTTGATGCTGGCACCTGGCGCTTTCGCTGACGAACCCGCGACCGCAGCTGCCTCGGCCACTCACGCTGCAACCCCCGCTACTACCGCTGCTGCTCCGGCCGACGCTAGCTCTGCTCCTGTCCTGCAGGAAGCAGCTCCTGTAGACGACGTGGACGCCGCACCCGTGGAAAACAACAGCCTGGGCATGTCCCACGATCTGTCGCCATGGGGCATGTACCAGAACGCCGACATCATCGTCAAAATCGTGATGATCGGCCTGGCCATCGCTTCGATCATCACCTGGACGATCTGGATCGCCAAGGGCTTCGAACTGCTGGGCGCCAAACGTCGCCTGCGCATTGAAATCGCCCACCTGAAAAAGGCCCGTACTCTCTCCGAGGCCAGCGAGGGCGCTCGCAAGGAAGGCACCCTGGCCCATCTGCTGGTGCACGACGCCCTGGAAGAAATGCGCCTGTCGGCCAACAGCCGTGAGCGCGAAGGTATCAAGGAGCGTGTCAGCTTCCGTCTGGAGCGTCTGGTCGCCGCCTGTGGCCGCAACATGAGCATGGGCACCGGCGTGCTCGGCACCATCGGTTCCACAGCGCCGTTCGTGGGTCTGTTCGGCACCGTCTGGGGGATCATGAACAGCTTCATCGGCATCGCGAAAACCCAGACCACCAACCTCGCTGTCGTGGCGCCCGGTATTGCCGAAGCCCTGCTGGCAACCGCTTTGGGTCTGGTTGCAGCCATCCCTGCGGTGGTGATCTACAACGTGTTTGCCCGCTCCATCGCCGGTTACCGCGCGCAGGTTTCCGATGCTTCGGCTCAGGTTCTGCTGCTGGTCAGCCGCGACCTGGATCACCTGCCGGCAGAACGCACCCAGCAGCCGCAGCACATGGCTAAAGTGGTGTAAACCGTGGGCCTGCATCTAAACGAAGGCGGCGACGATCTCGCCGAGAACCACGAAATCAACGTCACGCCTTTCATCGACGTCATGTTGGTGCTGCTGATCATCTTCATGGTGGCAGCGCCTCTGGCGACGGTGGACATCAAGGTCGACCTGCCCGCCTCAACTGCAAAACCGCAGCCCAGGCCCGAGAAGCCGATCTTCCTCAGCGTCAAGGCAGCCGACAAGAGCCTGTACCTGGGCGAAGAGAAGGTCACTCGCGAGCAGATCGGCCAGGTCCTCGATGCCAAGACCAAGGGCAAGAAGGACACCACGATCTTCTTCCAGGCCGATAAAGGCGTGGATTACGGCGACCTCATGGAGGTGATGAACTCCCTGCGTGCCGCTGGCTACCTCAAGGTTGGACTGGTGGGTCTCGAGACGGTTGGTAAGAAATGATCACTCTGCGCCAAAAACTGACGCGCTATAGCGGTAGTCTGTTGTTGGTGCTTGCCGTCCATGCTGTCGCGATCATTGTCGCGCTACGCTGGTCGGCACCCCAGGCAATCGAGCTGCCGCCGGCAGCGATGATGGTCGAGCTGGCCCCCACGCCGGAACCCGCACCGCCACCGCCGCCCAAAGTCGTGCAACCGCCAACTCCGCCTGCGCCCGTGGAAGAAATTCCGGTGCCCAAGCTGGCCGAAGCGGCGAAACCGGAAATTGCCGTCACCAAACCGGTCAAGCCAAAGCCCAAGCCACAACCGCCCAAGCCGCAGAAGAAGCCTGAGCCCCCTCAGGAAAAGCCTGCAGAGCAAAAGCCTGTGGACACGCCGCCGACCAACGCAAAACCCGAGAAATCGGCAGCGCCGACGCAAAGCCCGCCTACCCCGCCCAGTAATGCACTACCGAGCTGGCAAGGCGATCTGCTGCGCCATTTGAGCAAGTACAAGAAGTATCCCGAAGATGCGCGTCGTCGTGGCATGCAAGGGATCAATCGCTTGCGTTTCGTGGTAGACGCAGAAGGCCGGGTATTGTCCTACGAAATTGCTGGCGGTTCTGGCAGTGCTGCACTGGATCGGGCCACGCTGGAGATGATCCGCCGCGCTCAACCTCTGCCCAAGCCACCGGCAGAAATTCTGAACAACGGCACCATCGAAATTCTTGCTCCCTTCGTTTATTCGCTGGATAAACGCTGAAATCGGACTTTTGATACGCCAGAGTATAGTTGATAACGTGCGTCTATCGATTGCAGCCGCTATGCTGGGGCCGCAACTTCATGGACGCACGCTATGACCCTTACAGAATTGCGCTATATCGTTACGCTTGCTCAAGAGCAGCATTTCGGCCACGCGGCCGAGCGTTGCCATGTCAGCCAGCCGACCTTGTCGGTGGGCGTCAAAAAACTCGAAGACGAACTCGGTGTGCTGATTTTCGAGCGCAGCAAGAGTGCCGTACGCCTGACCCCGGTCGGCGAAGGCATCGTCGCCCAGGCACAGAAAGTGCTCGAACAGGCCCAAGGCATCCGCGAACTGGCACAGGCTGGCAAAAACCAGCTGACCGCGCCGCTCAAGGTCGGTGCGATCTACACGGTCGGCCCGTACCTGTTCCCGCACCTGATCCCGCAGTTGCACCGTGTTGCCCCGCAGATGCCGCTGTATATCGAAGAAAACTTCACCCACGTCCTGCGCGACAAGCTGCGCAACGGCGAGCTGGACGCGATCATCATTGCATTGCCGTTCAACGAAGCCGATGTGCTGACCATGCCGCTGTACGACGAGCCTTTCTACGTACTGATGCCGGCAGACCATCCCTGGACCCAGAAAGAGTCCATCGACGCCTCGGCACTGAACGACAAGAGCCTGCTGCTGCTCGGTGAAGGCCACTGCTTCCGCGATCAGGTACTCGAAGCCTGCCCGACCATGACCAAAGGCAACGAAGCCGCCAAGCACACCACCGTCGAATCCAGCTCGCTGGAAACTATTCGGCACATGGTCGCTTCCGGTCTGGGCATCTCGATCCTGCCGATGTCCGCCGTGGACAGCCACCACTACGCTGCAGGTGTGATTGAAGTTCGTCCACTGACGCCGCCGGTACCATTCCGCACCGTCGCCATCGCCTGGCGTGCCAGCTTCCCTCGGCCCAAGGCGATCGAGATCCTCGCCGACTCCGTGCGCCTGTGTTCCGTGGCTCGTCCGAAAGCCGAAGCGAGCTAAGACGCAACATGAGCGAGCTGTCCAAAGTCTCGGTCACGGCACTCAAGGGTGTCGGCGAGGCCATGGCCGAGAAGCTGACCAAGGTCGGCCTGGAGAACCTGCAGGACGTGCTGTTCCACCTGCCGCTTCGCTACCAGGACCGCACCCGCGTCGTGCCCATTGGTGAATTGCGGCCGGGGCAGGATGCGGTGATCGAAGGCATCGTCAGCGGTGCCGATGTGGTCATGGGCAAGCGTCGCAGCCTGCTGGTACGCATGGGCGACGGCACCGGTACGCTCAGCCTGCGCTTCTACCACTTCAGCAATGCGCAGAAAGAAGGCCTCAAGCGCGGCACGCACTTGCGTTGCTTCGGGGAAGCCCGGCCCGGTGCTTCGGGGCTGGAGATCTATCACCCTGAATACCGTGCGCTGACCGGGGACGAACCTCCGCCCGTTGAGCAGACCCTGACGCCGATCTATCCGACCACCGAAGGCCTGACGCAGCAGCGCTTGCGCCAACTGTGCCAGCAAACGCTGACCATGCTGGGCCCAAAAAGCCTGCCTGACTGGCTGCCGGAAGAACTCGCTCGCGACTATCAACTGGCGCCCCTGGACGATGCGATTCGTTACCTGCATCACCCACCCGCCGACGCCGACCTTGAAGAGCTCGCCCTGGGTCATCACTGGGCGCAGCACCGGCTGGCGTTCGAAGAGCTGCTGACCCATCAGCTGTCACAACAACGTTTGCGTGAAAGCCTGCGCTCGCAACGTGCACCCGCGCTGCCGAAAGCCAAAAAGCTGCCGAAACAGTTCCTCGCCAACCTGGGCTTCCCGCCTACAGGCGCGCAGCAGCGCGTGGGCAACGAAGTGGCCTACGACCTCAGCCAGCCAGAGCCCATGCTGCGGTTGATCCAGGGCGACGTGGGTGCCGGCAAGACCGTGGTGGCCGCACTGGCCGCGCTGCAGGCGCTGGAGGCCGGTTATCAGGTGGCGTTGATGGCGCCCACCGAGATCCTGGCCGAGCAGCACTACATCAACTTCAAACGCTGGCTGGAGCCACTGGGCATTGAAGTCGCCTGGCTGGCGGGCAAGCTCAAGGGCAAGGCACGGGCGGCATCGCTGGAGCAAATCGCCGGGGGCACACCCATGGTGGTCGGCACCCACGCGCTGTTTCAGGACGAAGTGCAGTTCAAGAACCTGGCGCTGGTCATCATCGACGAACAGCACCGCTTCGGCGTGCAGCAACGTCTGGCCCTGCGCAAGAAAGGCGTTGGCGGCCTGATGTGCCCGCATCAATTGATCATGACCGCCACCCCCATTCCGCGAACCCTGGCCATGAGTGCCTACGCCGACCTGGACACCTCGATCCTCGACGAACTGCCGCCCGGCCGAACCCCCGTTAACACCGTACTCGTAGCTGACAGCCGTCGCATCGAAGTGGTCGAGCGGGTTCGCGCGGCCTGCGCCGAAGGCCGGCAAGCCTATTGGGTGTGCACGCTGATCGAAGAGTCGGAAGAGTTGACCTGCCAGGCTGCCGAGACCTCGTTCGAGGAGCTGACCAGCGCCTTGGGCGAATTGCGCGTCGGGCTGATCCACGGGCGCATGAAGCCCGCCGAAAAAGCCGCTGTCATGGCCGAGTTCAAACAGGGCGCACTGCAATTGCTGGTGGCCACGACCGTGATCGAGGTAGGTGTAGACGTGCCCAATGCCAGCCTGATGATCATCGAGAATCCCGAGCGGCTGGGACTGGCGCAATTGCACCAGTTACGCGGCAGGGTTGGACGCGGCAGCGCGGCGAGCCACTGCGTGCTGCTCTACCATCCGCCGCTGTCGCAAATCGGTCGGCAGCGACTGGGCATCATGCGCGAAACCAACGACGGTTTTATCATCGCCGAAAAAGACCTGGAGCTTCGCGGCCCCGGCGAAATGCTCGGCACTCGTCAGACCGGCCTGCTGCAATTCAAGGTCGCCGATCTGATGCGCGACGCAGACCTGTTGCCAGCCGTGCGTGATGCTGCCCAGGCACTGCTCGAACGCTGGCCACAACACGTGAGCCCATTGCTCGAACGCTGGTTGCGCCACGGCCAGCAATACGGTCAAGTGTGATCTGCGTCAGCCGATTGCAAGTCCACTGACAATCGCGACAATTAGCTAGGTATACTGGCGCGATTGTAGGAATTTGGATACAGACCATGACAGAAGTTGCCCACGTCGATGCAGCCCAACACGCTCCTTCTGTCATTAGGCAGTTGCTCGGCAAACTGGCCATCAGCTACCGCGAAATCCCGAACGACGCAAGCCTGCCTGCTACACAAAAGGTTCAGGCGGTGCTGGTCGATGACGCGGTCGGCGCACTGCTGATTCTGTTTCCTCAAAGCCATTTGCTGGACCTCGACCGCGTCGCTGAACTGACCGGCCGCAGGTTGGCGGCTGTTCCGCAGGATCGCCTTGAGCGCATGCTCGGTAAACACAACCTGCGCATGCTGCCCGGCCTTCCAGCCTTGACCAGTTCGCCATGCCTGTACGAAGAGCAATTGCTGCAAGAGCCTGCGTTGTTGATCGACTCCGGCGAGCCGGGCCTGCTGCTGGAAATCTCCAGCGAAGCGTTCAAGAGCATGTTGAGCAAAGCTAGCGCCGGTCATTTCGGTGAGCCGCTGAACCTGATCCAGCCCAACATCGACCGCCCTGACGACGACCGCGAAGAAATCACCCAGGCCATGCACGCCTTTACGGCGCGCCGTATCCAGCAGCGTCTGGAAGCGACCCTGGAAATCCCGCCGCTGGCAGAAACCGCGCAAAAAATCATCAAGCTGCGTGTCGACCCGGACGCCACCATCGATGACATTACTGGCGTCGTGGAAACCGACCCTGCGCTGGCCGCACAAGTTGTCAGCTGGGCTGCATCGCCGTACTACGCCTCCCCAGGCAAAATTCGCTCAGTGGAAGATGCTATCGTCCGCGTGCTGGGTTTCGATCTGGTGATCAACCTGGCCCTCGGCCTGGCATTGGGCAAGACCTTGAGCCTGCCCAAGGATCACCCGCAACAAACCACGCCGTACTGGCAGCAGTCGATCTACACCGCAGCCGTTATCGAAGGCCTGACACGTGCCATGCCCCGCGCCCAGCGCCCGGAAACAGGCCTGACTTACCTGGCCGGCCTGCTGCATAACTTCGGCTACCTGCTGCTGGCGCATGTCTTCCCCCCGCATTTCTCGTTGATCTGCCGTCAGCTGGAAGTGAACCCGCACCTGCACCACAGCTACGTTGAACAGCACCTGCTGGGCATCAGCCGCGAGCAGATCGGTGCCTGGCTGATGCGTTACTGGGACATGCCGGACGAACTCTGCACCGCGCTGCGCTTCCAGCACGACCCAAGCTATGCCGGTGAACATTCGGCCTACGCCAACCTGGTATGCCTGGCGGTCGGCTTGCTGCGCAACAACGGCATCGGCTCTGGCCCGAAAGAGGTCATCCCGGAAGAACTGTTCGAACGCCTGGGCCTGACCCGGGAAAAAGCAGAAGAGTCGGTGAAAAAGGTGCTGGACGCCGAAGTCATGCTGCGCGAACTGGCGCTGCAGTTCGGCTGATACAAGATCTGTAGGAGCGAATTCATTCGCTCCTACAGATTGCAGCCAGACATCAATTTGGCTTCTTCTTCCTCGGCTTCAAATACTTGGTCAACCCCTGGAACCAGATCACCAGCCCTGGGTTGCCCTTGATCTGAATATCCTTGTTCTGAATACCCTGCATGAATGCCAGCTGTTTGTTTTTGGCCTGCATCGTCGCAAAACCAAACGCCGCATCCTTGAACGAGATCGCGAACGCCGGTTCAGCCACGGCGCCCGCATGGCTGCTGATACGCTGGCCGCTGACGATGAAATGCCGCGCCACCTTGCCGTCGGTGGTCTGCAACTGAAACGTCAGGTCCTTGCCTGCCAGTTGCTGTTGAAAAGCAGGGTTGTTGCGACTGGCCCGGCTCATCAACAAGCCCAGCATCCAGAGAAGAAAACGAAATTTCATGCACACTGCCTCAGCGTCGAATCGACCGCTCCATGCGGTCGGACGGGCAGTGTAGCCGTTTGTCGCGCAGGCGACAGCAGGGATCCTGTTTCCTGTAGATCGCTACATTAACCCGGCATGTTAGCGACTGATGGTTCACAAAATGACTGTCTGGCTAAAACAGAAAAGCGCTGCCTCCGATGCAGGAGAGACAGCGCCCGGGTTCAGCGGAGTACGCGATTAACGGATGCTTTGGATGCTGCCTTTGTTACCCGTAACCTTCACATTGACCTGCTTGAAGATGAAGTAGTCTTTGACGGACACCTCATAGCGTGGAGCAACGATCAAGTCAGAACCCGAAGCCTTGACCGCCTTGAACGCCGCAGCCGCCTTGGTGGACGCTACAGGGTCCAGCATGCCCAGGCCCATACCCGAATCACCGCCGTAGGTCACACCATCAGCGAACTGGGTGTCGCCACCCACATTCAGGAAACCGAACAGGATGTGGGTGGACGATTCGCCATTGATGGTTTCGCCGACTTTTACGTCTGCCTTCAGGCCAGTTTTCACCGTGCCGCTGATCGGCGCCGCAGGTTGGCTCATGTTGTAGCTCACGCAGCCGCTGGTGGTTGCAATCAAAGTGGCAACTGCCGCAGACATCCATAGCTTTTTCATTTAATTTCCCGGTGTAATGTTTATGAAACACAAACAGCGGCGAAACTTTAAGTGAATATTTATGTTTAAAAAGTCGGAAGATTCTTATTGGGCGGTAGTCCATTACAACAACTAACGAGTGAAATTCAACACAGCGGACAGCCGCGAAAGGCCCTACATAAATAAGTGCAAACTCGCCGTGCCAGCGCGCCAATTCCTAACGCTTTGCAGGAGCATTTCTTACGATTAACAGGCTGTCGAATTCGAGGCCAAAAAAAATGGACACCCTGATCCAGTCAGGCGTGTCCATTCTTTTACTCTTCGCCTCCCGCTAAGGCGTCGAGTGGACTATCAAGGATTGACGCTGTCTTTGAGCGACTTTCCGGGTTTGAACGCAACAGTGTTGCTCGCCTTGATTTTCACCGGCTCACCGGTCTGTGGGTTTTTACCGGTGCGAGCGCCGCGGTGGCGTTGCAGGAAGGTGCCGAAGCCGACCAGGGTCACGCTGTCTTTTCGGTGCAGGGCACCGGTGATTTCTTCAAGGACTGCGTTAAGGACGCGGTTGGCTTGTTCTTTGGTGAGATCCGCTTTTTCAGCGATAGCGGCTGCGAGTTCTGGTTTACGCATATGAAGCCTCTTTTTACGGTTTTTTGTTGTTATGTCCGTGCCGCCCATCCCGGGCAGCGACCAAGGCGCCGCAACAGCTCTATGTTGCGGCCGACGGGTGTGAGAATGGCATGCAGTCAGGGCCTGCGCCAGTGCATGGGCCACGTTTGTGACGACAAAATCGTGGCTTATCCGACAGAAAGCCCCTTATTCAGGCCAAAAGGGCTGGCAGCGTCTTGTTCAGGGCCAGTTTTTCCATGACTGCCGCGCCGGTCAGGGCGTAGCCAAGCAGGTTGCCATCGGCGTCGTGACACAGCACCTTGATGTCGGCGCCCTGCCCTTCGACGGTCCAGGCACCATCGGTGCCGCGCGGCGGTGGCGAGACCACCAGCGGGCAGACCGGAGTCTTGACCGTGACAGGCATCGGCCCGTATTTGACGGCCGTTACATTACCCGCCAGGGTTTGAGCCAGGGCACGGGCACAGCTCATCAGCGGCATGACGTAGAGCAGGTTCAGGCCATCGACTTCGGCACAGTCGCCCAAGGCGTAGATGTTCGCGTGGGATGTCTTCAAATGGCGATCGACAATGACGCCGCGGCCGGTTTGCAGCCCGGCGGCAGCGGCCAGGTCCACACGTGGGCGCAGACCGATGGCAGACACCACCACATCGCACAGCACCACTTCACCGTCCGACAGATGCGCCTCAAGCCCTTGCTCAGTGCGCAGCAAGCGCGTCAGCACCGGCCCCAGGTGGAAAACCGCCCCCAGGCTCTCAAGGGCCGCCTGAACGGCAGCTGCAGCTGCCGGGTGCAACAGCGTTGGCATGACCTGCTCGCAGGGCGCCACCAACTCGACCTCGTAACCGCCAAGGATCAGGTCATTGGCGAACTCACAGCCGATCAGGCCTGCACCAAGGATCAACACCCGGCGCTTGCCCGCTGCTGCGGCGCGGAAGCGGGCGTAGTCTTCCAGATCGTTGATCGGGAAAATCGCATCGCCGGCGTCGCCTTCCACGGGCACGCGCACGGTTTCCGCTCCCCAGGCCAGGATCAGGTCACGGTAGTGCACAGCTTCTTCACCGATCCACAGACGCTTGTGGCCCGGGTCGATGCCGCTGATGCGGGTATGGGTCCGCACCTCGGCTTTCAATTGCTCGGCCATGGCACCGGGCTCGGCCATGCTCAGGCCGTCGGCTTCCTTGTTCTTGCCAAAGCCGGTCGAGAGCATGGGCTTGGAGTAGGAACGCCCGTCGTCGGCGGTGATCAGCAACAGCGGCGTTTCGCCATCGAGCTTGCGAAATTCCCGGGCCAGGTTATAGCCAGCCAGGCCAGTGCCGATGATCACGACAGGTGCGTTCATTCAGTGCTCCATATTTATTGACGGTTTATCTGCTGAATCAGCCGATTTCGATCATTTCGAAGTCGATCTTGCCCACGCCGCAATCCGGGCAGAGCCAGTCTTCAGGTACATCTTCCCAGCGCGTGCCCGGCGCGATGCCGTCATCTGGCCAGCCATCAGCTTCGTTGTAGATCAGGCCACAGACAATGCATTGCCACTTTTTCATGTTCGGTTCTCTTGGTTCTCAGGCTATTACATGGCACTGGCGGTCGATGATTGTCGCGATTGCCGCCAGGCTCAGGGCGTTTTGTACTGATGCAAACGTCTGGATGCAAGCTGGATCGACTTGGCGAGGTCGACACGAGTCGTCAGATACCGCCATCAACATGCTAAGCTCGCCGCCTCGATTATTGCCAATATTGATCATCGTGCCCCTGCAAACGCCCGTCCCAACGCCCCCGCTATGGCTCACTCGCGATCAGTTGACCGACGCGCACGCGCCCCTGACGCTGGAGTGGCTGTTCCACCCCGACTCCTTGACTCGCCGCCTGACCCGCTTGTCTGCCGACGCCTTCAGCGTCCAGCCGCTGACCGAAGGCTGGCAGTCGTTGCGCGCCGATGAGTGCAGCGCATTGCGTATACCCGAAGGCAGCCAGGGCTGGGTGCGTGAGGTGTATCTGCGTGGGCATGGGGACAAGTGGGTGTTCGCCCGCAGCGTCGCCGCCCGCAATGCACTGGAGAACAGCGGCTTGCATATGGACGAGTTGGGCACCCGTTCGCTGGGCGAATTGCTATTTAGTGATGCGGCATTTCAGCGCGGGCCCCTGCAAATCTGTCATTACCCTGCGCTGTGGTTGCCAGCCGCCGATACGCACGAGGATTTGTGGGCTCGCCGCTCGCTGTTCAGCCGCGACGCCCTGGGCATTCTGGTGGCGGAAGTCTTCCTGCCGAACCTGTGGACCGAGATCCGCAACGCCGAGCCCGTCACGGAGAATCGCTGATGTATCAGGCACTGCTCAAATCCATGAATCGCCTGAACCCCCGGGCCTGGGATTTCATTCAACTGACGCGCATCGACAAGCCCATCGGTATTTATCTGCTGCTGTGGCCGACGCTGTGGGCGTTGTGGATCGCGGGCAAGGGGGCGCCTTCACTGGCGAATCTGTTGATCTTCGTTGTCGGCGTATTCCTGATGCGTGCGGCAGGCTGTGTGATCAACGACTTCGCCGACCGCAAGGTAGATGGTCACGTCAAACGTACCGCGCAACGGCCCCTGGCCAGCGGCAAGGTCAGCTCCCGTGAAGCCCTGGTGCTGTTTGCGGTGCTGGTGGGCTTAAGCTTCCTGCTGGTGCTGCTGACCAATTCGACCACTATCTGGCTGTCGTTCGGCGGCCTGGCGCTGGCAGCGTGCTACCCGTTCATGAAGCGCTACACCTACTACCCGCAAGTGGTGCTGGGGGCGGCGTTTTCCTGGGGGATGCCCATGGCATTCACTGCGCAGACGGGTGATCTGCCTGCGGCGGCATGGCTGCTGTACATCGCTAACCTGCTCTGGACGGTGGCCTACGACACCTACTACGCCATGACGGATCGCGAAGACGACCTGAAAATCGGCGTGAAATCCACGGCGGTGCTGTTTGGCGATGCGGATCGCGTGATCATCGCGTGCCTGCAAGGCCTGGCGCTGGGTTGCCTGCTGCTGGCGGGGGCGCGGTTCGAACTGGGGAGGTGGTTCCATCTGGGGCTTTTGGTCGCAGCCGGATGTTTCGTCTGGCAGTTCTGGGTAACGCGCAATCGCGACCCACAGATCTGCTTCAAGGCCTTCCTGCACAACCACTGGGCGGGGATGGCGATCTTCTTCGGTATCGTCGCCGATTATGCGCTGCGCTGACCTTCAACCGGCCAGCGCGGCACATTGAGGCTTACGGCTTGGCGATATGCCAGGCGCCGCCTTTGCCATCGCCAGTCACATCACCAGCCTTCTTGTCGCTCTTGAAGGTGTACAGCGGTTTGTCGCCATAAGCCCACTGTTTGGAGCCGTCGGTACGGGTAACGATGGTCCATTTGCCATCAGCCTTGTCCATTGCGCCAGCCATCAGTGGCGGCCAGTTTTCTGCACACTGACCGTCACAGGCTGATTTGCCTGCCGAGTCCTTGTCGAAGGTATAGAGCGTCATTTCTTTATGGTCGACCAGCATGCCGCTTTTGGTCATCGCAGGTTCTGCCGCGAAAGCCATACCGGACGAAGCCAGTGCAGCAGCAGCGAGCAAACCCATGAGCGTGGACGAGAATTTAGCCATCAGATACATCCTCTAGTTCTTAGTTATTGTCGAGATTATTGTAGGACAGGGGACCTGAAGCTTAGCCCTGTATCAAGCGCTGCGCCTAGTCCTGTTCTAACCTGTCACACGACTGCAATAATTCCGTTATCTAATGCGGCCCAAGACAGTTAAATGACACGAGGTTCAAGCATGGTTGGCAGGAGCATTCTGATCGTTGACGACGAAGCGCCTATTCGCGAAATGATCGCCGTTGCATTGGAAATGGCCGGCTACGATTGCATGGAAGCTGAGAACTCCCAACAGGCCCACGCGATCATCGTTGATCGCAAGCCTGACCTGATCCTGCTTGACTGGATGCTGCCCGGCACATCCGGCATCGAGCTGGCCCGCAGGCTCAAGCGTGACGAACTGACCGGAGACATTCCGATCATCATGCTCACGGCCAAGGGTGAAGAAGACAACAAGATCCAGGGCCTGGAAGTGGGCGCTGACGATTACATCACCAAGCCCTTCTCGCCCCGTGAACTGGTGGCGCGCCTCAAGGCCGTACTGCGCCGTGCAGGCCCCAGCGATGGCGAAGCACCGATTGAAGTGGGCGGCCTGTTGCTGGACCCCATCAGCCATCGCGTGACCATCGATGGCAAACCTGCCGAAATGGGCCCTACCGAATACCGTCTGCTGCAATTCTTCATGACCCACCAGGAGCGCGCCTACACTCGTGGCCAACTGCTGGATCAGGTCTGGGGCGGCAATGTGTACGTCGAAGAACGCACCGTGGATGTTCATATCCGGCGCCTGCGCAAAGCGCTGGGCGACGCTTACGAGAATCTGGTACAAACCGTGCGCGGCACCGGATACCGCTTTTCCACCAAAAGCTGACCGCAGCCTTCGTTGCAACCAGGCAGTGTGCACATGACACGGATGCGTTTTTAATTGAATCAAAACTGGCATGGCACCCTTATCCGCCACATGCTGTTGCTGATTTCCGCCTGCCTGGTGGTCGGACTGATCAGCGGCTACTACGGATGGAGTCTGGCTGCGGGTGTGGCCCTGTACCTGGCCTGGACCCTCAAACAATTGCTACGCCTGCATGAATGGCTGAGCAAACACAAACCCGATGAACCGCCGCCTGACGGCTACGGTTTATGGGGCGAGGTCTTCGACAGCATCTATCACCTGCAACGCCGGGACCAGCGCGTGCGGGGCCGTCTTCAAGCTGTTATCGATCGCGTTCAGGAGTCCACTGCCGCCCTGCGCGACGCAGTGATCATGCTCGACAGCGACGGCAACCTGGAATGGTGGAACCGCGCAGCCGAAACCCTGCTGGGCCTCAAGACACCCCAGGACAGCGGGCAACCCGTCACCAACCTGGTTCGTCATCCGCGCTTCAAGGAATACTTCGAGCAGGAAAACTACGCCGAACCGCTGGAAATCCCGTCACCGATCAATGACCGCGTACGGGTTCAGTTACTGATTACCCGCTATGGCAACAACGAACACCTGATGCTGGTGCGTGACGTCACGCGTATTCACCAGCTGGAGCAGATGCGCAAAGACTTCGTCGCCAACGTATCCCATGAGCTGCGTACACCCCTGACCGTGATCTTCGGCTACCTGGAAACGCTGCTCGATAACGTCGATGAAGTGAACCCACGGTGGGTGCGCGCCTTGCAGCAGATGCATCAGCAAGGCGGGCGCATGCAGACGCTGCTCAACGACCTGCTGTTGCTGGCCAAGCTCGAAGCCACCGATTACCCCTCCGACAACCAGCCGGTGGACGCTGGCACCTTGCTGCGGACCATCAAGAATGATGCGGTGGCCTTGTCGGGCACGCGCAACCAGAGCATCAGCCTGGACATCGAGAGCGATGTACAGCTCAAGGGCAGCGAGACCGAACTGCGCAGTGCGTTCTCCAACCTGGTGTTCAACGCGGTGAAATACACCCCGGCCGAAGGCACGATTCGCATCCGCTGGTGGTCCGACGAAAACGGCGCGCACCTGCGGGTACAGGATTCGGGCATCGGTATCGACCCCAAACACCTGCCGCGCCTGACTGAACGCTTCTACCGCGTCGACTCCAGCCGCGCTTCCAACACCGGCGGCACCGGCCTGGGCCTGGCTATCGTCAAACACGTGTTGCTGCGCCATCGCGCCACCCTGGAGATCAACAGCGTGCCGGGCAAAGGCAGCGTTTTCACCTGTCACTTTGCGCCTGCGCAGGTGATCAAAGCCGATGCCTCGAGTGAGGCCTACTAGGCAAGCGGCCTACCACCGGCTACATTGCCCGTCTTGTACCTGCGATTCAGGTACGGCAATAAACCCCATTCAGTTGAATACGGAACCGTTAAAACTCCACCATGGACCCTTCCCCGAGTATCTCCCTCGCTTCAATTTTCGCCGACTTCGGCATGATTCTCTTTGCTCTGATCCTGGTCCTGCTCAACGGCTTTTTCGTTGCTGCAGAGTTCGCCATGGTCAAACTGCGTTCGACCCGGGTTGACGCCATCGCCAAGAAAAACGGCTGGCGCGGTCATATCCTGCGCACCGTTCACAGCCAGCTGGACGCCTACCTGTCGGCCTGCCAGCTGGGTATCACCCTCGCCTCCCTGGGCCTGGGCTGGGTCGGCGAACCTGCGTTCGCGCACTTGCTCGAGCCGCTGCTGAGTGCGGTCGGCGTGCACGCGCCGGAAGTGATCAAGGGCGTGTCGTTCTTCGCGGCCTTCTTCGTGATTTCCTACCTGCACATCGTGGTCGGTGAGCTGGCCCCCAAATCCTGGGCGATCCGCAAACCCGAATTGCTGTCGCTGTGGACCGCCGTGCCGCTGTACCTGTTCTACTGGGCCATGTACCCGGCGATCTACCTGCTCAACGCCAGTGCCAACGGCATTCTGCGCATTGCCGGCCAGGGCGAGCCCGGGCCGCATCACGAGCATCATTACAATCGTGAAGAGCTGAAACTGATCCTGCACTCCAGCCGTGGTCAGGACCCGAGCGATCAGGGCATGCGCGTGTTGGCGTCGGCCGTGGAGATGGGTGAACTGGAGGTGGTCGACTGGGCCAACTCCCGTGAAGACATGGTGATCCTGGATTGCAACGCGCCGCTCAAGGAAATCCTGGCGCTGTTCCGTCGCCACAAATTCAGCCGCTACCCGGTCTATGACGCCGACCGTGGCGAATTCGTCGGTTTGCTGCACATCAAGGACCTGCTGCTGGAACTGGCGGCCCTGGACCACATTCCCGAGTCGTTCAACCTGTCCGAACTGACCCGCCCGCTGGAGCGCGTTTCCAAACACATGCCCCTGTCACGCCTGCTGGAGCAGTTCCGTCAGGGCGGCGCACATTTTGCCGTGGTGGAAGAGGCCGATGGCAAGGTCATCGGCTACCTGACCATGGAAGACGTGCTGGAAGTGCTGGTAGGCGACATCCAGGACGAACACCGCAAGGCCGAGCGCGGCATCCTCGCGTATCAGCCGGGCAAGCTGCTGGTACGTGGCGACACGCCGCTGTTCAAGGTAGAGCGCCTGCTGGGCGTCGACCTGGACCATATCGAAGCTGAAACCCTGGCCGGTCTCGTCTACGAAACCCTGAAGCGGGTGCCCGAAGACGAAGAAGTGCTTGAAGTCGAAGGCCTGCGCATCATCATCAAAAAGATGAAAGGCCCGAAGATCGTGCTGGCGAAGGTGGTCAAGCTGGATTGATTACTCCGTAGGCCCCTTCGCGAGCGAGCTCGCTCCCACAGTGGTTTTGTGTTCAGGCCCCAACAACGACAAGACACAGAACCTGTAGGAGCGAACTCATTCGCGAGAGGCCAGTACATTCAGCATCTCTGGTGCCTGACCCACCGCAACTCGCTCCCACAAATCACCACAAACATAGAAGCTCCCACACTGATCATCACCCTGTGGGAGCGAGCTTGCTCGCGAAGCTTTTCAATTCCCGCCAATGGCGAAATTGGGCAGGCTCTGCACCGGTTGCGCAAAGCTGTAGGGGATCGACTCCAGCCCCAGGCCGGTGTTGCGCTGGACCACGAAGTGCAGGTGCGGTCCGCTGCTGTTGCCGGTGTTGCCAGAGCGCGCCAGGGCAGTGCCCACGCTCACTTTCTGACCTTCCTTGACGCTGACCGAGCCGCGCATCAGGTGCAGGTACACGCCCATGGTGCCGTCGTCGTGCAGGATGCGGACGAAGTTGCCGGAGGGGTCAGAGCCTTTGCCCGACTGGCCATTCTCGATCTTGATCACCGTGCCGCCACGCGCAGCGATAATCGGCGTGCCCTCGGGCATGGCGATGTCCATCGCGTAACGGCTCTTGATACCAAAATGGCTGTATGTGCCATTAGGCCCCTGGCTCAAGCGAAACGGCCCACCGACCCACGGCAGCGGGTAGGCATAGCCCACTGGCTGCAGCGCCGGGTCACCCAGCACATAACGCAACGCTGATTTGTAACGCAACGGTTTGCCAGGCTGTTTCGGGCTCAGCGCCACCAACCGTACATTGCTGCGCGGTGGCAATACGCGGCGAATGGGTTGCTCGGTGGCACCCAGGACGTTGTTCAGGCCAGACAGCTTGAGTTCGACCTCCACCGGCGTGTACAGGTCGTTACGGACAAACAGGCTGTCCACGCCCTTGTCCTTCTTCACGTCCAGGTGCAATTGACGCTCGAAGTGTTCGACCATGCGATCACGGAAGACCACCTTCGCAGCGCCAGGGGTGGGCCGATCCGTAAACGACACTACGCCATCTGCGTCGGTGAATTTGTAGATGCTAAGGGCCGCGGCCGATTGAGCAGCGAGCGAAAGGACACACAGGATCAGCAAGCGCTCGAACATCAGGTTTGGCCTGGCTGGAGGGGACGAGCCGCAAGCCTAACAGCGATCAGCGCAGAGTTGGACTCAGCTGTTTCAATCGGTAATACACAAGGCGTCAAGGAAACCGCGTCAAGGCGGCTATGACGCATTGGAATGGGCAAAACATGCTTTTGTAGGAGCCAACTTGTTGGCGAAGGGGGGAACGCGGCGTGTCAGGCACGCCGCCTCGCGAAAAAGTTCGCTCCTACATTGGTGGGCTTGCCAAGCCTGGACAATCAACCACCCGGTACGAAATGCTTCTGCGCCGTGCCGGTGGCGATGAGGCGGGAGATGTAGTCGAGCTTCTTGGCGTCTTGGTCGATGAACCGGAAGGTCAGCTGCAGCCAGTCACTGTCGGGCTTCTGCTCGAAGGCGACGATGGCGTGCAGGTAGCCATTGAGGCGCGCGACTTCCGAGTCACTGCCCTGCTCCAGGTCGAGTACGGCGTGATCCAGGATCTGCGGCAGGGTATCGCTGCGACGCACCACCAGCAGCGCTTCCTTGAGGCTCAGGGCCTTGATGATGCAGGGCTGGTTGCCGCTTGGCAGGCGCAACTGGCCCTGACCGCGACCGGTAGGCTCTTGCGCGGCAGCTTTGGCGGAGATCACAGGTGGTGCAGAAATAATCCCGCCAGTGGCGTTAGGCACAGGCGCGGCTACTGGCGTGGGCTTGACCACTTCGGTCTTGCCACCGGTCAGGGCGCTCAGGGAGTCGTTGCCGAATGCGGAGTTCATCTTGGTCGGCGCACTGGCCAGCAAAGTGTCGAGCTTGCCGACCTTGTGCAGGGCTTTCTTGACCTTGGTCAGCAGCTGTTCGTTGGTGAACGGCTTGCCGATGAAATCACTGACACCAGCATGGATTGCCTGCACGACGTTCTCCTTGTCGCCCCGGCTGGTCACCATGATGAATGGCATCGTCTTGAGACCGTCCTGCTGACGGCACCAGGTCAGCAGTTCAAGGCCGGACATTTCCGGCATTTCCCAATCGCACAGCACCAGGTCGAACGATTCACGGGCAAGCAGCGCCTGCGCCTTGCGGCCGTTGACTGCGTCTTCGAGATGGATTCCAGGGAAATAATTGCGCAGCCCTTTTTTTACCAGATCGCGAATGAAGGGCGCGTCATCCACAACCAGTACACTGACTTTACTCATCGGTCATTCATTCCCTTTAAAATCCTGGCAAGCATAGCGCTGGCAGATGGCCAGTTGCCAAACTAATCGGTGACGCCAGGACATTTTTCGTTCGCGGGCGGCCTGAAAGGTGCAGCCCGAAAACGAAAAAGCCCAGCAGCGTGCTGGGCGTTTTCTCGCAGGCAATCTTATTTATCGTCAGCTTCACCGGGAACATTAGCCTTATCGCTGCTAATCCCCTGTACTTCTTCCTTCATGCGCTTGAGGCCCATGTGGCGCACGTCGGTGCCGCGTACCAGGTAGATCACCAGCTCGGAGATGTTGCGGGCATGGTCACCGATACGCTCCAGCGAGCGCAGCACCCAGATCACGTTCAGCACGCGAGAGATCGAACGCGGGTCTTCCATCATGTACGTGACCAGCTCACGCAAGGCGGTCTTGTACTCGCGGTCGATGGTCTTGTCGTACTGGGCCACGGACAGCGCCAGGTCCGCATCGAAGCGGGCGAACGAGTCCAGGGCATCACGCACCATGTTGCGTACCTGGTCGCCGATGTGACGCACTTCGACGTAACCACGGGGCGACTCACCCTCTTCGCACAGCTGGATGGCGCGACGGGCGATCTTGGTCGATTCGTCACCGATGCGCTCCAGGTCGATCACCGACTTGGAGATGCTGATGATCAGACGCAGGTCGGAAGCCGCAGGCTGGCGACGGGCAAGAATGCGCAGGCACTCTTCGTCGATGTTGCGCTCCATCTGGTTGATCTGGTCGTCGACCTCACGCACCCGCTGAGCCAGGCCCGAGTCGGCCTCGATCAGTGCTGTCACGGCGTCGTTGACCTGTTTCTCGACCAGGCCGCCCATCTCCAGCAGATGGCTGCGAACTTCTTCAAGCTCGGCGTTGAACTGTTGCGAGATGTGATGAGTAAGGCTGTCTTTATGGATCATGCGTAGTGTCCTTGGAAAAGGCGAGACCGCAGCGTAGGTTCGGGGCGAGGCGACGACGAAGTACGTTCTAGCCGTAACGACCGGTGATGTAGTCTTCAGTCTGTTTTTTCGCCGGATTGGTGAACAACGTATCCGTATCACCGAACTCGACGAGCTTGCCCATGTACATGAAAGCGGTGTAATCAGAGACCCGTGCCGCCTGCTGCATGTTGTGGGTAACGATCACAATCGTGTATTTGGATTTCAGTTCGTATATCAGCTCTTCAACTTTCAGCGTCGAAATCGGATCGAGTGCCGAACAGGGTTCGTCGAGCAGCAGGACTTCCGGCTCCACGGCGATGGTACGGGCGATCACCAGACGTTGCTGCTGACCACCGGACAAGCCCAGGGCCGACTCGTGCAGGCGGTCCTTGACCTCCTCCCACAACGCCGCCCCCTTGAGTGCCCACTCGACGGCTTCGTCGAGTACGCGCTTTTTGTTGATGCCCTGGATGCGCAAGCCGTAGACCACGTTTTCGTAGATGGTCTTGGGGAACGGGTTGGGCTTCTGGAACACCATGCCGACGCGACGCCGCAATTCAGCGACGTCCTCGCCCTTGCTGTAGATATCGTGGCCATACAGGTTGATCGCGCCCTGCACGCGGCAGCCGTCCACCAGATCGTTCATCCGGTTGAAGCTGCGCAGCAACGTCGATTTACCGCAACCGGACGGGCCGATGAAGGCCGTCACGCGCTGCTTGGGGATATTCAGGCTGACATCGAACAACGCCTGTTTATCGCCATAGAACAGGCTCAGCCCTGGCACTTCCAGGGCAACGGTTTCGCTGACCAGGTCCAGGCCTTGTCTGTCGCGGCCCAGAGCGGACATGCTGATGCCGCGGTTAGGGTTTGCAGGCTGCATGGGTTGCTCCCTGTACTCACAATTCGTTTCATCGGGCCGCCTGCCTCAACCAGAGGCGGCGGCGCTTTTCAAATCAGCTTTCCAGCGCCTTGTACTTCTCGCGCAAGCGGTTACGGATCGCCACCGCAGACAGGTTGAGCAAAGCGATCACCAACACCAGCAGCAGCGCCGTGGCATAGACCAATGGCCGCGCTGCTTCGACGTTGGGACTCTGGAAGCCCACGTCATAAATATGGAAGCCCAGGTGCATGATCTTCTGGTCCAGGTGCAGGTAGGGGTAATTACCGTCCACAGGCAACGCCGGCGCCAGCTTCACCACACCTACCAGCATCAGCGGTGCCACTTCACCGGCGGCACGGGCCACCGCCAGAATGAGGCCAGTCATCATCGCCGGGCTGGCCATGGGCAGAACAATTTTCCACAGGGTCTCGGCCTTGGTGGCCCCCAGTGCCAGCGAGCCCTCACGCAGGGTACGCGGGATGCGCGCCAGGCCCTCTTCGGTGGCCACGATCACCACCGGCACGGCCAGCAGCGCCAGGGTCAGGGAGGCCCACAACAAGCCCGGTGTACCGAAGGTCGGTGCAGGCAATGCTTCCGGGAAAAACAGCCGGTCGAGCGAACCGCCCAGCACATAAACGAAGAAACCCAGACCGAACACGCCATAAACGATGGCCGGAACCCCGGCCAGGTTGTTCACCGCGATACGGATCAAGCGGGTAACCGGCCCTTGCCTTGCGTACTCACGCAGATAGACCGCCGCCAGCACGCCAAACGGGGTGACGATCACGGCCATGATCAAAGTCATCATCACGGTGCCGAAGATGGCCGGGAAAATCCCGCCCTCGGTGTTGGCCTCTCGCGGGTCTTCACTGAGGAATTCCCACAGCTTCTTGAAGTAGAAACCCAGCTTGGTGAAAGTGCCCATGGCATTGGGCTGATAGGCATGCACCACCTTGCCCAGGCTGATTTCCACTTGTTTGCCGTTGGCATCACGGGCCGTCAGGCTGTCGCGGTTAAAGGCCTGATGCAGCGAATCCAGACGCGCTTCGATTGCCTTGTACTGGCTGTCGTATTCCGCACGCTCGCTGGCGATGTCGGCCTGGGCCTGCGGGTCGAGTCGACCCTGAAGCTCCAGCTTGCGGCTGCGCAGGCGCAGACGTTCGATACCGTGGTTGATGGCGCCGATCTCGCCTTTCTCCAGGCCGTTCAGTTCCCTGGCCAGGGTCTCGACGCGCTTGATGCGCTCCTGCAAGGTCGGCCATGCCGCCTCGCCTTCAGCGACGACCTTGCCATCTTCCTTGACGTTGACCAGATAGCCGTAAAAATTGCCCCATTCGCGCCGCTCAACCGTCATGAGGTCCGCAGGCCGGGTCTGTTCAGCCAGCCATTCACCAATCACCCAGGTGAAATCACTGGGGTTGAGGTCGCGATTGCCGACCTTGAACAGTTCACGGGTCATGAACTCCGGGCCCTGATCAGGCACCGGCAAGCCGGTGCCCTTGAGCCGGGCGCGAGGTACTTCTTCTTTCTCGACCAGTTCGCCAACAAGCACGTGTTTTTCCTGGTTGGGCACGTCGTACTGCGCCTGCACCACATCGGCGGGCCAGAAATGGCCCAGGCCCCGAATGGCGATCATCAACAGCAGGCCAAGGGTCATGATCACAGCGATGGACACTGCGCCCGCACTCATCCAGACGCCTGGGGCGCCGCTCTTGAACCAGCTCTTGAGGGACATATGTTTCACAGACATCTGCCTTCTTTAGAGAGACGAGTATTTTTTGCGCAGGCGCTGACGAATCAGCTCTGCGACGGTATTCATCACGAAGGTGAACATCAACAACACCAACGCCGCGAGGAACAACACCCGGTAATGACTGCCACCCACTTCCGACTCCGGCATCTCCACCGCGACGTTGGCCGCCAGGGTGCGCATGCCTTCAAACAGGTTCATGTCCATGATCGGCGTGTTGCCGGTGGCCATGAGCACGATCATGGTTTCGCCCACCGCACGCCCCATGCCGATCATCAGCGCCGAGAAGATCCCCGGGCTGGCGGTAAGGATCACCACACGGGTCAGGGTTTGCCACGGTGTTGCGCCGAGCGCCAATGAGCCCAGGGTCAAACCGCGCGGCACGCTGAACACGGCGTCTTCGGCGATGGAGTAAATGTTGGGGATAACTGCAAAGCCCATGGCCAGCCCGACCACCAGGGCGTTGCGCTGGTCGTAGTTGATGCCCAGGTCGTTGGTGATCCACAGGCGCATGTCGCCGTTGAAGAACCAGGTTTCCAGGTGCGGGCTCATGCTCAGTGAGAACCAGCCTACCAGCAGCACCACCGGGATCAGGATCGCGCTCTCCCAGCCATCGGGGATACGCTGGCGAACGGCCTCAGGCACCCGACTCCAGATGAACCCGGACAGCAGGATGCCAATCGGGGTCAGCAGCAAAAGGCTGAAAATCCCCGGTAAATGGCCTTCCAGATAGGGCGCCAGAAACAGCCCGGCAAAGAAGCCGAGGATCACGGTCGGCATCGCCTCCATCAGCTCGATCACCGGCTTGACCTTGCGACGCATGCCAGGCGCCATGAAATACGCGGTATAGATCGCTGCCGCAATCGCCAGGGGGGCGGCCAGCAACATGGCATAGAAGGCTGCTTTCAGCGTGCCGTAGGTCAGGGGTGCAAGGCTTAACTTGGGTTCGAAGTCGCTGTTGGAAGCGGTCGATTGCCAGACGTACTTCGGTTCGTCGTAGTTCTCGTACCAGACCTTGCCCCACAAGGCACTCCAGGAGACTTCCGGGTGCGGGTTCTTGAGGCTCAGCGGCAACAACTTGCCACCCTCTTCCACGATGATCCGATTGGCACGCGGCGACAGCGCCAGCACGCCCGGCCCATCAGCGACCTGATCGACCAGCAGCGTGCGATGCGCGGTGCTGTGGAACACCCCCAGCTTGCCTGCGGCATCCAGAGCGATGAAGCCCTTGCGCCGTTGCTCGGCCGTGATCTCGACAATGGGCGCCGTGCCCATCTGGAAGTCGCGGATGTGCTGCAAACGCTGCTCGCCATCGGTATCGCGAGCCATGAACCACTGGGCCAGACCGCCCTTGGAGTTACCGATAATCAGGGAAATACCGCCCACCAATTGCGTGCTGGCGGTGATTTCGGCATTGGCGTCTTCCAGCAGTTTGTAACGACCATTGAGGGTGCGATCACGCAGGCTGAACACGTCGGCCTGGGCGCGGCCATTGATCACATACAGCCATTGCTGGCGCGGATCGACGTAGATCGCCTTGACGGCAGCCGACAGCTGGGGCAACTCGATGCGGCTCTGCTCGCGGGTGACCTCGCCGGTCATCAGGTTTTCTTCCTGTGCCACGGCCAGCACCAGCAATTGGGTGCCGGTGGTGCCTGCAATGATCAGGTTTTTGTCATTGGCATTGAGGCTGACGTGCTCCAGAGCCCGGCCCTGCTCGTCCAGCGCCAGGGGTGTCTGGCCGTAGGGCCAGGAAATGACCGGGGTGATGGTCTTCACGTTATTCGGATAGGTGATCTGATAGCTGTGCTTGAACACCAGCACCTGACCATTGGACAGCCCCAGAATGATCAGCGGCGTACCCGGCTGGTCTTCACCCAGGGACGTCACGCTAACGCCAGCAGGCAATGGCAGGCTCACGCGCGAAAGCTCTGCACCGGTCTTGGCGTTGAAAAACAGGGCCTGGCCCTTGTCTGAAACCCGCAGCCCGACCTGATTCTGCTCCTCGATGGAGATCATCAGCGGTTTGCCCGCGTCCTGCAGCCACGCAGGGCTCAAGGCAGGCCTGGCGGTCAGTTTGGCGCCCTGAAACAGGGGCGCGACCACATAGGCCAGGTAAAAGAAGATCAGGGTGATGGCTGCCAGCACTGCAAGGCCGCCGACAAGTACGTACCACTGGGTCAATCGATTCTTCAACGCGCGGATGCGGCGTTTGCGTTGCAACTCGGGCGTATTGAAATCAATGCGCGCAGGCGCAGACTTTTGAGTCATCGACGAATTGACCAGATCATTCATGCGCACACCCTAGCGGCCCTGTATTACAAAAACATGACAGTGAAGTGACGCAAAAAAGCCCGCCGCCCGTATCGCGTGGCAGCGGACTGTTCGATTTAACGCGAGAGTCACAAGCCTCTCGCTGAAAACATCGGAAAACGGACGAACAGCGTCGCCCGCATTCTGACTTATTGAGCCGCTACACCCACCGCGCCTTCGTGCAAGCCCAGGTCAGCCAGCGCTTTGGCAGCGACCTTGGCGGGCAGCGGGATATAGCCGTCTTTCACTACAACCTCTTGTCCCTGTCTGGACAGCACCAGTTTCACGAACTCGGCTTCCAGTGGCGACAGTGGCTTGTTCGGTGCCTTGTTCACGTAGACATACAGGAAACGCGACAGGGGGTAAGTCCCGTTCAACGCGTTGGCTTCGTTGTCTTCGACAAACGCGCCGCCCTCTTTCTTGGCCAGCGGTACAGTCCGAACATTTGAAGTCTTGTAGCCAATACCCGAATAGCCGATGCCGTTAAGCGAACTGCTGATCGAGCTTACAACCGACGCCGAGCCAGGTTGCTCGTTGACGTTGGCCTTGAAATCACCTTTGCACAGGGCCTCTTCCTTGAAATAGCCATAAGTGCCAGACACCGAGTTACGACCAAACAGCTGGATCGGCTTGTTGGCCAGATCACCCGTCACACCGATGTCACCCCAGGTTTTTGCATCGCTCTTGGCACCACACAGACGGGTCGCGGAGAAGATCGCGTCTACCTGCTGCATGGTCAGGCCCTTGATCGGGTTGTCCTTGTGTACGAAAACTGCCAGCGCATCGACCGCGACCGGGATGGCTGTCGGCTTGTAACCGTACTTTTGCTCGAATGCCGAAAGCTCGCCGTCTTTCATCTTGCGGCTCATCGGACCCAGGTTGGCGGTGCCCTCGGCCAACGCAGGTGGCGCCGTGGAAGAACCGGCTGCCTGAATCTGGATATTGACGCTCGGGTATTCCTTTTTATAAGCCTCGGCCCACAAGGTCATCAGGTTGGCCAACGTATCGGAGCCCACGCTGGTCAGGTTGCCTGAAACACCTGATGTTTTAACGTAAGCCTGGATAGCAGGGTCAACGGCAGCCACTGCGTTGGCAGTCGCGATGCCTGCGGCCATGAATGTCAGGGCCGTCATCAAACTCTTGAGTGTCATGCCTTGCTCCTAGCAGGGAGGTTGTATCGATCCATGGCCAAAGTATCTGCGGATCAGATGAACACTCTATGAACCCAATGTGACAGTTAAATGAAGAGCCATCATTTTCATTACAAAATGATGGCCCTTTCGGTAACAAGATATGACACAGCTGCAAACAGGCGAATCGGCTCGCTTATTCGGCCTGCCTGTTGCGGATCAGGTAGACACCCAGCGCCATGCCGAGGACGCACAGCATCGCCACATACCAGGCTGGCGCCATCGGGCTGGCCTTGAGCATGAAGGTCACAACCATGGGCGTCAGGCCGCCGAAAATCGCATAGGCCAGGTTGTAGGAGAACGAAAGGCCCGAGAACCGCACCACCGGTGGGAAGGCTTTGACCATTACCGACGGCACCACGCCAATGGTGCCCACGAACAACCCGGTCAAGCCGTAAAGCGGGAACAACCAGTCCGGGTGCGCCAGCAGGCTGTGGTAGAAGGTCCAGGAGGTGATCAGCAGCCCCAGGCAGCCAAGTAGAAAGACGCGCCCGGCACCGAAACGATCCGCCAGCGAACCTGCCGCGATGCAGCCCAGGCTCAGGAACACGATGGCAACGCTGTTGGCTTTCAGGGCCAGGGCCGCCGGGAAGCCGTAGACAGTCTGCAGGAACGTCGGCGTCATCAGAATCACCACCACCACGCCTGCCGAGAGCAGCCAGGTCAGCAGCATTGACAGTACGATCGAAGGGCGATGATCGCGCAGCACTGCCTTGAGCGGCACTTCGTCAGCTAGCTGTTTACGGGTCTGCAATTCAGCGAAAATCGGCGTTTCGTGCAGCCAGCGACGCAGGTAGACCGAAAACAGGCCAAACACACCGCCCAGCAGGAAAGGAATGCGCCATGCGTAGTCCGAAACTTCCACCGGGGTGTAAATGCTGTTGATGGCCGTTGCGACCAGCGAGCCGAGCAGAATGCCCGACGTCAAACCGGCGGTCAGTGTGCCGCAGGCGTAACCGATGTTACGTGCAGGAACGTGCTCGGAAACGAATACCCATGCTCCCGGCACTTCGCCACCAATGGCGGCCCCCTGAATCACGCGCAACAGCAACAGCAGAATGGGTGCCCAGACGCCGATTTGTGCGTACGTGGGCAGCAGGCCCATCAGCAGGGTCGGCACCGCCATCAGAAAGATGCTCAGGGTGAACATTTTCTTGCGGCCCAACAGGTCGCCGAAATGCGCCATGACAATGCCGCCCAGCGGCCGAGCCAGGTAACCAGCGGCAAAAATGCCGAAGGTTTGCATCAACCGCAGCCATTCGGGCATGTCCACGGGGAAGAACAGCTTGCCGACCACCGCTGCGAAAAACACGAAAATGACGAAGTCGTAGAATTCCAGCGCACCGCCCAGCGCAGACAGCGACAGGGTCTTGTAGTCGCTACGGGTCAGCGGGCGCGAGGGTGCTGCGGTACTTGAAGGCACAGATGACATGACAATGGCTTCTCTCTGGGAGCGTCTTATTGGGTTTTGTGGATGACAAAGGTTTCGTGTTGCAAGCAGGTTTGGCCATGCGATTTTGTAAATCGGCACCAAACTTGCGTAATGAATCAGCGCGCTGACCAATTGGGGTCCCGCACGATAGCAAATAGTTGCAAAACGCACACAGTTTGAAGTTACACGCAGTCGAAATCCGAACCCGATGGTCGTCGCGTAGCGCATCGCCCGATATACTCGGCGGTTCTGATCTCGAATCGCCCTACTGGGGTGCTGTGCGAAAACGGCTTATTAACCCTGCGGTTGAATAGTAGCTTTCGCAGAGTTTCCCTTTAGGCACCGCCGCGACGCTGAACATCAAAGGTTCATGCGTTTTGTTTTGACTATCGTCTGTCAACCGCGGCAAAAACATTGAGAGTCATGGGTCAGAGGCACCCTAGGCATGATTGAGCTCGAACAAGAAGATCCCATCCCACAAGGCGACCTGGCCTTGCAGATTACAGCGCTGCCCCGTGAAACCAACGGCTTTGGCGATATCTTTGGTGGCTGGCTGGTGTCGCAGATGGACCTGGCAGGTACAGCCATGGCCAGCAAGGTTGCGGGTGGACGTGTTGCCACCGTCGCCATTGATCGCATGGCGTTCCTGGTGCCCGTCGCTGTCGGTGCGCAATTGTCCTTCTATACACAGGCCCTGGAAATCGGGCGCAGCTCGATCCAGATGATGGTCGAAGTGTGGAGCGACGATCCGCTGTCCAGCGAATGGCGCAAGGTGACCGAAGCAGTATTCGTCTTCGTCGCCATCGATGGCAGTGGCCGTACGCGCTCTGTTCCTGCACGCCGCTGAGGCGTCGAGAACTCCATTATTTTGAGAGATTGACCATGCCAACGCCCCACGCTGAACCCATCGAAGCCATTGAACTCGGCGAGCTGGAATGCTGGCGCATTCGCCACGGCGAAGCTGAACTGGTTGTCGCCCGACAAGGCGCGCACGTCATCAGCTACAAGGTTGCCGGGCAGCCGGTGATCTGGGAAAACGAGCAGGCCGTGTTCAAGCACGGCAAACCGATCCGAGGCGGCATCCCGATTTGCTGGCCGTGGTTCGGCAACTTCCAGCGCAACCCGCAAAGCGTGCAGGCAATGCGCCAGAGTGATGAACCCGCCAATGCCCACGGTGAAGTGCGGGCGCTGGACTGGGAACTGCTGGGCGTGGGCCACGATGGCGACGCATTACTGGTTGAACTCGTGCTGCCTGAGGCCGAAGGCCAGTTGCCAGGCTGGCCACACAATGTCGCGCTCAAACTGAGCATTCGCCTGGACCATCAGTTACACGTCAGCCTGGTTTGCTACAACGCTGGCACTGAAACCGTCACCCTCAGCCAGGCGCTGCACAGCTATTTCGCCGTCAGCGATGTTCGCCAGATCCATATCGAGGGCCTCGACGGCCTGCGCTACCTGAACACACTGCAAAGCTGGGAAGAGGAGCAGCACCAGGACGGTGATCTGCATTTCACCGCAGAGACCGACCGGATCTACCTGGACACGCCTCACCACGTGAGCATTGTCGATCCGGGTTGGCAGCGTCGCATCCAGATCATGACCACGGGCTCGAAGTCAGCCGTGATATGGAACCCGTGGATCGACAAGACCAAGACCTTCAGCGACATGGCCGCCGATGGCTGGCAAGGCATGGTCTGCGTCGAGACAGCCAACGTCCTGGGCGATATGGTGACCCTGGCACCCGATGATCTGCACACCATGAGTGTCAGCATCTGGGCCGAGCCACTGGCTGTGACTGAACAAGAAACGCTGCAAGCCTGATGTTTAAAGGTCCGCTTCCACCACGACGCGGACCTTGGAAGCATCCATTGCGTACGCCGCGTCAGCCATGTCGTTGCTGACCTTTTCGATCTTCAGCGTGCCGACAACCCACAGCGGCGTGTAGATATCGTCCAGCTTCAGGCCTTTGGGGTAACGCACCAGCACCAGCTGGTTCGGAGGCGGCGGCGGTACGTGAATGCAGGCGCCAGGGTAAGGCACCAGGAAGAACAGCGTGCTGCGACCCTTCTCGTCGGTCTCCAGCGGCACCGGATACCCACCCAACCGGATGCTCTTGTTGTCCATCGCGGGCACTGTCTTGGCCGAATACATCACGGCCGGCAGCCCCTTGCTCTGCTTCAACCCACCCTTGCTGTCGAACGTGCCCATGGCTTCCGGGGAGTTGTGATCGATCTCGGGCATGGCTTCGAGCGCTTTCTGGTCCGACTCGGGCATCAGCTCCAGCCAGTCGGTTTCAGGTATCTCGGCACGGGCCAGTGCGCAGACCAGCAGCAGGGGGATCAAGAGAAGGCGACGCATGGGATGCTCGGCAAAAGGGAAGTCGGATGATGCCGGGCATTCTAGCCCTCTGCGCTGCCGGAGCGCAGAGGGCCGATGGATAACAATCAGTTTTTCTTGACGATCAGGCCGTAGACGACGAGCAGGATGATCGCGCCGACCAGCGCTCCCAGGAAACCCGCACCCTGGCCTGCCTGATAGATGCCCAGTGCCTGACCACCGTAGGTCGCCACCAGCGAACCGGCGATGCCCAGAATGATGGTCATGATCCAACCCATACTGTCGTCACCTGGCTTGAGGAATCGGGCCAGCAGGCCGACGATCAAGCCGATGAAGATGGTTCCGATGATTCCCATGCCATTTCCCTCTGTGTGAATTGGAGACGCCGACAGTAGAAAAGCATAGGCGGGAATGGTTCCGTGAGCTCGAAACTGTAGGAGCGCGCTTGCCCGCGATGGCGGTGTGTCAGTCCCTGGTGATGTTTCAGGACTGACGCCTTCGCGGGCAAGCCTCGCTCCAACACTACAGGCTTCCCTGTGGGAGCGAGCTTGCTCGCGAATGAGGCTTACGGCTTGATCAGCGCCTCAACCAGCTTCACCTGGCGATCAAGCGTTGCGCGATCTGCGCTGCGAACGGTGGCGTGGCCCACCTTGCGGCCAACCTTGAACGCTTTGCCGTAGTGATGCAGGTGGCAATCATCGATGGCAATGACTTTATCCACAGGCGGGACTTCGCCGATGAAGTTGAGCATTGCGCTCTCGCCGATCTTGGCCGTGGAGCCCAATGGCAAGCCCGCTACCGCACGCAGGTGGTTTTCGAACTGGCTGCATTCGGCGCCTTCGGTGGTCCAGTGGCCGGAGTTGTGCACACGCGGCGCAATCTCGTTGGCTTTCAGGCCGCCATCGACTTCAAAGAACTCGAACGCCAGCACGCCGACATAATCGAGCTGCTTGAGTACCCGGCTCGCATAGCCCTCGGCCAGCGCTTGCAGCGGATGATCGGTGCTGGCGATGGAAATGCGCAGGATGCCGTTGTCGTGGGTGTTGTGCACCAGCGGGTAGAAACGGGTTTCACCGTCACGGGCACGCACGGCAATCAACGACACTTCGCCGCTAAAGGGTACGAAGCCTTCCAGCAGACAGGCAACGCTGCCCAGTTCCGCGAAAGTGCCCACCACATCGGCGGCCGTGCGCAGGACTTTCTGGCCCTTGCCGTCATAACCCAGGGTACGGGTCTTGAGGACCGCAGGCAGGCCGATACTGGCAACTGCAGCGTCCAGATCCGCTTGCGACTGAATGTCGGCGAACGCAGGCGTCGGGATGTCCAGGTCCTTGAACATGCTCTTTTCGAACCAGCGATCGCGAGCGATGCGCAACGCTTCGGCGCTCGGGTAGACCGGTACGAACTGGGACAGGAAGGCCACGGTTTCGGCGGGTACGCTTTCGAACTCAAAGGTCACCAGATCGACCTCATCGGCCAGCTGACGCAGGTGATCCTGATCGCCATAATCGGCACGCAGGTGCTCGCCCAAGGCAGCAGCACACGCGTCCGGTGCAGGGTCCAGAAAAGCAAAGTTCATCCCCAGCGGGGTTCCTGCCAACGCCAACATACGACCCAGTTGGCCGCCACCGATTACACCGATCTTCATGGAAAAACCTCAGGCGTCGCGCGGGTCTGGATTGTCCAGCACGCTGTCTGTCTGCTCAGCGCGGAATTTCTTCAGCACTGCGTGGAATTGCGGGTGCTTGGCGCCCAGTATGCTGGCCGACAGCAGCGCTGCGTTGATCGCGCCAGCCTTGCCGATGGCCAGGGTGGCGACAGGGATACCGGCAGGCATCTGCACGATGGACAGCAGGGAGTCGACGCCCGACAGCATCGAGGACTGCACCGGGACGCCCAGCACGGGCAGGTGAGTCTTGGCCGCGCACATGCCTGGCAAATGCGCTGCGCCGCCGGCACCGGCGATGATCACCTCGATGCCGCGGCCCTCGGCCTGTTCGGCGTACTGGAACAGCAGGTCCGGTGTGCGGTGGGCTGAAACCACTTTGACTTCGTACGGGATGCCTAGCTTTTCCAGCATATCGGCGGTGTGGCTAAGGGTGGACCAATCGGACTTGGAGCCCATGATCACGCCAACCAGTGCGCTCATCGTCGTGCCTCTCATTGGGCGCCCGCAGGCGCGTCAAAAAACAACAAGCCACGCGGGAGACCGGCGTGGCTTGCTGTGCGAATTAATGGCCGGTCGAGCCGGCCAAAGGCCGCGCAGTATACCGCAAAGCGCAAGGATGACAGCCCCCCTCGCGACCATCTGTCTGCCCCTCGATTCGAGGCTGCCGCTCCGGCACTAAGAACGTCTTTCGTTACTAACGCTTTGTTCCTACGCCTGCCAACTCTCTTTACCGCTCACGACAACAACATAACCAACTAACTAACGCAGGCAAAATCGGGTTAAGTGAAAGGGCGTACTTCACATTAATACTTATTCTTTATCATCAGAGGTTTAAAATGACCCCAAAAATTACTGCATTCCTGTTTCTTTCCGCCCTGTGCTCATCTGTTTTTTCCGCCGACAACGCCGAGACAAAAGAGTCACCCAAGCCCCCTCTAGTACTGACCCTTTTTATCCATGACCAGCTTTCTACTCAGGAGAAAGCCGGGCTGTCCAGTGATTACCTAGAGTGGTTTATCAAGGCACTTAATGGCCTCATTGACCGCCCGATCCAGGTGGTTGCGATCACCCACAAACCGGGCTACACCGATTTCAAGTATCGTTTGAATAATCCCGAGAAAAGTCTCAGCCAATGGAGCGCCCGGGTGAGTGACTACATTGCAGAAAACAATCTTCCGCTGAGCACCAAACGACACAAGTACATCCTGCTGACCAAAAACGACCTTTCATATGAAGTAAAGGGAAGATCGTATCCCCATGCGGGGATAGCGATCGCCTCGTTGAAGTCATATACAACCCCTGCGCACGAGATAAGCCATCTGCTGGGCGCCACTCATGACAATGCCGAAACAAGCCATGCCGCTGGCATACCATGCCGAACCATTATGTACCCCACCCAATCCGAATTCATCGCCAGCTGCTATCGATTCAGCGATAGAAACCAACGGGCAATCGTCGACTATATGAGTCATCAGCCATGAAAAAAAATGCTCGTTACTTACTATTACTCACCGCCTGCCTGATGCCACTCCATAGTGCCGCAGACCTGGATCCGTCAAAAAGAAACTTGTCACCCTTGATGCTGACGCTGTTCATTCATGATGATGTCAGCCAGGAACAATTTGAATCCTTGCGCCGGGATTATCTGGGCTGGGCGTTGGCTGAAATTGAATCCATCAGCGGCCGCACGACACAGATAAACTTCATCAGAAACCGGCCACCCTACACCAACTTCATCTACAAGCACATCCACCACGCTAACACCCTCAAACACTGGTCGGACTTGGTGTTTGATTATCGAGCGAGCTATAACAGGACACGGTCACCCCGACACAAATTCATGCTGATTACAAATAACAGGCTTAATGATGCCACGCTGGGGTTAACGGAGCTTAAAGGCGAAGCCGGGATTGCCTCACTGGAAACGTATACCGCAGCGGCCCACGAACTGGGACATATGCTCAATGGCACCCACGAGAACGCCGAAATACTGTTTGATGGCTGGTTCTGCGAGACCAATATTTATCCCACGCGTGTCCACGCGCGCAGTAACTGCAAACGCTATAGCGATAAAAACAGGGAAGTCATTGCGGCCTACATGCGCAACATGGATTGACCACCCCTGCCCCGCGGAGCCAGTGCATGCCCTCACACCTGATTCAAACCGGCGCCTTGCGCGGCGCCGCTTTCGAGTTTGCGCCACAACAACCTGACATTGGCCTTGCGCACCAATGCACAGCGATACAGTCGAATTTCCAGCGGCACATGCCATTGCGGGCCGCCGCACACCACCAGTTCGCCACGGGCCAGCTCGGCCCGCACGCTCAGTTGTGGCACCCAGGCGATCCCCAGGCCCTCGAGCGCCATGCTTTTCAGGCTGTCGGCCATGGCCGTTTCGTAAACGGTGGTGAAACGCAGGTTGCGCTGGCGCAGCAGCAGGTTAACCGAGCGCCCGAGAAATGCGCCGGCGCTGTAGGCCAGCAACGGCACGCTGTTTTCGCCCTCCAGGTTAAACAGTGGCTGGCCCTCGGCGTCGGCGGCACACACCGGCAGCATTTCGGTCATTGCCAGGTGCAGGGACGGGAAAATATCCGGGTCCATCTGCAGGGCTGCGTCGGGGTCATAGAACGCCAGCATCAAATCGCAGCCACCCTCTCGCAGGGCATGCACGGCTTCGCCGACGTTGGTTGCCACCAATCGCGTGGCAATGTTCAACCCTTCGTTGCGCAATTGGGCAATCCAGCGCGGGAAGAAGCCCAAGGCCAGGGAGTGGGCAGCGGCCACCTGCATCACCTCGCCCTGCCCGCCTTCCAGATGATGCAAATGGCGCAACACTTCACCGAGCTGATCGACCACGGTACGCGCCGTCACCAGGAACAACTGGCCAGCGGCTGTCAGTTCTACCGGCGTGCGGGAACGGTTGACCAGGGTCAGGCCAAGCGCTGACTCAAGGCTGCGAATCCGTCGGCTGAACGCCGGCTGGGTGACGAAACGCCGCTCGGCCGCCTGGGAAAAACTGCGGGTTGCAGCCAGGGCGATGAAGTCTTCAAGCCATTTGCTTTCCAGGTTCATCCATATCTCCGATACAGCCTGTGTGGGAGCGAGCTTACTCGCGAAGGGGACCGTCCAGACACAGCAAACTTTACGACCCTACCCATTCATACGCTCGCCACAATAGGAACGTCACATCGACGTTATGCCGAATGTGCATAGGCCAGCGTTTAACAGCATTAGTCCAATATCGTCCGCAGGCCTAGTATCAGCTGCGTCCCGGCATCGTCCGTGCCCTTTTTGAGATCTTCTCTATCATGTCCTCGCCTGCATCACTGCGCATCGAAAAAGACCTGCTTGGTACTCTCGAAGTACCCGCTGAAGCGTACTACGGTATCCAGACTCTGCGGGCGGTGAACAACTTCCACCTCTCCGGCGTTCCGATCTCGCACTACCCGAAGCTGGTCGTGGCGCTGGCGATGGTCAAGCAGGCCGCCGCTGACGCGAACCATGAACTGGGTCACCTTAACGCAGCCAAGCACGCCGCAATCAGCGAAGCCTGTGCCCGTCTGGTGCGTGGCGACTTTCACGACCAGTTCGTGGTGGACATGATCCAGGGTGGCGCGGGTACGTCGACCAACATGAACGCCAACGAAGTCATCGCCAACATCGCGCTGGAAGCCATGGGTCACCAGAAGGGCGAATACAAACACCTGCACCCCAACAACGACGTGAACATGGCGCAGTCCACCAACGACGCCTACCCGACGGCCATCCGCCTGGGTCTGTTGCTGGGTCACGACGCGCTGCTGGCCAGTCTCGACAGCCTGATCCAGGCATTCGCGGCCAAGGGCCAGGAATTCAACCACGTACTGAAAATGGGTCGTACCCAGTTGCAGGACGCGGTACCGATGACCCTGGGCCAGGAATTCCGCGCCTTCGCCACGACGCTGACCGAAGACCTGAACCGCCTGCGCAGCCTGGCACCTGAACTGTTGACCGAAGTGAACCTGGGCGGCACCGCCATCGGTACCGGCATCAACGCCGACCCGCGCTACCAGCACCTGGCAGTCGCCCGCCTGGCAACCATCAGCGGTCAACCGCTGGTACCGGCTGCCGACCTGATCGAAGCAACTTCCGACATGGGCGCCTTCGTGCTGTTCTCTGGCATGCTCAAGCGCACCGCCGTCAAACTGTCGAAGATCTGCAACGACTTGCGCCTGCTGTCCAGCGGCCCACGTACCGGCATCAATGAAATCAATCTGCCAGCGCGTCAGCCCGGCAGCTCGATCATGCCCGGCAAGGTCAACCCGGTGATCCCGGAAGCCGTGAACATGTGCGCCTTCGAAATCATGGGCAACGACCTGGCGCTGACCATCGCCGCAGAAGGCGGCCAGTTGCAGCTCAACGTGATGGAACCGCTGATCGCCTACAAGATCTTCGACTCGATCCGCCTGCTGCAACGCGCCATGGACATGCTGCGCGAGCACTGCATCGTCGGCATCACAGCCAACGAAGACCGTTGCCGCGAACTGGTCGAACACTCCATCGGCCTGGTCACCGCGCTGAATCCCTACATCGGCTATGAAAACGCCACCCGTATCGCCCGCATCGCTCTGGAAACCGGCCGCGGCGTACTGGAACTGGTACGCGAAGAAGGCCTGCTCGACGACGCCATGCTCGCCGACATCCTGCGCCCGGAAAACATGATTGCCCCACGTCTGGTGCCCTTGAAGGCCTGATCTTCACACCAGCTCGCAACACGCTCACCAGGCTGAGGGCCTAGACACCCCTCTTCCTTTTGAGGGCCCGGAGATTATTTTCCAGGGCCCTTTTTTTTGCCTGTTGAAAAACCATTCGCGGGCAAGCCTCGCTCCAACAGGGGCACATTTGGGCCGATGGGCGCGAATACGTCGGTCAGTGCAATGCAGACGGCACCCCTTTGCACCGGTATAGTGCGCCCCCTCAAAAAACAGCGAGGAAAATTCAATGCTTGAAGTCATCAACGACTTCCTTTCGGGCAAAGTGCTGATCGTGTTAATCGTAGGGCTGGGCGGTTACTTCACCATTCGTTCGCGTTTCGTTCAATTGCGCCACTTTTTCCACATGTTCGCCGTATTTCGCGACAGCCTGCGCAGCAGCGCCGGTCAACTCAGTTCATTCCAGGCGCTGATGCTCAGCCTTGCAGGCCGTGTCGGTGCGGGCAACATTGCCGGTGTTGGTATCGCCGTAACCCTGGGCGGCCCGGGTGCCGTGTTCTGGATGTGGGTCACCGCGCTGGTCGGCATGGCCAGCAGCTTTTTCGAATGCTCCCTGGGCCAGCTCTACAAGCGCTGCGACTCTGAAGGTCAATACCGTGGCGGCCCGTCGTATTACATTCAATACGGTCTGGGCAAACGCTGGCTCGGCATGGTCATGGCGGTATTGCTGCTGGTGACGTTCGGTTTTGCGTTCAACGGCCTGCAATCACACGCCGTGACTCACTCGCTCAATGACGCGTTCGGTGTTTCGCCGACCTACGCCGGTATCGGCCTGGCCGTCGCGCTGGGGCTGGTCTTCATCGGCGGCATCAAGCGCATTGCCGCAGTGGCCGACCTGTTGGTGCCGGTCAAGACGCTGGTCTACATCGCGGTCACGGTCTACGTCATCGTGCTGCAATTCGACCACGTCCCCGGCATGCTGTTGACCATCGTCAGAAGCGCCTTCGGCATGGACCCGGTATTCGGAGGCCTGATCGGCAGCGCCATCGTGATGGGCGTCAAACGTGGCGTCTTCGCCAACGAAGCCGGCCTTGGCAGCGCGCCCAACGTGGCCGCAGTGGCTCAGGTTTCGCACCCGATTGCACAAGGCGTGGTGCAGGCGTTCAGCGTGTTCCTGGACACCTTCATCATCTGCACCTGCACAGCCTTGCTGATCCTGCTCTCGGGTTTCTACACCCCGGGTTTCGAAGGCGACGGCATTGCCCTGACCCAGAACTCCCTGGCAGCGGTGGTGGGTGACTGGGGCAGGATGTTCATCAGCGTCGCCCTGGCGTTGTTCGTGTTCACCTCGATTCTCTACAACTACTACCTGGGCGAAAACAACCTGCGCTTCCTGCTGGGTGAAAACCGCAAAGCGTTGATCGGCTATCGCGCGCTGGTGCTGGCGTTGATCCTGTGGGGCGCGGTGGAAAACCTTGGCACCGTGTTCGCCTTCGCTGACATCACCATGACCGTACTGGCGTTCGTCAACCTGGTCGCATTGGCGATGCTGTTCAAGGTCGGCATGCGTATCCTGCGTGACTACGATGATCAGCGTAAGGCTGGCATCAAGACGCCGGTGTTCGATTCCAGCCGGTTCCCGGACCTGGATCTGGACTTGCAAGCGTGGCCTAACAACCCGCAACCGGAGCCAGCTGAGGCCAAGGCCGAAGTAGCTCGCAAACCGGCAACGCAATCGCATTAATCAGTAGCGGCAACGTGTCGATCACCCGAAGGAGAAGGTAATGAGTCTGCAACATCAGTTACCCGCGCGGCAGGTCATGGTGCTGTACACCGGTGGCACCATCGGCATGCAAGCCAGCGCCAACGGCCTGGCGCCTGCTTCGGGTTTCGAGGCGCGGATGGCCGGGCAACTGGCCGGGCACCCTGAGCTGACAATGCCCCAGTGGCGCTTCCGCGAAATGGCGCCGTTGATTGACAGTGCCAACATGACGCCCGCCTACTGGCAGCGTCTGCGCGAAGCGGTCATTCAGGCGGTGGATGTGGATGGCTGCGATGCCGTCCTGATCCTGCATGGCACCGACACCCTGGCCTACAGCGCAGCGGCCATGAGCTTTCAACTGCTGGGGCTCAATGCACCCGTGGTGTTCACCGGCTCCATGCTGCCAGCGGGCGTGCCGGACAGCGACGCCTGGGAAAACGTCAACGGCGCTCTGCTTGCGCTGGCTGAAGGTCTGGCACCCGGCGTGCAGTTGTACTTCCACGGTGAACTGCTGCCGCCGACCCGCTGCGCCAAAATCCGCAGCTTTGGCCGGCATCCCTTTGCAGCCCTGCAACGGGCCCACGACGGCAAGGCGGCACTTGCAACGCCTCAAACACTGAACTACCGCCAGCCGAAAGGCCCGGCCAGCATCGCAGTCCTGCCATTGTTCCCCGGCATCGATGCACGACATCTGGATAGCCTCATCGACAGCGGCATCCAGGCGCTGATCCTGGAATGCTTCGGCAGCGGCACCGGCCCAAGCGATAACCCCGCCTTCCTCGCCAGCCTGCAACGGGCGCATGAGCAAGGTATCTGCGTCGTCGCCATCACCCAGTGCCACGAAGGCGGTGTCGAACTGGACACCTACGAAGCCGGCAGCCGCCTGCGCGGCGTCGGCGTCCTGTCCGGCGGCGGCATGACCCGCGAAGCAGCGCTCGGCAAACTGCATGCGCTGATCGGTGCAGGGTTGCCGGTCGAGGATGTAAGGCGCTGGGTGGAGCTGGATCTGTGTGGGGAGTTGCGGTAGGTCATCACTGCTGCGTTGATTGATCTATTGTCTTCGCGAGCAAGCTCGACTCCCACAGGATTGGTGCGTTGCTACAGATTTTGAGTTGAACACAAATCCACTGTGTGGGAGCTTGCTCGCGAAGGTTCAAACCCGGAGACCACCCATGCTCCACTCCCACCTCACCACCCTGAATGCCGTTTCGCTGGTGTTGAACGCCTTTGCCACTGAAGGCCTGGCCAACGAGGCGTTGCTGGCCGGGAGCGGGATTTCGGTGGCGGACCTGGGCCGTGCTGATATTCGTATCACCACCCATCAGGAAACACAGGTCTGCGCCAATGCCGTTGCGCTGCGGCGCGAAGTTGGGCTGGAGTTGGGGCGGCGCATGCATGTCTCGGCCTACGGCATTCTCGGTTATGCCCTGCTCACCAGCGCCACTTTGGGTGATGCCCTGCGTTTGGCGCTGACTTATCCCGCGCTGCTGGGAACGCTGTTCGAACTGCAATTGAAGGACGATGGCGAACAGGTCTGGCTCAGCGCCAGCGATTACCGCGACAGCGAGGTGCTGCGGGTTTTCAACGTCGAGCTGTGCATGGTGTCACTGAAGGTCATTTGCGATGACTTGCTGGGCAGACCGCTACCGCTGCTGGGCGCCCGCTTCGCTTATCCGGCGCCGGACTATGAAGCTCGGTACCGCGAAAGCTTCACCTGCCCCCTGCAGTTCGACGCCAGTGACAACGCCTTCGCGTTCGACAAAACCTGGCTTGATCAGCCTTTGCCGCTGGCCGACCGCATCACCCATCGCGACATGCATGAGCGCTGTCGGCGTCAGAACATCGAATTCACTGGCCGCCAGGCCTGGCTAGGGCGCATCCGGCAACTGATTACCGATCAGTTGCAACACGCACCGAGCCTGACGCAGCTTGCGCAACAGATGAACTGCTCAGAACGCACCCTGCGCCGCCATCTGCAAGCCACAGGCAGCAGCTATCAACAACTGCTCGACGAGCTACGCTTCGAGCGGGCCAAGCAGTTGCTGCAAGAAGACCACCTGCCCATCCACCGCATCGCCGATGAATTGGGGTTCAGCGAAACCGCGAGCTTCAGGCATGCGTTCATTCGCTGGAGTGGCGTGGCGCCGAGCCAGTTCCGGATATAACCCTGTTGGGAAATTGAATACCTGCCCACATCAATACTGATCGCCTTAAAACAGGGCGTTCCGCCTCATTAAAGGGCGATATCAGGCCAGTGTTTATGGCCGTATAAATCCTCTTTTGGCCGTTCCCGTCGTTCACCCCCGGCCCTTCTGAGCCAAGAATGACTGCACCCCCAGCCAAGAGGAAAACAAGAAAATGCTGACGATCTACTCGGACGATCATCATCTGCACCATGGCCGCTGCGAACTCATCGACGGGCAACTGATGCCCTGTTTCGAGATGCCCTCGCGAGCCGACCATATTCTGCAGCGGGTGCGGGCGCGCAACGTCGGCCCGGTGCAAGCACCCCAGGATGCAGGGCTGGACCCGATCAGACGCATCCACAGCGATGCTTATCTGGAATTCTTCCAGGGTGCGTGGCAGCGCTGGAGCATCATGGGCCACGACGGCGACCTGCTGCCCTTTACCTGGCCTGCACGGACCTTGCGCCCTGTGATCCCGCAAAACCTGCACGGTCAGTTGGGCTATTACAGCTTCGACGCCGGCGCGCCAATCACAGCGGGCACCTGGCAGGCCGCCTACAGCGCAGCCCAGGTGGCAGTGACCGCCCAACGCGCCGTTCAAAACGGCGCCCACAGCGCGTTCGCTCTGTGCCGACCACCGGGACATCACGCCGCCAGTGATTTGATGGGCGGTTACTGCTACCTCAACAACGCGGCGATTGCCGCCCAGGCATTCATCGATCAGGGGCGAAAAAAGGTCGCGATCCTTGATGTCGATTACCACCACGGTAACGGCACGCAATCGATCTTTTACCCACGCAGCGACGTGTTATTCACCTCCATCCATGGCCACCCTGAAGCTGAATTCCCGTTCTTCCTGGGGTATGCCGATGAGCTGGGCGAAGGCGCGGGCGAAGGCTTCAACTTCAACTACCCTCTGCCCGCCGGCAGTGGCTGGGATCGCTGGAGCGCCGCACTGGAACAGGCATGCAATGAAATCGAACGCTACAACGCCGATGTGCTGGTGGTATCACTGGGGGTCGATACGTTCAAGGACGATCCCATCTCGCAGTTCAAGCTCGACAGCCCGGACTACCTGCGCATGGGCGAACGTATCGCACGGCTGGGCAAACCGACGCTGTTTGTGATGGAAGGCGGCTATGCCGTCGAGGAAATCGGCGTCAACGCCGTGAATGTGCTCGAAGGCTTCGAAAACGCCTGACCCTGCCGATTTCAAGGAGAGACACAATGAACCCACTCAAACGTCTTATCGCCCCTGCGTTGCTGACATCCTTGCTGTGCGGCGCAGCCCAGGCCGACGAACCTCGCACGCTGCGCGTCTACAACTGGTTCGACTACATCACCCCGCAGACCCTGGTGGACTTCAAGAACGACACCAAGGTCAACCTGATCTACGACATCTTCGACACCAACGAAGCGCTTGAAGCCAAGCTGCTGACGGGCAATTCCGGCTATGACGTGGTGGTGCCGTCCAACGTATTCCTGGCCAAGCAGATCGAAGCCGGTGTGTTTCAGCCGCTGGATCGCAGCAAGTTGCCCAATTACTCGCACCTCGACCCCAAGCTGATGCAACTGCTGGAGGCCAACGATCCGGGCAATAAATTTGCCGTGCCCTACATGTACGGCACCATCCTGATCGGCTTCAACCCGGCCAAGGTCAAGGCCGCGTTGGGAGACAACGCGCCAGTGGACAGCTGGGACCTGATCTTCAAGGAAGAGAACATCAGCAAACTCAAGCAGTGCGGCGTCGCGCTGCTGGACTCACCTTCGGAGATCCTGCCGCTGGCCTTGCAGTACCTTGGGCTGCCCCCTAACAGCAACAAGCCGGCGGACTACGCCAAAGCCGAAGCGCTGATGCTGAAGATCCGCCCGTACATCACCTACTTCCACTCCTCCAAGTACATGGCCGACATCGCCAACGGCGACATCTGCGTGGCGGTCGGTTACTCCGGCAGTTTCTCCCAGGCTGCCAACCGCGCCAAGGAAGCCAAGAACGGCGTGACCGTCGACATGCGCCTGCCCAAGGAAGGCGCGCCCATCTGGTTCGACATGCTCGCCATCCCCAAAGGCGCCAAAGACCCGGAAGACGCCTACACCTTCATCAACTACCTGCTACAGCCCAAGGTGATCGCGCCCATCAGCGACTTCGTCGGCTACCCCAACCCCAACAAGGACGCCACCGAACTGGTTGACCCTTCGATCCGCAACAACCCGAACCTCTACCCGACCGAAGCCGCCATGAAAACCCTCTACACCCTGCAACCACTCAACCGCGATGCAGAGCGGGCACGCACGCGGGCGTGGACGAAAATCAAGTCGGGGACGTAATGCTTTGCGAGCAAGGTGGAGCGCCACCTTGCTCGCGAATGCTCCATACCATCGGCCCCTCTCTCAAATCTTTCATGGAACGAACCCACCTTTTCAGGGCTCCACACTTATCTGGATGTTCCGCTGCACGTCAGGAGGGTAAATTTCATGGGCTCGTCTTCATCGTCTATTTCCACCGAACGACTTACCGCAGAGCAACGTACCGCTCGCGATCATCTGTCCATCAACACCATTCGCACACTGGCGATGGATGCCGTGCAGAAGGCCAACTCCGGCCACCCCGGCACGCCCATGGCGTTGGCGCCGGTGGGTTACACCGTCTGGAACCAGTTTCTGCGTTACCACCCCGATCACCCGGACTGGCCGAATCGCGATCGCTTCGTGCTGTCGGTCGGGCATGCCTCGATGTTGCTGTATTCGTTGCTGCACCTGGCTGGCGTGATCGAGATTGATGAGCATGGCACGCCCTCGGGCAAACCGGCCGTCAGCCTGCAAGACATCGAACAGTTCCGCCAACTCGACTCCAAGACTCCCGGCCATCCGGAATACCGCATGACCACGGGCGTGGAAACCACCACAGGGCCATTGGGCCAGGGCTGCGCCAACAGTGTCGGCATGGCGATGGCCGAGCGCTGGCTGGCTTCGCGCTTCAATCGCACAGGCGCCAAGGTGTTCGACTACAACGTCTATGTGCTGTGTGGCGACGGCGACATGATGGAGGGCGTGACCGGCGAAGCGGCGTCCATCGCCGGGCACCTGAAACTGTCGAACCTGTGCTGGATCTACGACAACAACACCATCACCATCGAAGGCCATACGGAACTGGCCTTCGATGAAGACGTGCAGACCCGCTTCGAAGGCTACGGCTGGAATACCCTGCACGTGAGCGACGCCAATGACACTGAGGCGCTGGCCAAGGCGCTTGAGGTCTTCAAGCAGACCAACGACGGGCCGACCCTGATCGTGGTCGACAGCGTCATCGGCTATGGCGCGCCCCACAAGCACAACACCGCTGCCGCTCACGGTGAACCCCTGGGCGTAGAGGAAATCAAGCTGACCAAGCGCTTCTATGGCTGGGACGAGAACACCAGTTTCTTTGTCCCCGGTGAGGCCCAGGGTTGGCTGCGTAATAACCTGATCCAGCGCAACGGCGACGAATACAAGGCCTGGGAACAAACCCTGGCCGAACTCAATGAGAGCGAGCCTGAGCTGGCCGATCAACTGCGCCGCATGCGTGCCGGTGAGATGCCCGATCAATGGCAGGACGAACTGGAACAGTTCGAAACCGACGCCAAGGGCATCGCGTCTCGCGCCTCGGGCGGCAAGGTGCTCAACGCCTTCGCGGCCAAAGTCCCGTGGCTGATCGGGGGTTCGGCGGACCTGTCGCCCTCGACCAAAACCAATCTCACGTTCGATGGCGCGGGCAGTTATTCGGCCAAGAACTACGGCGGTCGCAACCTGCACTTCGGCATCCGCGAACACGCCATGGGCTCGATTGCCAACGGCTTGGCGCTTTCCTATATCCGGCCCTACACCTCGACCTTCCTGGTGTTCAGCGACTACATGAAACCGCCGATCCGCCTGGCGTCGATCATGGAGCTGCCGGTGGTATTCGTCTTCACCCACGACTCCATCGGCGTGGGCGAAGACGGGCCGACGCACCAGCCCATCGAGCAACTCACCCAACTGCGCGCCACGCCCGGCCTGCTGACGTTGCGCCCAGGTGATGCCAACGAAACCACCCAGGCCTGGAAAGTCGCCCTGGCGCAGACCAATCGCCCGTCGTGCATCATCCTTTCGCGTCAGCCGCTGCCAACGCTGGACCGCTCGGTCTATGCCTCAGCAGAAGGTCTGGCCAAAGGCGCCTACGTGCTGGCCGATGCCAAGGAAGGTGAACCCGAGGTGATTTTAATCGCCACCGGCAGCGAAGTCGGTATGACGGTGCAGGCTTACGAACAGCTCAAGGCAGAGGGCATTGCGGCCCGCGTTGTATCGATGCCGAGCTGGGAGTTGTTCGAAGATCAGGACAAGGCTTACCGCGACAGCGTGTTCCCGACCCACGTCGCGGCGCGGGTCGTGGTCGAGCAGGCCGGCCCCGTGGGCTGGGACCGTTACGTCGGCAACGGCGGCGCCAAAGTAGTGATGAACACCTTCGGCGCGTCAGCTCCCATCGAGAAGCTGCAAGCCAAGTTCGGATTTACGGTGGATAACATCGTGAAACTGGCGAAGGAGCAGTTGGGGAAATAGCTGGGGATATCTTCAGCGCCTGAACCAACGAATCGCGGGCAAGCTCACTCCTACACGTTGTTGCAATCCCTTATAGGAGTGGGCTTGCCCGCGATGGAGATCTACCTCACACAGCAGATCTCAACACCCCGTCAACGCCACCTGCGGCCGCTCGCCCGTATAGAAGAACGGCCGCAAACGCACGCCTGCCACGTTGCCCACATAGGCCGCCACCAGCCACAGCCAACCATGCAGGCTGCCTGAGGCGATGCCGCTGAAGTACGCGCCGATGTTGCAGCCGTAGGCCAGACGCGAGCCGTAACCCAGCAGCAAACCACCAATCACTGACGCGGCCAGCACGCGCCCGGGGATTTTCAGGCTGGGGGCGAAACGTCCTGCCAGCCCTGCCGCCAATAGCGCACCGAGCATGATGCCGATGTCCATCACCGTGGTGATGTCTTCCCACACGGGCGAGGCCAATGCCTTGGCGTTGGCCGGGTTCTGCCAGAACACCCAACTGGAGACGTCCACACCCAGACCACTGGCAACCTTGGCGCCCCAGAGGGCAAAGGCCGACGTAATGCCCCACGGCCGACCCGCCAACGCCAGGGTCGCATAGTTGAGCAACGCCAGCGCAACCGCACCCCAGATCAGCGGCCAAGGCCCTCGCACGAAGCGCATCAGGCCTTGATGATCACTGCTGACCGGTGCTTCCAGTTCGCCATGACGACGCTTTTCCAGGCGCACCGTCACAAACGCAATCAACGCGAACGCCGCCAGGCTCAACACCAGGGCCGGGATCACGCCGAAGCTTTTGACAATGGACACCGCCGGGAACGACGGCAGCGCAAACCACCAGTCCACGTGATGGGTGGCGATCAGCGAGCCGATGATGAAGAACAGCAGCGTCACCAGCATCTTCGCGTTACCGCCGCCGACGGTGAACAAGGTGCCAGACGCGCAACCGCCGCCCAACTGCATGCCGATGCCGAAGATGAACGCACCAAACACCACGGAGATGCCCGCAGGCGCCACCAGCCCGACCACCGGCTGACCAAACAAGGTGCCCGCGCCCAGAGCCGGGAAAAACAGCACCACAGCGATGGCCAGCATCACCATCTGCGCCCGCAGCCCCGCGCCCCGACGCTCACTGATAAATACCCGCCAGGCCGACGTAAAGCCAAACGCAGCGTGATACAGCGTCAGACCCAACGCAGCACCGACCACCAGTAACAACACCTGCCGCGTACCCACGCTGCTTTGCAGGAACACAGCGCCGATCAGGAGCAGGAAAAAAGCTATCAGCGGCGCGCCGAACTTGCGTTCAGGCGTCGCGGAAAGAGGAAGACTCATGGGGGATCTCGATTAAGTTGCGATGGCGGCGATTATACCTGTCAGTCTTTCCAGATTAATCGCAGCTTGTGTAGGGCTTCTGCTATCGCTGACTCAGGCACTGCCGCAAAACCCAACACCAGACCCGCCCGGTTATCCACAGGCTCTTCGGATTCAGGCAGCCAGTAACTACTGAGCGGCGAGATTTCCACGCCCACACTTTCGGCCTTTGCAATCAACTCACGTTCGCGGGCCACGCTGTCGACGCAGATTGCCAAATGCAGGCCTGCGACGACTTTAGGAATTGCACCGCAGCCGCGAATGTCCTCCGGCCAGCCCGCCAGCAGCGCATTACGCCGACTCAACGCGGCCCGACGCATACGGCGGATATGGCGCTGGAAATGCCCGGCGGCAATGAACTCGGCCATCACCACCTGGGTGGCGACCTCCGAATGACGCATGTCTACGGCGCGGCGCTGGCTGAAGCCCTCCACCAGCCCCAGCGGTAGCACCAGATAGCCCAGACGCAGGGCCGGAAAAGCAATTTTGCCGAAGGTCCCGACGTAGAGGACCCGCCCGTGTTCATCCAGTGCCGCCAAGGGGGGCAAGGGTGCGCCGCTGTAGCGGTATTCGCCGTCGTAATCGTCCTCGACAATCCAGCCCTGAGTGCGTTCGGCCCAGGTCAGCAGCTCCAGCCGGCGCCCTACACTCATGACCACGCCCGTGGGGTATTGGTGCGAGGGGGTGACGTAAGCCAGCTTGTAATCGCCTTTGTTGAGTTCGGCACAGCACAGGCCTTCGTTATCCACCGCCACGCCCTGCAGTTTCGCTCCGGCAATGGCGAACGCATGACCCGCTGCGCGATAGCCCGGGTTTTCTATCGCAACGCTGTCGCCTGCCTCCAGTAGCAGCTGTGCACAAAGGCCTATGGCCTGCTGCGCGCCACTGGTGATCACTATTTGCTCAGGGGTGCAATTCAAGCCACGGGAAGTACGCAGATAGCCCGCAATCAACTGACGTAAACGCCAATCCCCCGCCGCATCGCCGTACCCCAACTTCGCAAGGTCGGGTTTGCGCCAGAAAGCCGCGTGCAGCTTGCCCCAAACCTCAAACGGGAACAGATCAAAGGCCGGTATACCCACCCGAAAAGCTCTGGGCGCATCACCCCGTGGCGTGGACAAATGATGGGTTTGCAGGAGCTCCAATGCCGGACTGTGGATAACTTTCCTGGATAAATCCCCAGTTATTTCTGGTTCTTTTGTGGATAAACCTGTGGATAAGCCTGTTGGTAACCCTGTGGATGGTTTTGTGGATAGTTTTTTTCCCAGGCTCGGCTTCGACAACAATTGAGCGACGGGCAGATCGGCCACATAAGTACCGTCCCCCGTGCGACCTTGGGTAAAACCCTCGGCGTAGAGCTGATCGTAGGCACGCATGACGCTGTTGCGGGAAATCGACAGCGCCTGCGCCAGATCCCGGCTGGCGGGCAAACGGGTGCCGCTGCTCAAGTGCCCGTCAAGGATGCGCTGGCGCAGCACCTGATAAAGCTGGCGGCTCAGGCCCTGGCTGCGGTCCAGCTCGATGCCTGCGGGGTTGAACGGGAAGGATGGCGTAGAAGCAGGCATCGCAATTGGTCCTATGAAATTGACCGGTAAATGGCTCTTACAACAGACCAATAGGCTGCCTAGGATTAGCTCAGTCGCCAAGGAAAATCGCTATGTACATACCCTCCTATTTCAAAGACGCGGATCTACCTAGCCTGCACGCACAGATCGACGGCACGCGGCTGGCCATTTTGGTCACTTCAGGCGAGTCAGGGCTGCAGGCAAGCCATCTGCCGTTGCTGTTTCGGCCCGAGGAGGGCGCACATGGCACGCTCTACGGCCATTTCGCCAAAGCCAACCCGCACTGGAAAGACCTGCAGGCTGGTGCCGAAGTGCTGGTGATCTTCGCCGGGGCGGATGCGTACGTGAGCCCGTCGTTTTATCCGGCCAAGGCTGAGCATGGCAAAGTGGTGCCGACCTGGAACTACGTCGCCATCCACGCCTACGGCACAGCCGAGGTATTCACCGATGCCCAGCGCTTGCTCGGCGTAGTCAGCGGTCTGACCGACAAGCACGAGGCTGGCCGCGAAAGCCCATGGGCCGTAAACGATGCGCCCAGGGACTACATTGAAAAAATGCTCGGTGCCATTGTTGGGTTTACCCTGCCCATCGAGCGCCTCGAGGGCAAACGCAAACTCAGCCAGAACCGTGATGCCCAGGACGTCGCCGGTGTACGCGACAACCTGGCCGCCAGTGATGATTCAAAAGATCAGGAAGTCGCCCGTTTGATGAGCCAAGGAGAAACCCATGTCTGATGTGCAGATCAAAGCAGTGACCCAAGATGACCACGAGCAGTGGCTGCCGCTGTGGCAGGCCTATTTGCGGTTCTACAAGACCGAGCTGGCGGACAGCGTCAGCCAAAGCACCTGGCAACGCTTCCTGGACGCCAGCGAACCCACCAACGCCGCCCTCGCCTGGAAAGACGGCAAGGCCGTGGGCATGGTGCAGTTCATTTATCACCGCACGAACTGGAGCATCAAGAACGCTTGCTACCTGCAAGACCTGTTCGTTGACCCTGCCCTACGCGGCACCGGCCTGGGCCGCAAGCTGATCGAGCACGTCTACACCACCGCACGGGACAATAATTGCGACAAAGTCCATTGGCTGACCCACGAGACCAATGCCACGGCGATCCAGTTGTATGAACGCATTGCCGATCAGCCCGGTTTCATCCAGTTTCGTAAACCGCTGTAAGCCACGCCCTCTTTAAGGAACGGAAGTCTGCTCATGTCGAACACCGAACTGCACTGGCAACCTGCGTCGCCGCCCACCACCCAGCCGCTGGAAGGCCGCTTCATTCGCCTGGAAAAACTCGACCTGACGCGACATGGCGACGGTTTGTGGGCAGCGCTGCAAGGCCCCGGCTCTGACCCGAAACTCTGGGACTACCTGCCCTACGGGCCGTTTGCCGAACGCCAGGCATTCGATTCGTTTTTGTCAGCCTTCGCGGCGGGCAATGACCCGTGGATCTACACCGTGATCGACAAGCAAACCGGCCTGATCAACGGCTATTTGAGCCTGATGTCCATCGTCCCGGCACACGGCCGTATAGAAATCGGCCACGTCACGTTCGGCGCCGCCATGCAGCGCACGCCAAAGAGCACAGAGGCGGTCTACCTGCTGGCCAAAGAGTCCTTAGCCCTGGGTAATCGTCGCCTAGAATGGAAGTGCAACGCCAACAACGCCCGTTCCAAACGTGCGGCCGAACGGTTTGGTTTCACCTTCGAGGGCACTTTCCGCCAGCACATGGTGGTCAAGGGCCAGAACCGCGACACGGCGTGGTACTCGATTCTGGACAGCGAGTGGCCGGCGATTGCCGCCGGTTTCGAACGCTGGCTGGCAGAAGAAAACCAGCACCCTGACGGTCAGGTCAGAACGCTGGAGGCCTGCCGCGCCTTAGCGTGAAGTAGAAGGCGTCATCAACTGATCTGCCGATGACGCCTGACCACTCCCATCTGCAAACCGAAAGGCCGCAAGACGGCATTCAACGACTTCAGCGTCGGATTGCCCTCGCCCTGCTCGATCTGAATCAGCGTTCGTACCGAGATCTTGCACATACGCGCGAACTGGCTTTGATGCAGGCTGGCGCCTTCGGTCCGTAGACGTCTGACGGCGGCGCCAATCTCCAGACTGCCGTCGGCGATCCCTTGCTGGACACTTTCGATCAGCAACCCACGGGCATCAATGGACACTGTCATTGCAACCCCCAGCCAATCAAACGTTGGTCCAGGTTCCTCAACGCAATGGCAGGATGGTTGAACGTCGCTTCCGGCAAGCCACTGTCACGCAGTAAGTCCGGCAGCGCCCGTAACTGCTGGGCGTCTTGGCGCAGACGCTCGAAAACATCTTGCGGATTGAGGATAGCGGCCAAGGCATTACAAGCTGCGCGCCAGTCAACTTCACCTGCCAGCTCAATCGTCGTTGGCCATTTCGTGGTACGAGTGACACCTTCGGCATCCATGACCATCGGCGCAAGATCATAAATCGGAGCCAGGCGATAAGCGTCCTGGGTGCGGATGATGGCAGTGTTGCGGCCATGATTATCCGAATTACCCAGTATCTGGTTGATCAGGTCGCGGCGCAGGTATTCGGCCACCAGGTCCGGAATCTCAGCCTGCTGGCCGGCGTTCGACCAAAGCCCGGTCAGTAGCGTGATGACTTCCAGATGACTCATCCGACTACCCGGCACTGCCACACCGGCCAGCGAATAGATCGATTCGACCGCCAACCGCTCGACCCCCTGGGCCGTTACCCGACGATCAAAGCGCCTCATCCACAGGCTCGGCTTGTTGGCTTCCTCAAGGGTCAGATCTTCAGTGGCGACCGTTTCGATACCTAGCGCTTGCAGCGCCCTGTAATACAGGTGCTCACTGCGAAGGATCTCCTGATCGTTGATCAGCGCCTGATTACGCGCAAACTTGATGAACCAGTGCTCCCGGGCCTGCTCGTCGGCCAATATCGCATCCGGGTACAAAAGGCCATCCCCGCCCTGAGTCATCAACAACTTCGGCGCTTCACCGCCTGCTCCGGTTGCGCCACCAATGGCCGCGCCGCGCTCATAGGCATATTCAAGAAAGCGCTGGTCACGACTGATAACATCCTCGCGGGTGAATCCCAGCGGGTCGTCGTCCTCCAGGGCTTCGACCGACTCCTTGATTCGCAGGTTGCCTACCGGGGCAGGTGTGCTGCGCCCTAGCAAATACAGGTCCTCGTTCAAGCCCTCAGGCCTTTGTCGGCCTATATGCGCGAGGAGGAAACGTTTGGCAGCCCCCGAGGGCGCAATGTCATGCAGGAACGCAGGAGCTGCGGGCAATGAAACCGAGTCAAAGTCCACAGGCAGGCGAGCGCTCACCGCCTGGTCAAACGTGCTTTGATAAGCGTCCAGATTGGCATGGATATAGGCCGACTTGTACGCAAAGCGACAAGGGCTGAGGAAGCCCTGCGAGGGCTCGGCGAAAGACAGGGTCATCGCATCCTGCCAGATACCGGCGCAATACACCTGAAGCGTAAGGTTTTGCATAAGCCACCTGCAATTTATTGCACTTTTAAGCCCTAAAAGCTGGGCTCATCTGCACTATAGTGCATTTTTGCGGCATAGACAGCCGAAAAAGTGCAATAAACTGCAGAAACCAAAAAGTGAAAATAAAAAAAGGGAGCCACGAGTGCTCCCCCAGAGGAAATCTTTGATTGGTTGGTGCAGCACCTACAGGGTTTAACGCGATTGATCAGCCCTCGATCTCGACCAGAATCTCACCCGGATTCACGCGGTCGCCCTTGGCAACGTGGATGGTGACGACCTTGCCTGCGATAGGGGCTTGAACCTCGGTTTCCATTTTCATGGCTTCGGTGATCAGCACAGCCTGGCCGGCCTTGACCATGTCGCCTTCCTTGACCAGCACATCGACGATGTTGCCCGGCATGGCGGTGCTGACGTGGCCTGGGGCGCTGGCCTGAGCTCGCTTGCCGATGCTGCCGCCGACGAATTCGTTGAGTGGCTCGAACACCACTTCTTCCGGCATGCCATCAATGGACAGGTAGAAGTGACGCTTGCCCTCAGCCTTGACGCCGACACCGGTGATATCGACGCGATAGCTTTCGCCGTGGACATCAATCACGAACTCGGTCGGCACGCCTTCGCCGCCTGGCTTGCTCACGCCACCGGCTTCCGGGATCGGTAGCAGCTCTTCTGGCTTCAACGTTCCAGCAGCACGTTCTTCGAGGAACTTGCGGCCAATGTCCGGGAACATCGCGTAAGTCAGCACGTCTTCCTCGGATTTGGCCAGTGCGCCGATTTCGCCGCGCAGCTTGGTCATTTCCGGTTTGAGCAGGTCCGCCGGGCGTACATCGATCAGTTCTTCGTTGCCGATGGCCTGACGACGCAGTTTTTCATCGACCTGGCCTGGCGCCTTGCCGTAGCCGCCTTGCAGGTAGAGCTTCACTTCGTTGGTGATGGTCTTGTAGCGCTCACCGGCCAGCACGTTGAAGAACGCCTGGGTGCCAACGATCTGCGACGTCGGGGTCACCAGCGGTGGGTAGCCCAGGTCTTTGCGTACCCGTGGGATCTCGGCCAGCACTTCGCCCATGCGATTGAGTGCGCCCTGCTCTTTAAGCTGGTTGGCGAGGTTGGAAATCATCCCGCCTGGCACCTGGTTGACTTGCACGCGGGTGTCGACTGCGGTGAATTCGCTCTCGAACTGGTGATACTTCTTACGCACGGCGTAGAAGTAGAGGCCGATTTCCTGCAACAGCTCCAGGTTCAGGCCGGTGTCGAACTCGCTACCCTTGAGCGCGGCGACCATCGACTCGGTGCCCGGGTGGCTGGTGCCCCAGGCAAAGCTGGAGATAGCGGTGTCGATGTGATCGGCACCGTTTTCGATTGCCTTGAGCTGGCACATGGCAGCCAGACCGGCAGTGTCGTGGGAGTGGATAAACACCGGCAGCGATTGCTCGGCCTTGAGCGCCTTGACCAGCTCGCCCGTAGCATACGGCGTCAGCAAACCGGCCATGTCCTTGATCGCGACCGAGTCGCAACCCATGGCTTCCATCTGCTTGGCCTGGGCCACGAACGCTTCGATGGTGTGAACCGGGCTGGTGGTGTAGGCAATGGTGCCCTGGGCGTGCTTGCCCGCTGCCTTCACCGCTTCGATGGCCACCCGCAGGTTACGCACGTCGTTCATGGCGTCGAAGATACGGAACACGTCGATGCCGTTGACGGCAGCCTTGGCGACGAACGCCTTGACCACGTCATCGCTGTAATGGCGATAGCCCAGCAGGTTCTGGCCCCGCAGCAGCATTTGCAGGCGAGTGTTAGGCAATGCGGCGCGCAGTTGGCGCAGGCGCTCCCACGGGTCTTCTTTCAGGAAGCGCACGCAGGCATCAAAGGTCGCGCCGCCCCAGACTTCCAGCGACCAGTAGCCGACTTTGTCGAGCTTGTCGCAGATCGGCAGCATGTCGTCAGTGCGCATGCGGGTCGCCAGCAGCGACTGGTGGGCGTCGCGCAGGACTGTGTCGGTCACGTGAATGCGTTTGGCGTTGCTCATCTTGTTATTCCTCACAGGCCTGCGTGGGCGGCAATGGCGGCAGCGATGGCCAGGGCCAGCTCTTCGGGTTTGCGCTTGATCGAGTAGTTGGTCAGTTCAGGGTGGCTTTCAACAAAGCTGGTATTGAACTGACCGCTGCGGAATTCCGGGTTGCGCAGGATTTCCTGGTAGTACGCGGCAGTGGTTTTCACGCCTTGCAGGCGCATGTCGTCCAGCGCTCGCAGGCCACGGTCCATCGCCTCTTCCCAGGTCAGGGCCCAGACAATGAGTTTCAGGCACATTGAGTCGTAGAACGGCGGAATGGTGTAGCCGGTGTAGATCGCCGTATCGGTACGCACGCCAGGGCCGCCGGGCGCGTAGTAACGGGTGATCTTGCCGAAACTGGGCAAAAAATTGTTTTTCGGGTCTTCGGCGTTGATCCGGAACTGCAGGGCAAAACCGCGATGGATGATGTCTTCCTGCTTGACCGACAACGGCAGGCCGGAGGCGATACGAATCTGCTCACGAACGATATCGATGCCGGTGATTTCTTCGGTGATGGTGTGTTCCACCTGCACCCGGGTGTTCATCTCCATGAAGTACACCTCGCCCTCGGCGAGCAGGAACTCCACGGTGCCGGCGTTCTCGTAACCCACAGCCTTGGCGGCGCGTACCGACAGGTCGCCAATGTAGGCGCGCTGTTCAGGGGTCAGTTGCGGGCTCGGGGCGATTTCGATCAGCTTCTGGTTGCGGCGCTGGATCGAGCAGTCGCGTTCGAACAGGTGCACCACGTTGCCAAAGCTGTCGCCGAGGATCTGCGCCTCGATGTGCTTGGGGTTGACGATGCACTTTTCCAGGAACACTTCCGCCGAACCAAACGCCTTGGTCGCTTCGGAAATGACACGGGGGAAGGCTTGCTCCAGTTCGTCACGGCTGTTGCAGCGCCGAATGCCACGGCCACCACCACCGGATGTCGCCTTGAGCATCACCGGGTAACCAATGCGGTCGCCTTCGAGCAGCGCTTCGGCGATGTCCGCCACGTTGCCTTCGGTGCCTGGCGTGACCGGTACACCGGCCTTGATCATGCTGCGGCGCGCTTCGGTCTTGTCGCCCATGCGGCGGATGACTTCTGCCGACGGGCCAATGAACTTGACCCCACGTTCGGCACAAATCTCAGCCAATTCGGCGTTTTCCGAAAGAAAACCATAACCGGGATGCAGCGCATCACAACCGGTTTCCACTGCCAGGTTCACCAGCTTGCGTGGGTTCAGGTAACCGGCCAGCGGTTCGGCACCAATGCTATGGGCCTCGTCAGCGCGTTTGACATGCAGCGCATGGCGGTCGGCGTCTGAGTAGATCGCTACCGAGCGGATGCCCATTTCGGCGCAAGCGCGCACGATACGAACGGCAATCTCACCACGGTTTGCGATCAGGATTTTTGTTATCACTGGCGTTTCCTCGACCGTTAGAACAGACCTTCTGCAGGGCAGTCGGTGCGTGACGCGTTGATGCCGAGCCACCCTATTCCCGTTCATGGATAAATAAAAATCAGTAAAAATTGGGATAAACATAAGTAAAAACTTATAGTCGATTTTTAAACCGTCAGCGGAGACCATTAAAAATGCGTAAGTCATTGATGCGTATGACATTGCGTCAATTGCGGATTTTCAACGAGGTGTGTGATCTGCGCTCATACAGCCGCGCCGCCGAAGAAATGGCCCTGACGCAACCGGCTGTCAGCCTGCAAATTCGCCAGCTTGAAGAGCTGATTGGCCAGCCGCTGTTCGAGTATGTCGGCAAGAAGCTCTATCTGACCGAGGCGGCCGAAGCGCTGCAAAAGGCCAGTCGGGATATTTTCGGCCGCCTGGAAAACCTCGATATGCAGCTCTCGGACATGCAGGGCTCGCTGCAGGGGCAACTGAAGCTGGCGGTGGAGTCCAGCTGCAAGTATTTCGTGCCGCACCTGTTTGCGGCATTTAAGCGCCAGTACCCGGAAGTGATCCTGAACCTGACGGTGGTCAACCGCGCGCAGGTCATCAAGCGACTGTCGGACAACCGCGATGACCTGGTGGTGATGTCGATGGTGCCCCAGGACATGGACCTGGATTTCCTGCCCTTTCTGAACAACCCGATTGTGGCCGTGGCGCCTCCGGATCATCCACTGAGCCAGGCCGAGACCCTGACGCTCAAGGACCTGGAGCCCTACCCCTTGTTGATTCGCGAAGCCGGATCAGGCACCCGCAAGGCATGCGAGGAGTACTTCAAAGAGAAACGTGTGCATTTTGCGCAGACCCTGGAGGTGTCATCTGCCGAAGCGCAGCGAGAATGCGTGGTGGCGGGGCTTGGGGTGGCGATGCTGACCCGTCATGCACTGAGCATGGAAATCGCCACCGGCACCCTCAAGGAGCTACCAGTGGCGGAGCTGCCGTTGTACCGCAGCTGGTGCGTGGTGCAAGCCAGGGCAAAACGGTTATCGCCGGTCGCCCACGCCTTTATTGCGTTTATCCGCGCCGAACGTGCGCAGATCAGCCAGCTTGTCGAGCGCTTCGACGGCCGTCTGCCGAACCCGCCGCTTGCCAGAAATTGACTTCAGCCTGTTCGAAATAATCGGACAGCTGCTGGTTGAGTCGACGCTCCTCCGAGTAGCTCTCGATCGCGCGGCGGAACTCCATGCGGCGCTGGTCTTCCTGCTGGCGGCGTGTTTTCACAGTACTGTGTTGCAGCGAGTCATCGTAGTGCCGAGGCATATCCTGTCTCCCAATACGTTGCGGGAGTTCAGAATGGTCGCAGGCAGTGACGATTGCGCGGCGAAGTCATGACAAGTCGGTGAAGGCTTTGCGGCGGTTCGGTGACGATCATCGACTCTACCCTGTGGGGTTTAGGCCTGAAACAAACCTCTGTGGCGGATGCGAACCCTGTGGGAGCGAATTTATTCGCGAATGCGGTATGTCAGGCATCGGTGAGGTTGAATGTGCTGGCCTCTCGCGAATGAATTCGCTCCTACAAGGCTTGACGCTCAATCCTCGTGGGACTTGACCGACTTGGGTGACAGGCGAAGGCTGCGAAGGCTGCGTTTGACGCTTTTCAGGTGGTTGACCAGGCTTGGGCCGCGGGCCATGGCCACGCCCATTGCCAACACGTCGATCACCACCAGGTGTGCGATGCGTGAGGTCAGCGGCGTGTAGATTTCGGTGTCTTCATGCACATCGATGGCCAGGTTGACCGAGGCCAGTTCAGCCAATGGCGTCTGGCTGGGGCACAGGGTGATCAGCGTGGCGCCGCTCTCACGAACCAGGTTGGCCGTGATCAGCAGATCCTTGGAGCGTCCCGACTGCGAGATGCACACCGCAACGTCGGTCGGCTTGAGCGTGACGGCCGACATGGCCTGCATGTGCGGGTCCGAATAGGCCGCAGCCGTCAGCAGCAGACGGAAGAACTTGTGCTGGGCATCGGCCGCCACCGCGCCGGACGCGCCGAAGCCATAAAACTCCACACGATGGGCCGACGCCATGGCGGTCACGGCCAACTGCAAGGCGTGGGGATCAAGGTGTTCGCGCACTTCCATCAGCGTGTGCAAAGTCGTATCGAAAATTTTCAGGCTGTAGTCCGCAACCGAGTCGTCCTCGTGGATCGCGAATTGACCAAAGCTCGCGCCGGCCGCAAGGCTCTGCGCCAGCTTGAGCTTGAGGTCCTGAAAACCGGTGCAACCAATGGCCCGACAAAACCGGACGATGGTCGGCTCGCTGATGCCGACGCTATGGGCCAGATCGGCCATGGAACTGTGCATCACGGCCGCAGGGTCAAGCAGCACGTGATCGGCAACCTTGAGTTCCGATTTACGTAACAGATGGCGTGACTGGGCGATGTGCTGCAACAGGTTCAAGGGACGGACTCGATGATGGGGGTGACCGGGATGTAGCTTTCTTGTAGTTATACTACATGAGCTGAGAGCCGCACAGCTAAACGATCTTGGCTGAATGACACCCCCGTGGCGTGAACGAAAATTCACTTTGCGTAGTAAGACCTTACTTACTAGCGCCAATCCACTGACTGATACTCGCGCAGGACCTCAACCAACGCCTCTGCCTCCAAAGGCCGACTGACCAGGTAGCCCTGGACCTCATCACAGTCATGGGCCCGCAGAAACGTCAGTTGCTCACGGTCCTCCACGCCTTCTGCGACCACCTTCAAACCCAGGCTATGGGCCATGGCGATGATTGCGCGAATAATTGCCGCGTCCTCGGTGCCTTCGCTCAGGCCGCGGATGAAGGTTTGATCGATCTTCACGAAATCTACCGGAAATCGCTTGAGGTAACTGAGTGACGAATAGCCGGTGCCGAAGTCGTCGATCGCCAGCTTCACGCCCAGCTCTCGCAACTGCTGAAAGGTGGCGATGATGTGTTCCACGCTGTCGAGCAACTGGCTTTCCGTCAGTTCCAGCTCCAGGTAATGCGGCGCCAGTCCTGTTTCCTCCAGCACTTGCCGCACAAGGCTCACCAGCTTGCCGTGACGCAGTTGGTGCACCGACAGATTGACCGACACGCGGATCGGCGCCAGCCCCTGTCGTTGCCATTCGCAGGCTTGCCGGCAGGCCTCACGCAACACGAACTCGCCAATCGAACTAATCAGGCCGGTTTCTTCGGCCAGACCAATGAAATCCCCCGGCGGGACCATCCCCAGTATCGGATGGCGCCAGCGCACCAAGGCTTCGGCCGCATCAAGCCGCCCCGTCGCCAGGCACAGCTTGGGTTGATAGAAGACTTCCAACTGATGCTCATCAATGGCTTTGCGCAGCTGAATCTCCAGTTGCAGGCGCTCCAGCGTGCTGGCCTGGAGGCTTTCGGTATAGAACTGGAAATTGTTGCCGCCCAGATGTTTGGCATGTTGCATCGCGATGTTGGACTGACTGACCAGCGCCGAAATTTCCCGCGCGGAATCGGGCAACAGGCTAATGCCCACTGAGGCGCTGACCACCAGCTCATGACCTGCTACCGACAACGGCGTGCGCAACTTGGCCAATAAGCGGCTGGTAACCCGCGCCAGGCTCGACAGGTTGCCATAGGCATCGAACAGCACCGCGAACTCGTCACCCGACAAACGCGCGATGGTATCGGCTTCCGGCAAGGCATTGCTCAGGCGCCGCGCCACATGCCGCAGTAACTGGTCGGCGACTTCGTGGCCCAGGCTGTCATTGAGCAGCTTGAAGCGGTCCAGGTTGATGTGCAGCAGCGCCAGGCTCCTGCCGCCCTGTCGCACCCGCTGCTGGGCCTCCTGCAGCCGCTCCCTGAACAGCGCCCGGTTGGCCAGGCCCGTCAGATCGTCGTAATGGGTGAGGTAGCGCATGCGCTCTTCTACTTCGCGCCTAGCCGAGAGATCAGCGAAGAAGCCCACGATATGACTAACGTTCCCTTCAATATCGCGCACGACATTGAGTTGCAGCCATTGCGGATACAACTCGCCGTTCTTGCGGGTCTCCACCAGTTCACCCTGCCAGGCGCCGGATTGCTCCAGGGCCAGGCGAATCGTCTGGAAATGCCGCAGCGCGTCGCGGCTGCTGGCCAGCTCAGTGACTTTGCGCCCAACCATGTCTTCCTGGGTGTACCCGGTGACACGGGTAAACGCCTGGTTGATCGCCAGCATCACGTAGTCAGGGTCGAGGATGACAATGCCTTCACTGGCGGCCTCGAACACCGTGGCGGCGAGTCGGGGCGGGCTTTTGCTCAAGGCTTGATTGGCTTGCTCCAGCTCCATGGTGCGCTGGGCAACGCGCAATTCAAGCCCGACCTGGGCCTCACGCAGGCTATGTTCAGCGCGGCGCCGCTGTTCGATCTCGCGGCCCAGTTCAAGGTTGAGCCGCTCGCCCTTGGCCCGTTCCTGCTGCAAATGATCGATCAAGGCCTGATTCTGCATGCGTCGGCTCATGCTGCGCTGGATCAGGCGGTTGACCTGCCAGGCCATGATCGCCACGGCCACCAGCAATATCGTGCCGATCCAGTCCCAGCTGCTCAGAGACAGGTCGCCCTTCCAGGACAAGTAAAGGAGTGGCAATAACAGGCAGGGCAAAGCAACGGTCAGGAAAACCAGAACCCTCATGGTGCACGCTCGAGCGCGCGCAGGGGCGCAAACCGAATCAGGGGAGTGAAGCGCAGAGTCATGGCAGTGTTCTTATAATTGATTGAGCCTTGAGCGTGCAGGGAGCATACACAAGGGTTGCGGCAGACCAAACTGACTTTGGCTGCCCGAGGTCAAAATGCCACTGCGCAAAAGCCTTGTACTACACCGCCTGGGCACGCCCGCTGGCGCTTGCAGGCCTGACTGACCGGTCGTCCTCAGCGTGCCCGGCGTCGGGCATTTATCGGTTAACGCAAAGCTGGGTTTGCCCGACATCGGCCAGCACCCTAGAATGCGCCGATGCGCGATGATCTCTCCCTTCTGCTGAATTCCCTCAACGATGCCCAACGCCAGGCTGTAGCAGCCTCCGTGGGTCGTCAGTTGGTCCTGGCCGGCGCTGGTTCCGGCAAAACCCGTGTGCTGGTGCACCGTATCGCCTGGCTGATCCAGGTCGAGCAGGCCTCGCCGCACTCGATCCTGTCGGTGACGTTTACCAACAAGGCCGCCGCCGAGATGCGCCACCGCATCGAACAGCTGATGGACATCAGCCCGGCCGGCATGTGGGTCGGCACCTTCCACGGCCTGGCGCACCGCTTGCTGCGGGCCCACTGGCAGGAGGCAGGGCTGAACCAGACGTTCCAGATTCTCGACAGCGATGACCAGCAACGCCTGGTCAAGCGCGTGATCCGCGAACTGGGGCTCGATGAACAGCGCTGGCCCGTGCGTCAGGCCCAGTGGTTCATCAATGGCCAGAAGGACGAAGGCCTGCGGCCCAAGCATATTCAGGCCAGCGGCGATCTGTTCCTGACCACCATGAAGTCGATCTACGAAGCCTACGAAGTTGCGTGCCAGCGCGCCGGGGTCATCGACTTCTCGGAACTGCTGCTGCGTGCGCTGGACCTGTGGCGCGACAACCCGGGCCTGCTGGCCCACTACCAGCGTCGCTTCCGCCACGTGCTGGTGGACGAGTTTCAGGACACCAACGCCGTGCAGTACGCCTGGCTGCGTCTGCTGGCCCAGGGTGGCGACAGCCTGATGGTGGTCGGCGATGACGATCAGTCCATCTACGGCTGGCGCGGCGCCAAGATCGAGAACATCCACCAGTATTCGTCTGACTTCCCGGACACCGAAGTCATACGCCTGGAACAGAATTACCGCTCCACCGCCAGCATCCTGAAGGCGGCAAACGGCCTGATCATCAACAACAGCGGCCGCCTGGGCAAAGAGCTGTGGACCGATGTGGGCGATGGTGAGCTGATCAACCTGTACGCCGCGTTCAACGAACACGATGAAGCACGGTATGTGGTCGAGACCATCGAAAGCGCACTGAAAACCGGGCTGGCACGCAGCGACATCGCCATTCTGTATCGCTCCAACGCCCAGTCCCGGGTGCTGGAGGAAGCCTTGCTGCGCGAGCGCATTCCGTACCGCATCTATGGCGGCCAGCGCTTCTTCGAACGTGCCGAGATCAAGAACGCCATGGCGTACCTGCGCATCCTCGAAGGGCGCGGCAACGATTCGGCGCTGGAGCGGATCATCAACGTGCCCGCTCGTGGCATCGGTGAAAAGACCGTCGAGGCCATTCGCGAACACGCTCGCCACTCGGATGTATCGATGTGGGAAGCGATGCGCCAGCTGATCGCCAACAAAGGCCTGACTGGCCGGGCGGCAGGCGCGCTGAACGGCTTTGTCGAACTGATTGAAAACCTCGCAGCCAAGGTCATGGAGATGCCGCTGCACCTGATGACCCAGACGGTCATCGAGCAGTCCGGGCTGATCACGTACCACAAGGAAGAGAAAGGCGAGAAAGGCCAGGCACGGGTGGAAAACCTTGAGGAGCTGGTCAGCGCCGCGCGCAACTTCGAAACCGCCGAGGAAGACGAGGAGCTGACGCCACTGGCGGCGTTCCTGGGTCATGCCTCGCTGGAAGCGGGCGATACCCAGGCCGACGAGCACGAAGACAGCATCCAGCTGATGACGCTGCACAGCGCCAAGGGTCTGGAATTCCCGTACGTGTTCCTGGTGGGCATGGAAGAAGGGCTGTTCCCGCACAAGATGAGCCTGGAAGAACCGGGGCGTCTTGAGGAAGAGCGGCGCCTGGCCTATGTCGGCATCACCCGCGCCATGCAGCAACTGGTGATGACCTATGCCGAAACCCGTCGTTTATATGGCAGCGAAACCTACAACAAGGTCTCGCGTTTCGTCCGGGAAATCCCGCCGCTGCTGATTCAGGAGGTTCGGCTGTCCAACAGCGTCAGCCGTCCGTTCGGCGGCACGCAAAAAGTCAGCACCAGCAGCCTGTTCAACGGCACCGGCATCCCGGAAACCGCGTTCAGCCTGGGCCAGCGCGTGCAACATGCGGTGTTTGGCGAAGGCGTGATCCTCAACTTCGAAGGCGCAGGCGCCCAGGCACGGGTCCAAGTGAACTTCGCCGAAGGCAGCAAGTGGCTGATGATGGGTTACGCGAAGCTGGAAGCAATCTGAACACGCAATACCTGTAGAAGTGGGCTTGCCCGCGATTGCGGTACATCAGGCACCAAAGATACAACCGACCTGACGCCATCGCGAGCAAGCTCACTCCCACACCTTACATCTTGAAAAGCCCCCCGATCAGCTCCATATCCTTGGTTAGCCGACAAGTCCTACAGAACTTTATTCGCTGGCCTACAGACCAACAGGTATGGACCTCGACAACGTCACGCAAAAGGCAGATACATTATCTCGCTAGCCAGACACGGATCCGCTGTGCAACATGGCGCGCGTGCAATCCACAAACGGGAATTCCCATATGCAACGTTTTCTTAGCATCGCTTTAGCGCTGTGCATCGGGCTCACCATGAGCCTTGACGCAAACGCTGCGCGCTTCGGTGGCGGCAAAAGCTTCGGCTCGGCGCCTAGTCATCAGGCTCGCCAGACTGCACCTTCTACTCCTTCCGCAGCGCCTAACGCTGCCGGCCGTCCGGCTGCTGCCGCTGGCGGCGCCTCCCGTTGGCTCGGCCCATTGGCCGGTCTCGCTGCTGGCGGCCTGCTGGCCTCGATGTTCATGGGTGGTGGTTTCCAGGGGATGCAAATCTTCGACATCCTGATCATGGCGATCATCGCATTCGTGATCTTCCGCTTCATCGCTTCGCGTCGACGCAAGCAGGAAGCGCACATGGCCCCTGCCGGTGCTCCTTACCAGCGTGAAGTTATTCAGCAGCCTGCGCAGAACTCCATGTTCGGCGGCTCGTCTGCTGCATCTGTGGCCGCTCCGGTCATCAATGCACCGGCATGGTTCAACGAATCGCGCTTCCTTGAAGCTGCTCGCAGCCACTTCCAGTCGCTGCAACAGCACTGGGATGCCAACGAGATGGACAAGATCGCCGAGTTCGTCACCCCGCAAATGCTGCAGTTCCTGAAAAAGGAACGTGCGGACCTGGGTGAAGGCTTCCAGTCGACCTACATCGACAACCTGAACGTGCAGCTCGACGGCCTGGATGATCGTGCCGACAAGACCATCGCGACCCTGACCTTCAGTGGCGTGTCCAAGTCTTCGCGCTTCGATCAAGGTGAAGTGTTCAGCGAAAGCTGGAACATGGAGCGCCCTCAGGGCGACAACCAGCCTTGGCTGGTAGCCGGTATCCGCCAGAACGGTTGATCCGCTGCGTTGCATGCTTGAACAAAACCCCGGTCTCGGCCGGGGTTTTGCATTGTGGACCCGTCAAAAATAGTTATTTTGAGAAAGCAGTTACGCTACTGTATAACCCGCGCCATCTAGTTAGAGGATCCAGGCCGTGGAAGAAGTCATCGAACAATTGCGCGAAGCCAACGAACCGGTCCCGGTTCCATTGGAGCTTCCCGATGAAGACCAACTGGTGGAAGTCGAGGAACAGCTGTTCATCAACATCCCGTTCGTGTTCAAGGAGTTTCTCCTGACCGTGAGCGATGTGGTGTACGGCAGTCTGGAACCGGTCACCGTGACCGACCCGCAGTCTCACACCTATCTTCCCGACGTGGCAGCGAACGCCTGGGATATCGGTGTTCCGCGCGAACTGATCCCGATTTGCCAGGACGGCGAGGACTACTACTGCGTCGAGGAAGACGGCACCGTGGTGTTGTGGTCCGGTGAAGAAGAACTGGTTACCGAAGAAAGCTGGGAATCGGTGTGGCACTGGGCGCGGGACGTCTGGCTCGAAAGCTGATGCACCCCACGCACTGATGATGTTTACCCAGCCGCCCGACTCAATGCTCGGGCGGTTCCGGGTTATTGCCCAAGGTGTCCAGCAAGGCAATCTGCATCCGCGTATGCACGCGAATGAACCAGCGCCACAGCACTGCAGCGACAACAGCTGCCACCACCACGATCAGTATCAACAGGTCGCTGGTCGGCAGAATGCTGGTGGACAGTGCCGCCAACAGCAGGAATATCACCAATAGCGACAACAGCGGGATCACCTCGGCGATCACCCGCCGGACGCGTTGGGTATGGCGCCCGGCCATATCCGGTTTGACCCCCATCTCCGCCAGCAACATCGACAGCGCCTTGAGCTTGCGATAAGCCGCAATCAAAAACGGCAGCGACAGCAACAGTGCCGCACCCCAGATCAGGGCCTTTTGCAGGCTGGGATCACTGATCCATTCGCTCATGTAGCTGCTCAGCCGTGCAGCGAAATACCCGCCGCTGAAAAAGATTGCCATCACCAGCGCCAGGTTGACCCCGACCTGCAGCAGGATCTTGCGAATCAACGACGCCAGCAAAGCACCCTGCCCTTGTGGCTGGATGCTGCGCAGCCATTCCCCATACATGCCAAACACCCGCGCCATGCGCTGCGGCATTACACCGGCCAGCGACTGCGACAGCGGGTCCGCCGCCCGGATCAGGTACGGCGTGAGCAGGGTTGTAATGGCCGAGACCGCAACCGCCACCGGATAGAGAAAGTCACTGGTCACCTGCAAGGTCATGCCCAGGGCGGCGATGATGAACGAAAATTCGCCGATCTGTGACAAACCCATGCCGACACGCAGCGAAGTTCGGCCATCGTTGCCGGCAATGAACGCGCCTAGCCCGCAAGACAACATTTTGCCCAGCACCACCGCAACGGTGATCACTGCGATCGGCCAGGCGTAATCGAGCAGGATCATCGGGTCGATCATCAAACCAATGGCCACGAAGAAAATTGCACTGAACATGTCGCGAACAGGTTCGATCAGACGCTCTATCTTCACTAACTGACGTGATTCAGCCATGATCGCGCCGATCAGGAAAGCACCCAGCACCATGCTGTATTCCAGTTTCACCACCAACAGGCAAAAGCCGAAGCAAAGGCCCAGCACCGTGATCAACAGCATCTCGTTGCTTTCGAATTTGGCTACATAAGCCAGCAGGCGCGGCACCAGCAGAATGCCGATCACCAGGGCGACGATCATGAACAGCGACAGCTTGCCAACTGTGGAAAACACCTCACCAGAACTGACCGTACCGCTGACCGCAATGCCGGACAACAACGCGATGATGCCGATACCGAGGATGTCCTCCACGATCAACACGCCGAAAATCAGCTGGGCGAAGCGCTGGTTCTTCATCTTCAGGTCATTGAGTGCCTTGACGATGATCGTGGTCGAGGAGATCGCCAGAATCGCCCCCAGAAACAGCGAGTCCATGGTATTCCAGCCGAAGAACTGACCGATTTGGTAGCCGATCCAGATCATCAGCACGATTTCCAGGAACGCGGCGATAAAGGCCGTGGCGCCGACCTTGAACAATTTGCGCAGGCTGAACTCAAGGCCCAGGCAGAACATCAGGAAGATGACACCCAGCTCGGCCAGGGTCTTGATGGTGTCTTCGTCGTGGATCAGGCCGAACGGCGGGGTGTGAGGGCCGATGATGAAACCGGCGACGATGTAGCCGAGTACGACGGGTTGCTTGAGACGATGGAAAAGAATCGTCACCACCCCTGCCACCAGCATGATCACCGCCAAATCCTGGATAAAACTGATGGCATGCATGGGATACGGCTCCTTGTAATGGGCAGCGCGATACGGCCTTGATCAGCGCCCTGAAGGACAAGGGGTCTGAAAAATCGCTCAGTGCGCTGTAGAAATCTGATTTGAACGTAGGAAATTGCCCGATCCGCGGACTTTTGCAGGTTAACACTGCACATTCATGGAGAAAGCCGGTGCAATATATGGAAACAGATAGGTTCAGAGCGTGACGGCAAGCCGCTGCTCGACGTCCCGATAACTGTGACCTGAACGCTAGCACCGCCATAAGGTGCAATTGACTGACTCTGACCGTGAGTACGCTATGGAACCCGGAAACGCCCAGCTGTCGATGACTGTATTGATGACCCCGGACATGGCCAACTTTTCTGGCAACGTACACGGTGGCACCTTGCTCAAGTACCTGGATGAAGTCGCCTATGCGTGTGCGAGCCGCTATGCCGGTCGCTACGTTGTGACCTTGTCAGTGGACCAGGTGATTTTTCGCGAGCCGATTCACGTCGGTGAGTTGGTGACCTTCCTGGCATCGGTGAACTACACCGGCAATACGTCGATGGAAATTGGTATCAAGGTCGTGACCGAGAACATCCGCGAGCGCTCGGTGCGTCACACCAACAGCTGCTTCTTCACCATGGTGGCTGTGGACGATCAGCGCAAACCTGCCAGCGTGCCGCCTTTGCAGCCGCAAACCAGCGAAGACAAGCGCCGTTTCTCCCAGGCCAAACAGCGCCGTCAGGTTCGTCAGGAACTGGAGCGCCGTTATCGGGAGATCAAGGACGAGACGCCTTGATCGGCTAAATGAAAAGCTTCGCGAGCAAGCTCGCTCCCACAGGTTTTGCATATTCCCTGTGGAGCGAGCTTGCTCGCGAAGAGGCCATCTGAATAATCCCCGATTACAACCGCACTGCCTCGAACCGCACCCGCGGATGAGCGATGCGGTCCTGGGCACGGACCAGTTCCAGCTCATAGCTGCCACAAGCCTGGGTTTCCAGCAGCACTTCATGCACCGCTGCGGCCGCAAACTCGAACGCGGCCAGCAGATCGTCGCCCAACAACACCCGCGCCAGGAACAGACCAGACGTCAGGTCGCCCACACCCACGGGCTGACGCGGAAAGGCCAGCAGGGGACGCGACAGGTGCCAGGTGGCATCAGCGGTCACCAGCAGCATTTCAAAGCTGTCAGCGGGCTTTGAAGGGTAACTCAGGTGCTTGACCACGACCGCTTTCGGACCACGGGCCAACAATGCACGCGCCATGCTCACGCAGTCATCCAACGACTCCGGGCGACGCCCCGAGAAACTGTCCAGCTCCAACTGGTTCGGACACAGGAAATCCGCCATTGCCGCCGCTTCTTCAAGCAGGAAATCGCTGACCTCGGCGGGTACGATGCAACCCTTCTCGGGATGCCCCATGACCGGATCACAGAGGTACAACGCTTTGGGGTTGGAGGCCTTGATCCGCGACACACCGATCAGAATCGCCCGGCCCTGTGCCGCACTGCCCAGATAACCCGAGAGCACTGCATCGCAGTTACCCAGTTCACCAATGGCCGCGATGCCTTCGACCAACGCCGGAATCTGTTGCGGCGAAAGCACTTCGCCAGCCCACTGCCCGTACTGGGTGTGGTTGGAGAACTGCACCGTGTTCAGCGGCCAGACATTGACCCCCACGCGCTGCATGGGGAACACCGCTGCGCTGTTTCCGGCATGGCCGAAGACCACATGGGACTGGATAGCGAGCAAATGAGGTGTACGTTTCATGACGGGTTCCTGAACACAATGCAAAGGCAGTAGTGAAATTTAAAGTCGCGCAGTATGGCTGTAAATCATCAGACGCAGTTAAGCTGGAGACCTTCCGCTGGAGCGCCATTTTCATGCTGACCCTGGGTAATCTTTTCGTGCTGATGCTACTGGCGACCGCCGGTGCCTGGCTGTGGCATTCCCATGGCATACGTGAGCGGGCGCTGGAGCGCGTCAAACAGCATTGCACCAAGCTCGATCTCGAGCTGCTCGATGACAACGTCGCCCTGCGCCGCCTGGCATTCATACCCGACGCCAATGGCCGCAAGCGGTTTGCGCGTGTGTATAACTTTGAGTTCACCGTAACCGGCGAGCAGCGGCACCCTGGGACCATCACCATGTTCGGCGCCCATACCGCGCAAATCGAGCTGGCGCCCTACCCGTTCGAGATCAAGACACCGCAGCCAACCGCTGAAATCATCGAGTTGAGCCAGTGGCGGCAGGAACATAACAAGTTCAAGCAGTAGTCTCTGAGACCGCTGTGGGTAACTCGACTCTTGTGGATAAACAGCCCTAGAGCAGGCAGCCGGCCAGTTCTGACTTGAGCACTGCCTCATTCTGCGGCTGCGCGAAGATCAATTCCAGTCGCGAATCCCGTCGCCATTCGCTGGGTTGCCAGTCGAACGCTGCGCCATCCAGTGCATTACCCGACCGCCAGCCTGAGCCGCTGTGGATAACCAGCTTGGCGCGCCGCCACGTATGGCTTTGCAGCCAGCCCTGCAGGCGATCGAGATCGAATCGTTGCGAAGGATGCCAGCGCCAACCAATGCTCCAGCCATCCTCTTGACCATGGCTCAGGCAGATGGGCTGACCAGGATCGATCCAGATGGCGGGCATTTGTGCGAGCCCCTTGGGCGGCTCGAAGTTATCCACAGCCGCGCCAGCCTGAGCATCATGGCCGGGCAGCACCTCCAAAGGCAGCCGCGCATAGTTCGTCCAGTACAGAGGTTTGTCCGGCAACTCATCAGTAATTTTCTGACGAGCCTGGGTGTCGAGCCCTGCGGATTTGTTCATCACCAGCACGCCTGCTGTCAGCAGTGCCTGTTGCTGGCTTTCGGGCAAGGGTTGCCCCGCTGCCAACGCTGCGGCATCGAGCACCATCAAGCTGGGTTGCACCGCCAATACGCCTTTCCATGGTGCCTCTCGCAGTTGCGCCATCAGTTGCGCAGGGTGGCCCAGGCCCGAAGGCTCGATGAGCAAGCGGTCAGGCCGGGCCTTGCGCAGCAAACGCCCGAGCCCAACCTGAAACGGCGCACCGTTGACGCAGCACAGGCAGCCACCGGCCACTTCGCCAAGTGCGATACCATCGTCAGCCGTGGTCAGCAGCGCCGCATCCAGGCCGATCTGACCGAACTCGTTGATCAGGATCGCCCACCGCTCATGCGCGGGCTTGTGTGCCAGCAATTGCTTGATCAGGCTGGTCTTGCCAGCGCCCAAGGGCCCTGCGATGACGTGTGTGGGGATGTTCTGCAGCATGGCCTGGCCGTTTATTGAATCTACGTTTGAGGTGTTTGATGCGAGTGATCTGGCTACCGGTGCGGCTCGCTTTAATACTGCTGGCGATGTCGTCCGGCAAGGTGTGGGCCGAAGCCTGTGTGGTGCACAGCCAGGCCGAGCGACTCGACGTGAAAGTCTGCCAGGAAAACCTCAACATCCCGCCAAAGCTGTTCCACGACGGCTTTTGCCAGCCACAACTGGCAGGGCAGAAAACCGAGGTGACCTATGCCGAACAATGCCCTTCAGGGGCCTTCGGCGTGTGCAGCAATGCGCAAGTTGCCAATATGCCTTATCGCCAGAACATTCACTATTACGGCGTGGCCAGCGATGCGCATTACCTCAAGCCGTTCTGCGAAGAACAAAGCAAGGGGATGTGGAAGACACCGTGATGCCCCGCCCAGCCGAGATCCCGTGGGAGCCGAGCTTGCTCGCGAATGAGGTGTATCAGCCACCAGTGATGTATCAGGGCTGCCGCCTTCGCGAGCAAGCTCGCTCCCACAGTGGTTCTATGTTCAGACCGGAATCTGCGGCAAACACCAAACCTGTGGGAGCCGAGCTTGCTCGCGAATGCGGTGTATCAGCCACCAGTGATGTATCAGGGCTGCCGCCTTCGCGAGCAAGCTCGCTCCCACAGTGGTTCTATGTTCAGACCGGAATCTGCGGCAAACACCAAACCTGTGGGAGCCGAGCTTGCTCGCGAACGCGGTGTACCAGCCACCAGTGCTGTACCACGGCTGCCGCCTTCGCGAGCAAGCTCGCTCCCACAGTGGTTCTATGTTAAGACCGGAATCTGCGGCAAACACCAAACCTGTGGGAGCCGAGCTTGCTCGCGAATGCGGTGTATCAGCCACCAGTGATGTATCAGGGCTGACGCCTTCGCGGGCAAGGTGGATCGCCACCCCGGTCGCACTACGCCAACCAATCCAGCGTCAGGATCAATCGACGTTCGCCCGCCCTGGGCTGTGGCGAACGATGGACCAGGCCGAAACCTTCGTTGCCCGTCCAGCGCTCGCCTTTGAGCAGCGCCACGTCACCCTCGTTGATCTGCTGGATCAACGAAGCATTCTGCGGCTCGCCCTCGGCGCGGCCCAGTTGGGCACGGTTGATCGCGCCCTCCTTGAGCCACTGGCTACCGATGCCGGCATAGGTGGTGATCAACCGCACCGGTACGTGATCGACATGAAAGCGAGGGCACATGGCTTTATCCAGCACCCGCAGCCGCAAACCGATGCATTTGGCGCCCAGCAGGCAAGCGTAGGCGCTGACCAGCCAGGACACGTCGGCCACGAAGCCGTCATAGCCTTGCAGGTCCGTGAAGCCCGAGGCCAGGCCCCGCAGATTCGGTTCTTCGTCGTCCTTGATGTCCAGGGTCATGGACTCGGCCAGCGGCTCGCCCAGCGACAACAACAGCGCGCCGAAGTCTTCAATGTGCGAAGGCAATTGGCGCTGCCAGACCGCCAGGTTTACCCCGTCTTCCAGCACATCGCTGAGCACCTGAGGTGAATCGCCATGCACCTGGCGGATGACTGGACGCAGCTTCAACCTTGGGGCAAGCATCAGGCAGCCGCCTCTTCATGCCATGGGCCGAACGGGTCAGGCAGCTTCGCCCAGCCATCGACGCCAAGGGCCATCTCTTCGTCGGTCAGCAGGCAGCTGTCCAGTTCCGCAGTCAGGCGAGAGAAGTCGATGTTCTGGCCGATGAACACCAGTTCTTGCCGGCAATCGCCCGTAGCAGCGGTCCAGTTTTCCATGATCGAGGCGGTGCTTTCTTCGTCCTGAGGCCAATGGGCCTTGGGCACAAAACGCCACCAGCGCCCGGCAAAACCGTGACGCATCAAACCACCAGCCTGGGACCAGCTACCGGCGTCCTGGTGCTTGCTGGCGAGCCAGAAGAAGCCCTTGGAGCGCAGCAGTTTGCCGTTCACCCATTCGCGGTCGATGAAGCTGAAAAACCGTTCAGGGTGAAACGGACGGCGAGCGCGGTAGGCCGTCGAAGCGATGCCATATTCCTCGGTCTCCGGGGCGTGTTCACCGCGCAACTCCTTGAGCCAGCCCGGCGCCTGGGCCGCGCGCTCGAAGTCGAAACGGCCGGTATTGAGGATCTTGGCCAAAGGAATCTCACCCATCACCATCGGGATGATTTCGGCCTGTGCGTTAAGGCGTTCCAGGATCGCCATCAACTCCTGGCGCTCGCTGGAACTGATGAGGTCGATCTTGCTGATCAGGATCACGTCAGCGAATTCGATCTGTTCGATCAGCAGGTCGGTGATCGAGCGCTCGTCATCCTCGCCCATGGTTTCGCCACGGGTCGCCAGGCTTTCGGCTGCCTGGTAATCGATCAGGAAGTTCATGCCGTCGACCACGGTCACCATGGTGTCCAGGCGCGCAAGGTCTGCCAGGCTCTTGCCGTCTTCGCCCCGGAAGGTGAAGGTTTCGGCCACGGGTAGCGGCTCGGAAATACCGGTGGACTCGATCAGCAGGTAATCAAAGCGACCGTCCTGGGCCAGGCGGCTGACCTCTTCGAGCAAATCCTCACGCAAGGTGCAGCAGATGCAGCCGTTGCTCATTTCGACGAGCTTTTCTTCGGCGCGGTTCAGGCTGACATCGCGCTGGACTTCGCTGCCATCGATGTTGATTTCGCTCATGTCATTGACAATTACGGCCACGCGCAGGTTTTCGCGATTGCGCAGCACGTAGTTGAGAAGCGTGCTTTTGCCCGCGCCGAGAAAGCCGGACAACACGGTAACGGGAAGACGGTTTGGCATCGGGATTCTCATCGGTTACTTTCGCTTGGGTGCAAGGCTCGGGCCTTGTCATATTGGCTGCAGCCAGGGGCCAGCTCATTCACCAATGTTATATTATAACAATGCGAATTAGCCAACCTGTTCGACGAAGGGTTTTTTGATGAATCACGTTTTGAAGGGCTGGATGACGCTACTTTTGCTGATGAGCGCAACGGTTCACGCCGCTGTACCTGTGCCGCGCATTGAGCAGGCTGTTTGTACGCGCAGTGCGGTGTTATTGGCGTGCAGCGATGCGCTAGGCAACGGCTATAGCGTCGCAGCGGCAGGCAAGACCATGTATTTGCGGGGGTATGAGGTGATCGGCAAGCGCAGTTGGGCACAGACCAACAGCCGCTACGGCCAGCTGGTATTTTTTACCGGGCTGGCATCCGACGGGCAGACGTGGGTGGGTTACACCCGGCGCGTGGGCTGGACGACCATCAATACGGTGTCCAGTTCTGATGGCACGCGCAGCAAGATCACCTGCAACCGCATGAGCGGCTGCCAGTGATCGGCATTGAGCTAAATCACACCTGGCCTTGTTTCTCTTTCTGCTCCTGCTGCCAGGCCAGGTAAGAGTTCATCGGTGGGTTGCGCTTGAAGTAGCTTTGCAGCCCCTCAAACAAGCCATCGGCCACGGCCTGCTGGTGGCGCGCAGTCACCAGGCGAGCGCTGTCGCGGCTGTTGGAGATGAAGCCGGTCTCAACCAGAATCGACGGCACGTCAGGCGACTTGAGCACCGCAAAACCAGCCTGTTCCACACGCTTCTGGTGCAGGTCGGTAATGCCCGCCAGGCTGCCAAGAATGGTGTTACCCAATTGCAGGCTGGAGGCGATGGTGGCGTTCATCGACATGTCGAGAATCACGCCGGCCAGCATTGGGTCTTTGTCCTTGAGGTTCAGCAGGCTGGTGGCACCAATCAGGTCCGCGCCGTTTTCCCGCTGGGCCATGAACCGCGCTGTCGCTGAAGTCGCGCCGTTTTCGGAGAGTGCGTAAACCGAAGCACCGGAAGCCGTGATCCGTGGTGCCGCATCGGCGTGCACGGAAATGAACATGTCCGCGTTGTACTTGTGGGCGAAGTCCACACGCTTGCGCAGCGGCACGAAGAAGTCATCGTTACGCACCAGACGCACGTCAAAGCCCTTCTCCCGCTTCAAGCGCTTGGCCAGCAACTGGGCGATGGACAACACCACATCTTTCTCGCGCTGACCTTTGGAGCCGATCGCACCCGGGTCTTTGCCGCCATGACCGGCATCGACCACGACCATGATGTCGCGCTTGGGATGCGCACGATCAACCGTCGGCTCCGGCTTGCTTGGCATGATCACCGGAGCAGCCAGCGCAGCCACTTCTACCGGCGCATGTGCAACGGCGCCTTCACCCAGGTCCAGGACCAGGCGATGGCCCTGGGAACCCTCCGGGCCCAGGACGAAGCTGTTCATCTTCATCGGGCCGGTCAGGTCGAGAACGATCCGGGTATCACCCTGACCAAAGTGACCAGATCGGATGGATTTGATCGGCGTGTTGGCCAGCGCCAGTTGGCTGAAGTCACCGGTCAGCCGCGCACCGCTCAGATCGATGATCACGCGCTCGGGGGCTGACAGGGTGAAGGTTTTGTATTGAATGGGACCACTGAGGTCAAACACCAGTCGCAGCTTGCCATCGGATCGCCACAGACGGGCATCCCGAATCTGTTGAGAGGCGCTGGCGCTAAAAGGAAAAGCGAAAGCAGCGCTGGCAATCAGCATGTTGAGCAGCATTTGACGTCTGTGCATGGCATGGTCCCGCTAAAAAAGAGAGAGAGCATCCCAGCTCAAAAAAAGAAATCGTCGACCCAAGTGTAATAATATAACATGATGTTTCACCTCGAAGACGGACCCGTTTATGAACGCACAAACCCTCCCGGATATCGCAGCCCAAGCCTCACGACAGGCTCTAGCACTGGATTGGGTGGGCATGTGCGGGATCGCTCTGCCAATAATGTTCGAAGGTCAACGCATCAATGCAAAGGCCGATGCAGGCGTCAGCCTGGACGACGGCGAGGCACGCGGCATTCACATGTCGCGACTGTATCTGGCACTTGAGCGACTTGAAAGTGAAACTCTCTCTCCAACATTAATTCGTGGTGTTTTGCAGCAGTTCCTCGACAGCCACGAGGGTTTGTCCAACAACGCTTACCTCAAAATTGCTGCAGAAATACTACTCAAGCGGCCCGCATTGATCAGCCCGCTATCCGGTTGGAAGTCATATCCAATCCAGATTTCTGCCAGTCTGAAGCAGGGAGTGTTCCACGTGGAACTTTCTGTGGACGTGAGCTACTCCTCAACCTGCCCGTGCTCGGCCGCCCTTGCCCGACAATTGATCCAGCAGCAGTTCGTCGACGACTTCGCCAGCAAGCATCTGGACTATGAAACCGTGCTGGAATGGTTGGGCTCAACCCAAGGCATCGTAGCGACGCCCCACAGCCAGCGAAGTAACGCGAAGATTCGCCTGCAATTGAATGAATTGATTAACGATTTGCCCTTCACGCAGATCATCGATCAGGCCGAAGCCGCGCTGGGTACCGCCGTACAAACCGCGGTGAAGCGCGCAGACGAACAAGCCTTCGCCCTGGCTAACGGACAGAATCTGATGTTCTGCGAGGACGCTGCACGCAGGCTGCATCGAGCGTTGAAACTGAACCTGGCCATCAACGGCTTTGAGGTGCAGGTCATCCACGCCGAAAGCCTGCATGCCCATGATGCCGTGGCCCATACGAGCTGGAACTGGATAGCTGAATAATCGCTGAAGACCTTGCACTTGAGCGCGCCGGACACCGCCAATGGTTCTAGACTTGCCTACCACTTGACCCGTGGTTTCAGGCCTGTGGATTGATTGCTGCGCGGGCCGAGACTTCGCTCACATCACCATGAGGTTTTCATCGATGCGCGTGTTAATCGTGCTACTTGCGTTGATCTTTCCGCTGTCATTGTCGGCTGCGGAAAAACTGAAAGTCGTTACCAGCTTCAGCATCCTTGCCGACATAACGCGCCAGATTGGCGGCGACACCATCGTGGTTCAGAACCTGGTCGCCCCTGGGCAAGATGCCCACACCTACACGCCCACCACTGCCGATACCCAGCGCCTGCTCAAGGCTGACCTGATCGTTGAAAACGGTCTGGGTTATGAACCCTGGCTTGACAGCTTCATCGCCAAAAACAACAAGGTAAAACCAACGGTCGTTGCCAGCACGGGTGTGATCCCGGTAACGACAGAGCAAAAAGGCAATACGGTCACCGACCCTTACGCCTGGCTTAACCTGGCCAACGTCGAACTGTACATCGACAACATCACAACGGCGCTGATCGCGGCAGACCCCAACAACGCCAAGATCTACACCTCCAACTCCAAGAATTACGTGAAGCAGATCCATGCCCTGCTGGTTCAGGCCCGGCTTCGCTTCGGTGCGCTCTCGGAGGCTGAACGCAACATCGTGACCTCCTATAACGAGTTGGCGTACATGGGGCATCCCTACGGGATCTACTTCATCGCCCCTGCTGGCATCTCCACTGGCCACGAGCTTTCAAGCGCTGAACTCGCGGCGCTGATCAAACAGATCAAGAACGACAAGATCAACGCGGTGTTCATGGACAACATCAAGGATCCGCACTCGCTGCAGCAGATCACCGACAAGACCAGCGCTCGCGTGGGTGGGCCGCTGTACACCACCTCCCTGGCGACCCAAGGGCCCGCAGCGACCTTCCTGGGCATGTACGAATACAACCTCGACACCCTGTATGACGCGCTGAAGAAGCAATAGCCCTGAAACCAGAGAGGCCTGTCGATCACGCGATCGACAGGCCTCTTGCGCTATACCAGCAGGGTTCACGTCCGGGGTTTGACAGCCCCACACTCCTGGCCCAGCCACACGGCCTTGGTGTCCATGCTGCCATTCTGCTGCGTACCCGTGGCGTTGAATGTACCCACGACCTTGGTGTTGAACTCGCGGTCACTCAGGAACTGGGCTTCGCCTGTGCCCTGCGCTTTCGGGCAACTGAAGCGGAATTTCCAGTTCTTGCCGTTGCGGTCTGTAATCTGCTGATTGCAGCCCGACTTGGGGTCTGTCAGCGGAATGTCATCAGACTGGACCTGCGCCTGGGTCAGGCAGACCCGTACGCCCTTGCCACCCAATGTCACGCCCTGCTTCTGCAGCATCTGCTCCATCATGGCCTGCTGCTCCGGGGGCAGGTTTTTCAGCTGCCCGAGCATCAACTGCAAGTCCGGCAACGCCTGACCATCCACCTGCATATTGCTGGAAGTCAGCTCCCACAGGCCAGGCTGCAGCATCTGCGCCTGGGCCATTGGTGCCGCCAGACAAAACATCCACGCCAACATGCGCTTGTTCATTCAAATTTCCTTGTGATGCGTTTGCTGATAGGTGCGGTGAGGATTATCTGTCCTCGTGACGATGAGCCTTAGACGACGCAAGCCTGAACCAGTTGCACGGTTAATAAAATAGCGACAATCGCGGTCGGCTGTGGTCTGTTAGTCACCAAAAGGTCTGGAGCACGTTCAAGCATGGATTTTCACAGCCCGTATTTTTTCGCCATCGTCATCGGCTTCATCCATTTGCTGGGTAGTATCGCCGCCATTCACGCGCTGTTCACCGTTCGCACGTCTCAGGGCGCGATCGCCTGGGCCATGCCGTTGTTTTTCATACCCTACGTCACCCTGATTCCCTATCTGGTGTTCGGGCGTAGCACCTTTGATGCCTACATCAAGGCCCGCCGTCAGGCCAACGAAGAGATGCGCACTGCCATCGGTGACCTGAACTGGCGACCCTGGATCGAGGAAGCCGTAGCGGCCCGACGCTCCGACGCCTACGCGTCATTGCGGGCCATGCCGAGGCTGGGTCACATGCCGTGCCTGGCGAACAATGAAGTGCGATTGCTGATCAACGGCGACGCAACCTTCACGGCCATCTTCGATGCCATCCGCCAGGCCAAGCAGGCGGTACTGGTGCAGTTCTTCATCATCCACGACGACGACCTTGGCCGACGCCTGCAAACGCTACTGCTGGAAAAGGCCGCTGAAGGTGTCGCCGTCTATGTGCTGTACGACCGCGTCGGCAGCCATGCCCTGCCCGGCAGCTACAGCGAAAAACTGCGGGCGGGCGGCGTGCAGATCAAGGCCTTCGCCACCCGCAGCGGCTGGCTCAACCGATTCCAGGTCAACTTCCGCAACCACCGCAAGATCGTCGTGGTCGACGGGCTCAGGGGCTATGTCGGCGGGCATAACGTCGGTGACGAATACCTGGGGCTCACCCCGCCTCTGGCGCCCTGGCGCGATACCCATGTCGAGGTCATCGGGCCGGTGGTGGCGTGCCTTCAGGAGTCATTCGCAGAAGACTGGTTCTGGGCCACCCGCGAGTTGCCACCCCTGATCCTCCCGGATGCGTTCCCCGAAGACGGCGTGCTTTGCCAACTGCTTGCCAGCGGCCCGGCCGACGCCCAGGAAACCTGTTCGCTGTTCTTCGTCGAAGCCATTCACGCGGCGGTCGAACGGGTCTGGATCACCACGCCCTACTTCATCCCCGACGAGGCCGTGTCAGCCGCCCTGCGCCTGGCGGTACTGCGCGGCGTCGACGTGCGTTTGCTGCTGCCATCGCGACCGGATCACTACACGGTATACGCCGCCTCCAGCCTGTACGCGTTCGATGCGGTGCGTGCTGGCGTAAGGGTGTTCCGCTACGAGCCGGGGTTCCTGCATCAGAAGGTGGTGCTGGTGGACAGCGAAATCAGCGCCATTGGCAGTGCCAACATGGACAACCGCTCATTCCGGCTGAATTTCGAATTGATGCTGCTGACCGTGGACGGCGACTTCGCCCGACAGGTCGAAAACATGCTCAACGATGACTTCGCCCTCGCCCGAGAAATCGGCATCGAAGAAGGCCACGAGACCCATCGCCTGCAGAAACTAGGGATGCGAATTGCGCGGTTGATATCGCCGATTCTGTAGCGCAGACAGAAGTACAAGAAACCTGTGGGGGCGAGCTTGCTCGCGATTTCGGTAAATCAGTCACCCACGATGTATCTGGCCTGACGTCTTCGCGAGCAAGCTCGCTCCCACAATGGATTTGGGTCTGAAACAAATGCTTGAGGCAGATCCAAGGCCTGTGGGAGCGAGCAAGCTCGATCCCACAGAAGGTTTCAGTTCAGCGATAGAGGTCTTCACGGGTTGGCGGCAAGCTGTGGCTGCCATCGGCGAAAGGTTTTACGGCCAGGATCTGGTGCAGGTTGATCCAGCCGCGGGCGAACGCATAGGCGCAACCGGCCAGGTACAGACGCCAGATCCGCAGGGTCTGCTCGGGCACCATGTTCGCCGCTTCTTCCAGCTTGGCTTCCAGGCGTGCGCTCCAGTGCTCCAGCGTTTTGGCGTAGTGCAGGCGCAGACTTTCAATGTCCACCACTTCCAGGCCCGCCTCGCTGATGAAAGCGGTGATCATGGAGACATGCGGCAGCTCGCCGTTCGGGAACACATAACGCTCGATGAAATCACCCGCGCCGCGACCGACAGGACGGCCATCGGTGTGCTTGGAGGTGATGCCATGGTTCATCACCAGGCCGCCCTCTTTCACAGCACCGAACAGGCGCTCGGCGTACAGCTTGAGGTTGGCGTGGCCGACGTGTTCGAACATGCCGACACTGACCACCTTGTCGAAACGGCCATCCTGGGGCAGGTCGCGGTAATCGAGCAGTTGCAGATCAACCTTGTCCTGCAGACCTTCGGCATTGACCCGCTCACGGGCCAGCTCAAGTTGCTCACGGCTCAGGGTGATGCCGAACACTTTCACACCGTATTCGCGGGCAGCGAAACGCGCCAGGCCACCCCAGCCACAGCCTACATCGAGCAGGTATTCGCCCGGCTTGAGGCGCAGCTTGCGACACAGGTGGTGGAATTTGTCCTGCTGGGCTTGTTCCAGGGTTTCAGTGCCAGTCTTGAAGTACGCGCAGGAGTAGACCATCTCGCGGTCCAGCCACATCTGGTAGAAGGCGTTGGACAGGTCGTAATGGTAGGAAATGGAAGCAGCATCTGTGGCCTTGTCGTGCTCCGACCGGACCGGCACTACGGCCTCATCATCCACGAGGGCCTGGCTCAGCTCATCGCAAACCCGCACGACTTCGCTAATGGAGCCTTCGAGTTCGAGCCGGCCTTCAACGAAGGCGCTGCCCAGCAGGTCGAGGCTTGGATGGGTAAATTCGGAAACCAGCTGCGGGTCTTTGACGATGATAGTGACACTGGGGTTCTGGCCCAGATCGAGCTCATGACCGTCCCAAAGCTTGAGCCTTAGCGGCAGGTGAAGATTCTGTAAAGCTGGTGGTAGTTGCGCAAGCATCGATAAAACCCCCGATTTCAGAAACTCAAAAAAGGGTAGTCCAAAACCAGCTCCCGAGCAGGAGCTGTGAGGCTATTGGCTTTATAGCGTTTTTGCTATGAATCTTATGTCGAGAACCCGCCATTCCCGAGGATTCGAGTCAATTCAAGCCCTGTGATGGAGCACCTATTCATCTCAGAGCTTTAATTTGTAACAGAGTTCGTCCAAAGCTCAAGCGAATTTTTATACTTAGTGAACCACTCCCGCCGGCCCGTCTTAAGCCTATTTCACCGACAAGTGCGGATCCTCTGGCCTACAACCAATTCAACGTGAATCGTTTTTAGCACTCTCTTCCAACTTTAGTAGGGGTTCCTGAAAGCGCAATAAACGCCCGGCGTTACCCAGCACCAACAGCGTACTGAGGTTGTGCAACACAGCGGCAATCATCGCTCCGGCAGCCCCCAGCAGGCCAAATGCCGCGAAGGCGACGATCGCCAACGTCCAGCCCAGACCGATGATGACGTTGACCTGAAGCGTCTGGCGGCACTGGCGACTCAGGCGCACGCAGGTGCCCAGGCGACGCAGATCACTGCCAATCAGCACGATGTCTGCCGAGGCCAGTGCGATATCCGCCCCGCCCGCCCCCATCGCCACCCCGACGACGCCCGCTTTCAGCGCCAGTGAGTCGTTGATGCCATCGCCAACCACCATGGGCCTGAAGCCGCTTTTGATTTCACCCATGACCCGGTTGAGTTTGTCCTCCGGCAGCGCCTGGGCCTCGATATCACTGATACCGACCTCACGCGCCAGGTTGTCCGCCACGCTTTGGCGGTCACCGGTCAACAACAACTGCCGCCCCAACCCCAACTCACGCAGCTCGGCCAGCGCCAGACGCGCTTCCGGCTTGAGGCTGTCGGCCAGCAGCAGCCAGCCCAGAAACACACCATCTACCGCCAGGCCAGCAATTGGACCGTCATGGGCCGGAACCTCGGAGGTCGCGATGTTCAATTGCTCGAACAGCTCAGGACGCCCCAATGCCGCCTCCCCATGTTCGGTGTGCGCGACGACACCCAACCCCTGGCGCTCACGTATTTCGGTCAACGACAGCAACTGGTCTTTGCTCACCAATACAGCCAACGCCCGACTGACCGGGTGGCTGCTGGCTGAACCCAGGCTGGCCGCCAGCTCAAGCATTTGTGGGTGTTCCTGCCCCATATTCTGGATGGACTGCAGGCGCAGGCTGCCGTAGGTCAGCGTCCCGGTCTTGTCCACCACCAGCGACGTAAGGTCCGCCAGCTCTTCGAGGAACGCCGAACTGCGAATCAAAATGCCGTGCCGCGCCGCCACCGCAATACCCGCGATAGCCGTTGCAGGCGCCGACAACACCAGGGCACAGGGGCAAGCGGCAACCAGCACCGCCAGCATGGCCTGGGCGTTATTGGTGATAAACCAGGTGACAGCGGCGATCAGCAGCACCAACACCATGTAGCTGCCCGCATAGCGTTCAAGCAACCGGGTAATGGGCGGCTTGGAGCGCTCGGCGCTCTGCATCAGGGCGATGACCTTGCCCAGCGTCGACTCGTTGCCAATGCGCGTGACTTCGATACGCAACAGGCCATCGAGGTTGATCGCACCACCGAACACTTCCATGCCTGTGGACGCTTCCAACGGCACCGACTCACCGGTGATGGGTGCAGTGTCGAGGCTGGCCTGGCCGGACAGCACACGCCCGTCGGCCGGCACCCGATCGCCGGCGCGGACTTCCACCTGATCGCCTGCCACCAATGTCGAGTTATCCACTTCACGCACACTGCCGTCGGCGGTGATCAGCCGCGCATGGCTGCGGGTGAGACGACCCAGGGCCTGAATCGCCTCCTGGGAGCCAATCACGCTGCGTTCTTCCAGTACATGGCCGAAGATCATGATGATCGGCAGCAAGGCGGCGGTCATCAGATCGCCCGTCGCCCAGGCACCGAGCATGGCCAGCGCGATCAGTTGATCGGTGATGCCGTGCAGGCTCGGGTATCGCAGGCTGTGCCAACCGGCACTGACCACCGGGATCGCCACCAGCAACGACGCGGCACCCAGCAGCAACTGGCTGACACCGGTCTGCTGTGGCGCAACGAAACGCCAGACCAGCCCCAATGCGAGCAACCCCAACGCCAACATCGCCAGCGTCAGTTGCCGGGCGGCGCTACGTTGCTCCGACCCCGTCAACATGCTGGCCGACGCTTGCGGTTCGGCGTGGGTGTGAACGGCTTCGCCACTCATTGTTCTGCTCCCTGGATGATCAGGCGGGAATCGTCATGGGGATCGACCGTGGTCACCGACCCAGCCTGACGGAGGATGGTAGGGACGCGCTCGCGGTAGATCCGCAGCATCAGGCCAGGATCGCTCTGGTCGTGGACCGACTGCGCCAGGCTGGTGACCGTTGCGGTATCGGTCTGCGCCTTGGCCAGCCGCTCGGAGGCCTGGGCATGAGCGACCTGCAGCGTGCGGTCTGCCTGCTGGTTGGCGCTCTGAGTGAGTTTCTCCGCGTCGGTACGAGCGTTGGCCACCGCCTGATCGGCTTGCTGGCTGGCGGTCAATACTGCGTTGAACGCGTTAACGGCCGCTGCTGGCAAGCTTGACTGCACGTCAACCCGCGCCACTTCGATACCAATACCCACACCCGTAGCGTTCAGCTCGACCAGGCGCTTGTTGATGCCCTGCACCAGATCGCCTCGCAGCCGTTCACGGCGCTCGGCCGCCTTGCTGTCGGCCCCTACCAACTCGGGACGCGCCACCAGAATGGTGTCCAGATCCCGCGCAGCTGTCAGGGCCAAGGCGCTGCGATTGACCAGTCGGTCCAGCGCAGGCAACACATGATCACCTTGCAGCACAAAGGCGTAAGGGTCGGTCACCTTGTAGTACACCGTCACATCCAGCTGTACGACACCTGCGTCACCGGTCAACAAAAAACCGGAACCGGCCAACGCATCGGCCATGGGCGTCGCAAAGCTGGCGACCTTGTCGGCCTGCAGCGCCGCAGGCGAACGCAACAAGGTCTCGACACGTCGCTCGATCACCCGGTCCGCGGAAGGCAGCAACACCACTTGCTCAAAGGGTTGCGGCCAGGCGACCAGCAACCCGGCGTTCTGGATACGCTCCAACGCGCCGAGCCGCAAAACCACGGCACGGTTCTGGGGATCGATCTGCCGCACGTTGGACGAAGCCCAACCCAACGCTGCCAGCAGCGTGACCGCGTACAAACCGAGAAACGCCAGACGGCTTGCCTGCAACCAGGGGCTGTTCACCGGGGGACGTTCGTCCACCGGGTCGTCATGGGCAACAGGCTCACTCATGGTTGCGATCCGCTTTTGCCATCCAGGGTTGGCGGCCCATCCACCAGCACCCGGAACGGCGCAGCGTCGGTGCGCAAAATCAGCTTGGTGCCGGGCGTAACGATGGTGCCCAGGGTGTCCAGCGAACGCAGCAGGTTGTAGAGCTGCGGAGAACCGGCGTAGGCCCGGCCATAAATCTGCGCCGCCTCGACTCGCGACTGAGCCTCGATGTCAGCGGCCTTGACCGTGGCATCAGCCTCGACGATCCGCGCATCACGCTCGGCGGCCGAACGGATCTGCGCCGCTTCACGTTTGCCCACGGCAGTGCGTTCGGTGGCGATGGTCTCGCGCTCGGCCCGCATGCGGTCCACCGTGGCGTTGAGCGTCACTGACGGCAGCGTCAGCCGCTCGACGCCGACCTGCAATACACGCACGCCATAGGTGGTGAGCAACTGCTGGTCGATCTGCTGGCGCAACAGGTTCTCGAAGTCGGCAATCCGGACCTGGCTGGCATCGGTGTTGACCAGGCTCGACAAGTCGAAGCTGGCGGCGGTGGTTTCCAGTGCCGAGCCGACGAACGTCCGAATCTGACGCGCCGCTTCGTCCGGCTGGTTCTGCACGGCACGCATGAAACGCTGCACGTTATCCGGGTCGCCCTGCACCTGCCACGCCACGTAGGCCTGGACGATGATCCGCAAGCCGTCACGGGTACCGACATCCTGCAGGCCGCTGGAGGTGGTGCGCAGGCGCAGGTCCACCGGAATGGTTGCTTCAAACGGCGCGGGCCAGCGCCAGCTCAGGCCGGGCTCCAGCAGTACACGAGCAGGGTTGCCAAAGCGCGTGATCACGGTCGCCTCACCCGAGCGAACCTGCACCAGGCTGGCAGCGGCAATGGCGAAAGCGATCAGCACCACCGCCAGTGCAACCCGACGCAACGGGAATTTCGCCGGGCCTGCGGCTTCGCCATGATGATGACCATGCCCGCCGTGGCCGTGGTGGTGGCCGTGACCCGCATGATCGTGATGGTCGTGGTTATGAAACAGACTCAAGGGTCGACTCCTTATTGAACGGCTTTACGCGGCGCCGTTGGGTCTGCCGGTAGTGTGAAGGTGCGCAGGTCGATGGTCGGGGCGTTGTCGCCACCCAGGCGATGGTCCAGCACCAGCAATTTGGCGTGGGTCAGGCCCTGGCTCAACTGCGTCAGGTACTGTTCCAGCAAAAACGCCTGCCCCGCCTGGGAATAGGCCTGGCGTTCGGCGCTGAAACGCAGGTCCGCGCCCTGGGCAGTGGCCAAGACTTCACGGGCACTGGCGGCGGCCTGATCGTGAGCAACGCTGGCGTTGAGTTGTGCGACGTTGGCCATGTCGGCGGCCGCGCCTCGCTCACGCGAGATCAGGGCCTGGGCACTGATCTGCGCCGCCTGCACTGCGTGATAGGCATTGGCGGCACCGGCAGGCGGGTGAATGGACTCGACCACCGTGGCGAGGATTTCCACGCCGCTGTTCAGCTGTTTCAGGTCGGCCTGCACTGCATCGCCAATGTCTGTGGCCAGCGCAGCCCGTTGCTCACCCAGCAGTTCATCGAGCGTGCGGCTGGCGAAATCGTGGACCAGCACCCTGCTGGCCGTGCTGCGGATCAGCGTGGGCACGTCGGCGCTGTTGTAGATCGACGCCATGGCCGCCTCGTCACTCAGGCCGATGCGGTAGACGAAACGTACGTCCATGTTGACGATCTGAAAGCTCTGTTTGTCGCCTGCGCTGCTGGCAATGACCTGGGATTTTTCGTTGATGTGGCTGGCATCCCACAAACGGTTGGCACTCATCGGCGCAGGCCCTTCGGCGGGCTCCTGGATCAACTCGATGGTGGTGGCATCGGAAACGCTGGTGGCCAGCTCATGCACCACCCCGTTTTCCACCGCCAGCACCCGGCCAAACGGCCACGGCAGGCCAGCATGCAAACCTGGGCCGAACACCTGCACCGGCTTGCCGAAACGTTCGTAGATGCCACGGCCTTCCATGGGGATCTCGCGAATACCGCTGAGCACCCATCCCAGCGCGACCACCACGGCCAACACCGGCAGGAAAGCACGGCGCATGTAGGTGAACGCCCATACCTGACGCAAGTCGATGCCGAAACGGTTGTGCAATTCGTGCTGCAACGCCAACAACGGCTGTGGCGGCCAGCGCAGCAGATCGGCCACGAAACTCGCCGCCATCAGCCGCGGTTCCAGGCGCTCGTTGCGCGGGCTGAACAGCGACAGGATCGCTCGCAGCAACAACTCCGCGGCAACCAGCCCTGGCAGCACACCGATCAGTACCGCCAGACGCACAGGCCAGACTCTGTCCACCGATGAGCAAAACAGACACAGCGCGCCCACCAGCAGTACAGCGATGGCCATGCGCGTCAGTTGCGCCAGCGGGCCTGCTTCGGGCCACTCGGTGTTTTGCTCGTTGCTGAACTGACGTTCCAGCACCAGCAACCCGAAGGCCAGCAGCAAGGTGAGACCACCCGCCAGATTGCCCATCTGGCTCAGGGTGGTGCCCGGCAGCGTGAGGTTCCAGATCAACTGGACGCTGATCAACGCCAAGAAAGCCCATCCGCCGAGCCACAACGTCGGGGAACCGATCTGCAACAACGCCGAAGACCCCGCGCCGCCGATACGGGCAATCAGGCGCTCGTACCAGCCTGAATTCTCTTCTTCCTCATCACTGGCGGCCAAGGGTTGCTCGGCAACGGCCAGATTCTGGCTAATCGTCAAGGCACGAGCACGCCAAAGCGCGACGCCCTGCGCAGATTGCAACCCGGCCGCCAGCACCAGAAGCGCGACAGCGTCATTGGTCAGCACCGCAGGCCATAAGGAGTTGGGGGCAAACAGATCAACGAACAACGCCAGAACCAAGCCGAAAATACCCAGACCGCTCAGCAGGTAGGTCAGCCGCAGCAGTCGCCTTGCCTGGAACCCGGCCCTTTGAAACCGGGGCAAGCCTTCAAGGCTCCCCTCCTCACCATCCAGATCAACCCGCATCGGTACCCCAGAATCTGCCAAATGTCGCCGCGGCCCACCGGTTGCAGCGCCGCGTTTCATAGCTTTGTACCGGCGACAGGGCGTCGCCTCATAAAGCGTTACGATATAACAGATATGGTGAAATTTTCGTTGGTTTTCTGCTTTTTGGACATTGGCCTATGTAAGGATCGATGGCGTTGTTTGGGCGTTTTAAACCTGAAAAAAGATGATGCTAGTCTTTTACCTACACATGAGTTTGACCGAGACTACTGTAGACAAAGAATGTTCTTACTGCGCAACAACTTCACACTTACGAGGCTCGGTTTTCGCAACATCATTCAACATCTACTTTGCTTGCTGGGGTTAAATTCGGTGACTACCCTTTGCCGAAATCTCTTGGAAAATAGTCATGCACAATAAAAACACTCACATGGCCGCATTGATAGAAAACAATGAGCGTAGCTGCCTGACTATCAATATTCCCAAGGCTTTTCTGGCCTTGGAGAACCTGCTGGACCTGACCCAACACGAAATTTCACATGAAGTGGGAAGGTGCATGCACAGGCTTACTTTCAAAAGTGGAGAAACGCTATGCATCGAAGCTGACTCCCGGGAAGTCACTGTGCGAGGTTCGCGTATTTATTTCAAACCTCATCCCACCCAGACATCCTCTACTGTACTGGGAGATCCTGCACACCTTGGGTGCTATCGTTCAATTACTTGAACTGCGCGACCATTGCTTGTCTTTACCGCAAAACCGAAAACTCTGTCTTTAATCGAGCATTAAGACCCGTCTCCATCATTCATCTCTCACACCTCAAACCTTCGCGTTCAAGTAATTTCCGCCGTTCGCCAAAAGTTATCCACAAGCACAGCATTGAAAACCTCTCAGCCGCCGACTTGACCTGCGACCACCAACCGGTAAATATTACGACCGTAATTTAATTAGCCGGTGATCGCCGAACGCGCTTTATGGTGAGCCGACTACGCTTGCGTTCCATGTCGATTTCTCATTCAGGAGCAAGGCCATGAGCAGTTACGACGTTGTCATCATCGGTGGAGGCCCCGGCGGCTATAACGCGGCCATTCGCGCTGGCCAACTGGGGCTGAAGGTCGCCTGCATCGAGGGTCGCAGTACGTTGGGCGGCACGTGCCTTAACGTGGGCTGCATGCCCTCAAAGGCCTTGCTGCATGCATCCGAGCTGTATGAGGCTGCGGTCGGCAGCGAGTTCGCGAACCTCGGAATCGAGGTCACACCGACGCTGAATCTCGCGCAAATGATGAAGCAGAAAGACGAAAGCGTGACCGGCCTGACCAAGGGCATCGAGTTCCTCTTCCGTAAGTACAAGGCCGACTGGATCAAGGGCTGGGGCCGCATTGCCGGGCCGGGAAAAGTCATCGTCACCGACAGCCAGGGTACGGAAACCGAGCTGCAGGCCAAGGACATCATCATCGCGACAGGCTCCGAGCCTACCCCGCTGCCCGGCGTAGAAATCGATAACAAGCGAATCCTCGACTCCACTGGCGCCCTGTCGCTGGCTGAGGTGCCCAAGCATCTGGTGGTGATTGGCGCAGGGGTCATCGGCCTGGAGCTGGGCTCGGTCTGGCGGCGTCTGGGCAGCGAGGTGACGGTGGTTGAATACATGGACCGCATCTGCCCGGGTGTGGATATCGAAGCAGGTAAAACCTTGCAACGCTCGCTGTCGCGCCAAGGCATCAACTTCAAGCTGGGCTCCAAAGTGACAGTGGCAACTACATCGGAAACGGGCGTGAGCCTGAGTGTCGAGCCATCAGCCGGTGGGGATGCAGAGCTGATTGAAGCCGATTACGTGCTGGTGTCCATCGGCCGCCGCCCGTTTACGAAAGGGCTGGGGCTGGAGACGGTTGGGCTTGAAGTCGACAAGCGCGGCATGTTGGCGAACAAGGGCCATCGTACCGAGGCTGCGGGTATATGGGTCATTGGCGACGTGACTTCCGGGCCGATGCTGGCGCATAAAGCCGAAGACGAGGCGCTGGCGTGCGTGGAGCAGATCATCGGCAAGGCTGGCGAGGTCAATTACAACCTGATCCCCAATGTCATCTACACCCGCCCGGAACTGGCCAGCGTCGGCAAGACCGAGGAACAGTTGAAGGCCGAGGGGCGCGCCTACAAGGTCGGCAAATTCCCGTTCAGTGCCAACAGCCGCGCCAAGATCAACCATGAAACCGAAGGCTTCGCCAAAGTCCTGGCCGACGAGCGCACCGACGAAATCCTCGGCGTACACCTGGTGGGCCCAAGTGTCAGCGAGATGATTGCCGAGTACTGCGTCGCCATGGAATTCGCAGCGTCGGCAGAAGACATCGCCCTGATCTGCCATCCCCACCCAACCCGCTCCGAAGCATTGCGTCAGGCAGCGATGGGTGCCGGGGGGCATACGACGCAGGCTTGATTTCAGCGTCTGGACCAGCCTCTTCGCGAGCAAGGTGGATCGCATTCCAATGTGGGAGCGAGCTTGCTCGCGAAGGCACTGTTTCAGGCGCTGATATCGTCCAGGCAGGACTTCTTCTCCAGCACCGACTCCACCAGCGTATGCGCCATATCAATCAGGTGCATGACTGCAAGGGCCAGTTTTCGTCTGGAACCGTCGAGGTTGTCTGCGGATTCGTAGGCAGTCGCAATGGCGCTTTGCAGGATTTCGCAGGCGGCTGTCAGGGCTTCTTCATCGTTTGTGTGGGGTGGGTCTGGGGTGATTTTGACCATCGGCTTGTTTCCTAACGTTTGGTAAAACCGCCAGCTTCGCTGCTAAACGAAAGGGTGGCGGCCGTGAACAGGTTAGCAGACCGGTACGTTAGGAAACCGGCGCATCCGAAGATGCCCTGGACACAGCCACCATAAAGCTTCAGGCATTGAAAAACGCCTGCTTCAGAGGGGGCGCTGTGCGCCTAACGTATGCCGGGCTGCTAAACCCGATCGCTGATGTTCAGCGACTCAAGGAGGTTAGCTCCGTGAAAAACCAGCATCAAGTCAGGCGCGGGCTGTAGCGAAAATCGAGACGTATCCTACAGATATCTCCCGCTTTTTTGGATGCCGTAGATCGTTTCGAGTCAGGCACTGCTGTGGTGGATGGACTGGCCTCTTCGCGAGCAAGCTCGCTCCCACAGTGGTTTTGTATTCAGGCCCGAATCTATGGGGGTAAAGGACTGATTTGTTTTCAGCATTCTTTGAAAAACCAATCGGTCCCTTTAGATGCGCTTAAGTCCGCTCTTGGCGATTGCGGCCAAACATAGAATCTCCCACATTGGATGCGGTCAACCTGTGGGAGCGAGCTTGCTCGCGAAAAGGCCAGTCAGACTTTTTAAGCATTCAGCCATACCGCATCCCACAGCGGGTAATCCCCTAGACGCTTAACCAAACCGGCCCTTAAAGGGTTAGCAACGATGTACTGGGCACATTGCCTCAGTGACTGCTCGCGACGCAGGGCAAGATCATGAAAGCCGGTTTGCCAAAGCCTGCCATCGGCGGCCCAGGCTTTATTGACAGCGATGCCGCTTCTGGATTTGACCTGCTGGATTACCCTGGTCAATGAGTGGCTGCGCAGTTCGAACAACCAGTGAAAATGATCAGGCATGACAACCCACGCGAGTGAGTCAATCAGCCCTTGTTCGTGTGCACGTTTGAACTCATTGACCAGCAGACGTCCCGTTCGCCAATCCGAAAAGTCCCTACGACCGGGTACTGTTCTCGACGTCACCATGTACACCCGCCCTGTTCAGAAAAGCGACCTGTACGCAGACGAAAAGAATGAGCTTTTTCGGGCATTCCGTTGCCCTCCTACAAGTGGAAGCGAGCACGGAATTTATCGCTTTTTGCGGCCGATTGGGTGACAGGGCTACAGTGAAATGTTCTCCAGAATTTGCAGTGTCTGCAGCCGACGCCTTCGCGAGCAAGCTCGCTCCCACAGGGATAATGCAAAAACCTGTTGGAGCGAGGCTTGCCCGCGAAGAGGCCTCAAACCGGCAAATGCCCCAGCGGCAGTGGGCTCCGGGCCTTTACGGTCTGGATTGCGAAGTTGCTGCGGATGTCGCTGACGCCGGGCAGCTTGAGCAGGGTGCCGACGAGGAAGCGTTCATAGCCGCGCAGATCCGGCACCACGACGTGCAGCAGGAAGTCGGACTCGCCCGAGACCAGAAACGCGGAAATCACTTCCGGCAACGCCAGCACTGCCTCACGAAAAAGCTCCGCACCCTGTTCGTGGTGACGCTCGACCTTGACGCCAACGAACACGGTCAAACCCAACCCCACTGCATCCGGGTCAAGGCTGGCTTGATAGCCACGAATCACACCGGCTTCTTCCAGATTGCGCACTCGACGCAGGCAGGGCGAGGCAGACAAGCCGATTTCATCGGCCAGTTGCACATTGGTCAGGCGGCCGTCGCGCTGCAGGGCGGCCAGGATACGTCTGTCGTAAGCGTCCAGCTTGGTGGTTGGCATAACCGCGCCTCTTACACGTCAATAGTTGGCAGATCGTGCCAATTCTAGGCTGTTTAAGGGTTGAACACGCAAGCACCTGCCCACCCCTTTCGCCCTAGAATTTGCCCTGCCACTCACTCACTGAGCGCTGAAAATGGAAAACAACGGTTTGTTTCTACTGGCTCTGGCGATGATCTATCTGCTGCCTGGGCCCGACATGATTCTGTTGCTGCAAACCGGCGCACGCCTGGGCCGGGCGTTGGCGCTGGCAACTGCCATTGGCCTGGCTGCGGCACGCGCTTGCCATGTGGCGTTAGCTGCGTTGGGGCTGGCGACCCTGTTCAAAGTGGCGCCCTGGACGTTCGATGTGGTGCGTATGGCAGGCGCCGCGTATTTGCTCTGGCTGGGCGTGAAGATGTTCCAGCCGGGGGTGATGGGTTCGATCAGTAGCGCCGGTGGCAACGCCCCCGCCGGTTCCTGGCGTAGCGCTATCCAGCGCGGTCTGTTGACCAACCTGCTCAACCCCAAGGCGCTGCTGTTTTGCTCCGTGCTACTACCACAGTTCATCGACCCCCATGCCGGGCCGGTCGCGGTGCAATTCGTAGGGTTGGGCGTGGTGCTGGTCATCGTCGGTTTGCTGTTCGATAGCACCTACGCCGTGGCGGGCAGTTGGATCGGTAAATGGCTGGAGCGCAGCCCCTCGGCACAGCGGGTACAGCAGTGGCTGTTCGGCACCTTGCTGATCGGGTTTGCCGTACGCCTGGCGTTTCTGCAACAGGCGTAAGGCCGCATGACTCAAGCTTCCTGGGCCCCGGCGCGACCGTCTTCGACCACGAAGCGCTTGAGGGTCGAGACCGTGGAGCGCTTGTCCTCACGGTCGGAAATCGCCTGGAAGCGCGTCACCATGCTATTGGCGGTGATGTCCACGCTGACGTAACCCCGCTCGCGACTGTCGAAAAAACGAACATGCGGATTAAGCGGCAGAAGCTTGCTGAAGGCGTCGAACGAAGGGCCATTGGAGGTGATGGAGCTGCCGACGAACTCGGTGGCGACGGTGGCTGAATCCGGGTTCTGGGGGTCGGCCTTGAGGTCGGTCGTCCAGAACGAATGAATGTCGCCGCCCCAGAAAACCGGGTTGCGTACCTTGGTCTGGACGATGGAGTCCAGCACCCGTTCGCGGGTCGTCGGGTAGCCGTCCCAGCCATCGGTCCAGCGGCCCAGTTCGCCGGTTTGAGAGTCGCGCTGGATCAACGGCGCGACCAGCAGGTCCTGGGCGATCACGTTCCAGCGGCTGCCTGAGCTGGCAAAGCCTTCCTGCAACCAGCGCTCTTGCTCCCACCCCAACATGGTTCGGGACGGGTCACGCAAGTCTGCACAGGTTTGCGAGGCTACATGCCCGCGGCGGCTGCCGTTGGCCTGGATACACGGCTGTTCGGAGCGGTACTGACGCCCGTCCAGTACATAGAATTTCGCCAGCGAGCCGAAGTCGATCTGCCGGTAAACCCGCATGTCCGGGCCATGGGGTGAGTTGCTCGGGCGCAGCGGCATGTTCTCGTAGAAGGCTTGGTAGGCCGCCGCGCGGCGCTTGAGGAATTCGTCCACCGGGATGGTCGGGTCCTCGGACCAGCGATTGGCGTAGTCGTTTTGCACTTCGTGATCGTCCCAGGTCACCACACAGGGGGCGACCGCGTGCAGCGCTTGCAGGTCCGGGTCGGTCTTGTACAGCGAATAACGATTGCGATACCCGGCCAGGTCCGTGCAACTGGGCGCGCCGTGGGGGCGGAAGATCTTGTTGCGCTCTGCCGGGGTAGCGGAATTGTCGTAGATGTAGTCACCCAGGAAAAACACCAGGTCGGGGCGCTCCGCCGCCAGGTGACGGTAAGCGCTGAAGTAACCCATTTCCCAGTTTGAGCAGGACACGAAACCCACAGTGGCGGCTGCCGCTGCGGTCCCCAGTGCCGGCATGGTGCGCGCCTGCCCCACCGCACTTTGCGCGCCAAGGGCTTCGAAGCGATACCAATAGGGGCGATCCGGCGCCAGGCCGCTGACTTCGATGTGCACAGAATGGGCAAGCCTGCCGTCAGCAATGCTTTCGCCCTGCTTCACGATGTTGCGCATCAATTCATCGCTGGCAACGCTCCAGCGCACGGCGGCAGGCTCACGCATGCCGCCTTTGCCATCCAGGGCGAAGGGTTGCGTGGCAAGCCGCGTCCAGATCACAAAGCCGTCAGGCAACGGGTCGCCGGAGGCCACACCCAGGCTGAACGGATAGTCATGGCCGGCGGCAAACGCGAACCTGCTGATCAACGGCAATGCCGCCAGACCGACCATGCCACCGAGGAGATGACGACGACTTATATCTGCTGTTGATGACATCGCTACGAGGGTCCGGTTGGAAAAATTTTCCAAGCCTGAGGCTTCATCATGGCGATTTGACGAACGCTCAATGACAGTTTTAATGCTCTGAGAACCCCGTCGCAGAGCCTTTGAATCGTAATTGTAATTTAATGTAACAGTAACTTTACACTGCTAGTTTTCGCCCCCTAAACCAAACGGGAGGGCGGCATGAGAACGTGGGACGAACCCAAGAAACGCAAAGCACACATCGAATTGATCCCGATGATCGACGTGATGATGTTCCTTTTGGTGTTTTTTGTACTGGTGAGCTTGAACGTGATTCCAGCGCTGGGCATGAAGACTCAATTGCCAAGCGCCAGCAGTTCACAACAGCTCAAACCGCAGAACAAATCCATTCTGACGTTGGGCATTGACGGCCAACTGCAACTCGACGGTAAGGACACCACGGTTGATGCGTTGGTACCGGCACTCAAGCTACTGGAGAAGCCGGACACCAAGACCACGATCATCGTCAACAGCGACAAGGGCGTGGAAGTCGCGCGTCTGGTCGAGGTGATGGATACGTTGCGTCTGGGTGGTTTTACCTCCGTCTCTATCGCTACGCGTAAATCCTGATCATGTATGTCTTGTTTCGCATGCGTCAGCTGGTCGGCGGCCTGCCGGCACTGATCGCTCTGGTGCTGATCGTGATTGGCATTCAAACCCGTCCGCTGAAAGTCGAGCCCGTGTACGACGAGGCCGCTGTCGAGTTGGCGTTGGTAGAGCCGGAGCCGGAAGTCACGCCACCTGTGCCTCAGCCACCGGAGCCGCCGCCACCTGCACCCGTGGAGCCACCGCCGCCACCGCCTGTGGTCGAGGCTGAAGATGCCGAGCCGGCCCCTCCGCCGCCTCCGCCAAAACCGGTTGTTAAACCGCAGCCAAAACCTGTGCCCAAGCCACGGCCAAAACCAGCGCCAACGCCGCAACCGCCCAAGCCTGAGGCCAAGCCGACAGAGGCCAAACCCGTTGAGGCGGTCGCCGCAAAAGCACCGTCGCCACCGGCCCCGCCGCCGCCCCCGAAAGTGGATGGGCAGGCGCTGGAAGGCGGTTACCTCAAAGGACTGCGCAACGATCTGGACAGCTACAAGCAATACCCGACTGGACGTCAGGCATCACTGGAACGCCCCACTGGTGAAGTGGTGGTCTGGCTGATGGTGGATCGCGAGGGCCACGTCCTTGATTCCGGGATTCAGACCCCGGCCTCGAGCATGTTGCTCAACCGTGCAGCCAGCAACAGTCTGCGCCGCATCAAGCAGGTAAAGCCATTCCCCGAGCAAGCCTTTGGCGGGCGTAACGAACAACGGTTTACCGCGACATTCAATTACAGCGTGCAGTAAGCACCCCTGACAGGAATGAAACGATGAGGTTTTCAACTATTCATCTGGCGTTGGTCGCCGCAGGCATGAGCCACGGCATAGCCATGGCAGATACCTCCGACGTCGGCACCATCGGTGTAGAAGGCAAAGCCACGGCGGGTGGCGGTTACATGGTCCAGGAGGAGAGCATCAAGGCGCGTTCGACGGTCACCAAGGAAGCCTTGGACAAACAGACCGCGACCGGTAACGCCGTCGACAAACTCAAGTACACGCCGGGCCTGAACATCTCCAGTGAAGATGCCACCGGCCTTTCGGGTTTCCGTTTCACCATGCGCGGCATGAACTCCGACCAGGTCGGTATGTCCGTGGACGGCATGCCGATCAACGACTCCGGCAACTATGCGCTGTATTCCAACCTGCTGGGCGACCCGGAAAACATCGATCAGATTTTCGTCACCCAGGGCTCTTCCGAAGCCGACGGCCCGCACATCGGTTCCAGCGGCGGCAACATCGGTCTGGTGACCATCCGCCCAACCAAGGACAGCGGTGTATTCGTCAAGCAGGTTGTTGGTAGCAACGGCACGATGAAGTCTTTCGCCCGGGTCAACACCGGCGAAATCGACGGCTTCAGCAGCTGGCTGTCGACTTCCCACGAAGAAGGCCAAATGTGGCGCGGATCGGGTGCCGTGCGCGCCGACAAGGTCGAGTGGGACAGCTTCTTCGACATGGGCTCGGGCAACACCGCCAACCTGATCATCAAGTACCACGAGCAGGAAAATAACAGCTACAGCCAGCTGACCAAATCCCAGTTCGAGCAGTACGGCCGCAAGTACGACCCTTACCCGGCGGTCCCGACTGTCGGCAGCAACGGCAAGCTTTCCAGCTATTACGACCTGGCGCAGAACCCCTTCAAGACCGTTACTGCGGTACTGAACACACAGTTCAAGCTGGCAGACAACCTGGCCCTGTCGGTGATCCCGTATTACTACTACGGCAACGGCAGCGGCGTCGGCAGCTCGGCTTACGCGCTCAACAGCGGCTCCAACGTGGGCGGCGTCTACAACCTGGGCAACCAGCCGAGCGCTGCGAATTTCAACGCAGACGGGTCGTCGACCACCGGCGTTTACTACCGTCCTTCGATCACCCAGACCTGGCGTCCGGGTATCACCACCAAACTCAACTGGGACCTGGGCGATCACAGCCTGCAGTTCGGTTACTGGTACGAGCAGGCGCGTCAGTCTCAGACCCAACCGTTCATTCGTTTGAAGAGCAACGGCAAGCCGGAAAACATCTGGGCCGACACCGACTACGTAGTCGATGCCAATGGCAACGAAGTTCAGGGCCGTGACCGCTACACCACGACCCCGGCGCAGAAGGTCTGGACCCAGGACACCTGGTACCTCACCCCGGACTGGACTCTGGTTGCTGGCCTGGCGTACATGAACGTCAAGCGTGAAGGCGACAACCACGGCAGCATCACCGAGCAAGCGGGCACCCGCAGCCAGACTTACAACAAGCTGCTGCCTAACCTGGGCCTGAAGTACCAGATCGACGAAGACAATCAGGCGTTCTACAACCTGACGCGCAACATGCGTATCCCGCAGAACTATGTGCTGTACGACAAGGGCGTCGGTTCGATCGACTCCAAGCCGGAAACCAGCTGGAACCAGGAACTGGGCTGGCGCTACACCCGCCCGGACATGACCCTGGCCGCCACACTGTTCTATATGCAGTTCAAGAACCGTCAGCTCTCCTCCCAGGACGTCAACGGTGACTCGGCAGACATCAACGCCGGCACTGTGATCAACAAGGGTCTGGAGCTGGAATGGAGCGGCCTGCTGCCGCACAACTTCAACTACTACACCTCGTACACCTACACCCGCGCCACCCAGCAGGATGACCTGACCGTCTTCAACAAGGGCGTTGCCATTACGCTGCCAACCGCAGGCAAGCAGTTCGCCAACGTGCCGACCAACATGCTGGCGGCCAACATCGGTTACGACAACGGCAAGTACTACGGCACCTTCGGCGGCAAGCTGACCAGCAAGCTCTATGGCGACCTGACCAACGACGAAAGCATCCCGGGCCGTACCGTGTTCAACCTCGGCGCCGGTATCTACCTGCCTGTGGATAAACACATCGTCAAGAGCGCCACGCTGCGCCTGAACGTCGACAACCTGTTCGACAAGAAGTACCTGGACGGCGTTTACACCACCAAGATCAACTCGGTGGCTTACAACGGTTTCCGCGATGGCGACCCGGCTTACATCGTCGGTCTGGAGCGAACAGTGACTGTTTCGCTTGAAGCCAATTTCTGACCTGCCCCTCTCATCAAGGTATTGCGGATATGAACACCAATCTGTTTCACGACATCACCTTTTATGTGATGTACGCCGCCCTGGCGATCGCTGTTTTCATCATCATCGAGCGCGGGATCTACTTCGCGTATGTGCGCCGTCAGGCAACCGGGTTGCTCGAAGCCCTGCGCACCCCGGTGCATAGCGAAAAGGACTTGCCCGAAGCGTTGACCCGTCGGCAAAGCGTACCGTTGAACATGGTGCTGCCGGTGCTTGCACAAAAAGCGTCCCACGGGACCCGCAAGGATCTGGACGATGTGATCGAGACCCAGTACCTGTCGACTCGTGCGCCTCTGGCTCGCAGCCTGTGGATCATTGAAACCATCACCACCGCCGCTCCGCTGCTGGGCTTGCTGGGGACCATTCTGGGCATCATCGACACCTTCAAGGCCCTGGCCAGCGCGGGCGTTTCCGACCCGGGCCAGATCTCTGCCGGTATCGGTACGGCTCTCTATGCAACGGGCCTGGGTATCGCCATCGCACTGTGCTGCGTGGTGTTCCACAACTTCTTCCAGGACCGCCTGGAGCGCATCAATGACCAGCTCAAGATGCTGCTGATCCGTGCATCCTCGGGTGCTCGTCCCCATGCCGACGTGCAACCGCTGCCGACTGCAAACCAGCAGCATTACCGTACTGCGTAACGAGCGATCAGGTCCTTGTGGGAGCGGATTCATCCGCGAATATCGGTCAGGCGATGAAGATGTACTGACGTCTTCGCGAATGAATTCGCTCCCACAGAATGATTTTTCCGTCATGACACTCAACGGGAACGCAGCATGTCCATCTTCCTGAAAAACCGCGTTGCCCAAGGCATCGCGTTGTTGCTGCTCAGTACGGCCGCCCATGCCGACTTTTCGATCCCTGGCTTTGAGCTGGTGCACACAGTGCCGCTGGCGACCGATCTGGCGACCCCCGATTTGCGCGACCCGGGCCATGTGTGGATCGAGCTGTTCGACAGCGCCAAACACAACATCGATATCGAAGAGTTTTACGCCGCCGACCATCCCGGTTCGGTCATGGACAAAGTTATCCACAGCCTGGAAGCTGCCGGTAAACGAGGCGTGAAGATTCGCTTCCTGCTGGAAGAAAAAGGCGTGAAGCTGTCCGAACCCGCGACCCTGGATCGCTTGCGGGCCATCCCGAACCTGACATTCAACGTGCTGCCTTATGCCAGCCTCACCGGCAACGGCATCATCCACGCCAAGTTCTTCCTGGTGGACGGCAAGCAAGCCTTCGTCGGCAGCCAGAACTTCGACTGGCGCTCGCTCGAGCATATTCACGAAACCGGCCTGCGCATCAGCGAACCGGGCATGGTCAGCCAGATTCAGGCGATCTTCGAACAGGACTGGCAGGCCCAGGCCGCCCTCGCAGCGCATAAACCTGTGAGTGTGCCCGCAGCGGCCCCGGCGCCAGCGCGCACGGGCAACTACCTGGTTGCCAGCCCGCAACGCTACAACCCGCCGGGCGTGGGTGATTCGCAAGAGGAACTGCCGCGCCTGCTGGGCGAGGCAAAACACGAAGTACGGGTGCAGTTGCTCGATTACGCGCCGTTGTCCTACGGCCCGAACCGGACTCGACCGTATTACGCCGTCATCGATGACGCCTTGCGCGCAGCAGCCGCACGAGGTGTTTCGGTCAAGCTGATGGTGTCCGACTGGAACACCGGCGCCCCGGAAGTCGCCTACCTGCAAAGCCTGGCCGTGCTGCCAAACGTTCAGGTGCGGGTCGTCACGTTACCTACCGCGCCAGAAGGGTTTATCCCCTATGCGCGAGTTATCCACACCAAGACGCTGGAAATCGACGGCCAGACGGCCTGGGTCGGCACCAGCAACTGGCTCGGTGGTTACCTGGATAAATCTCGCAACCTGGAAGTGGTGATGCGCAGCGAACCCATGGCCAAACGCATCGGCGAACTGCACGAACAGCTCTGGGACAGTGCATACGCCAAACCCATCGACATCATGCGGGTGTACCCGGAGCCTCATCCCGGCAAACCCTGACCCTCTGTTCTGCCCTTGAAACCCGGCGCTCATCAGCGCCGGGTTTATTTTTTTTAAACCTTTTTTGCGAACAGATGGCCGAGTTTGCTATCTAGTGCTGGGCATTATGCGTTTGGCAGGGAATGGACCGCGCATTTCTTAGTGCAGGACGGCACAGCATTACTTCAGAGGCTTCACCTTATGAATCGCAGGAATCTCCTGAAAGCTTCCATGGCATTGGCGGCCTACACTGGCTTGCCTGCCACGGGGCTCTTCGCTGCCCGTGCCTTCGCTGCCACGGCCGATGGTGAAATTGAACATTTCGATTTCGACGCTTTGCAGAGCCACGCCAAACAACTAGCTGGCCGCGGCTATGTCGACACCAAGCAGGTCCTGCCAGGACCGCTGGCCAACATGACGCCGCAGCAATTCAACGCCATTCAGTACGACGCCGGCCACTCCCTGTGGAACGACGTGAAAGGCCAGCTGGACGTGCAGTTCTTCCACGTCGGCATGGGTTTCAAGACGCCAGTGCGCATGTACAGCGTCGACCCGCAGACCAAGCAATCGCGCGAAGTGCATTTCCGCCCGGAGTTGTTCAACTACAACAACAGCGGCATCGACCACAGCAAACTCAAGGGCGACCTGGGTTTTGCCGGCTTCAAGTTGTTCAAGGCGCCTGAAATCGCTCAGCACGACATTCTTTCCTTCCTCGGCGCCAGCTACTTCCGGGCTGTGGATAAAACCAAGCAGTACGGTTTGTCCGCCCGCGGCCTGGCCATCGACACCTACGCCAAGCGCAAGGAAGAATTCCCCGACTTCACCAAGTTCTGGTTCGAGACGCCCAGCAAAGACGCGACCCGCTTCGTGGTCTACGCCCTGCTTGACTCCCCGAGCGCGACCGGTGCGTATCGCTTCGACATCGATTGCCAGGCCGAGCAGGTGGTCATGGCCATCGACGCGCACATCAATGCCCGGGTCGATATCGAACAGCTGGGGGTCTCGGCCATGACCAGCATGTTCAGTTGCGGCACCCACGAGCGCCGTATGTGCGACACCATCCACCCTGAGATCCACGATTCGGACCGCCTGGCCATGTGGCGCGGCAATGGCGAGTGGATCTGCCGCCCGCTGAACAACCCGGCGACCCTGCAATTCAACGCTTTCGCCGACAAGGACCCCAAAGGTTTCGGGCTGGTGCAGACCGATCACGAGTTCTCCAGCTATCAGGACACCGTGGACTGGTACAGCCGCCGTCCGAGCCTGTGGGTCGAACCGACCACGCCGTGGGGCGAAGGCTCCGTGAACCTGATGGAGATCCCGACCACGGGCGAAACCCTGGACAACATCGTGGCGTTCTGGACCCCCAAGACGCCAGTGACGGCCGGCACCTCGCTGCACTACGGCTACAAACTCTACTGGAGCGCCTTGCCGCCGGTGAGTACGCCGCTGGCACAGGTCAATGCCACGCGCTCGGGGATGGGCGGCTTCATCGAAGGCTGGGCTCCGGGCGAGCATTACCCTGAGGTCTGGGCGCGACGCTTTGCGGTGGACTTCGTGGGCGGTGGTCTGGAGCGCTTGCCCGAAGGCACCGGCATCGAGCCTGTGGTGACGGTCTCGGCGGGCAAGGTCAAGGATTTCAATGTGCTGGTGATCCCGGACATCAAGGGCTATCGCATTACCTTCGACTGGTACCCGGACAGCGATTCGGTGGCACCGGTGGAGATGCGCCTGTTCATTCGGACGGCTGACCGCACCCTGAGCGAGACCTGGTTGTACCAGTACTTCCCGCCAGCGCCGGACAAGCGTCGCTATCCGTAATTGATGTGCCCATTCGCGAGCAAGCTCGCTCCCACACAGGCTGCACAGGCTTTGCATCTGCCACAAGTATGTGTTTCAGACCAAAGTCCCCTGTGGGAGCGAGCTTGCTCGCGAAGGCGTCAGGTCAGGCGCTCCCTTCGCTTGCTGTAACACCCATGAGTCATAGAAAGCCTGCTTAAACCTCGATATTGCCCTCGATTAACTAACGTCAATAATCCATCACCTATATAAATCAATTACTTATAAAACAGCTGTTTTCGGCCTGCCGCTAAAAAGATAAAAACTTGACGAATTGATTGACAGCCCTCCCAACTAACGTTGATATGTCGCTTATTCCCCCCAAGCCCTGACAGGGCCGTGCTGATCCACCCGCCTGCTTACATTTTCGATCGACAGACCCGTGCTGTTCGATGGGCGGTAGCTTTGCCTTGTGCATCGCACCCGCCGACACGTGACCCGACCTGTCATCAACTTATTTCAAGCGCTCCAGAGGGCAGAACCCTATGACGTCGAACTCTGCTTACACCGCCGAACAAAGGCCGTCGATGCTGGTGTTCAATAAATCAACGGTCATTGTCTGGGTTGCCATCAGCCTGATCGTGATCGAAACGTTTTCCGGCGCGTTGCGCTTTTACTTCGATCAGGCGGGTATTTCCGCCTTGCTGTATCTGCCAAAAGTGGCCTGCATTGCGCTGTTTCTTTTCGAACTGCAGTACTTCAAGGCCAACCGCATGGTGTGGGTCGGCCTGCTCTTGCTGTTGATTTCCGGTTTGCTGGCGATGTTGCATGGCGCCAGCCTCAACAACCTGGCGTTCAGCCTGTTCGGCATCAGCCCGCTGCTGTTCGCACTGGTTTGCAGCGGACCTCTGATCCATCGCAAGCGCCTGTTCTGCTGGGCCATCGGCCTGTGCCTGCTGGCCTCGATCATCGGCATCGCGCTGGACAAGTACACCTTCGTACCCTGGAAGGGCTACAGCTATTCGCTGGGTGAAACCCAACTGGCCGCCAACACCGCGTGGAGTACCGACGAAACAGACCGCATCGCCGGGTTTGCCCGGGTTTCCAACGCCTTGTCGATCATCATCGCGATCTTCAGCCTGTACCTGGCGATGTTCATTCGATCACGCCTGCTGCTGGTCGCCCTCTGCGCCGTGGCCTTCTACAGCATCATCCTGACTACCAGCAAAGCCCCGGCGGGGGCGTTCGTCCTGACATTGGGCATGCTGTTCATCACCCGCTTTCGCTGGACCAGCCGCATAGTGTTCGTGGTCGCCGTGCTGATTGGCCTGGCGCTACCGATACTGGGCCTGGTGCATGACTTCGATCCGAACGCCATCACCAGCAGCGACAGTAGCTTGTCCTCGCTGTACGACCGCCTGATCAACACCTGGCCCAATGTGGTGAACGCCATGAGCCGCGACGGCTGGACACTGACCGGCGCCGGTTTCGGCCTTTTTGGCAGCACCCTGGCGCTGTTTCCAGTACCGGGTACGGAATTTTTCTCGGGCTCGGACAGCAGCGCGGTTTATCTATGGGGCGTGCTTGGAGTCGCAGGCATCCTGCTGTACCTGCTGCAGATCCCGCTGTTCTGCAGGCTGGCCGATGAAATCACTCCCATTGGCCGCGCCCTGCTGGCCATCGGTTTCTGCATCTGCCTGATCAGTTGGACCACCGACATGTTCGAAGTAGCCGTCGCCAACCTGTTCATGGGCCTGTCCATGGGGCACGTTCTGACGCGTAAGACCGAGCCTGCCCCGGCGAGCTCAAAGGTGCAGGAACTCCATTCGCTGCCTGCCCTGTCGAACCTGCTATGAGCCGGCCGATGCCTGCATGGACAGCAGCGCGCGGCAGCGCCATGGCACTGGCGATGGCCTCATTGCTGTGCGCATCGGTGCAGGCCGAAGCCGCGTTCATCGTCGGGATCACCACCCACCTGATGAACTTCGAGATCCCGCCACGCAAGCACCTGCAACTGGCGGTCGATGCCGGTATCACTTCGCTCAAGGACGATGCCTTCTGGTCCACCGCCGAGCCTGTGCAATACCAGATGCGGATCGTCCCCCAGTGGCGCAACTACCTGGATGTCGCCAGCAGCCTGAATTTGAGCAGGCTGACGATTCTGGATTACAGCACCCACTTTTACGACAACGCCAAACCCCGCACGCCGAAGGTTAAGGCGGCCTATCTGAATTACGTGGATTACGTCACCTCTCAGTTGGGCAACAAGGTGGACTTCTACGAGATCTGGAACGAATGGGACCTCGAAGCCCCGAAAGACCCGAAGCTGGCCGCCGACTATGCAACGCTGGTCAAAGAGGCCGCCCCGATCATTCGGCGCAACACCAAGGATGTGCCGGGGCCACAGGCGAAGATTCTCGCGGGCTCCGTCACCCCTGAAGGCATGGATTACGGCTTTGCCGATCGTTTGATCGACGCAGGCGTGCTGGAGGCAGTCGACGGCCTGTCCGTGCACCCTTATGCCCATTGCGCGGCCAACGGTGGCAACACACCCGAGCGCTGGGTGATATGGCTACGCGACTACGAGCAACACATACGCCGCAAGGCTGGCCGGGCGGTCCCGCTGTACCTGACCGAAATGGCCTGGCCGAGCCACACAGGCCCCTGCGGCAACACACCCGAAACCCAGGCCGCGTACATGGCGCGCATATTCTTTCTGGCCCGTACACTGCCCAACATCAAGGGCATGTGGTGGTACGACCTGGTCAATGACGGCACCGACCGGACCGACCAGGAACACAACTTCGGCCTGCTCAACGAAGACCTGACGCCCAAGCCCGCCTACACCGTGCTCAAAGCTATCAGCCCGGTGGTACGCGATTTCACCTACGACGCCAGGCAAAGCCAGTTGTCCGGGAATGTCTACACGCTCTATTTCCACAAAGGCGCTGAACGCGTCGTTGTGGCCTGGGCCATCGGCAAACCCTACGAACAAAAGCTGATCACCCAAAACGCCCAGACCGGTGCGGTGCAATGGACCGACACGGCCCACGCCGACAAAGGCCGGATCAATGGCAAGCCCTGGGTTTGCAAGGCCGGTCAGTGTTCGGTGTCGGTCACGTTAACCGACTTCCCCAAGATCATCAGCCTGAGCCCCGGCGCGCCAGTACTCGCAAAGTAATCCGCCGCCCAGGCCTTCTGCGAAAAGAACCCTATGGACTTCAGAAAAGACATCAATGGACTACGTGCCATCGCGGTGATTGCCGTGATGCTCTTCCATTTCAACCCTGGCTGGCTGCCCGGCGGCTTTGCGGGGGTCGATATTTTCTTCGTGATCTCGGGCTACCTGATAACCGGCATCATTTTCCGCGGCCTGAAAAACCAGAACCTCAGCCTGATCGGCTTCTACAAGTCCCGGGCCCGACGGATCATTCCGGCGCTGGCCGCGCTGTGCTTCGTGCTGCTGGCACTGGGCTGGTTCTACCTGCTGCCGCCTGACTACAGCGAACTGGGCAAACACATCGCTGGCAGCCTGGGTTTTGTGTCCAACTTCGTCTACTGGTTCGAAGCCGGTTACTTCACTGCGGGCGCCCACGAAAAGTGGCTGCTGCATACCTGGTCGCTCTCGGTGGAGTGGCAGTTCTACATGATCTACCCCGTGGCCTTGCTACTGTTGAGCAAGCTCATGAGCCTGGCCAAATTGCGCTGGGTGGTTCTCGGCGCCTGCCTGCTGGGGTTTGTGTTCTGCGTGTACACCTCGTTCAAATGGCCGGAGCCCGCCTTCTACCTGCTGCCATCCCGCGCCTGGGAGTTGATGATGGGCGGCGTTGCCTGTCTGTTTCCCATCAAGCTCAGGGCTCTGCAACAACGCCTGCTGGAGTGGACGGGCCTGGGCCTGATGCTCGCCAGTTTCGTGCTGTTGTCCGAGAAAGATGTGTGGCCCGGCTACCTGGCGTTGATGCCGGTACTGGGCACGCTGGCGGTGATTGTCGCTACGCGGCAGGATTCCCTGGCGACCAGCAACGGCTTCTCACAATGGACCGGCAAGCTGTCCTACTCCCTCTACCTCTGGCACTGGCCGGTGGTGGTGTTCTTGAGTTACGCGGGGTTGCTGGGCGACACCCGTTACGCCGTCGTCGGCATGCTCTGTGCCTTTGCGCTGGGCTTCGCCTCGTACACGCTGATCGAAAAAGTCCCGGCTGCAAAGGTGCCCAAACGCCCCTGGAAGTTCGCTGCGGTCAGTGGGCTGGTGGCGATGGTGTTTGTCGGTGCTACCGCCGTCAACGCCACCGCCGGGGCCGTATCATCGTTGCGCACCGTGAGCACGTCGGACAAGGCGCGCTTCGTCGAGGACTACACCCATCGCCAACAAAACCTGTACGAAGCCTATTGGCTCAAGTGCGACGCCTTTTCAGCATTCACAGTCCGGGGACAATCCGGGATCGATGAATCCTGCACCCATAAACATGGCGACGGCGGAGTATTCCTGTGGGGCGACTCACATGCCCAGGCCCTTTCGTTGGGGCTCAGGACATTGCTGCCCGCCAACGTGCCTTTCTATCAAGTCGCGTCTGCCGGCTGCAAACCCAGCCTGACCCCGGACAATGGCCGCAGCACGCCACCCCGGGTGACATGCAATTACTCCAACGAAAAAGCCCTGGCCAGCATTGCCGCGCTGAAACCCGAAGTGGTGGTCATCGCCCAGAAGGACCAGCACGACAAGACCCACTGGGGCGAGATTGCGGCGCGCCTCAAGCAGTTGGGCGTCAAACACGTTGTATTGATGGGCCCGCTGCCGCAATGGAACCCTTCCCTGCCCAGCGTCATCGCCAACCGCCACTGGGGCGCAACGGAGTCACACATCACTGACGCGGGGCTGGATCAGTCGGTAATGGCCGCAGACCGCGCTACCCGCACCATGATCGATCCCCGCTCCGTGGACTTCGTTTCGTTGATCGACAAGTTATGCGTCGCCAACTCATGCCTGGTGCGTCTGCAGGACGATAATTCTCTGCTGCAGATCGATTCGGGCCACCTCAGCGAAAAAGGCTCGATCTACATCGTTAAAAACTATGTATTGCCAGAGCTCAACCTCTAGCCAACCCCCTGCATTAAAATGCCTGCCTGACATCCGTGTCCTGTGCAGGCTTTTTTTTGCCTGTGGATAACTCAATGGGGTGCTAGAGTCCCCAAAACGCCCGGAAGGCGAAACGCAGCCGCCATCTTTGATAGATAGGCTAAGCGATTGCGCGGATATCACAGGGAAGGAATGCCATGTCTTTTCGTCAGGCCCATGTGGGCTGGATCCTGCTGTTGCTTTGGATAACGCCGGTTCAGGCAGCCTCTTTCGTGGCCGGTGGAACCACCTGGCGCCCTTACAGTTATGAGGACGAGCAAGGTACCGCCCGAGGCATTTCAGTCGATATCACCCGCCATGTGATGCAGATGGCGGGCATCGACATCAGCTTTGTTTTTTACCCGGTCAACCGGCTACAGACCATGCTGACCAATGACCGCATCGACCTGAACTACGCCGACTCGGCGCAATGGAACAGTACCGACGATTTGCATCGGTACGTGTTCTCCATCCCCTACATGCAAGTCGAGGAGCATCTGTACTTTCTGGCCAGCCACCCGGCTCGCAATACGCCTGTGGATAAACTGAGCAACCTGACGCTGGGCGTCATTCGGGGCTACATGTACCGAAGCTCGCTGGACCCGATGTTCGCGGAAAAACGCGCCGCCAAACTGGAAACATCCCAGGACCTGGCCCTGATCAAGCTTTTGCAAAGCAAGCGGGTCGATGCCGTGGCCATGGTCGATGACTTGTTCAACTACCTGGTGAGCCAACAGAACCTGGACCCGACGCTGTTCCACAAAGGGGCCTTGCTGGGCAATGCGCCGCTGGTGATCAAGCTGCAACCTGAGCACGCGCAGTGGCTGCCAAAGATCAACTCCGCCATTGAGACCATGGTGCGCAGCGGTGAAGTGGAGCGCATTCGCAAGGCGTATCTGCCTGCGCGGCTGAGTGCGAATAAAGCCGAATGCACGTTGCCGGGGAACAACTGAGCAGGGCGGGCATAGTGCAGGGGATGGGGATTGCGGGCGGTAAAGAGTGTGCAGGCGGGGTTCAGTGCAGTGTCAAAAACCATGACCTCGTAAGGTCAAAACATTACCTGAACCCGTTGATCACCTGTCATTACGCCTTGCCGTGCTTGGCGGCGGCCTGGCCCTGTTTCGCGAACGCATCGAGGTTCTGCAGCACGTACATCGCTTTCTTGTAGTCCGGGATGACGTGTTCCGCGTAGTAGTTACCACTGGCCTTGGCAGTACGCAGGCTGGTAATACGGGCGGCAAAAAATTCCATCGCGTTGATTTTGACGTCCGGGTTCTTCTGGTTGCCGACCTTGTCCAGATCGGTGCCCGCACTGATGAACAGGTTGGCCGTCGTTTGATCGATCAATCCCAGGTCGGCCAGGTTTTTACTGACCAGGCCCAATTGGGCGGGGGAGATATCCTGGGAGTTGAAGTCCTTGAACGCAGATTCAAGCTTCAACCGCGTCATGGTTGTGGTATTGAGCGCGGTAGGATCCTTGCCGATCTGCTGCAGAACGGAAGTGGCGTTGACCGAAAGCGCCTTGGCGCCGGAGCCAAGCGTGTTTCCTCCCCCCGACTTGATACTGGTCGAAAGACCAAAGTTTGTCGTAAACGATACAAGAGCCATATCTATTTCCTTATGTTTCCAGCGTTCATAACGGGAGCCGAAATCAGGCGAAAAGGCCGTGAAATCCGGGTTTCCTGAGCGAATACCTGGAAAGCAGCGAGATTTTTTGACCTTGAGTCCAAACGCTTGGCTGTACGAAAGCGACAGCCTAGTCGGTATTCATGCCCTCATTCAAGACCGCGACGCGATCTATGTATCAAAGGGGACACAATTAAACCTACAGGGGTAGCGTTGTGGCTTTATGACAAAAAATCTCTTCCTTGGGCCTTCCTAGGCGGTGGTGTCTACGCGGCTGGCCGCGGCGTTAGCGTTTTTTGCAAAAGCATCCAGATCCTGGAGCACGTGAACGGTGTTGATGTAATCGGGCAGCACCTGATCGGCGTACTTGTTGCCGCCGGTGGTAGCGGTGTTCAGGTTGTTGATGCGTGAAGCGAAGTAATCCAGCGCATTGAACGGGGCGTCAGGGGCCGTGTGATTCCCTGTGGAATCCAGGTCGGTACCGGCTTCAACCATCTGGGTCGCGGTGGTGTCGGAGATCAGGCCGAGGGCAAGCAGGTTTTTGCTGACCAGCCCCAACTGAGCAGGGGTCACGTTGGTCAGATCGAAGTCCTGGAACGTCGACCCGAGACCCTGCGCTTGCATGGATGCTGTATCGAGCGCGTTCGTGTCCGTGCCGATTTGCTGCATCACGACACTGGTGTTCACCGACATGGATTTTGATGCCGCACTGGTCGAACCGGTTGGGCCCGCAATGGTCGTGCCTTTGGCAAGGCCGTCTGTTAACGAGAGGGTTGTCATTTCAAATTCCCTACAGCTTTCAAGTCACACGAAAGGTAAAGGTTCAACCGCTTACGAATTCCTTTCCGGGGCCCCTGCCGGGTTAAAACGGCAGAAATGGACAGGCGGACAACCTAGGTTTGGCAGTGCTGGCGCAATGTAGCCGGGGCCTGGATCGCTTATCAAGCGCAAGGAACATCGCCTACACGGGGGTTATCGGCCAGGGCTATGAAATATTTAGCGCATGATTGACAAGCGGCCGTTACGCGCCCGAGACATCGCTGGGCCTATGTGTTCGCCTCGCGCCACTTAAGCTCGCTGGCCATCAGTACACCACTCGGTTGGGCCGTGAACTGCAAATCAGACCGGTGCACGCAAATGGAAGGACTTTGGAAAAGCGGGATGGAATAGCCCTGTTCGACTTGCCAGCGGTCGAAGCGACGAAAGCCGGCGAAGCGTTTCTGATTGTCTGGTTCAGCCATTAGCGGGTCGAGCCGTGGGGCGATATCGTCGCTCTTGAAAAGGGCGAAACTCATCTGGGGGTGCATCAAAAAGCCAGAGTAAGTGGCCGGATCCCCCGCTGCCGGATTCCAGCCACGCAGTACCGGACCATCCAGACGCCCCTGGTTCTGGTAGGCCAGCAGCATACTCATGGACAGCACCTTCAAATTGGCCTGTACGCCGACCTGCTGCCACATGTACTGAATGGCCAATGCCATTTCCAGATCGTTGGGCAAAGCGCCCTTGGTGGTGTACAGATTGATTTTGAGCGGATGCTGCTGATCGTAGCCCGCGCTGGCGAGCAGGCTACGAGCCGTTAGCGGGTCGTAAGCAATCTTGAAGCCCTCGACATGGCCAGGCATATCGGGGCCGGCTGGCACCCAGATCGGTACGGCATAGCCGGCAAACAGCCCCTGAGAAATGGCCACCTTGTCGATGGCATGGTGAAGGGCCAGACGCACTTCGGTTTGTCGTAGAGCGCCCTGGTTGACCATCTGCAGCAACACGATGGCTGTGCTTGGGGCGATGGTTTGCGTCAGCCCTGGCAAACGTCCCAGGCGTTGGCTCTCGCTGACCGGAAGGTTGACCGTCAGCCCGGCATTGCCTGCTTGCAGCATCGCCGCACGGGCCACCGGGTCGCGGCTGATCAGCACATTGATGCGTCGAATCGCTGGCTCCCCCTGCCAATAGTCGCGATTGGCTTCGAACAGCATACGCACGCCTTGCTCGTACTCCAGTAAGCGATAGGGACCAGAGCCGATAGGTGCAGCAGCAAAACCGGCACTGCCCACCCTCTGGTAATACTGACTGGGTACAAGGTACGACGGCACATCGGCAAGCATCGCCGGGGCGAAAGCCATGGGGTAACTCAGGTGCATGATGGCCCGGTGGCGAGTCCGCAACTCGACTTCTTCCAGACCACCCCAAATACCGGCCAGCAAGGACCCTGGCTCAAGGCGTGCACGTTCCAGCAGCGAGAAACGCAAGTCTTCTGCGTCCAACGGCTGACCATTGTGAAAACGCACGCCCTCTCGCAGTTGCACTTCCAGCTGTCGGCAACTGGAGTCCAGCCAGCGGTACTGAGTGATCACACTGGGGCCCGGGCTCAGGTCTCTGCGCAGAGACAACGGCTGGTCAAATAAACACTTGATCAGGCCCGACTGCAGCGGATTGACGCGCAGGGGGTCCCAACTGCTTATGTCCGTGGGATAGGCAATGCTCAACGGCATGTCCCTCTCATCCGGCGCAGCCGCAGCCAGCCTTGGCATCGTGCCTAAAGCCAGGCAGGCCAGGGTGTGACGCAACAACGTACGACGATCAAGCATGCTCTACCTCATAACGGGCCGCTCGCAGCAGTTGCCGGGTGACCGGATGCCGTGGAGCCGAGAAGACCTTCGCCGTATCGCCAGACTCGACGATACGTCCCTGATCCATGACCATCACGCGGCCGCACAGGTAGCGCACCACGCCCAGGTCATGACTGATGAGCAACAGGGCAATCTTGTGCTCGCGCCTCAGCGCCAACAGCAAATTGAGAATCTGTGCCTGCACCGAGACGTCGAGCCCCGAGACGATTTCGTCGGCTATCAGCAGCTGCGGCAAATTGCACAGCGCACGGCCTATGTTCAGACGCTGCCGTTGCCCTCCAGAAAGTTGCGCAGGGAGCCGCGAAAAGAGCTCCAGTGGCAAACCCACCGCCTGGGCCAACGCCTCGGCACGCGCCTTGCGCTCGGAGCGCAGTACGGCCTGATGATCCAGTGACTGGGTCAACAGCTCGCTCAGGGTGCGGCGAGGATTGAGCGTGGTGCTGGAATTCTGAAAGGTCAGCTGGACAGCTTGCCGACGCCGTTCCCAGGACGCCCGATCAACACCAAGGGGTTCGCCGTTGAGCCAGAGGCGGCCAGTATCCGGAGCTTTCAGGCCCATCAGGATACGAGCCAGGCTAGACTTGCCGCTGCCACTGGGGCCGACCAGGCCGATGAATTCGCCGGGGGCGATGCTGAAATCAATCCCCTGCAACCTCGGTTCCAGACGCCGATTGGGCCATCGCCCCACGCGATCACTTTGGCCCAGATTCTCCACGCGCAGGAAAGGTGGCGCACTACCCAGCAGCCCCAGCGCGTAACGCGCATCCATGCTGGCCGGGCTGGCCGTTACAGCGTTGGCCCATTGACCACCGCAGCAGCGTAACCAACGGCCGTCCGCCTGTTGCTGCAAGGAGGGCGGCTGCTGGCAGGTGGGCCCTGCCTGGCCACAGCGCGGGGCAAAGCGACACCCTTCAAGGCTCGGCAGGCTTTCCATGCTTGGCATCTGCCCGCAAAGGGGTTGCAATGCCTGCCAATCACCTGTCAGGGCCGGACGAGCATTGAGCAGCGCCCGGGTGTAAGGGTGGCCTGGGGCCGAAAGAATTTGTTCCGTGCTCCCGAACTCGACCATGGTCCCCGCGTAAAGCACCAGCAACTGGTCACACAGGTGTGCCGCCAGATCCAGGTCATGGGTGATAAAGAGCACAGCGGTCCCCCGGTCGCGCTGCAGATCACGCAACAGGCTGACAATCTTGAGCTGAGTGGCGGGGTCCAGAGCGGTGGTGGCCTCATCACAGACAATCAGATCAGGCTGACTCGCGAAGGCCATGGCGAGCAACACACGCTGGCACATGCCTCCGGACAACTGATGAGGATACTGGCCCAACACGCGCTCAGGTTGCGCCAGTTGAACGCTACGCAGTGCATCCTGAGCCATGGCCGACCAGGATCCCGGGGCCAGGCCCAGGCGTTCGAAATGCTCATTGAATTGCTGGCTTATGCTCAATACCGGGTTCAGTGCCTGCTGGGCATCCTGGGGCACGAAACAGATGCGCTTGCCCAACAAGTCGCGGTGAGCCGATGCCGGGCAGACCAGCAAATCCTGCCCGGCGAAACTCAGGCTGCCAGCACTGACCCGAAACCCCTCTGGCAAGGCCCGTCCCAGCACCTTGCTCAGCAGACTCTTGCCAGCCCCCGACTCTCCGACAATGCCAAGAATACGGCCCTGCTCCAGGCTGAAATCAATACCCTGCAGGACCTGGGCATGTTCCGTATCGACGCTGAGCCCACGAATTTCGAGCACACGTCCAGGTGCCCCGTGGGCCTTGGCTGCAATCATCTTTCAGGTTCTCTTGAAACGCGACGGGACGAGGTGGTGCGAGCGGCATAACGCAGGCCCGTACCCAGCATGATGCTGGCGAGTATGGCGCTGACCGTGGCGATGATAGGGGGCAATACCAGCCACGGAGCGCTGAACGCATAACCCAGCCCCTGAGCGATCATGGCGCCCCAGGACGCCTCGGCCGGGCCGACTGACATGCCGACAAAGGCCAGAATACTTTCCGCCACAATGGCTGACCCCATCTGCAGGGAGCACAGCACGATCAGGGTCGGCAGTACGCCAGGCAGCAATTCACGGCATAACACCGACAACTGCGAAGCGCCGGCAATTCGCGCGGCCAGCACGTAAGGCTGGTTTGCCAACTGCAGGGTATCGCTGCGTATCACCCGGCAGAAACGCGTCCAGTCCACGAGGATGATTGCCAGCACCACATTGCCCAGGCTGGGGCCCAGTGCAACGATCAACAACATGGCCAGCACCACCGCCGGGAATGCCATCCAGACATCCACCACAAACATGATGCTGCGCTCGATCCAGCCCTTGAAGTAACCGGCCAGCAAGCCCAGCGTGGTGCCAATCACGGCGCTGCCCAGGGCCGCCAGAAATGCCACCAGAACCACCACACGGCTGCCAAACAACAATCGCGAAAACTGGCAGCGCCCCAGCACGTCGGTGCCCAACGGGAAGTGCCAATTCCCCCCGGGTAGCCACGCCACCGGTTGTAAGGTGTGCGCCAAATCCTGCATCTGCGGTGAATGCGGCGCCAGAACGGGGGCGAACAGGGCTATCAACGTCAACATGAGCCAGTAGCCCGACGCCCATTTGACTCGCCAACCGAAGGCGACAGCCACACTCATAGCGACCTCAGGCGAGGATCAAGGTGAACCAGTGCCAGCTCCACACAGGTATTACTGATCAACACCGCCAGGGCATAAACCAGCGCCACTCCCTGGATCATTGGCAAGTCCTGACTGGAGATGGCATCGATCATCAGATTGCCCAGCCCCGGCAGGCCGAAGATGCTCTCCACCAGCAGCGTGCCACCGATCAGCAATCCGCCTTGGACGCCCATCAGGGTGACCACTGGCAGCCAGGCATTGCGCAGGGCGTGATGGACCAGAAGACGCCGCTCCGATAGTCCTCTCAGGCGACCGTAATGCACGTATTCCTGATCGAAGGCCTGGTCCAGGCTCGAATAAAGCACCCTCATCAACGGGGGCGCGATACTCATCGCCAGTGCGGTTGCCGGCAGCAAGAGGTGCGCCGCGGCACTGCCCAGAGCAGCGCCATCACCCGCCAGAACACTGTCGAACAGCAAAAGGCCCGTGCGTGAAGGCACCTGAAATCGAGGGTCGATTTGCCCGTAGAAAGGCAGCATTTTCAACGTGATGCCGAACACGAGGATCAGCACGATGCCCCAGAGATATTCTGGAATAGCCAACGCCAGCCCATTGAGCAGGTCGAGTGCTCCACGCAGGGGCGTGTTTCGCCCATGAAACGCCAGCACCCCACTGGCCACCCCCAAGACAATGCCCAGCAGCAAACCACACCCTACCAACTGCAAGGTAACCGGCAGGGCGTGAAGGATGTGACTGGATACGCTGTCGTCAAACTGAAGGGATTGCCCCAGATCGCCTCGGCTGGCATCCCTGATCCACAACCAGAGCTGCACAAATATGGGTCGATCAAGCCCCAGCGCTTGCCTCATTTGAGTGCTTTGTTCGTGTGTCGCATTGGGGGACAGCAGCATGGCTGCCGGATCCAGCGGCAGCACCCGCAACAACACGAACACCAAAGCCGCGACGGTGATCAGAATCACCGGCAACCTCGCCAGAGGGATAAGACTGCGAGACAGCCCATCGACGGTGCCGCGATAACGTGAAATCTGCATCCAGGGCCTGCCTTGACGACACCGCCATAACCAGAGAGGCCAGATGCGGAGATGAAGTCTCGTTTAACTTTCGTGTGGGAATCTGCAAGAAGCGCGCCGTTGGCAGAGTCTCTGCATGGCGATCAGGGCGGCGTAGATATACCAACTCATGTTCACGACTAACAGTGCAAAACGTGGTGCGGATTTGGACAAGTTTTCTGAAGGTGCTTTGCATAACATGCGCAGCAAGGATGACAAGGCAGCATTTCACAATGTATGCGGAACACGGACGTCGCGTTGCACTTATTGATTCTGTGGACTCCACCTGCCGTTGACATTATTGGGGCGCTTTATATGAAAGTGCCATAAAACGTTCGGTGAAGAAAACATGAAGTACTCCACGCTGACTGGAAAGGGCTCATTGAGCACCGCGTGTATCTCCTTGTTGTGCACTGCGTTCAGCGCGCACGCCGGGGATTTCGTCAATTATCAAAGTTTCGACGCCAGCCTCTATGTGCAAGGCGGGAACAAAGTGGATCCACAAGATACTATTTCGCCGATCTTCGAGGCTTTCGGCGATTACAGCATTGGCGATATGTATGTGTATAGCATTTGGCAAAATGCCCTGAACCACAACTATCAAGGCACCGGCAGCACCTACTATTACAAGTTTGTGCCCCGCTTGAGCATGTCAAAGATCTTCAACACCGACCTGTCCTACGGGATTTTCAAGGACATCAGCTTCGCGCAATGGATAGACCGCACCCAGGGCTACGATTACCAATACATGCCGGGTATCGGTCTTGACTGGAACGTCCCGGGCTTCGCCTGGCTGCGCAGCATGTACTACTTTGAACATAACGAACAACTGGGCTGGAATGACCGTCGCCTTCACATCGACTATGGCTATCCCTTCAGCACTAAATGGGGTGATTTCCGTATTGTCGGTACCTTCGACCAAACATTTGGCGGAAGCGGGCAGGCGAAAACAACCGACTTCAAACCCGAGTTGCATTATGACCTGGGTAAAGCGTTGGGCCAGAAGCCTGGGCACTTGTGGACTGGCTTGATCATTGAACCGATCAAGAACAAATACAAGATACAAAGCACCCGTTACTACGACACCGACCAGGCCAGTTATGGGGTGTCGATTCGCTACAGCTTCTTCTAATTTCAACGGGGGCACGTTGTCGCCTGACGACGCCTGGAGTTTATGTCATGTCCACTCTTTATGATTTGTATTCAGCACGTTATCAATGGACAGTACTTGGGCTGTTCAGCCTGTTGTTCTTTCTCGTTTCTGCGGCGACGTTCACCTCCCTGGGGGTGGTATTGCCGAGCATGATTAAAGAGTTGAGCTGGAGTTGGGCCGATGCAGGCCTGGGCTTCACTTTTCTCGGCCTGGCGTGCGGCTTATCCAGTTATCTGCCAGCCATAGTGATCCGTCGTGTGGGCGTACGCGCAACCCTGTTTCTGGGCACGCTTATCCTGACGGTGGGATTTGCTTCTCTTTATAACGCTCATGGTATTACCGCTTACTTTGTCGGCACGACACTGCTGGGGATCGGCTTCAGCTTTGTGGCCACGGTGCCAGGCACCCACGTGCTGGGCCGGCTGTTCGAGAAGCAGTCCCTGGCTTTCGGCGTGTACTTCACCCTCGGTGGCCTGGGCGGTGTGGTGGGGCCGTGGATCTACTTTCTGGCCGTCAATGTCTGGGGCAGTTGGCGCATGCACTGGGGCCTGTGCGGTGTGCTGCTGGCAGTGGCCGGTGTACTCACCTGCCTTGTACTGCGTGAAGATGAACGAGAGCAGGCCCATGCCGCACACGTTGCCAGGCACAGTCAGTCCCAAGGGAAAGCCGGCATTTATCGTACCGGCGATCAGTGGACCGCTTCGCAAGCTCTGCGCACCTGGCAGTTCTACGTCATCGCCGCGGCGTACACCTCCTTTCTGCTTTGCGGCATCACGGTCAACAGCTTTGCGGTGGCGCACATTACCGATCGCGGTTTCAGCCCTGAAATGGCAGCGGGTCTGCTCAGCGCGCAAGCGTTTCTGAATGCCCTGTCGCGTGTGGTCGGCGGTGCCATCGGCGAAATCTTCGAACCTAAAAAACTTCTCGCGGGCAGCCTGGTACTGCTGATCGCAGGCGTTCTGGCCCTCAGTCTGGGCACTTCCTGGTCGAGCCTTTTGGTGTTCTGCGGCGGAATCGGCATTGGCTACGGCATGACTTTCCTGGCCACCAGCGTGATGTTGTCCAACTACTTCGGTCGTGGTCCTTACCTTGAGCTGTTCTCTGTCATGAACCTGATCTCCACCCTGGCCTGCTTCTCACCGCTGCTGGCGGGTGCGATCAAGGACAGCACAGGCAGCTTCACTACCGCCTTCCTGAGCATTGTCATCGTGCCGATGCTGGTGTTGCTGGCAACCCTGGCGATGCGCCCCCCCAGGCTCGTCCAGCCTGACGCCGCAGCAGTCGTGAACTGAATATTTCCTTGCACCAAACGTAATGGGTAACAGTATGAGTCAAGCAACTAAAGAATTCGGCGTGTTCCTGCCCATCGCCAACGGCGGCTGGATCATATCCACCACGACTCCGACGCTGGATGCCTCTTACCGGCAGAACCGCGAAGCAGCGGTGCTGGCCGATGTTCTAGGCCTGGACTTCATCATGTCCATGGGCAAGTGGAGAGGCTTTGGTGGCGAGACGAACCACTGGGGTACGTCTCTGGAGTCCGTGACCATGATGGCGGCGATCGCAGAAGCCACCAGCCGTGCACGCATCATCGCCACCATGCATGCCGGTCTGCACAACCCCGCTGTCACCGCAAAGATGATCGCTACCCTGGATCAGATCAGTGGCGGACGAGCAGGCCTGAATATCGTCTCCGGCTCATTCAAGGGCGAGTTCACCCAAATGGGGGAATGGGACGCCTCCCTGTCCCATGACCAGCGCTACGCGATGACCGAAGAGTGGACGCGCATGATCAAGCGTCTGTGGAGCGAGCCTCGGGTTACCGAAAAAGGCGAATTCTTCAACCTGGACGATTGTGTCTCCGAGCCCAAACCGGTCTGCACACCGCGGCCTTACCTGGTCTGCGCCGGGCAGTCAGACCGGGGGCTGGGTTTCAGCGTTCGCCATACCGACGCCTGCTTTATCGGCGGCAAGGACGAGGCAGAAACGCGGGAAATCAGTCTGCGAGCCAAGAACATGGCCGCAAGCCAAGGCACAACGATCAAGACATTCTGCATGTCCACTATCATCTGCGCGCCGACCGACGAAGAAGCTCAGGCCTTGGCTGACCAATACCGGAGCGGCCTGGATGTCGGTGCGGTACGGGGCATGCTGAACAGCTTCGGGATCGACACCGAAGGCAAGGGCAACGCCATGGTCGAGCGGGCCAGCAATGCGTTCATGACCCACACCGCCATCGGCAGCCCCGAAACCTGCCGACGCTTGTTGTCGGAGCTGCTGCGTGAATGCGAGCTCGATGGCGTGATGTTGATCTTCCCGGACTATGCCAGTGGCTTGAAGGTATTTGGCGAGCAAATCCTGCCACAACTGCGGGCGGAATTTTCATGAGTCAGATGGCCTTGCATGACTGGTTGGCTGCCGAACGCACAGCGCTGTGTGTCATCGATGCACAAGTCGACTTTATCTCGCCTCAGGGCTGCCTGGGCGTTTTGGGTGTTGATGTAGTGCCTCTGGAGCAGCCGTTGACTCAGGTCCAGGCGCTTCTGGCCAAGGCCCGGTCAACTGGCGTGCCCGTGTACTTTGTCGGTCTGCGCCAGCCCGTTGAGGGCTGCCCGGCCAGTTGGCAGCTGTGGATGGAGCGCACGAACCGAGCGCTGGAAATCAGCAATGGCTTGTGCCGCGAGGGCAGCCCTGGAGCGGAGTTTTATGGCGTCCAGCCCCTTACAGGCGAGACGGTTATCTGGAAACAGCGCTACAGCGCTTTTTATGGCACCGACCTGGCTGCGCAGCTTCGCAACGCCGGAATCGACACCCTGGTAGTTTGCGGTTTCACCACCGAGTGCTGTGTGGACTCGACCGTACGTGATGCGTTCCACCAGGACTTTTCGGTATTCATCGCCAGCGACGCCTGCGGTGCCTACGACCTCGAACAACACCGGCATAGCCTGGATGTATTGGCCGAGAGTTTTGCGATCCGTCTGGACACGGGCGCAATTATCAATGCCTGGAGTACTCCACATGAATAAGCCCGAAGTTGTTCCACTTGCGCTGGTGCGCGCTGCCTGCCCTGCGCCTTATCAAGTGACGGATCAGGAATCGGCTGCGATCAAGGCGGCAATCGACAAAGAGGAACTGACCCACCTGGCACTGACGCTGGGCAACATTCCCAGCCGTTCCGGCCAGGAGCTTGAAGCTGCAGAGTTCGTCCGCGGCTGGATGCAGGAAGAGGGGCTGGCACCTCGTGCGGTGGGCGTTACCCCTCAACGACCTAACATCATCGGCGAATATGGTGGCCGTGGCGTAGGTGCCAACCTGCTGTTCACCGCGCATCTAGATACTGAAAGTCCAACATTTGACCCCGATCTGGACAGATACAAGTACCGCGAAGCCACCGTACAGCGGCCTGACTGGACGCGTTGCTGGCTGGAAAACAATCGCCTGCACGGCTACCCCATCAGTAACGACCGGGGGCCAATGAGCTGCTTTTTGATTGCCGCCAAGGCGCTACGCAAGGCCGGTATCGAACTGGCGGGGCGGCTCTATCTGACCGCCTGCCCGGGAGAGATAGGTCCTGAACCGATCGAGGAACATCGTGGGCTGGATAACCTGGGCAAAGACATTGGCGCCCACTATCTGTTTCATCATGGCGGCGTTGCAGCCGACTATGCGATTGCAGCAGAAGGTACTGACTTTGGCGTGACATGGCAGGGATGTGGCTATGCGCTGGTACGCATCGACCTGCTGGGGGACGGGGCTTTTACACCAATCCTGGAGCATCCCGAAGACCTGCAGCAACACCCCAACCCCATCTATCGCAGCGGCAAGCTGATCGAAGCGTTGCATCGCTGGGGTATTGGCTATGAACTCAGGCATCGCTACGAATCCGCAGGCGGAATCTCGGTGCCCAAGGTACAGATAGATTCGGTCCGGGCGGGCATGCCCCATACCTTCGGTGCCGGGAGCGAGGTTTTTTCTCTCTATCTGGAGTTGGGATTGACGCCCAGGCAGACGCTGGCGCCGATCATTCGCGAGCTGGAAGCGTTGTTGCGAGAGCTGCACATTGGTGAGTTCGCCATACAACCGATGGTGGTCAGACATGGTTTCGAAGCCGATCAACAGGTTGTCGCCCCGCTGGTAGCCGCTATTCACGGCGCTACTCAGAGGGTTCTTGAACAGCCACTGCAATTGGCTCACCCCGTGTATTCGAGCATGTGGCGTGACCACAACGTGTTCAACATGCAGCGCATTCCAGCAGTGACGTGCGGTATGCCCAGGTTCTTGCCAACACCGGAAGACCTTGTGCAAAGCGCCCATATCTATGCACTGACGGCCTTGGCCGTGTGCGGTCGAGTTTGAGGGAAGGTCATGAGCCAATCTACCCGTGTCGATATCGGTGACAACACTGCTGCAGACGATCAGGCCGAGCTTCTCTTGTGGAAGCGCAGCATGGGGCAGTTTGCCTCTGGCGTGACCGTCATCACCACCGTCGATGCCCAAGGCAACCCCCTGGGCACCACCGCCAGCGCCTTCAGCAGCCTGTCATTGCGCCCACGCCTGCTGCTGGTGTGCCTGGATCACAACAGCCGCACCCTCGCAGCCATTCGGCAGCACGGAAGTTTTGCAGTCAATGTGCTGACTGCCGACGCCGCCGAGCTGGCGTTTGTCTTCGGCCGCAAGGGTGATCAGCAATTTGTCGGCATCCCGCACAACTGGGGAGCCCTGGGTTGTCCTCTGCTGGAACAGGTCTGTACTCGCATCGAGTGTCACATCGAGGCCATCCACGAGGGCGGTGACCACAGCATTCTGGTCGGTCGTCCCGAGCGAGTGCAGGTGATGGACGAGGCGATTCCGCTGGTCTATCACGGCGGCCAGTTCATTTCCTGAGCCGCAGATGCGCGTCCAGGCTAATCGCTAGCCTGGACGTCCAGCTGCCTGGCGCGATAGGCCCGAGGCGACACCCCGTACTCAGCGCTGAAAACCCGGCTGAAGTAAGCCTGGTCATTGAAGCCCCAGCGAAAACAGATCTCCGATAACGACAGCCCCGCATTCAGCTGGCTCGCCATGTCACGCTTGCAACGCTCCAGACGTTGGCGTCTGAGGTACTGGTTGAACCCAAGCCCCGCCTCTTTGAAGATCTTCTGGATATAGCGTTCCGAGGTGTGACACTTCTCGGCAATTTTGCCCAGGCTCAATTGTGAGTCGCCCAGACGCAGTTCAATACAGTGGCAGATTTGCTGGAAGTGTTTGGCGTGCGCCGGATCCTTGAAAGTATTGATCGCATTGCGTTCGGACAGGGCCTGAATCAGCAACTCGGTGAGTGCCGTCTCCACGGGGTGGTAGGTGCTGGCATCCAGTGCTTCAAGCTCCACAGCGACAGACACCAGCAACTTGGCCAAAAGGCGGCTGGTCGCCGACTCACCCGAAAAGGTTCCATGGCTGATGGAGAGAGGGTTGAGCAAGCGCCGGTAAAAAAGCGCATGGGGCAACTCCAGGGTCAGCAGGCAGAAATCGTCGTTGAACTCCAGAGAGACTGTGTCGCCCCCGGTGGCGCCATAAAGGATTGTTCCGGCGGCAAGCTCGGTCCGTTGATCGTCGATATGCAGGTAGGCATCGCCTTCGATCACCACGGACAACCAGAGGCTTTCAGTCTGCAGCGGATAATCCCCGACTATCCTTTGGGCGCTACCGGACAGGGTGACGAATTCGATACCCTGCGGAGAAATACTGTAGCTGACCCGCCCCTTCAAGTGCTCAGCGTCGTAATCGTAGACGGTACTCAGATAGACCTGCTGCAAGGCTTGGCGCCAGGTCTCAGCACGTCGGTCCTGGGAGTGATGTACCGCATCCACTGACCAGTTGTTCATAGCGTTCCCCTTTGGATCCGGGCACTGATTCAAGCCCTGCGACCAATAGATAAGCACTAATCAAGCCAGCCACGGCCCACCCAAAAGAAAACCCCCATGACGGGGGTTTTTCAGTGTTGCTTTTTGCTGCTGTGATTTTAGAGAATTAAAACTGTCGCGGGAGCATCACGGTTTTCGCGGCCTGCAGCCTCGTTGAGAGGAATCGCAAAACTGTCGCGACCACCTAAAATGCCGATCCGGACGGATACGATAGCGAATTAAAACTGTCTCAGCCAGTAACGACGCGGCTTTCACGTAGTTTTAACCGCCGCCGGGCCAAGAGTCATCGACGAGGAAAGCGCTGAGGCAGGGAGTTGAACCTGCACATTAACGATGAGGACAGACTACCCCTGCTTGAAAATCCCACCCTAGGGCCTCATTTTGTGAATGAACCAGAGCAGTGGAGATTTTCAAGATGTTAGATTGGTTGAAGCAGCTTCATCCCAGCGAAGTGAAAGCAATCGTTGATAAATTGAATGCCAACGGTCGAGTGACCGATGCTTGTGGAACAGGCATCGGCTCAAAAGTTGTCGAGCGTTGGACGCATGAATGCACCGAATTCCTACAGGAAAACGGCTATGAAGGCGGGAGTCTGACGATCACCACTGAAAAGGCCGATGATAAAAGCATTTTGTACATCCTCCAGTCCTGAAGGCCTCCCTAGAAGCAGAATAGCAACCGACTCGATCAGCCCGACCACCCTTTGGCCGATAACCTGGATGGTCTGAGTGAACTCCAAAATAGTCTCGCATCGTGGCGGACCGACCACGATGGGACATTGCACATCACTCTGTGAGCAGCGAACTTGCTCGCAATAAGGCTAACGCGGCGCCCCTGAAGTCCGTAATGGCCGTATCTCGGGCAGGCGCCCAAAGTTATATGCATCCCAGTGGGACCAACTTCAGGCATGGATAGCGATCATCCACGACCCTCCACTGTGGGTCGATTGCAGCCGATACGGTATGGGTGCATTCGAACCAAGTCGTCATTCGCAGCAGGCAGCTAATGGCCGTAGATACCCCCATCGGGCAGTTCTTATCTAGACATCTGCCTATCTGAAAAATGCCGCTTGACCCTGGGCTACTTGCGGGCAGGAACCTCTTCAAAATCAGCGGCAATCAGATTCGGGCGAAGTGCTTTCAAGCAAGTATGTGGCACGGCCAGCCAGAACAGGTTCCGCGCTCTGGTCACAGCGACATAGCCGATGCGACCTTCCTCGGTAAGGGTGCCGGCCAGCAAGGCGTCAACGTTCGGCTTTTTGGTTACGTACAGAACCGCACCGATAGACTCGCCCTTCACCTGGTGGATGGTTTCCACTCTAATCCCGGGGCCCCGATCTTTCTCCTCTACCGCACCAGTTAGGGGAAGATCCGACAACCCGGTTTTAGCCAGCTTGTTGCCCAGTCTGTCTGCGGCCTTCAACCCAAATTGCCCTTCGGTGGTCGAGAGAAGCTTTTTGAGATTGGTCAGTAATTGGGGATGCCACTCGGTTTTAGCCAAAAGCGTAGATGAAGGTAGCCCGGCCTCAGCGTCGCGGATGAACTCCCACAGCAGTCGTCTAAGCCCAAGCATCCATGCATCCTGCGGGGCACCCTGAAGGTGAGTGCTGAGGCCATGCGGTGGCTTATCCATCAAACCCTCCACCGCTCGGCACACAAGCTTGAAGCAGTCTTGATAGCGGCCTTGCTGGTCTCGGACCAATGCTGCTTTGGTGAAAAGAGCGACCGTACCTTGACCTGGGGGAGCAGCTTTGCCGGATAGCACTGCCGCCCGGTCAGTCCCCCGGCTGAGGATCACCGCATCTTGATATTGCATGCCCAAGTCATCAATTTGCGCTTTGAACGATTCAAAAAGCTTAGGAAGCTCGGAGTCCTTGTACCCGACGAAGTACGCCCCCCGTTTTCAGGCTCCCGATCGGCCTCATCCTCGCGGCCACAGAGTGAATTAGCGATGCTGATGATTGGAGGCAGTGAACGATAATTGCGCGAGAGCTTGTAGTCATTCACCCCCGCACGGTTGTAATAGGTGCCCAGGAATGAACCGTCAGCTCCTGCGAAGCCGTAAATGCCCTGGTTTACGTCACCGATGAGCGAGACATGGACTCCAGCCTTGATGAGCAATTCCAAAATAGCCTGATGCAAGGTGCCCAGGTCCTGGGACTCATCGACCAAAAGCTGCGGATAGCGCGCGCAAGATTGCAGGTTGCCCCACCAACGTTCGGTACACCCAGTACCGACCAAGCTCGTGCGTGTAGGCTCCAATGCGACCCAGGCGTTTGCGCGCCAATGTCGAGAACGTGCTGGACAAGCGTTACTGGAGTTCCGCCGGCGCTTCCGATGACAGCGAACCGGGGTTGACGCTGTCGACACCTCGGACTTATCTGCTGTCGGCGACTGTGGACTTCTGAGCAAGCAAGTTACATCGGCAATTGAATCAGGGCGGTGTGACACCGCCCTGATTGCTTTACACGCGTTACCGATCAAGCGTCGGGGATGCTTTGCAGGTCGCGGATCATCTGCTCGATGACCTGTCCTGCGTGTTCGCCATAGCCATCGGCGTCCATGTCGATCCGCCCTGAAATATGCTCGTTATGCTCATCCAGAGTGATCTCGAAAGCGACCCGGCAGGTATCGTTCGGCAATAGCTGCAGGCTCATCCACTGGTTGTCACCCAGGTCGATGCGACTGCCTTCGCTGCGTGAGTTCCAGGCGTTGAACAACTGGGGAAACGGCAGTTCGAAGCCGGCGGTACGCGTAGACATGCCTTCGGGATACAACGCTGCCGGTTCGATGTGCTGCCGCGTCGCGGCATTGATCACCGCCCGCTGCACCCGCTTGACCACTGTTGCCAGCAGTTCGTCGGGTTCATGCCGGGTACTGACCGGGATGGTATTGGACAACGGCCCCACCACAGTCTGAGCGGCAGCATCCGGGCGATTGGCGAAGGGCACTCCCGTCACCACGGTCGCGACCCCACTGACGGCACTGATTGCCCGTTGATAGATGGCCAGCAACAGCGCAAACGGCGTCACGCGCAAGGTTTTGGCATAGTCCAACACCCGGCTGCGGGCAACGGGGGCGGTGAACTTCAGACTCTGCATGCGCCCCTTGCCGCTTATGTTTTTGCTGCGCACTGCATCAAGTCCGTAGGGGCCTGTTCCCGGGTAGATCTCCAGCTGCTGCGCTGTGCTCACGGGCTGCTCCGGCAGGTGCAGCCCCTGGCAATAGTCGTTCCATTCCGTGCAGGAAACCGGGGGCAGGCCCCGGTAATACCGGGTGATGTCGTCGATCAACAGATCAATCGACGCGCCATCGCAGGTATAGATCCAGAAACCGATCCAGACATGCAGGCCAGCCGCGTCGACCGCCGAGGCGATGCGCAGCCCGGGTTCGCCGGCGTGCCGGGCGCGATAGGCGAGGAAGTCCTGATCGCTTAGCGTGGCCTGCACCTGGCCCAATTGCTCACGCAACGCCTGACGCAATGCCTGCTCAGTGGGGGCTCGGCCGATCAGGTGTTCCTGTTCCAGCTCGAACCGGGCCGCGAGGATTGGATGTCGCGCCAGGGTCTGGGCCACGGCATCGAATACTTGTGCCTGGTCACACTCTGCGCTGAAGTCCAGACGCAGGGCGCCGCAATAGGCGCGCCCTGTCTGGTCAAGCATCGCCCCGGTCCATTTTTCCCGCAGTCCCGCGACGCTGGACAGCGTCGTGAGGGGGCCCTTGAAGGGCGGGATCAGGTAGTTCTGATGCATGACGGTTTCCTAAGGCTGGGGGCTCGACGGGGCTGGCTCGAGCGCCAGGGCATTGCGTCCGGCCCATATCAGCAAGGCGCCCCCGAGCATGGCCAGCGCCGACACGGCGAAGGCGGCCACGAAACCGTTCGCGGCGATGGTCGGCACGCCACTGTTGTCAGAGACCGCCAGCGCCACGGCTGCCAGCAGGGTGACCCCGAAAACCTGGAACAGTTGCTGAAGGGTGGTGGTGATGCCCGACCCTGCACCGGCGTCGGCCTCGCTAAGGTCGCTGGTGGCCAACGACTGGGCGACCGGGGCGACACAGCCGAAGCCGATGGAGGTCACCAGCATCGCCGGAAGCATTCCCAGCCAGTAGCTGTGCAGGGGCACGCCGAAGGCAAACAAGGCGAACCCCAGAGCCGAAATTGCCAGGCCGACCACGGCGGCGGCCTGCGGATTCCAGCGCTGCATGACGAACTGCGAAAGGAAGATCCCAGGGAAGAAACCCAGGCAGAAGGGCAGCCACGCCAGGCCCGTCTGCATCGGCGTCAGGCCGAGATAGTCTTGCAGCAACAGCACGCCCAGATAGAACAGGGCGCCGGAGGTCGCTGCGAGAATAGCGACGATGGCGTAACCAGCCATGCGCGGAGAGCGCGTCATCAGGCGTGCCGGAATAATGCCGTTTTCCGAACGCTTGCAACGACGCAGTACCACCGCGATGCCCAAAACGCCCAGCAGCAGAAGCGCCATGCGCTGGCCAGGAAGATGCTCAATGCCAGAACCCATCACGGCCATGACGGTCGCGGCGACGGCCACGACCAGGATCAGCGCGTTGCCCAGATCCAGAGAGGTGGAACTGCGGTGGCTGAACTTGGGAATCATGACGGCGGCAGCCACGATCAGGAGCATGACAATCGGTACGTTGATCCCGAAGACCCAGCGCCACGAGAGATAGTGCGTCAGTACACCGGAGAGCAATACGCCGATGATCGAGCCCAGGCCGCCCAGTGCTGCCCAGATGCCAAACGCCTTGCCGCGTTCGGGGCCGGAAGGAAACAGCAGTGACACCATTGCCAGTCCGGTGGCTGACGCCAGGGCTTCACCGAGCCCCTGACCGGCACGGCTGATGATCAGCACGGTGGCGTCTTGGGCGAAGGTTGCCAGTAAGGAAAATCCGCCAAAAATCACTACGCCGACCTGAAAGGTGCGGCGCACCCCGAAGGCATCGCCGATCCGTCCGCCCAGCAGCAACAGCGAACCTGCGGTAATGAGGTAGGCATTGACGACCCAGGTCAGGGATCCGTCCGTGAGTCCCAGGTCGTGTTTGATCCGTGGCAGGGCGACGTTCACCACGGTGGCATCCAGCAGCAGAATCAACTGGATGGTCGAGATGACAGCGAGTGCCTGCCATCGTTTTTCGTGCAGCGTTGTGTTGGTTGGTGTGTGCATCATGTTTATCCAATCCTTAGATTTAAAGAGGTATCGACCGGCTTCCGGTCGGCACCCAGGGCTTTCTTCTTGAGCGATCAGCCCATGGCGTGGACGTTGGCCAACGCCAATGAGTTACGGATCATTTTGATCCCGTGGGCGGTGCCGACGCTCTCGGGGTGAAACTGCACGCTTTCGATCGGCCGGGTACGGTGCCGCGCCGCCATGTTGACGCCATCGTCCGAGTACGCCGTGGCCACCAATGGGCTTGATGTTTGCGGCTCGGTGATGGCCAGCGAGTGGTAACGCACCACAGTGACGGCCGACGGTACATCCTGGAAAACGCCGCGGCCGTCATGATGCACCTGGGCGTATTTGCCATGCTGGGTGGTCGGTGCACGGCTGAGCTTCCAGCCGAAATGTTCGCCCAGTGCCTGATGCCCCAGGCAGACACCGAAAATGGCCTGCTGCTCATCCATCGCGCGAATGATCTGCGGGTAGCCATGATCTTCGGGAGTGCCCGGCCCTGGACCCAGAACCAACAACTGCGGTTGCCACTGTCGGTATTGGGCGATCGGATCATCGTTGACGCGAACGACCCGGGTTTCTGCACCCACGGCCGAGTAATACTGCTCGATGACATACACAAAGCTGTCGAAGGCGTCGATCAACATCACTTTCATGCGCAGGCTCCCATCGCTCGGGAAAACGACTTGATCTTCGCTCCCGCTTCATTCCATTCATCCTCGGCCTCGGAGTCAGCGACGACTCCCGCCGCCGACTGCAACACATAGCGTCCGGCGTTGCCGACAATGGTGCGGATCGTCAGTGCCAGCACCGCGCTGTTGGGCCCGGTGATATAGCCGACACAACCGGTGTACAGCCCGCGTGCGGTGCCTTCCAGCTCGGCGATGATTTCCATTGCGCGGACCTTGGGTGCGCCGGTCATGGTTCCCGCCGGGAAATTGGCCACGATCAGATCCCAGACATCGCATTGCTCGCGTACCCTGGTTTCCACAGTGGACACCAGGTGCAGCAAGGACCCGTAAGTGTCCTGCTGCATGAACGAACTCACCTGGACGCCCCCGGGTACCGCGCACCGGGCCAGGTCGTTGCGCGCCAGATCGACGAGCATCAAGTGCTCGGCGGCTTCCTTGGGAATCTTGTCCAGCGGACTGCCGCGCTGATCCTCCCGGCTCATGGTGCCGGCGATGGGCCGGACCTGGGCCACGCCGTCCTGCAGGCGGATCATCAGTTCAGGACTGGATGACACGACATGCAGGTCGGCAAGGTCGAGGTAGTACATGTAGGGCGCCGGATTGACCGTTGCCAGACGCTCGTAAAGATCGACCGGAGCAATCGTCGCGCTGGACACGGCACGCCGGCACAACTGCACCTGATAGATGTCACCGGCGCGGATGTACTCCTTGGCCCTTAAAACGGCGGCACAGAAGTCCTCGCGATCAGTGACGTCCTCGATCACCGCGACTTCAGTGCCGAGTCTTGCAACAGGTGCCGTCACCGGCGGATTGCGCAGCACGGCGAGCAGGGCATCCAGTTGCGCTGCCGCGTTGTCGCCGGCATTTAGTACGTCGATCCGCGCCGGACCTTCGGGAGCTTCGTAGCGGACGACATGCCGATAGACCCGCACCACCACCTCCGGGACATCTGGCTCGATGGCAATCTCCGGCAGGTTTTCGACAAACCGCGCGGCGCTGTAGCCCAGCGCCAGCACCAGCGGAAAGCCCTCCGGCAGGGCCAGCGTCTGGGTGACGCGTCGCAGGCGTTCGCACAGGCTCGCCTGCGAATTGTTCAGCAACTGCTCGCACGCGGCCAGGGCCCACTGGAACGGCGCACCGGTCGACAAGTGCCAGGTGTCGTTGACCAGTTTCAACTCCAACAACAGGTCGATCATGAAGGTGGTCTGGTTGCCATCGACCGGCAGAAAACCCGCACCGGTCTCGAACAATGCCGGGCACGGATACAGCCCCAGCAGGCCTCGCCGCACCTGGGCGAGCGGCGCCGCATCGCTGATTTCGTGGTGCTCCACGCTCCACAGGGGGATGGGTTGTAATGAGCTCACAGGGCGGGCTCCCGTTGATCGCGGATACGTGCGTGCTTCCAGGAAATGTAG